>Ga0335070_10008825_pt1 | contig 11831 bp, 9 predicted proteins | sample Lox_Sample_13_FD_206722 | JGI IMG/M metagenome (GOLD analysis project Ga0335070, IMG submission 206722) | Soil microbial communities from Loxahatchee National Wildlife Refuge, Florida, United States - Lox_Sample_1.3 | ecosystem: Environmental > Terrestrial > Soil > Wetlands | place: USA: Florida...
TGCCTCCTCGGTGTTGCCCTGGTCGCGGCTCACGTCCGCGATCTGCTCGTAGTAGCAGAGGGCGCGGAGATAATAGGCATAGGCCGCGCCGCGGTTGCCCGGGTGGAGATCGATGAAGCGCTCTAAAGCCGGGATCGCATCGTCGTAGGAATCGATCAGGTAGTAGGAATAGGCCGACATCAGCTGGGCCTGGGTCGCCCAGATCGAATAGGGATGCTGGCGCTCCACCTCGTCGAACAGCTTCGCCGCCTGGCGGGTGTTGCCCGCGTTCAAGGTGTCGAGCGCGTTGTTGTAGAGCACATCGACCGGCGTATCCGGGATGTCCTTCTCCGGCGACTTGCAGGCGCCGAGCACCAGCAGCGCCGCGGCCGGGAGGCCCAGGAATGCGAGGCGCAACCGCTTCGATGGGCGCGGGACGGCGCGAGAAGGACGGCGACAGCCGGGCTTGAGCGGCACGATTCCAGTGTTCCCTATTTAGACCCCGGCGACTATAGGCGGAGAGATCGCCCATCTCAAGCCCGGGATAAGGCAGCCAAGCTATTATGATCCTTGACAAATCCGGTTCTGCGACGCTGCTAAAGCGCGACAAGCTGTGGCGGTCGTTGCACTTGGTCGATATTGCACGCGGCTGGAATTTGTTCGGTTCGATGGGCAGCGCGAGCGCTCGACGACAAGCCGCCGCTGCGTCAACCATTGTGAGAGGGCTATCGGGCAGCCGTGCGGCGTTTCGGGCCTGAGCGCTTCGACTCGCGCCGCATATGATGATATGATGGAATTGCAGTCGGTATGTGGGGGAACGATCATGGGCGTGAACCTCATTACCCGCTTCCATGCGAACCGATCGGTGCGCGCGGCAGTCGTCGCTGCGATGGCCGGGTTTGGAGCGGTTGCATCGGCTTCCGGCGCTCTTGCTGTTCCGCTCAACCCGGTGCAATTCAATGTCACGACGGTAGATGCCGTCGCAGACGGCAACCCCTTCAGCGTGTCGCAGTTCACGCCGGTCACCGGCTTCGGCAGCTTCACGGCGAGCGTCAACGGCGCGAGCGGCTCCAAGGCCACAACGCATGGCAAAATGAGCGGCGGAATCGACCCGAAGCTCGACGCCTCGATCGTGCTTTCCAATACCGGGACGCCGAGCGCCGCAGCCGGTAGCGCCCATCCCTTCGGCGTCATCTACCAGTTCGCAGTGAATGGTCCGGGGCCGACGGTGTCGCTCAGTTTCGTCGCGAACGGTACGCTGACCACGACCGCCCTTGCAAACCAGATCGACGGCCAGGGCTCGGCACTTCTCGAGTTCAGCGTCACCGGCCCGGGCGTGAACGTGGCGCCCTTCATCTCTTGCTCAGTCAGCACGACCGCTTGCTCGCAGTCGTTCAGCGGCGGCTTGGCGACGTTCCAGACCGGTCAGGTCTACACCGTCTCCATCGGCACCCAAATGGACGCCAGCCTGTTCTCATCGCTGACGGCGGAGAACCTCACGGTTCACGGCACGATCGATCCGCAGTTCTTCGCCCCCGACAACAGGTACAGCTTCGAGTTCAGCCCCGGCCTCGTCAATGCGGCGGCAACGCCCCTGCCGGCTGCCCTTCCGTTGTTCGTCAGCGGATTGGGCGCGCTAGCGATGTTCGGCTGGCGCCGGAAGCTCGGGTGAAGCTGGAGCCGCCAGCTCACGAACTGCGACCAAACTCCTCCCCGATAGAGTTTCTCCGAAAACAAAAGCCCGGAATGTGCTCGTCGCGCATTCCGGGCCGGAGGTTGAGGCACCGTAGAGGTGAGACCCTCGGCCGGGCGGGGCTTCGGGTCTCGGCCGCGTCAGCGGCCTTTTCTTAAGCCGGTCAATTCGCCTGGCGGCGGAGGAAGGCCGGGATGTCGAGCAGGTCCTCCTCCGAGCGCTGGCCGGCGATGCGATCGCTGGGGTCGAGGTTCAGCATCGGCTGGGCGGCGGGCGCCTCCAGCTTCGGCTCGACCCGCTGCGGCTCACGCACCGCCGCGCGCGGCGCCGGCGCGGAACGCGCGGCCGGCGCGACGGGTGACACGGCCGGTGCCTGCGTCGGCAACGGCTGCCCGGTCAGACGCGAGGTCATCTTCTCGAACAGCGTGGCGCTGCGGCGCGCAACCCCAGGTCCATCCGCCGGCGCTGCAGCTCGATGCCCGCCTGCCTCCATCGCCTGCGGGGCGATGAAGGGCCGGTCATCGACCGGACGCTCCGCCGGACGCGGCGCGGTGGTCGCGCGTTGCAGCTGCGCCATCTCGTCCTTCAGCACGGGCGAGCGCGCGGGCTGCGCTTGGAGCGCGGTCGCGCCGATGCTCGAGGTCGCAAACCCCGACCCGCCCTGGCCGGTGGCCGTGGTCGCAGTCGGCATCGGCCGCGGCATGGCCGACGCTTGCGCCACGGCCGGAGCGTGCGCGACGATCGGCGCCGGTTGCAGCGGTTGCGCCGCCACCGGGGCCATCTCCATCCGCACAGCAGCCCGCTCCTCGGCAGCATGGCCGAGAGACGCGTTGCCGAGCGAGTGGCCGCCATAGGGTGCCGCCTGCGGCATCGGGTTCGACGAGATGACGCTCAAGCTGACGCCGCCGGTCTGGCTCGGACGCTGCTGCTGCGCCACGGCCTCGATGCCGGTCGCCACCACCGAGATACGGATCTTGCCGTCGAGCGATTGGTCGAAGGTCGAGCCGAAGATGATGTTGGCCTCGGGATCGACTTCGTCACGGATCCGGTTCGCGGATTCGTCGACCTCGAACAGGGTCATGTCCATCCCGCCGGTGATGTTGATGAGGACGCCGCGAGCGCCTTTCATCGAAACTTCATCGAGCAGCGGGTTGGAGATCGCGGCCTCGGCGGCGGCGATGGCGCGATTCTCGCCGGTCGCCTCGCCGGTGCCCATCATCGCCTTGCCCATCTCGCTCATCACCGCGCGGATGTCGGCGAAGTCGAGATTGATCAGGCCCGGCATCACCATCAGGTCGGTGACGCCGCGCACGCCGGAATAGAGCACCTCATCCGCCATCTTAAAAGCGTCGGCGAAGGTGGTCTTCTCGTTGGCGACCCTGAACAGGTTCTGGTTCGGGATGATGATCAGCGTGTCGACATACTGCTGCAGCTCCTGAATGCCGTGCTCGGCCAGCCGCATGCGGTGCGCGCCCTCGAAGTGGAAGGGCTTGGTGACGACGCCGACGGTCAGGATCCCCTGCTCGCGGGCGATCTGCGCCACCACGGGTGCCGCACCGGTGCCGGTGCCGCCGCCCATGCCAGCGGTGATGAAGGCCATGTTGGAGCCGGCCAATTGCTCGGCGATCTCGCGTACGGCTTCTTCCGCCGCGAGTCTCCCCACGTCGGGACGGGCGCCGGCACCCAATCCCTTGGTGGTGTTCTGGCCGAGCTGGATGCGCCGCTCGCACATGCTCTGCTGCAGCGCTTGTGCGTCGGTGTTGGCGATCAGGAACTCGACGCCCTCGAGCTGGGCGCGAATCATGTTGGTGACGGCGTTGCCGCCGGCGCCGCCCACACCGATGACGGTGATGCGCGGCCTGATGTCGAACGGATCCTGCGGAAGTGAGAGATTGAGAGCCATGTGGTGCCTCCTAAGAGTTTTGATGGTCGTTGATCAGAAGTTGTCTTTCAACCAGGAACCGATGCGCCCGATGAATCCCGCGTGCGGAATGTGCTGGGAGCGGCCTGGAGTCAGCGTTTCAGGCTCGGCCTGCAATGCGTAGTTCAAGAGCCCTGCAGCGGTTGCGAAGGCGGGTCCGCCGGTCGAATCGGCGAGACCGTGGATGCGAATCGGGCGGCCCATCCGCACCTGCTTGTCGAGCACGAGTGCCGAGAGCTCGCGCACGCCGCCCAATTGACTGCCGCCGCCGGTCAACACGACTCGACGGCCGGCGATCTTGTCGAAGCCCGAGGCTTCGAGTCGCGAGCGCACGAGCTCGAAGGTCTCCTCGAGCCGTGGCTGCACGATGCCGATCAGGATCGAGCGCGGAATCGGGTTGGTGATGCCCCCCTCTTCGCCGACCTGAGGTACCTGGATGATCTCGCGCTCGTCCGCTGGAGTCGCGAGGCAGTTGCCGTAGAGCGTCTTCATGCGCTCGGCATGGGCCAGCGGAGTCGAGAGGCCGCGAGCGATGTCGTTGGTGACATGCGCGCCGCCGATCGCGATCGAGTCGGTATAGACCACGTGGCCGTCGAAGAAGACGGCGATCGAGGTCATCCCGGCACCCATGTCGATCACGGTGACGCCCAAGTCCATCTCGTCCTCGACCAGGGTCGCGAGGCCGGAGGCGTAGGGCGAGACCACCAGGGCCTTGATGTCGAGATGGCAGCGCGAGACGCAGTTGGTGAGGTTCCTGACGGCGCCGGCCGCGGCGGTCACCACATGCATGTCGACACCGAGGCGATCCCCGAACATGCCGCGGGGATCCCGGATGCCGCGAGAACCATCGATCGAGTAGCCGACCGGGATCGAGTGAATGAGGCGTCGCTCGATCCCGCCGTTGATCTGCGCGCCCTGCATCAGCACGCGCTGCAGGTCGTGGTCGCCGATCTCGCGGCCCGAGAGCGGCACCTCGACGCCGACGGTCTGCGAGGCCGGATAGCCGCCGGAAAGATTGATGACGACGTCCTCGATGGTGTCCTCGGCCATCTGCTCGGCGGCGTGGACGGTCGAGAGCACCGCCATCTCGGCCTGCTCCATATCGACGATCGAACCGGTCCTGACACCGCGCGAGATCTGATGGCCGATGCCGACCACGTTCGGCTTGCCGTCCTCCGCCAGCTTGGCGATGAAGCAGCAGATCTTGCTCGAGCCGACGTCGACTGCGGCGATGAGGCCGCTCTTGGTGACGATGCGCGGCTTCTTCATGCGAGCACCCCGAAATCCCGTTTCACGCCCTTCCCCTCCTCAAGGTCCCGTTGGTTCACGTCTCGTCGCTAAGTCTCATTGCTCTTGGGCGGCGGCTGCGTCGGATCGGCCGCCGGCGTCGGATGCGCCTGGCGCACGACCACGCGGTCCGGCTGGCGCATATCGACGGCACTGATGTCCTTGTTCAGAAGGTCGTTCTTGCGGTTCAAGTCGGCGAAGCGATGCCAGGCGTCGGCGGCGGCGTCTTCCGGCAGCTTCACATCGACGTCGTTGTCGAGGCGGATGTTCCAGCGCCGCTTGCCGACCAGCACCGCCGCGGTCACATGCGGCCGGAGATCGGGCTCCGCCGCCAGCATCTCGAACAGCGGCTCGGCCTTCTTCGGCGCGTCATCGCCGACGATGATGAGCAGCTTCGAATACTTGGCGATATTGGCGGTCTCGATCACCTCGCCGCCGCGGCTCACCAGATAGAGCTTGTGGTCGCGCTGCCAGAGCGCCATCGGCTCGGCCTCGGTGACCGAGACCACGAGCTGGTCCGGGAACCGGCGCTCGACGCTGGCGCTGACGATCCAGGGCAGGTCTTCGAGGCGGTTGCGGATCGCGTCGATGTCGATACCGAGCATGGGATCGCCGCGATTGGCATGGACCGCGTTCAGGATGTCGGCGACCGCCGTCTCGCCGCGGCCGTCGACCCGGACCTCGCGCAGCGCGAAGCCGGAGCGCGCGGTGTAGTCGAGCAGCGCCTGATGGCCCTGCGCGACCGCCGCGACGACGGCACCGCTGGAGATCGCCCAGTAGACCGGCAGCACGATCGCGAGCACGGCGGCAACACCGGCTGTCAGCTTCATCACCCGCCGTGCCAGCTGCCCCTTGAGGTGCGGGCGCAGTTCGTCACGCTTCGGTGCCCTCGAACCGCCCCTCGACACAGCCGGGCCGAAGCGCGGACCCGATTGAGGCTGCACGTTCACTCGTCCCATGCGGCGTGCTCCACCATCCAGCTCACCAGCTCGGGATAAGGGATACCGAGATGGCGCGCCTGCTCCGGCACCAGGCTCAGCGCCGTCATGCCGGGCTGCGTGTTGATCTCGAGGAGATAGAGTCCCGAATCCGAGTCGTCCGCGGCGCCGTTCGCCCTGCTGTCGTCGAAACGGAAGTCGGCGCGCGCGACACCGCGGCAGCCGATGGCGCGATAGGCGCCGAGCGCCATCTGCATCGCCTCGTCGTAGACGTCCTTCGGCAACGGCGCTGGGCAGAGGTGCTCGGTCTTCCCGTCGGTGTATTTGTTGGTGTAGTCGTAGAAGCCCGATTTCGGCCGGAGCTCGGTCACCGCCATGGCGCGCTCCCCCATCACGCCGACGGTAAGCTCGCGGCCCGGGATGTAGCGCTCGCAGAGGATGCGATCGTCGAACGGCCAGTCGATGCCGGCGAAGGGATTGGCGTTGTCGCCCGCGCGCACGATATGGACGCCGACACTGGAGCCTTCGTTGGCGGGCTTCACCACGTAGGGCCGCGGCAGCGGATCGCCTTTGGCGAAATCCGCACGCTTCAGCTCGATCCCCTCCGGGCAACGGATGCCATTGGCGGCGAAGATCCGCTTCGCCACAGACTTGTCCATCGCCAGGGCAGACGCCATGACGCCGGAATGCGTGTAGGGCAGTTTCAGGAGATTGAGAAGTCCCTGGAAGTTGCCGTCCTCGCCGAAGCGGCCATGCAGCGCATTGAAGGCGACGTCCGGCTTCTGCGCCAGGAGACCGTCGATCACGTCGCGGATGTCGCCTTTGACATCGAGGGTCTCGACAGGATACCCCGCCTCGCGCAAGGCCGCGGCGCAATTGGCGCCCGAGGCCAGCGAGACCTCTCGCTCCGCCGAATAACCGCCCATCAGGACCGAGACGCGCTTCATGCCTCGCTCTCCGTCTTGACCCGGAGCGGCGAATCCTTGGGCACGCCGATGCGCTTGATCTCCCATTCCAGCGTCACGCCGGACTGCGCCTTCACCCGCCGGCGCACCTCCTCGCCCAAGGCCTCGAGATCGGTGGCGGTGGCGGTGCCGGTGTTGATCAGGAAGTTGCAGTGCTTCTCCGAGACCATGGCGCCGCCGATCGAAGAACCACGGCAGCCCGCGGCATCGATCAGTTCCCAGGCCTTGCGATGCGGCGGGTTGGTGAAGGTGCTTCCCCCCGTGCGCGCGCGGATCGGCTGGCTCTCGGCCCGCGCGTTCTGGATCTCGGCGATCCGCGCCTGGATCGCCTGCGGCGTGTCCGCGCGTCCGGCGAGTTCGGCGCCGACGAAGATCCAGTCCTCCGGCACCGCGCTGTGGCGATAGGTGAAACCGAGTTCGTCACGCGAGAGCTTGTGCAGACGGCCATGCGCGTCGAGCGCGCTTGCCGAGACGACGACCGCCGCCATGTCGCTGCCATAGGCACCGGCGTTCATGCGCAGCGCGCCGCCGATCGTGCCGGGCACGCCCGCGAGGAACTCGAGCCCGGCGATGCCGGCATCCCGCGCCGACAAAGCGACATTGAGATCGAGCGCGCCGGCGCCGACATGCAGGTGCATGCCCGAGACGCGGATCTCGGCGAAGGAGCGGCCAAGGCGCAGCACGACTCCCGGCACGCCGCCGTCGCGCACCAGCAGATTGGAACCGACGCCGAGCACCGTCACCGGCACGTCCTCGGGCTTGCGCTCGAGGAAGCCCTGCAAGTCCATGAGATCGGCCGGGCGGAACAGCACTTCGGCCGCGCCGCCGACCCGGAACCAGGTGACATTGCTGAGCCCCGCGCCGGCGCTCAAACGCCCGCGGACCTTGGGGAGGCGATCGATGAGGGGGCGCGCTTCGGTCATCAGGGCCCTCATTCCGCCGCTCCGGTCGCCCTGGCGCCGGCGAAAGCGGCTTCGAGCTCGGCCGGCAGCGACTGCGCCCAATAGGTGATGGAGCCGGCGCCGAGGCAGACCACCATGTCGCCGCTCTTCAGCATCGGCGCCAGTTGCTGCGCCAGCTGCTTCGGATCCTTCATCACCTCGACGTTGCGATGGCCGCGCTCGCGCATGCCCTGCACCAGCGCCTCGGCGTTGACGCCCTCGATCGGCGTCTCGCCGGCGGAATAGACGTCGGCCACCAGGACCGCATCGGCATCGTTGAAGCAGGTGCAGAAACCGTCGAACAGACTGTGGAGCCGCGTGTAGCGATGCGGCTGCACGACGGCGATGACGCGACCCCGGCTCGCTTGGCGCGCGGCGGTCAGCACGGCGGAGATCTCGACCGGATGATGCCCGTAATCGTCGATCACGGTGACGCCGCGCGCCTCGCCGGTCTTGGTGAAGCGGCGCTTGACGCCGCCGAAGCCGGCCAGGCCGGCCCGGATCGTGTCGTCGGCGATGCCCATCTCGTTGGCGACGGCGATCGCCGCCAGGCTGTTCTGCACATTGTGCTGGCCGACCATCGGCAGGCGCACATGCGCGATCTCGCGCTGGGCGTCGCGATAGCGGTCGGTGATGAGCACGCGGTATTCCGATCCATCGGGATGCATGGTGACGTCGACCGCCCGCACGTCGGCCTGCGGCGAGAACCCGTAGGTTATGATGCGGCGATCGATCAGGTGCGGGATGGTAGCCTGTACCACCGGATGGTCGATGCAGAGCGCCGCAAAGCCATAGAACGGGATGTTCTCGACGAAGGCCTCGTAGGCGCGATTCATCGCCTCGACCGAGCCGTAGTAGTCGAGATGCTCGGGATCCATGTTGGTGACGATGGCGATGGTCGCGGGCAGCTTGACGAAGCTCCCGTCGCTCTCGTCGGCCTCGACCACCATCCAGTCGCCGGCGCCGAGGCGCGCATTGGTGCCGTAGTTGTTGATGATGCCGCCGTTGATCACCGTCGGGTCGAAGCCGCCGGCTTCGAGCAACGCGGCGACCAACGAGGTGGTGGTGGTCTTGCCGTGGGTGCCGCCGATCGCGATCGACCATTTCAACCGCATCAGCTCGCCGAGCATCTCGGCGCGGCGCACCACGGGCAGCAGGCGCGCGCGGGCGGCGAGCACCTCCGGATTGTCCGGCTTCACCGCCGAGGAGACCACGACGACCGCCGCGTCGCCGAGATTCTCGGCGCGATGTCCGATCTCGATCTGCACGCCGCGGTCCTTGAGGCGCTTGGTGTTATAGCTCTCGGACAGATCGCTGCCGCGCACCTTGTAACCCAGGTTGTGCAACGTCTCGGCGATGCCGCTCATGCCGATCCCGCCGATGCCGACGAAGTGGATGACGCCGATGTCGAGAGGCAATGCGCGCATCAGGCCGCCTCCCCCATGGTCTTATGGGTGAGACCGGCGACCAGGTCGGCCAGCCGTTCCGCCGCATCGGTGCGGGCGAGACGCCGCGCGTTTTCCGCCGCGCGCTGCAGCGCGTCGCGATCGCCGAGGATCGCGGCGAGGCGCTGGGCGAGCGCTTCCGGCGAGCATTCGTTCTCGTCGAGCACCCAGCCGGCACCCTGCTCCGCCAGCGACCGCGCATTGGCGCGCTGGTGATCGTCGATCGAGTTCGGCAGCGGGATCATCAGCGCCGGCCGGCCGCTGGCCTCGATCTCGGCGACCGAGGAGGCGCCGGAGCGGCACATCACCAGATGCGCCCAGTCGTAGCGCGCCGGCATGTCGTTGAAGAACGGCTGCAGCGCCGCGTCGAGTCCCATCTTGCGGTAAGTGTCGGTCACGGAATCGAGGTCTTCCGGACGGCATTGCTGCACCAGCTTGAGGCGCCGCCGCAGCGCGTCGGGCAACAGTGCAATTGCGGGCGGCGTCACGCGGCCAAACACGCGGGCGCCCTGGCTGCCGCCAAACACCAGGAGATTGAGCGGCCCGTCCTCGCGCGGCGCCGCATAGGGACGGGCGCCGATCTCGGAGACGGCGGCGCGCACCGGATTGCCGGTGACGACCTTGCGCGAAGCGGGGACTTGCTCGGTGTGTTTCACCTGCTCGAAGCTCAGGGCGACGCGGCTGGCGCGCTTCATCAACATGCGGTTGGCGCGGCCGGCGACGGCGTTCTGCTCGTGCACGACCGTGTGGATGCGGCTCCATTGCGCGACCAGGATCGGCGGCACCGAGGGATAGCCGCCGAAGCCCACGGCCACCAGGGGGCGCAGGCGCTTCAGGAGATTGCGGGACTGCAACACGCCGAGGGCCAGGCGCAGCGAGTTGCGCGCACGCGCCGAGATGCCTTTGCCGGCGATGCCGCCCGAGGCAATGCGATGCACCGGCACGTTCGCGAGCCTGCTGAAGCCCGTGCCGCGCTCATCGGTCACGAGGTCGACGGCGAAGCCGCGACCGAGCAACGCGCCGGCAAGCGCCTCCGCTGGGAAGAGGTGCCCGCCGGTGCCGCCGGCCGCGAGGAGGATGCGCCCCCCTTGGTTCATCGCAGGACGCACGGCCGTCATATCTCCTGGCTCCCCGGGAAGCGCTTGCGGGTCAAAGCCAGCAGCATGCCGACGCCGAGCGCGATGGCGACGATCGACGAGCCGCCGTAGGAGATGAACGGCAGGGTCATCCCCTTGGTCGGCATCAAATGCAGGGTCGAGGCCATGTTGACGACGGCCTGCAGGCCGAAGCTGGTGACCAATCCGGTCACCGCCAGCAGGACGAAGAGATTGGTCTCGCCCAGCATGCGCAGCAGGCTGCGGAGCACAATGAAAGCGAACAGAGCCACGATCAGCGTGCAAACGATCATGCCGAACTCCTCGCCGGCGACGGCGAAGACGAAGTCGGCATGCGCGTCGGGCAGTACCAGCTTGACCGTGCCGCCGCCGGGCCCGCGTCCCACCAAGCCGCCATTGCTGAAGGCCTCCAGCGCGCGATCGATCTGGTAGTTGTCGCCGGCGGAGGGATCAATGAACTGATCGACGCGCTCGGTCACATGGGGCAGCGCGACATAGGCGGCGACCAGGCCGGCGCCGCCGCAGCCGGCGAGCAGCGCCACCCAGTAGATCGGCAGACCCGCGACGAAGAATTGCGCGGCCCAGGTCGTGGTGATGACGACGGTCATGCCGAGATCGGGCTGCTTGATCAGCAGAGCCACGGTCACGGCGTACGCGCCGATGCTGATGAGGTTGCCGGGGATGCGCTGGCCCGGCGCCTCGGTACGCTGCAGCGCGAACATCCAGGCGGTGAAGATCGCGAAACAAGGCTTCAGAAACTCGGAGGGCTGCAACGACAACGGGCCGACATTGATCCAGCGCGTCGCTCCCTTGATCTCGACGCCGGACTCCAGCGTCAGTGCGGTGAGAACGAGGAAGAAGGGGAACAGAACGACACCGAGCCGGCGCACCTGGCGCGGCGACAACAGCGAGACCGAGATCAGGGTCGCCGCCGCCAGCGGCAGCATCATGTAGTGGTGGCGCACCAGATAGAAGCTGTCGAGGCCGATGCGGGTCGCGACCGCGGGGCTCGCCGCCAGGACCATGATGGCGCCGACGAACATCAGCGCGATCACGGCGGCGAGGGTCCAGCGGTCGACGGTCCACCACCACTGGCCGAGCACCGAACGGTCGGTGCGGGCGAAGCCTCTCATGCCGCGCCCCCGCTTGCGGCGAGCGCCGCCACGAGCTCTCTGAAATGGTCGCCGCGCACTTCGAAATTGGGATACTGGTCGAAGGAGGCGCAGGCCGGCGAGAGAAGCACGACCGGGTCCCTTCCTTCCCCCTTTCGGGGATCGTGCGCGGCGTCCTTGCTTGCATCCGCTGCGGCGGCGGCCACGGCCTGGTCCAGCGTGCCGCAGCGGCGCGCCACGACGGCGCTGCCCAGCTGGGCGCTGAAGGCCTCGGCCGCCTCCCCGATCAGATAGGCGCGGCGGATGCGGCGATAGTATGGTTCGAGCCCAGCAAGCCCGCCTTCCTTGGCACGGCCGCCGGCGATCCAATAGATGTTGTCGTAGCAGGCAAGCGCCTTCGCCGCGGCGTCGGCATTGGTCGCCTTGCTGTCGTTG
>Ga0335070_10008827_pt1 | contig 11829 bp, 13 predicted proteins | sample Lox_Sample_13_FD_206722 | JGI IMG/M metagenome (GOLD analysis project Ga0335070, IMG submission 206722) | Soil microbial communities from Loxahatchee National Wildlife Refuge, Florida, United States - Lox_Sample_1.3 | ecosystem: Environmental > Terrestrial > Soil > Wetlands | place: USA...
GCAAGTGGCACCTCGGCGCCGAGCCGCAGAGCCTGCCCACCGCGCACGGCTTCGACGAGTTCTACGGGATCCCGCCGGACATCTCCTGGGATTCTGTGCTTGGGACCGAGAACGGGCGTTATGTTACCTACGATCTCGTCGCGGACGTCATGCCTCGCCTCGCCAAGCTGTCGCCGCGCTGACGCCGGCGTGATCGACCTCGACGGCGCGTACGACCTGCACGTGCACTCCGCCCCGGATCTCCGGGCGTTATGTTACCTACGATCCGGCTGGACGAGCTCTAGCCCGTGTACGTCTGGGTGGACGGCATCTACGTCAAGGCGGGGCTGGCCCAGGACAACGCGGCCCTGCTGGTGCTGATCGCGGCGCTGCGCGATGGGCGGAAAATCGTCGTCGCGATGGACAGTGGGTATCGGGAGTCGGACGACGAGCGTGGTGGAGTCACCCTTCGCCGCCGAGCGATTGCGGACAGCACGCCCCGGCAGCGTCGTCCCCGCTTTCGCTCGGCGCCGAGTGAAGCGCCAATTGAGCTAGCCTCCGTCGATGGCGTGCGTCCAGGTGACGCCGAGCCGGCGGCCCACGAGCACGAGTACGGCCAGCGCGACGAGTCCGCTCCCTCCGCCGAGCGCGCAGGCGGCCCGCACGCCCAGGTGCTGCGCGACAGCTCCGACGAGCAGGGACCCGAAGGGCGTCATGCCGGCAAAAGACAGAGCGTAGAGGCCCATGACGCGGCCGCGGAGCGCGTTGGGCGTCTCGAGCTGCAGCATGCTGTTGCACCCCGTCGAGAACAGGATCTGGCAGCACCCGAGCACCACGAGCAGGGCCGCGGCCGCCCCGAAGTGCTGGACGAGGCTCAGCGCGGCCGTCCCCACGCCGAGCGTGGCGGCGCAGGCCACCACGAACCAGAGCGGTGGTCGGCCCCGACGCAGGAGCGTCAATCCGAGCGCGGCCACCACGGCGCCCGTCCCCAGGCAGGACATGAGGAGCCCGAACCCGTGCGCGCCCTCGTGGAGCACATCCCGCGCGACGAGCGGCACCACGACGTTGAAGTTGAGGACGAGCAGGCTCACGACGACGAGCAGGGCCAGCGTGAAGGCGATGCGCGGCGTCCGGGCCGCGTAGGCGAGCGCGCCGGCCACGCCCTCGCGAATGCCGAGCCGGCCGGCAGGATCCGGCTCGCCGGCCGTGCGGGTCGCCAGGAGCGCGCCCAGCACCGCTATGAAGCTCACCCCATTCAGGAAGAACGCGGTGGCCACGCCGAAGCCGGCGATGAGCAATCCCGCCACCGCCGGTCCCACGATCCGCGCCCCGTTGAACACGAGCGAGTTCAGGGCCACGGCGTTGGGGAGGTCGGCGCGGCCCACGAGGTCGGTGATGTAGGCCTGGCGGGCCGGGATGTCGATGGCGCGCCCGAGGCCGTAGAGGGTGGCGAGCACCGCCACGTGCCAGTACTGCACGCGGCCGCTCCACACGAGCGCGGCCAGCGCGAACGCCTGCACCATCATGGCCGCCTGGGTCAGAAGGATGATCCGCCGCTTGGGATAGCGATCGCTCAGGGCGCCACCGACGGGCGACAGCAGCAGGATGGGCACGAACTGGAGCGCGGTGACAAGGCCGAGCTGGAAGGCCGATCCCGTGAGGTCCAGCACGAGCCACGCCTGCCCCACGCTCTGCATCCAGGTCCCGATCAGGGAGACGAGCTGGCCGCTCCAGAAAAGACGGAAGTCGCGATGCCGCAGGGCGGCCAGGCGGGCAGGTCGCGTCCGGGACGGGGCGTTCACGGCGATGCGATTCTAGACGACCCGGCGCGCGGGTGTGGGCTCTCGCCTGAAGGGTAAGACCGCGCCAGATAAGCCCTGAGGCACCGGGGTGGGCGCGTCCGGAGCTCCGGACCGGGATCCGGGGACCCCGGTGGATGCCTCGGAAGTACTGAAGGGCCTTGACTTTTTTGGTGCCCATCAGTATCGTATAGCGTTTCCTGAACGCTACCTCAGGGGTACGCCATGCTCGACAGCCTCACTCAGCGACTCACGGGAATCTTCGATCGTCTTCGCGGCTTCGGCCGCCTGACGGAGGAGAACATCCAGGAAGCGCTCCGCGAGGTTCGTGTGGCCCTGCTCGAGGCCGACGTCAACTTCAAGGTCGTCAAGGGCTTCGTCGAGCGCGTGCGGGTCAAGGCCATCGGGCAGGACGTGCTCAGCTCGCTGACACCGGGCCAGCAGGTGGTCAAGGTCGTGCGCGACGAGATGGTGGAGCTGCTGGGTGGCTCGGGCCATCGGCTCGCCATGGCGCCGCATCCGCCCACGGTGATCATGCTCGTCGGGCTGCAGGGCTCGGGCAAGACCACCTCGGCGGCCAAGCTCGCCCGGCACTTCCAGAAGCAGGGACAGCATCCGATCCTCGCCTCCGCGGACGTGTACCGCCCGGCGGCCATGGAACAGCTCCGCCGCCTCGGCAAGGAGCTCAACATTCCGGTGCTGGGCGACGAGAAGCAGAAGCCCGCCGCCATCTGCCGCGCCGCCCGCGACGAGGCGGCCCAGCGCGGGCTCTCCCCGCTCATCCTCGACACGGCCGGCCGGCTCCACATCGACGAGGAGATGCTGGAGGAGCTGCGCCAGATCAAGAAGGATGCGGGGCCCCATCACGTCCTGCTCGTGGTCGACGCGATGACCGGTCAGGACGCCGTCACGGTGGCCGACAAGTTCAATGCCGCGGTGGGCATCGATGCCGTCGTGCTGACCAAGATGGACGGCGATGCGCGCGGCGGCGCCGCGCTGTCGGTGCGCGAGGTCACCGGGCGGCCCATCGCTTTCGTGGGCGTGGGCGAGAAGACGGACGCCCTCGAGCCCTTCCATCCTGACCGGCTCGCGCAGCGCATCCTGGGCATGGGCGACGTGCTGTCCCTCGTCGAGAAGGCGCAGGCCCAGGTCGATGCCTCCCAGGCCGAGGAGATGGCGCGGAAGATCCGCGAGGAGAGCTTCTCCCTCGAGGACTTTGCCGCCCAGCTCAAGCAGCTCCGCTCGATGGGCCCGCTCGCCCAGATCATGGAGATGATCCCGATGTTCAAGGGCAAGGGCATGCCCAAGGAGCTCAAGGGCGAGGAGCAGGACCTCAAGCGGTTCGAGGCGATCATCGGCTCCATGACGCCGGACGAGCGGCTCAAGCCCGCGATCATCAACGGCAGCCGGCGCGCCCGGATCGCCAAGGGCAGCGGCACCCAGGTCGCCGACGTCAACCGGCTGCTCAAGCAGTACGCGCAGCTCAAGCAGATGATGAAAGGTCTCAAGCAGATGGAAGGCCGCATGGGCAAGCTCAAGGGCGCCCTGCCCTTCCTGCCCAGATAGCGTTCGACAACCACAGGAAAGAGGTGAGCCAGTGGCGGTACACATCCGACTGAGAAGGACGGGGACGACGAAGAAGCCGGCCTACCGCGTGGTCGTGGCCGATTCGCGCGCCGCGCGGGACGGGCGCTTCATCGAGGTCATCGGGCACTACAACCCCCTGACGAGTCCGCCGACCATCAAGATCTCCACGGACAAGGCGGCGGAGTGGATCAAGAAGGGGGCGCAGCCGTCGAACACCGTGAAGCACCTCCTCGCGCAGGCGACGAAGGCCGCGAAGGCGTAGGCGCAGGATACGTGGCCACCGGAGCCCTGGTCGCCGTGGGAGAGGTGCTCCGGCCCTGGGGGCTCCAGGGCGAGGTGCGGGTGAAGCCGTTGACGGACAGGCCGGAGGAGCGGTTCCGGAGCTTGCGCGAATGCGTGCTCTGGGAGCCCGAGGCCGACCGGCGCGAGGCCTGTCGCATCGCCGGGTGCCGCTTCGACGGCGACGAGCTGTTCGTGAGGATGGAAGGCGTGACCTCGCCGGAGGCCGCCCGGCGATTCGCGGGGCGGCTGCTCGCGGTGGCGCAGGAAGACGCGCTGCCGGCGCCCGAGGGGCACTTCTATCCCTGGGAGATGGCGGGCGCGGTGGTGGAAACGCGCGATGGGCGGCGCGTGGGCGAGTTCGTCGGCGTGGACGACAACACGGCCCAGCCGCTCTGGATCGTGGCCGATGGGGGCCGCGAGCATCTGGTGCCGGCCGTGCCGGAGATCGTGGTGGACGTGAACGTCAAGGAGCGGCGGATCGTCATCGACCCGCCGGAAGGGCTGCTGGACCTGTGAGAATCGACATCGTCACGCTGTTCCCCGGCATGGTGGAGCCCGCGCTCGGCGAGTCCATCGTGGGCCGCGCCCGCGCGCGCGGGATCGTGGACATCCGCGTCCACAACCTGCGCGACTGGGCGGAGGGCCGGCATCGTGTGACGGACGACACGCCGTTCGGCGGCGGCGGCGGCATGATCATGAAGCCCGAGCCGCTGGCGGGGTGCATCGCGACGCTCCGGGCGCCCGGGTCGCGGGTCATCCTGCTGGATCCGGCCGGCCGGCGCTTCACGCAGGATATTGCGCGGAGCCTGGCCGTCCTGCCGCACCTCGTCCTGCTGTGCGGCCGCTACGAGGGCGTGGACGAGCGGGTGCGCGAGCATCTGGTCGACGAGGAGCTGTCCATCGGCGACTACGTCCTCTCGGGGGGCGAGGTGGCCGCGCTGGTGGTGGCCGAGACGCTGACGCGCCTCCACCCCGGGGCCCTGGGCGACGAGGCGGCGACCGCGCACGACTCGTTCTCGCGCGGGCTCCTCGAGCACCCGCAATACACGCGACCGGAGATCTTCTCGGGCTGGGCCGTGCCCGAGGTGCTGCGCTCCGGCGATCACGGCCGGATCGAGCGGTGGAAGCGCGTCATGTCCGTCTGGCGGACGTGGCAGCGGCGGCGGGATCTGCTGGAGACGGCGGATCTGTCGCCCGAAGAGCAGAAGTGGGTGGCGGGCTTCAATCAGAGCCGGCCGCCCGACGACTATCTCGAGTGAGGAGCCACGAGTCATGCAAGCGATTCACATTGTCGAAGCGGGGCAGCTGAAGAAGGACCGGGGCGGCTTCGAGCCCGGCGACACCATCCGCGTGTCGGTCAAGGTCGTCGAGGGCGAGAAGGAGCGGCTGCAGGCCTTCGAAGGCGTGGTGATCCGGAAGCGCGGAGCCGGGACGGGGGCCTCGTTCACGGTGCGCCGCATCTCCTACGGCGTGGGCGTGGAGCGCACCTTCCCGCTGCACTCGCCCCGGATCGACAAGATCCAGGTGATGAAGCGGGCCACGGTGCGGCGCTCGAAGCTCTACTACCTGCGGGATCTGGCGGGCAAGGCTGCCCGTTTGAAAGAAAAGAGGAGCGCGATCGTTCCGGCGTCGACCGACAGCGAGTAGGCGGGAGCCGGGACCACGGCCCCCGCGGCGTACCGCTTCGAGAAGGCGGCCTGGCGGCGCGGTCTCACGTGCGTCGCGGGGCTCGACGAGGCGGGCCGTGGGCCGCTCGCGGGGCCGGTGGTGGCGGCGGCCGTCGTGCTGGAGCCGGGCACGCGGATCGACGGAGTGGACGACTCGAAGCGGCTGGCGCCGGAGGAGCGGGAGTCGCTGTACGCCGCGATTCGCGCCAGGGCGGCGGCCGTCGGCGTCGGGCTGGTGGATGCGGAGACGATCGATCGCGTGAACATCCTCCAGGCCACGCGCCGGGCCATGGGCATGGCGCTGGGGGCGCTGGGGCTCACGCCGGAGCTGGTGCTGACCGATTTCGTTGCGCTGGACGGGCTCCGATGCCCCCAGCGCAACCTGGTCAACGGCGATCGGCGGTCGGCTACGGTCGCGGCGGCGTCGATCATCGCGAAGGTGACGAGGGACAGGATGATGGCAGAGGCGGATCGGGACTATCCGCAGTACGGCTTCGGCCAGCACAAGGGGTACCCGACCCCGGAGCACCTGGCCGCGCTCTACGCGCACGGCCCGTGCCCCCTGCATCGACGGACGTTTCGTGGGGTGCTGGTGCAGCAGGACCTGTTTTCCATCATTGTGGACGAGGAGTGAACCGTGCCGACCGATACCAAGAAGATCACAGGCATCAAGGGCGAAGAGGAGGCCGCCCGCTTCCTCAGCCGCTGCGGGTACGCCATCCTCGAGAAGAACGTGCGGACGCGCCTGGGCGAGATCGATCTCGTGGCGAAGGAGGGCAAGACCCTCGTCTTCGTCGAGGTCAAGACCCGGCGCGATCTCGAGAACGCGCCTCCGCCCCAGGCCGGCGTGCACACGCGCAAGCAGAACAAGCTCGGCAAGCTGGCCCAGAGCTATCTGCGGTCCAAGCGGCTGCGCGAGCAGCCCTGCCGCTTCGACGTCGTGGCGGTGGTGGTCAACGACGAGGGCGGCGTGAAGGCGATCCGCCACATCCCCAACGCCTTTTCAGTGGCGCCATGGTAGTTCGAGCCGCAGCCGAAGGCGAGGCGAGGGCTGAGACAGAGGGTTGCGAGGGTATGCCGGCGAACCTGACGGTCAGATCTGTCGCACGGAACCTGGGATTCGAGCCGCAGCCGAAGGCGAGGCGAGGGCTGAGACAGAAAACCAATCGCGCTCAGCATCGGGCGCGTGTCGAGAGCTGCGCCAGAAAGTCGAGAGTAGCCGAGACCTGAGTGGACCGCGCCGAAGCCTTTGAAGCGCACCTGAAGCTCGAGCCGGGGAAGACCGCGCTGCTCGTGGTGGACATGCAGCGCGCCTTCCTCGATCCGGGCGAGGCGATGGAAGTGCCGCCCGCCCGTGACATCGTCCCGCAGATCCAGAGCCTCCTTGCCCTCTTCCGGCAGAGCACACTGCCCGTGGCCTTCACCGAGTTCACCTACTCCGAGGATGTTCCGCTGCTGGTGGGCCTCCTGCATCCTGAGCATCGGCGGGCCGCTCCCGGCGCGCCGCGCGGATTCGGCCGGCCGTCGTCCTCCTGCCTTCTCGGCGAGGCCAACGTCCACGTGGTGCCCGAGCTGGCGCCGCAGCCCGGCGAGCTGGTCGTCCGCAAGCGCTACTACGACGGCTTCAACGGCACCGCGCTCGACCAGGCCCTCCGGGCCCGCGGCGTGACTCACCTGGTCCTCACGGGCACCATGACGGACATCTGCGTGCTCGCCACGGTCATCGGCGGCATGAACCGCGAGTACCGCATGACCGTCGTGGAGGACGGCACCGCCACGCTCTGGCCCGAGATCCAGCGCGCCACGCTCGACGTCATCGGACGGGCCTACGCGCGCGTGCGCCGCGCGAAGCAGGTCGCCGAGGAGATCGGGCGGTGGTAGCCTCCGTGCCAGCGGATGTGATAGCGTCTTGAGCATGAGCAACAGGGGCATGAGCAACGGCTACCGCTTCTCAGGCTGCATCCCCGCCAACCTCGTCCCCTTCACGGCGGATCTCCAGATCGACGTGCCGGCGTACCGGAAGCACCTCCGCTGGCTCGCCGACACGAAGGGCGTGACGGCCATCGTGGCCAACGGCCACGCCGCGGAGGTCTCGTCGCTGTCCCGGGAGGAGCGGAAGCGCGCCCTCGCCCTGGCGCTCGAGGAAGTGGGCGCCAAGGTGCCGATCATCGCCGGCGTCTACTCCGACGGCACGCAGGAGGCGATCGAGCTCGCGCGAGATGCCCGGGCCGCCGGCGCGGCCGGCCTCCTCGTCTTCCCGCCGACCATCTTCATGTGGGGCGCGCAGGTAAAGCCCGACATGGTGCTGCGTCACTTCTCGGCGGTGGCGGACGGCGTGGACCTGCCCCTCATCGTCTTCGAATATCCGCCGGCCTCCGGCATCGGCTACAGCGCGGAGACGCTCGGCGAGCTCTGCAAGATTCCCACGGTGGTGGGCGTCAAGGACTGGTCCAACGACATCGTCGCCTACGAGAAGAACCTCCGCGCGCTCCGCGCCTCGGGTCGGCCCGTCGCGATGCTCTCGTCGTTCACGATGTCGCTCCTGGCCACCTTCCTGTTGGGCGCCGACGGCTGCATCTCGGGCATGGGCAGCGTGGCCGCAGACCTGCAGGCCGCGCTCTTCGCCGCCGTCGGCGCGGGCGATCTCGCCCTAGCTCATCGCGTCAACGAGCGCCTGGCGCCGCTCGTCAGCGTCTTCTACGCGCCGCCGTTCGTCGACATGCACAACCGCATGAAGGAAGCGCTGGCCCTCCTGGGACGCATCCCCGAGGCCCACGTCCGGCCGCCGCTCACGCCGGTGTCGGACGACGAGCGGCACCGCATTCGTCTCGCTCTCCGCGCGGCCGGCCTCAGCAGCTAGGCCTCGAGCGACGGTCGGCGGTGGCGGGCCCGAGGCTTGCGGGTCCGGGCTGCTTTGCGGTATAAGAAGGGCCACCCGATGGCGCCAGACAACTCCATGACGCCTCGCAGTTCCCACGAAAGCGCCCTGCTCCGGACGGCTCTCCGTCGCTTTCCCGGCGGCGTCCTGGGCGGCTACTACGCCCCTGACGATCTCCAGTTCGTGGTCAAGGAGGCGCAGGGCGCGCATCTCTACGACTTCTCCGGACGCGAGTACGTTGACTACGTTCTCGGCAGCGGGCCCATGGTGCTGGGCCACGCCCATCCCGCGGTCATCGCGGCCGTGGAGGCGCAGCTCCGCAAGGGCACCACGTACTTCCAGCTGTCCGAGCCCGCCGTCGCCCTCGCCGAGGAGATTTGCCGGGCGGTCCCCTGCGCCGAGCAGCTCAGGTACACCTCGTCGGGCAGCGAGGCGACGTTCTTCGCCCTTCGCGTGGCGCGCGCGTTCCGGAAGCGCGACAGGATCCTGAAGTTCGAGGGCGGCTTCCACGGCACCCACGACTACTCATTGATGTCCGTGGGCCCCCGCGTCCCGAAGGCCTTCCCGGCCCCGACGCCGGACTCTGCGGGCATCCCGCACGCGATCCACGACGAGGTGCTGATCGCGCCGTTCAACGACCTCGCCGAGACCGAGGCGATCATCGCGGCGCACCACGAGAGCCTGGCCGCCGTCATCATGGAGCCGTTCCAGCGCCTGGTGGTGCCGGACAAGGCCTTCCTGGCCGGCGTGCGCGAGGTCACGCGCCGCTACGGCGTGCCGCTCATCTTCGACGAGATCGTGACGGGCTTCCGCTTCGCGTACGGCGGCGCCCAGGAGTACTACGGCGTGGTCCCGGATCTGGCCGCGCTCGGCAAGATCATCGGCGGCGGCTTCCCGCTCGCGGCCGTGGTGGGGCGCGAGGAAATCCTGCGCCACCTGGCGCCCGCGATGGAAGACACGGGCGGCTTCGTGCAGCAGGCGGGCACGCTGAACGGCAACCCCGTGGCGGCGGCCGCTGGCCTGGCCACGCTGGCGGAGCTCCGGAAGCCCGGCACCTACGAGCGGCTGTTCGAGAGCGGACGCCGCGTGAAGACAGCGCTGGCGGAGGCGGCGCGGGCCGCCGGCCTCGAGGCGCAGGTGGCCGGGGAGGCCCCGGTCTTCGAGATCTACTTCACGGGCCGGCCCATCACGGACTACCGGGCCACCCTCACCGCCGACCGGGCGCTCCACGCCGCGTTCACGCGGGCGCTCCTTGAGCGTGGGGTTGTCAAGGCAGCCCAGAAGTTCTACGTCTCGCTGGCCCACACTGAAGAAGACATCCAGCGGACCGTCCAAGCCTTCAACGCGGCTCTTCGAGCCGTGGCTCAGCAGCGACCCTAAACGAGCATCCCCGAACGCCCGCAAGGAGGGCAGAGACCCATGGCAGAGAGCTGGAAAGACGAGAAGTGGGCTCAGGCTGAAACGTTCTGGTACAGCGGCAAGACGACCCGGCGCCGGTTCCTCGGCTTCTCCGCGGCCGCCGCGGGCGCCCTCGGCGCCACGGTGGCGGTGCCCGCGTGGTGGCGGGATGCCTTCGGTCAGGCCAAGGCCTACAAGGTGGGCACGATGCAGCCCCTGTCGGGCGCCGCGGCGGCGGGCGGCAAGACCGCCCTCGTGGGCACCCAGATGGCCGTGGACCACATCAACAAGTCCGGCGGCATCAACGGCCGCCCTGTCGAGCTGATCATCGCCGACTACGAGTCCAAGCCCGACGTGGGGCGGCGCAAGGCCGAGAAGCTCGCCGTCGAGGACAAGATCGACCTGCACGAGGGCGGGTTCCTGTCGAACGTGTGCCTGGCCTGCATGCCCGTGTGGGACGAGCACAAGATCCTGAACATGATCGGGGTTTGCCTCGACACCACCATCACGACGAGCAAATGCAGCCGGTACACCTTCCGGCCCTTCGACTACGCGCCCGCTCAGGCCGTGGCCTTCGCGCCGTACCTCGTGAGCAAGATGGGCAAGAAGTGGCATCTCGGCTACGCCGACTATTCCTGGGGCCAGTCCACCCGCGACGCCTACACCGAGCAGATCAAGAAGGCGGGTGGCGAGGTGGTGGGCACCACGGGCATTCCGCTCGGCACCGCCGACATGACGGCGTTCCTCTCGAAGATCACGGGCAACTTCGACGGCTTCTTCGGGATCTTCTTCGGCAAGGACGGCGTGACCGTCGGCAACCAGGCGTACGACCTCGGCATGACCAAGAAGTACAAGTGGGCGGGCGACGGCGCGATCGCCGAGTCCACCAACATGCCCGGGCTCGGCGCCAAGATCGAGGGCTTCGTGGGCATCAACCGCTACCTGCCCATCCTCGAGGGCCCGCTGAACACGCCGGCGCACAAGAAGTTCTTCGATGACGCCGTGGTGCGGCTGAAGCAGATCGATCCGTCGGGGCCGCTGCCGGACCGCTACGTCCAGTCGAACTTCGAAGCCATGAACTTCCTCAAGATCGGCATGCAGAAGTCCGGCTTCCAGGGCCGGCAGGACACGCCCAAGCTCATCGCCGCCCTCGAAGGGCTCGAGGTGAAGGAGGGCGACGACTTCCCGCAGGGCGACAAGACGCTCCGCAAGGAGGACCACCAGGCGTTCCTGCGCGAGTTCATCTTCACCGTCGCCAACGGCAAGCACAAGATCCTGGAGGTCGTCCCGAAGGAGAAGACGATCGTCCCGCCCGCCTGCACCTTCGCCTAAGTGGCAGACGCTTCACGCGAGACGGCGGCCCCGGCCAACCTCCGCAAGGAGGAAAGCCGGGGCCCCGCCTCGCGGCCCATCCTTCGCACCGAGGGACTCACCATGCGGTTCGGCGGGCTGACCGCCGTGAACAGCGTCAGCGTCTCCGTGGCCCGCGGCGAGATTCGCGCCATCATCGGCCCCAACGGCGCCGGCAAGTCCACGTTCTTCAACTGCCTCACGGGCGTGCTCCGGCCGACCTCCGGGCACATCTACCTCAACGACGAGGACGTGGCGGGGCTGCCGCCCAACGAGGTCTCGCACAAGGGCCTCGCCCGCTCGTACCAGATCACCAACATCCTGCCCGGCGCCACCGTGCTGGAGAACGTGCGCGTGGCCGTGCAGTCGCGGCATCACGCCTGGAACATGCTGCGGCATCGCTATGCGTTCCCCGACCTGATGGACCGCGCCCGCAGCGTGCTGGATGCGGTCGGCCTCCGGAGCGACGAGGACGAGCTGGCCGCCAATCTCTCCCACGGCGCCCAGCGCAACCTCGAGATCGGCATCGCCCTGGCCACGGAGCCCCAGCTCCTCTGCCTCGACGAGCCCACCGCGGGCATGAGCGTGACGGAGACGCTCGCCACCGTCGAGCTCGTGCGGCGCATCTCGAAGAACCTGACCATCGTGATCGTGGAGCACGACATGGAAGTCGTGATGGGGCTCGCGAACACCATCACCGTGCTCCACTACGGCGAGGTGCTGGCCGAGGGCACGCCGGCCGAGATCCAGGCCAACCCCCGGGTGCAGGAGGTCTACCTCAAGACCTGATGCTCACCCTCGACGGCGTCCACACCTACTACGGCAAGTCGCACATCCTCCACGGGGTCTCGATCGAGGTGCAGCCCGGGGAGGTGGTGGGGCTGCTCGG
>Ga0335070_10008828_pt1 | contig 11829 bp, 10 predicted proteins | sample Lox_Sample_13_FD_206722 | JGI IMG/M metagenome (GOLD analysis project Ga0335070, IMG submission 206722) | Soil microbial communities from Loxahatchee National Wildlife Refuge, Florida, United States - Lox_Sample_1.3 | ecosystem: Environmental > Terrestrial > Soil > Wetlands | place: USA...
GCGGTGATGGGCCTGTTCGGGCTCGTCATGCGCCTGACCCAGGCGACGGTGCTCGACGTCTCGCCGTCGTGGTTCTACCGGCTGATGACGGTGCACGGCGCCGGCATGCTGACGGGCGCATTGCTCGCGATGATGGGCGCGCTCTGGTTCGTGCTGCGCGACACCGTCGCGCTCCGCGCGGGGCGTGCGCTCGCGTGCTACGCGCTCATCCTCGCCGGCGCGGTCTGCGTGATCGTCGCGGTGCTGATCGGCGGCTTCGCCGCGGGCTGGACGTTCCTCTACCCGTTGCCGTTCCATGCGGTCGGGCAGTGGTCGACGTGGCCGACGACGGTCTTCCTCGCCGGGCTGCTCGTCGTCGGCGTCGGCTTCTTCGTCTTCTGCGCCGACGTGCTCGCGACGACGACGACGACGTACGGCGGCCTCGCGCGGACGCTCGGCATCCCGTATCTCCGCGGACGCGAGGACTCGCCCGCGGCCCCGCCGCAGGCGATCGCCGCCGCGGTCGTCTCGATCGACGGCCTGTTCGCGAGCGCCGTCGGCGCGACGATCGTCCTCGCGGAGATCGGGCAGACGTACGACGGCGGCGTGCGGCTCGACGCGCTGTGGGCGAAGAACCTCACCTACTTCTTCGGCCACGAGACCGCGAACCTGATCATGTATCTCGCGGCGGGCGCGGTGTACGTGCTCCTGCCGCGCTACGCGGGCCGTCCGTGGCGGACGACGAAGCCGATCGCGGCGGCGTGGCTCGCGACGCTCGTCCTGCTCGTCACCGCCTACTCGCACCATCTCTACCTGGACTTCGTCCAGCCGCAGTGGGCAGCGATCGTCTCGGAGATCTCGTCGTCGCTCGCCGCGCTGCCCGTCGCCGTCGTGACCGTCTACACCGGCGTGATGCTCGTCTGGGGCTCGCGGTACCGCTGGACGCTCTCCTCGACGCTGCTCTACCTCGGCTTCGCCGGCTGGGCGATCGGCGGCACCGGCGCGTTGATCGACTCACTGATCCCGCTCAACTTCCGCTTCCACAACACCGACTGGGTTGTCGCGCACTTCCACACGTACCTGCTGCTGACGGTGATCTTCTGGGCGTTCGCGTTCGTCGCGCACCTGTTCGAGCGCGGCGCCGGCCGATCGGCGCCACCGGCGGCGACGGCCGCGGCCGCGGGGTTGATGGTGCTCGGCGGGTACGGGCTGACGGGCACCTGGTTCGTGGCAGGCGTGCTCGGGATCCCGCGCCGCTACGCGGTGCAGCCCGCCGGGACCAGCGGCTACTCCCTCGCCGGAAGCATCTTCGCGATGATCTTCGCACTCGGCTTCCTCGTCCTCGTCTGGCAGCTCGTCGCGCTCGCACGGGCCGGCCGGGGATCGCACCTCGTCACCGTGACGCGGACGGACTCGTGGACGGGCGGGAGCTACGTCGTCCAGCGGGAGCTCGAGCCGGACGCGGAGCCGCTGCCCGCGGTCGAGGAGCCGTACCGCCTGCCGCTCGCGACGCCGGCGCAGCTCGCAGCCGGTCTCGCCGCGGCCGTCGTCTCGCTCTCTGCGTTCTTCCCGCAGGTCGTCCACGCGTCCGAGACAAGCACGCGCTACACGCACCTCGACAACGCTGGAATCTTCTTCTTCGGGCTCGCCGTCGGCGTCACCGTCGGCTGCCTCCCCGCGGTCTCACGCCTCCTGGGAAGCCACTTCGTGCTCGGGCTCGCGGCGGTCGTCGGGCTGCCGGCGGTGATGCTGCTCACGATGGTGCCGAGCGTCTACGCGCATCTCGAGCCCCACCCCGTCGAGTACGGCTACTACCTCGTCCACAACGCCGTCCTCGGCCTCCTCGTCGGGCTCGGCTCGACACGGCTCGGCCTCGTCGCCGGGCGGCTGGCGATCCTGCTCTCGGTCGGGATGATGCTCATGTTCGCAGCGACGGCAGGGGGATAGCGATGGCAGACGGACAGAGCGGGGACGGGCTGTTGCGGTGGCTGATCGGCGGGCTCGTCGTCGGCCTGGTCGTGCTCGGGCTGATGGTCGCCGCGTATGCGGTCGGGTACCACCACGGCAAGAACCACCGGAACCGGTCGGCCGCGGCGCCGGCGGCGACGAGCACCACGACGACGAAGCCGCAGCCGACCACCACGCGATCCACCTCGACGGCGACGGCGACGACGCCGAGCGCGTCGCCGGCGCAGCTCCTCGCCCGCGGGAAGGTGCTGTACGCCGCGGACGGCTGCTCGGGCTGTCACTCGCTGACCGGCGCGGCCGGAGCCGGGCCCACGTTCAAGGGCCTCGCCGGCAGCACGGTCACGCTGACCGACGGCTCCACCGTCACCGCGGACGACGCCTATCTCTCCCGGTCGATCACCGACCCGGACGCGCAGATCGTCAAGGGGTACCAGAGCGGGATCATGTCGGCCGCGATCGCCGGACACGGGCTCACGGGCAAGCCGGCCGACGTGCAGGCGCTCGTCGCGTTCATCGACGCGCAGCGCTAGCCGGGACGCGCGAGACTGTCGCGCATGAATCGCACTCCGGACGCGATCACGGCCTCGACGCGGCTCGTCGCGCTGCTCGGGCACCCGGTCGCGCACTCGCTCTCGCCGCAGATGCAGAACGCGGCGTTCGCCGCGGCGGGGCTCGACTGGGCCTACGTCGCGCTCGACGTCCCCCCGGACCGGCTCGAGGCGGCGGTGCGCGGGCTCGCCGCGGCCGGCTTCGCCGGCGCGAACGTCACCATCCCGCACAAGCGCGCCGCCGCCGAACTCTGCGACGAAGCCGACGGCGACGCGGTGAACACGCTCGTCTTCGCCGGCGGCGGGCGGATCGTCGGCGTCAACACCGACAAGGAGATCGTCGCCGGGATCGACGCGCGCGTCGTCTGCCTGATCGGCGCGGGGGGCGCGGCGGCGGCGCTGCTCCCCGGGCTGCGCGGCGAGGTGCGGCAGTTCTCGCGGCGCGGCGAGTGGCCGCCGGACGCGACGGGCTGCGACCTGATCGTGAACGCGACGCCCGTCCGCGACGAGCTGCTCGTCGAGCCGCGCGCGGGCCAGACCGTCGTCGACCTCGCGTACGCGGCCGGGGCCGGCGACACCGCGCTCGTCGCCGCCGCCCGCGCCGCCGGCTGCGACGTCGTCGACGGCCGCGAGGGTCTCGTCCGGCAGGGCGCGGCGAGCTTCGAGCGCTGGACCGGCGTCGCTGCGCCGGTCGCCGCGATGCGGGCCGCTTTAGGGTTACCCGCGTGACGCTCGAGCTGGCAACGGCGGGCGAGTCGCACGGGCCGGCGCTCGTCGCGATCGTCTCGGGCCTCCCGGCGGGGCTCGTGCTCGACCGGGCGGCGATCGACGCCGACCTGCGCCGGCGCCAGCAGGGCTACGGGCGCTCGCCGCGGCAGCAGATCGAGACGGACGAGGTCGAGGTGCTCGCCGGGCTCCGCCACGGCCGCACGCTCGGCACGCCGCTCGCGCTCGTCGTCCGCAACCGCGACCACAAGAACTGGACGTGGGGGATGAGCCCCTGGCCGCCGGAGGGGGAGGCGTCCGGGAAGGGGACGAAGCCGGTGACGCTGCCGCGGCCGGGGCACGCCGACCTCGCCGGCGTCCAGAAGTACGGGCTCGCCGACGTCCGCGACGCGCTCGAGCGCGCCTCCGCGCGGCACACCGCCGTCCAGGTCGCCGCCGGCGCGGTCGCGAAGGCGCTGCTCGCCGAGATCGGGATCGAGGTCGCCGGCACGGCGCTGCCGCGGGCGGGTGCCGATCCCGCCGCGGTCGACGCGGCCCGCACGGACCGCGACACGCTCGGCGGCGTCGTCGAGGTGCGCGCGCAGGGCGTCCCGCCGGGACTCGGCTCGTACGCCCGCAAGGAGGACCGGCTCGACGCGCGTCTCGCCGCCGCGCTCGCCGGCATCCAGGCGGTGAAGGGCGTCGAGATCGGCGGCGGCTTCGGGCTCGCCGGGCTCCGCGGCTCGGAGGCGCACGACGAGATCGTCCGCGACGAGCTCGGGCTCCACCGCACGTCGAACCGCGCCGGTGGGATCGAGGGCGGGATCTCGAACGGCGAGGAGATCGTCGCCCGCGCGGCGATGAAGCCGCTGCCGACGCTGATGAAGCCGCTCGCGTCCGTCGACCTCGAGACGGGCGAGGCGGCCGAGGCCCTCGTCGAGCGGAGCGACGTCTCCGCCGTCGAGGCGCTGGCGGTCGTCGCGGAGGCGGCGGTCGCGTGGGAGCTCGCGCGCGCCGCCCGCGAGAAGTTCGGCGGCGACGCGCTCGCCGACTTCGTCGGCGCGTGGCGGGCGTATCTCGGGCGGATCGAGTGGCGCCGCCGCTGACGAAGCACGTCGTCCTCGTCGGCTTCATGGGCGCCGGTAAGTCGACGCTCGCCGAGCAGGCCGCGGCACGCGCCGGCTTCGCCGTCCACGACCTCGACGAGACGATCGAGCACGCGGTCGGCGACATCGCGTCGTACTTCGAGGAGCAGGGCGAGCCGGCCTTCCGCGAGCTCGAGGAGGAGGAAACGTTGTGGGCGCTGCTCGAGGCGCCGCCGACCGTGCTCGCCCTCGGCGGCGGCGCGGTCACGTCGCCGGCCGTCCGCGAGGGGCTGCGCGTGCGCGCGATCACGCTCTGGATCGACACCGACGTCGACACGTGCTGGGAGCGGGCCTGCGGGTCGGGCCGGCCGCTCGCGCGGGACGAGGCGGAGTTCCGGCGCCTCTACGACGAGCGGCGGCCGCTCTACGCGGAGGTCGCCGACGCGGTCGTGCGGGACGCCGACGACGTCGTCCTCGCCGCGGCGGGGATCCGCGTCGAGCGCGGCGCGATCCACCGGCTCGGCGAGCTCGTCCCGGGCGACGCAGAGATCGCGCTCGTCTCCGATCCGAACGTCGCTGGCATCCACGGCGCCGACGCGCAGCTCGCGCTCGGGCAGCGGCTGGCGCAGGTGCACGAGCTTCCGCCCGGCGAGGAGGCGAAGACGCTCGCGGCGCTCGACCGGCTGTGGCAGGACCTCCGGCTCGACCGGAGCGGGACGATCGTCGCGCTGGGCGGAGGCTGCACGACGGACGCGGCCGGGTTCGCGGCGGCGGCGTACCTCCGGGGTGTCGCCTGGGTGCCCGTTCCGTCGAGCCTCGTCGCGCAGGTCGACGCGGCCATCGGCGGCAAGACGGCGATCGACCTGCCACAGGGGAAGAACCTCGTCGGCGCGTTCCACTGGCCCGCGGCGACGGTGATCGACCCCGGACTCCTCGAGACGCTGCCGGAGGCGCAGCGGCGCGAGGGGATGAGCGAGGTGGTGAAGACCGGCCTGCTCGCCGGCGAGCCGCTCTGGGAGCTGCGCGACGACGAGCTCGTCCGGCGCTGCGCGGCGTTCAAGGCGGCGGTGTGCCTCCGCGACCCGCTCGACACGGGTGAGCGGGCGATCCTCAACCTCGGCCACACGTTCGCGCACGCGCTCGAGGCGGGCGCGCGGTTCCGGCACGTGACGCACGGCGAGGCGGTCGGGCTCGGCCTGCTCGCCGCCCTGCGGCTCTCCGGCCGGGATCCGGCGCCGGTGGAGGAGATCCTCGCCCCGGCCAAGGTGCGCGTCGACCGTGAGCTCGCGTGGCAGGCGATGCACCGGGACAAGAAGGTCGTCGGCGGCGAGCTCCGGCTCGTCCTGCTCGACGACGACGGCCCGCGCTGGAACGTCACCGTCCCGGCGGAGGACGTGCGCCGCGAGCTCGACGCGCTGATCGACGGGTAGAGTCGCGCGCGTGCGGATCCTCGTCGTCAACGGCGTCAACCTCAACATCCTCGGCCGGCGCAACCCCGAGATGTACGGGTCGCTGACGATCTCCGAGCTCGAGGGTCGCATCTACGACTGGGGCCGCGAGCTCGAGCTGACGGTCCAGTGCCGGCAGACGAACGACGAGAGCGAGTTCATCCACTGGTGCCACGACGCGTACGAGACGGTGGACGGCGTGATCGTCAACCCGGGCGCCTGGACGCACTACGCCTGGTCGATCCACGACGCGCTCGAGCCGCTGACCGTCCCGATCGTCGAGGTGCACCTGTCGAACGTCGACGAGCGGGAGGAGTGGCGCCGGATCTCGGTGATCCGCGACATCGTCGCGGCGCGCTTCGTCGGGCGCGGCCCCGACGGCTATCGCCTGGCCCTCGAGTACCTGAAGGAGCATCAGTGAACGACCGGATCACCCGCCTGCGGGAGTCGCTCGAGGAGCCGCTCCTCGTCACGAACCCGAAGAACGTCCTCTACCTCGTCGGCTTCCAGAGCTCGAACACGGTGCTGCTCGTCGACGACGAGCGCGTGCAGCTGTTCACCGACTTCCGCTATCTCGAGGCGGCGCAGGCGGTCGAGGGCGTCGAGGTCGTGCCGACGAAGCGGGCGATCGTCGCGGATCTGGCGGGTCGGCTGTCGGGGCGCGTCGGCGTGGAGGCGGCGACGCTCCCGTACGCGCAGGTCGAGACGCTGCGCGGCGGCGGCATCGAGGTCGTTCCGCGGGTCGGGGTCGTCGAGCGGCTGCGGGCGGTGAAGGACGAGCGCGAGCTCGATGCGATCCGGCTCGCGTGCCGCATCACCGATCGGGTGTACGAGCGGCTCAGCGAGGTGCGGTTCATCGGGCGGACCGAGCGGGACGTCTCCTGGGACGTGACGCGGCTCGTCCACGAGGAGGGCGGCGACGGTCTCGCGTTCGAGACGATCGTCGGCGCCGGGCCGACCGGGTCGCGGCCGCACGCGCGCGCGGGCGACCGGGAGATCGGGCGGAAGGAGCTTGTCGTCATCGATGCCGGCTGCACCGTCGACGGGTACGCGTCCGACTACACGCGGACGTTCTCGACCGGGCCCGTCGACGAGGATGCGCGGGAGGCGTACGCGGTGGTGCTCGCGGCGCAGGAGACGGCGCTCGGCGCGATTCGGGCCGGGCTGCCGGCGAGCGAGGCGGACGCCGCCGCCCGGCGCGTCGTCGAGGAGAGCCGGTTCGCGGGGACGTTCGGTCACGGGCTGGGCCACGGCCTCGGACTGGACGTGCACGAGGACCCGCGGATGTCGACGGAGACGACCGACGTGCTGGCGGTCGGCAACGTCGTGACGGTCGAGCCGGGCATCTACGTCGAGGGACGTTTCGGCGTGCGGATCGAGGACGACGTCGTCGTCACCGCCGACGGCAGCGACAATCTCACCGGCTTCACGAAGGACCTGCTCGACGTCTCCTAGAGCCACGTCCTGGTGCCAGGCACCGGGACGTGGCCGGCGGCGACACGGTGACCTGAACGGACGGCTTGCCACGACTGGGCGTTTCGGCAAGTCTCGAGTGGTGGCACGACCTCCACGAGATGCCGCCGCCGGGTTTCATCACATCGGGGTCGGTGCGGCCGGCCCTGCCGAGTACTTCAGAGACGACATCGACCGATTGAACTGGACGAGACTGCTCGTTCGAACACTCGGTCGATATGACTGGACGTGCATCGCGCTCTGCCAGCTTTCGACCCACTGGCATGCGATCGTCGAGATACCCGATGCTTCGTTACCGGACGGGATGCACTACTTGAACTCCGCGTACGGAAGAGCCTTCAACGCTCGTCACGACCGAGTCGGTTATCTCGTCCGCGATCGGTACTGGTCACGGCGCAAAGCGACCGACACCGAGCTCCTGACCGCCTTCCGCTACGTCGCGCTCAACCCCGTCGAGGCCGGCGTCGAGGAGCGACCCGAAGACTGTCTCTGGAGCAGTTATGCGACGACCGTCGGCCTCGCTGAGACCTTCCCGTTCGTAGACCCGACTGTCGTCCTGATGCAGTTCGGCCCAACGCGCGCCGCGGCCATCGCAGGTCTGCAGCGCTTCGTCGGCAACGGTCTCTAGACGGCACGGGCCCTTCGGAACCTGCTCTGCCTGGTCACGTCCTGGTGCCAGGCACCGGGACGTGGCCCGAAGAGACGCTCGACCGGCGGAGCCGTGCCGCTAGACTGGCCCGCCGATGGCCGACACCGTCGACACGAACAGCTTCAAGAACGGCATGCACATCGAGCTCGACGGCAAGGTCTGGCGCATCGTCGAGTTCCAGCACGTGAAGCCCGGCAAGGGCGGCGCCTTCGTCCGCACGAAGCTGAAGGGCCTCGAGTCGGGCGCCGTCGTCGACCGCACCTTCCGCGCCGGCGAGAAGTTCCCGCGCGTGCACACCGAGGTGAAGAACGTCCAGTACCTCTACGACGACGGCTCCGAGGTGCACTTCATGGACTCGGAGAGCTACGAGCAGTTCGCCGTCCCGCACGCCGACCTCGAGGACGAGCTGCCGTTCATGCAGCCGAACGCGACCGTCCAGGTGCTCGCCGTGAACGGGAAGCCGTCCGGCGTCCAGCTTCCGGCGTCGGTCGAGCTCGAGGTCGTCGAGACCGAGCCCGGCGTCAAGGGCGACACCGTCTCGAACGTGACGAAGCCGGCGACGCTCGAGACCGGCGCCGTCGTCCAGGTGCCGCTGTTCGTGAACGTAGGCGACCGCCTCAAGGTCGACCCGCGCGAGAAGCGCTACATCTCCCGTGCGTAGCGCCGGCTCCGGCCGCGCCGCCTCCGTCCGCCGCTTCCTCCTCGCCTGCCTGGGCGCGGCGGTCGTCGCGACCGTCGGCGGCGCCCTCTTCTACGCGATCCACGGCGGCACCACCCTGACGCGCGCGATCGCCTACGGATTCTGGTTCGTCGCCGCGCTCACGCTCCTCGCCATGTTCGTCGCCGGCAGCCGCCGGCTCGCCCGCCGTGGCCTCCCGCAGGTCGAGAGCTGGGTGTTCCTCACGGCCGCCTTCCTCCTGACCGCGATCGGCGCCGTCGTGGACGCACTCGGCACCGGCTAGCCCACGGTAAGGTCCCGGGCGTGCCGACGCTCGCCGACACGACCATCCGCCTGCTCGGGCAGGAGCCGCTCGCCGGACGGATGCCGACCGCGGACGTCCTCGACCTCGCCGGCATCCTCGACACGGCCGGCTTCGCGTATCTCGAGGTTTCCGGCGGCGGCTGCTTCGACGCCGCCGTCAGGCGCGGGGTGGAGAGCCCGTGGGAGCGGATCCGCGCGCTGAAGGCCCGCACGACGACGCCGCTCGGGCTGGCGCTGCGCGGCCGGTTCCTCGTCGGCTCGCGGCCGGTCGACGCCGACTTCGCCCGCCGCTTCGTCGCCTCCGCCGCGGAGAACGGGATCGACGTGTTCCGGCTCCACGACCCGCTGAACGACGTGTCGAACCTGCGCGAGGCGGCCGAGGCCGTCGTCGCCGCGGAACGGGACTTCGAGGCGGGACTCGTCTACAGCCCCGGCCCCACCGGCGAGATCGACACGCTGATCGAGCGGGCGCGGCTGCTGCCCGAGCTCGGCGCGGTGCGGGTGCTCCTCCACGACCCGACCGGCTCGCTCCAGCCCCACAAGGCGGAGAGCCTCGTCGGCGCGCTCGCCGAGGCGAGCGGTCTCCCGATCGGGATCTACGTCCAGGGCGCCGGCGGCACCGCGCTCGCTTCGACCCTCGCCGCCGCGCGCGCCGGCGCGCAGCTGATCGCCTGCGCGATCTACCCGCTCGCGCTCTCGCTCCACCGCGTCTCCGGCGAGGCGCTGGCCGAGGCGCTCGCCGGGATGGGGCTCGACCCCGGCGTCGACGTCGCCACGCTGTGGCAGGCGTCCGACCTCGTCGACGAGCACATCGGCGACGAGCCGGTGGCGCCGCTCTCGCCGCGGATCGCCGTCCGCGCCGCGGAGCACGACGTCCCGGCGGGCCTCGTCGCCGGCGTCGACGCGACGCTCCGCGCGCAGGAGGCGCCCGACCGGCTCGAGGAGGTGCTCGAGGAGCTCGACCGGATCCGCGCCGAGGCCGGGTGGCCGCCGCTCGCGGCGCCGATCGGCCAGGTGCTCGCCTCCCAGGCGCTGCTCAACGTCCTCTCCGCGAGCCGCTACCTCATGGTCGTCGACGAGCTCCGCGCGCTCCTCGGCGGCCACTTCGGCACGCCACCCGGGCCGATCGACCCGGCCGTGCAGCGGGCCGTGGCGCTCACCGCGGATCCCGAGACCGAGGAGAACGTCGCCCCGCCGTTCCACGAGCTCCGCGAGCAGGCCGAGGGCGTGGCCGCGAGCGAGGAGGAGCTGCTCCTGCTCGGCCTCTTCGGCGACGCCGCCGAGCAGCTGCTCCGCTCGATCCGGAACCGCGCGAGCCGCGAGCAGGACGGGCTCCCAGCGATCGAGGAGGCGCGCGCCGAGCGGATCCGCGAGCTCGTGCGCATCGTCGAGGAGTCCGGGATCGGCGAGATCACGATCGAGGAGGAGGGGATGCGCGTGACGGTGCGCTCGACCGCGGAGCCGGCGCCCGGCGTTCCCTCCGAGGCGCCGCTCGCGCTGCCCGAGCCAGGGCCGGCGCCGGCGCGCGCGTCACGCGCGAACGGCGTGGTCCGCGTCGAGGCGCCGATGGTCGGCACCTTCTACCGAGCGCCGCAGCCGGGCGCGCCGCCGTTCGTCGAGGAGGGCGACGTCGTCTCGCCGGGCCAGACGCTCTGCATCCTCGAGGCGATGAAGCTGATGAACGAGGTGAAGGCCGAGCTCGAGGCGATCGTCCGGCGTGTCCACGTCGAGAACGCGGAGCCGGTCGAGTTCGGGCAAGTCCTGTTCGAACTGGAACCGCTCGCGCAACCGCTCGACGCCGTCTGATGTTCAGCCGAGTCCTCGTAGCCAACCGCGGCGAGATCGCCGTGCGCGTGATCCGCGCGCTGCACGAGCTCGGGATCGAGGCGGTCGCGGTCTACTCGACGGCCGACCAGGACGCGCTCCACGTGCGGCTCGCGGACCGCGCGGTGCGGATCGGCCCGCCGCCCGCGTCCGAGAGCTACCTGTCGATCCCGGCGATCGTCGCCGCGGCGGCGACGACGGGCTGCGAGGCGGTACACCCCGGCTACGGCTTCCTCTCGGAGAACCCCGCGTTCGTCCACGCCTGCGAGGAGCACGATCTCGTCTTCGTCGGGCCGCCCGCAGACGTGATGGCGCGGATGGGCGACAAGGCGCAGGCGAAGGCCGAGATGCGCGCCGCCGGCGTTCCGCTCGTCCCCGGGACGGACGGCACCGCGAGCCCGGCGGAGGCCCGGGCCGCCGCGGAGGAGCTCGGGTATCCGGTGCTGCTGAAGGCCGCCGCGGGCGGCGGCGGCCGCGGCATGCGCCTCGTCGGCTCCGCGGCGGAGCTCGACGACGCGTACCTGCGCGCGTCCGCCGAGGCGGAGGCCGCCTTCTCGGACGGGACGCTCTACCTCGAGAAGGCGATCTCGCCGGCGCGGCACGTCGAGATCCAGGTGCTCTGCGACGCGAACGGCGGCGTGCTCACGTGCGGCGAGCGCGAGTGCTCGATCCAGCGCCGCCACCAGAAGCTCGTCGAGGAGTCGCCCTCGCCCGCGCTCGACGCGGCGCTGCGCGAGGAGATGGAGGCCGCGGCCGAGCGCGCGTGCCGCCACATCGGCTACCGCAACGCCGGCACGTTCGAGTTCCTCGTCGGGCCCGACGGCTCGTTCTCGTTCATCGAGCTGAACGCGCGCCTCCAGGTCGAGCACCCGGTCACCGAGGCCGTCACCGCGCTCGACCTCGTCCGCGAGCAGATCCGCGTCGCCGCCGGCGAGCCGCTCCCGCTCACCGGGCGTGCGCCCCGCGCCGGCCACGCGATCGAGATCCGGATCAACGCCGAGGATCCGCGCCGCGGCTTCGCGCCCGCGCCGGGGATCGTCGGGCGCTTCCGGCCGCCGCTCGGCCCCGGCGTCCGCGTCGACACCTTCGTCGAGGACGGCGCCGCGATCCCGCCGCACTACGACTCGCTCATCGCGAAGCTGATCGTCCGCGACGAGACGCGCGACGC
>Ga0335070_10008829_pt1 | contig 11829 bp, 11 predicted proteins | sample Lox_Sample_13_FD_206722 | JGI IMG/M metagenome (GOLD analysis project Ga0335070, IMG submission 206722) | Soil microbial communities from Loxahatchee National Wildlife Refuge, Florida, United States - Lox_Sample_1.3 | ecosystem: Environmental > Terrestrial > Soil > Wetlands | place: USA...
CCCATCACAAGGGCTTCTATTAAGCCCGCATTATTCGCGGGCTTTGTTCGCGAATAATGCGGGCTAGCGGGTCACCATCGGGGCGCAGCGGACCCCTGGGGGAGAATGGCGACCAGGGGCATGGCGACCAGAGGGCGGAGCCGGAGCGCTCCGGTCCCTTGCAACATCGGCCCGCCGCGCTCGAGCCGAGCCTGGAGGTGCGAGATGGGGGGGAACCTAGTCGGCGCGGGCGGCCGTCTCTTCGCCGAGGTGAAGCCCGGTCCGGACGAGACCGCGTTTCAGGTCAACAACACCAGCGATGTTTACTACAATTCGCCGTACTACCTGAGACACAAGGATCAGCTGCAGCCGGTCCCACGCCCCCGCGTCAACCCGCCGCGCATGAGACTGGCCGACGTCCTGGATGCGAAGACGATCTCGGCGATCGGGGCGGCCAAGAAGATCGTCTTCCATGCGGTGGGCGACACGGGGGCGGCCAAGGTCGATCGAACCCACCCGGCCGGCCAGGCGCTGGCGCACGAAGCCCGGGTCGTCGATGCCATGGCGGCGGCCGTCCAGGGCGGCGGCCCCGACGCGCCGGCATTCCTGTTTCACCTCGGCGACGTCGTCTACCACTTCGGCGAGGGCCAGTATTACTACGACCAGTTCTACGAGCCGTTCCGCGCCTACGATCGCCCCATCTTCGCCATTCCCGGCAACCACGACGGGATGGTCTTCGGGGATGCCCCCGACCGCCCGAAGGTCGGGACGCTCACGGCGTTCCTGAGGAACTTCTGCGCCGCGAGCCCGGGGACCTCCCCGGATGCCGGGGGCCTGGTCCGGAGCGCGATGACCCAGCCCGGCGTGTACTTCACGCTGGACGCCCCGTTCGTCTCGATCATCGGCCTGTACAGCAACGTGCTCGACGGACCGGGCGTGATCTCCTCCCAGGGCGGACATTACCCCCTCGGGGATGGGCAGGTGGCCTTCTTGAGGTCCGAGCTGGCCCGGCTCAAGCCGCAGCGCACCGCGCGGGAGCGGGCGGTCATCCTGGCCGTGCACCATCCGCCGGCCTCGGCGGACAGCAAGCACGGCGGGACGACCGGCCTGGGCAGCGACATCGACGCCGCCTGCCAGAGCGCCGGGCTGTGGCCGGATGTGGTCCTGTCGGGGCACGCCCACCTCTACCAACGCTTCGCGCACCACGTGGGCGGCCGGGACATCCCCTACGTGGTCGCGGGCAGCGGCGGGTTCGCGGCCACTCCACCCCACCGACATGCCGCCCCCGGGACGACCATTGGCGGCTACACGCTGGTGAGTGCGCCAATCGTAGACTTCGGCTACCTGACCGTGACCGTGGACATGACCGGCAGCAAGCAGAAGCTCAGCGTGAGCTTCGTCTCGCCGGGACGGGCGGACGAGCACGACAGCGTCGTCGTGAATCTGTAAGCGCCACGCGCGAGGCGGCTGGCAGACCGTGCCGCCGGGGGAGCATCCGGATGGGCCAGCACCTGGAGATCGGCGTCATCGGCGACCTTGATCCCTCTTCCAGTACCCATGCGGCGACGGACGCGGCGCTCGATCACGCCGCCGCCGCCCTGGGGCGCCCCGCCCGCGTGTCGTGGCTGGCGACCCCCGGCCTCGAGGGCGAGCCGGCGCCCGGCCTCGAGCGGTTCGATGGCCTCTGGTGCTCGCCGGGAAGCCCGTACCGGAGCATGACCGGGGCGCTGGCGGGCATCCGGTTTGCGCGCGAGAGGGGCCGGCCGTTCTTCGCTACCTGAGGCGGCTTTCAACATGCTCTGGTAGAGTATGCGCGCAACGTCCTCGGCCTCGCGGAGGCGGACCACGAGGAGACATCACCCCAGGCATCCATGCCGCTGATCAGCCGGCTGGCATGCAGCCTCGCCGGGGAAGTCCGGACCGTGCGACTCCTCCCCGGGACGACGGCCGTCCGCGCCTACGGGCGTGCCGAGGTGGAAGAGGCCTTCCGGTGTACCTTCGGACTGAACCCGGGGTACCGCGCAGCGATCCTGGGCGGCCCCCTCCGGGCGGCGGGTGTCGATGACGATGACGCGGTGAGGGTCGTCGAGCTGGCCGGCCACCCGTTCTTCGTCGGGACCCTGTTCCTGCCCCAGCTCGCCTCGACGCCCTTGACCCCCCATCCCCTGATCGTGGGCTACCTGCGGGCTGCCGCCGCGTTTCACGACAGCCGGCACATGGGCGCTGGATGCGGGGTACCCGGCAACGCACTGGAGGGCAGCTGTGGGTAGCGGAGGCGCTCCCGGCCGGTCCCGGCACCCGGCGAGAGCCCGGGTGCCATGATGGGAGAGGCAAGCCGGGGACAGGGCCAGGCGTGATCCGACCGCGGCACACACCCACTCGCCTCGACGGGGGGACGCTTGCGGCCGCGGTCCAGACGCTGACGCGGGGCGATCCGGACCTGCGGAGGCTGGTGCGGCGTGACGGGCTCCCCCCGCTCTGGGCGCGCCCGACGGGGTTCGCGACGCTGCTCCGGATCATCCTCGAGCAGCAGGTCTCGCTGGCGTCGGCCCGGGCCACCTTCTTTCGCCTCGCCGCCACGGTGGAGGTGGTCTCCCCCCAGGCGGTAGTCGCCGTGGGGACCGAGGGACTTCGCGCCGCGGGCTTCACACGACAGAAGGCCGGCTACGTGTTTGGGCTCGCCCAGGCGCTCGTCGGCGGGCGCCTGGGCCTTGCCTCGCTCGGTCGCGCCAGCGACGAGGCGGCGCGCGAGGCGCTCATGCGGGTGCGGGGGGTGGGCCGATGGACCGCCGACATCTACCTCCTGATGGCCCTGCGCCGGCCGGACGTCTGGCCCACCGGGGACCTCGCCCTCCACCGCGCCCTGATGCAGGCGAAGCGGCTCCCGTCCCTGCCGTCGGCAGAGCAATCGTCCCGGCTCGCGATGGCCTGGGCCCCTTGGCGGTCGGTAGCCGCGCGCATCCGGTGGCATGCGTACCTGTCCGAGCGGGGCAGGTGAATGGGGCCTGGTGCCGCGCGCGCGGCTGGGGATGTCGGCCCGGACGGATCTCATCCGTTGTTCAGCTCGCACACCGCGTCGAACAGGACCCTCACTCCGAAGCCCACGCTCACCTCGGACACCCGCTCGTCGTGGCCGTGGCAGAGGTCGAAATAGGCCAGGTTGGGCTCGTAGCGCATGGGGAGAAATCCGTAGACCGTGGCGTTGAGCGGACCCAGCCGGCAGGCGTCCGTTCCCCCCGTCATCAGGAACGGAACCACCTGGGCCTCCGGGTCGCTCCGCCTCAGGGCGCGCTCCAGGGCGCCGAAGAGCGGGGTGTCCGGGCTGAACTCCAGTCCGGGCCGCCAGCGGTGCTCGACGATCTCCACGTCGCCCCCCACCTTTTCTCGCAGTTCCGCGCGGAACCCCTCCTGGGTCTGGCCCGGCAGCGGCCGTCCACTCATCGTCAGTCTGGCCTCGGAGGGAATGATGTTCCGCTTCAGGCCCGCGCCGAGCATCGTGGGGGCGGCGGTGTTGCGGAGCATGGCGTCGAGCATCAACTGCGTCGGCCGATCCGTCGGAAGGCGATTCAGGACGTCGCGCTCGCGCGTGGGATCCAGCATCTCGCGGAGCAGGTCCGCGAGTTCCGCCCTGTCCTGCGCCGCCGCCACCCCCTCGAAGAACCGCCGGGCTGTCTCCGTGACGTGGAACCCCAGCCGTCCCGCCCCGAGTCTTTCCATGGCTCTGGCCAAGTGGACGATGGCGTTGTCGTCGTGCGGAACCGAGGCGTGGCCCGGCGTCCCCTTTCCCACCAGATCCACGTCGACCCCCCCCTTCTCCGCCGTCTGGCAGACGTAGAAGGGTTTCCCGCCGATCTTCAAGGCGAAGCCACCGCCCTCGTTGATCACGTACTCCGCGTCGATCAGCTCCTTCCGGTTTCGGGCCAGCCACCCCGCCCCGTTGGCGGGCCCCGCGCCCTCCTCGTCTGCGGTGGCCGCCAGGATCAGGTCGCGCCTGAGTGCAACCCCCTCTCTGGCGCAGAGGAGCAGCGTCATCAGGCCAGCCACGGTCGTCAGCTTCGAGTCCACCGAGCCGCGCCCCCAGATGTACCCTTCGGCCAGGTCGCCCGCGAACGGCGGATGAGTCCACTTGGACGGCTCCACCGGAACCACATCCAGGTGGGAAAGGAAGAGGAGCGGTCGGGCCGAACCCGAGCCCCGCAGCCGTGCCACGACGTTCCCCCGCCTGGGAGCGGAATCGACCACTTCCACCGTCAGGCCGGCCTTCTCGCAGACCCGGGCCACATACTCCGCGGCCGGGCGCTCGTCCCCCGGCGGGTTGGTCGTGTCGATCCGGACCAACGCTCGCAGGTGCCCCGTCGCTTCCGCCTGAACCTCTTGCCAGTCGATGTGCCCCATCGTCTCTCCTAAGCATCGAAAGGGGGGGAGTGCCAGCCTCTCCCAGTTCACCCCTGGCCGACGCACAGCCTTCTGCCTCGTTGCTCATGGACAGTCAGGTGAGGAGCCCCTGCGGGTCACCCCTGGCGCAGGAGCGCCGCTCGCAGCCGTTCCGCCACCAGCTTGGCATCCCCTTCCACGAAGTTGTGAGGGTTGACCCAGAGTTCGTCAGCATAGCCACCCTGCCCGATGTAGATGGGCGGATCTCCCCGGCGCAGGGCGACCACGATCTCCCTCCCGGAGGGGCCGGTCCAGTTCTTTTCGAAGTACACGGTGGCTTCCGGCACCGGACGGTTGATATCGTGCTGTTCCACAACCGCCCTGATGCCCGGCACCTCCGCCAGTGCATCCACGATGAGCTGCGCCTGAGCCCGCCAGTCGGTCATGTCGGCCGCGTGGTCGCGGCGGAGGTACAGCTCCAGGGCGGTCAGCAGGCCGATGATCTCCTCCTTGCACACCTTGGCGGGGCGACCGATGGCGAAGTTGGGGCTGGCGTTGGCCAGGGCTGCCGCGATGAGGTGCTGCTTCCCGCACAGCACCCCGGTGGACTGAGGGCCGCGGAGTCCTTTCCCCCCGCTGTAAATGACCATGTCCGCGCCCTGTCGGGTGAACTTCTGGAGATTCTCCGCAGGGGGGAGGGTTGAGGCAGCGTCCACGATCACGGGCACGCCATGCCGGCGGCCGATCTCGACCACCTGGGGGAGGGGGAGGGCCGGATATGCGCCGTACATCAAGGTGCCCTCGTGGGCGAACCAGGGCCCGATGATATAGGCGATGGCAGCGGTCCGCTCGTTGATGGCGGCTTCCAGTATCCAGGGCTCGGTGACTTTGGGGGTCCCCACCTCGACGAGCGTTGCCCCTGCCGCCCGGTACGCCTGGTCGTAATGGAATCGGTGGACCTTGTGGATGATGATCTCGTTCTTCATGCCTGCGGTGTCAGGCAAGCGGAGGATCTTGGCGGGGTCTGCCCCGGCCATGCACGCGGCCGCCTGGAGGAGGAGCCCGGCGGTCGCCCCTGCGCACACCATCCCCGCCTCGGCCCCGGTGGCTCGGGCGATGACCTCACCGGCCTTGCGGTTGAACTCGTCCAAGTTCACCAGGCATTCGGATGCCTCCGCCATCGCGCGCACCACCTCGGGATGCATCATGGTGCCGCCGTACCGGGTGGTGGTTCCCATGGCATGGACGATGGGCGTGACGCCCAGCCGGCGAAAGACGGCCCCTCGTTCCTCTAGGCTCTTCATCCCTTGGCCTCCTTCGGATTTTGCCCGGAACCCTGCCGACGATCCGCTCCCGTGCACCTCGACCCCTGCGCGCCGCCCGATGATAGTGCTCCTCGTCCACGATTTCAACCCGGGCGCTCGTCCCGTGCGACGCAGGACTGGAACCCGGCCCAGCTCCTACTCGGCCTCTTCCCGCTGCAGGATTGGCCGTTCGCATGTAAGCCCGGATCATTCGCGGTTTTTTCGTGAGTAATCCGGGCTAGCCGAGCCGCTTGTGGAATCGCAGGGTGGAGAGGGTGAGCACCGTGACCCCGAAGAGGAGCAGGGCGAGCGCCTGCGGCCAGAGGACGTCGAGGCCGACTCCCTTCAGGAAGATCCCGCGGATGATGATCAGGAAGTAGCGGAGCGGGATGAGGTAGGTGAGCAGCTGCATCGGCTCGGGCATGCTGGCGATGGGGAACATGAAGCCCGAGAGCAGCATGAAGGGCGGGTTGGCGAAGAAGCCCAGCATCATGGCCTGCTGCTGCGTCTGGCTGGCGGTCGACATGAGCAGGCCCAGCCCCAGGGTGGTCATGATGTAGAGGCCGGAGAGCAGGAGGAGCAGGGGGAAGCTCCCCGCGATGGGGACGCGGAACCAGAGGACGCCGGCCAGGACCACGAGGAAGACGTTCAGGTAGCCGATCAGGACGAAGGGGAGGGCCTTCCCGACGATCAGCTCGAGGGGCCGGAGGGGACTGACCACCAGCTGCTCGATGGTGCCCCGCTCCTTCTCCTTGACGATGGCGGTGGCGGTCATGGTCATGGTGACGATGGTGAGGATCAGGGCCACGACCCCGGGGACCATGAAGTTGGCGCTCTTCAGCTCCGGGTTGAACCAGACCCGCACCGTGGTCTCCACGGCCAGGGGCGCGGTGGCCTTGGGACCGAGCCGCTCCAGCAGGATGCGGCTGGACTCGGCGTTGACGATCTGGGTGACGTAGCCCTGGGCGACGTTGGCCGTGTTGGAGTCGGTCCCGTCCAGCAGGAGCTGCACCTGGGCGGTCTCGCCCCGGGCCAGGCGGGCGGCGAAGCGCGGGGGGATCACGATGCCGACCCGCACGCTCCCCGCATCCATGAGGCCCCGGATGCGCCGCTCGTCGGTCGGGGTGGCCTCGATGGTGAAGTAGCCCGAGGTCGTGAAGCGGTCCACCAGGGCGCGGCTCTCCGGGGTGCGGTCCAGATCGCAGACGGCGGTGCGCAGCCGCTTGATGTCCGAGGAGACCGCGTACCCCAGGATGATCAGCTGCAGGACCGGGAGGATGAGCAGGATGGGGAGGAGCCGGCGGTCGCGCCGGATCTGGATGAACTCCTTCTTCACCAGGGTGAGAATGCGATGTCGCTCGACCGAGGGCACGCTGCGTTCCTCCGCCCGGACCGAGGCTAGCCTGCGGCACTCGAGAACCCAGTCGTGAATACCGCGCATCTGGTGATGAGCCAATCAGCCCGGAGAATTCACGGGTACCTTCGTGAATTCTCCGGGCTAGGTGATCCGCTTCTGGAACTTCAGGGCGCTCGCCAGCAGCATCAGGGCCGCGAAGACCGCCAGGAAGACCAGCTCCTTCCACAGGACCGCCAGGCCCACCCCCTTCAGGAAGATCCCCCGGATCACCACCATGAAGTAACGGGCGGGCACGAGATAGGTCACCGCCTGCAGGACGGGCGGCATGTTCTCGATCGGGAAGAAGAAGCCCGACAGGAGCAGGGCCGGCAGCATGGTGACGAGGAGCGAGAGCTGGAAGGAGACCTGCTGGCTCTTGGTGGCGGCGGAGATGAAGAGGCCGATGCCGAGCCCGCCGAGCAGGAACAGCGTGGCGGAGCCGAGCAGCAGGAGGAGGCTCCCGCGCAGGGGGACCTCGAACCAGAACCGGCCGAGCAGCAGAATCAGGATCACGTCCACCAGGCCGATGGCGACGTAGGGCAGGATCTTGCCCACCATCAGCTCGAGCCCCCGCACGGGGGAGGCAATCAGGCCCTCCATGGTCCCCCGCTCCCACTCGCGGGCGATGGTGAGCGAGGTGACGGTGGCCGCCAGCATCATGAGGATCACCGCGGTGAGGCCGGGGACCAGAAAGTTGGAGCTCTTCAGCTCGGGGTTGTACCAGGTGAGCGTGCGCAGCTCGATGGGCTCGACGCGCTCGGTGGCGGGGAGGATGTAGACCCGGGGCCGGAGGTCGGAGGGGGCGAGCTCGAGGCTCCGCGCGATGGCGGAGATGTTGCCGATGGCGATGCTGGCCGTGTTGGAGTCGGAGCCGTCCACCACGAACTGGATCGGGGCCGGGCGGTTCGCCCCCAGGTTCCGGCCGAAGTCCTCAGGGATCAAAAGCCCCACCCGGGCCTGGCCGCGGTCGATGGCCTCGCGCAGGGCCTGCAGGCTCTCGACCGCGGCCACGGCCACGAAGTAGTCGGCGCTGGTGAAGCGGCGCACCAGCTCGCGCGCGGCCGGGGTGCCGTCCCGATCGTAGACCGCCAGGGAAACGCGCTTGACGTCCGAGCTGATCCCGTAGCCGTACAGGAGCAGCATCAGCACGGGCATCCCCAGGATGAAGGCCAGGGAGCGGGGATCCCGCCAGATCTCGATGAACTCCTTGCGCAGGATGGGCCAGATGCGCGAGGTCACGGCGCGCCCTCCCGGGCCATGAGCGAGACGAAGACGTCCTCCAGGGATGGCACCACGGGCTCCAGGTGCTCCACCGCGATCCCCTCCGCCTCGAGCGCGGCCCGGAGGGCGGGCAGCCCCTCGGCCCGCTCGAGCGTCACGTGCAGTGCGGCCCCGAACATGGCCGCCTCCCGCGTCTCGGGCTGCCGCTGCAGGAGCTGGAGCGCCCGGATCAGGGCAGGGGCCTCCACGGCCACCTCCGCCAGGCACCCCTGCCAGGCCGCCTTGAGGTCCCCCGGCGGGCCCGAGGCGATCAGGCGCCCCTGGTGGATGAAGGCGAGGGCGTGGCAGTGCTCGGCCTCGTCCATGTAGTGCGTGGTGACCAGGACGGTCGTGCCTCGGGCGGCCATGGCGCGGATCAGGTCCCAGAATTCGCGGCGCGCGATAGGGTCCACTCCCGCCGTGGGCTCGTCCAGGAACAGGACCGGAGGGTGGTGGAGGATGGCCGCCGACAGGGCCAGCCGCTGGCGCAGGCCAGTGGGGAGGTCCCGGGCCAGGGCATTGCGATGGGCCGCCAGCCCACCCAGGGCCAGCATCTCGTCCCGGCGGTCCGACGCCCGGGGGCCCCACAGCCCGTAGATCCCCGCGAAGAAGTCCAGGTTCTCCTGGACGGTCAGCTCCCCGTAGAGGGAGAACCGCTGAGACATGTAGCCGATGTGCTGGCGGACCTGTTCCGGCTCCCGCGCGATGTCGAACCCCGCCACCCGCCCGAGGCCGGCGCTGGGGGTCAAGATGCCACACAGCATGCGGATGGTGGTGGACTTGCCCGACCCGTTCGGGCCCAGGAATCCGAACACCTGGCCCCGCGCCACCTGAAAGGTGATGCGGTCCACCGCGGTGAAGCGGCCGAACCGCTTGGTGAGCTCGCGGACCTCGATGGCCGGGCCGGCATCCATGGGCGTCCTCGGCGCGGCGGCCGGCCTCAGTCGGCCGGCGCCGCGCGGCGGCGGTCGCGGAGCAGCGAGACGAACACGTCCTCCAGGCTGGGGGCGATGGGGCGCACCGTGAGGCGCGTGAGTCCCCGGGCAGCCAGCGCCGCCTGGAGCGCCGCGAGGTCCGCCGCGTCCTCCGCCAGCCGCAGGTGCAGGGTGTCGCCGAAGGGCTGGGCCTCGGTCACGCCCGGCAGGTCGCGGGTGAGCGCGATGAGGGCCCCGAGATCCGGGCCGCGCAGTTCCACCAGCCGTCCCGGCACGAGGCGGCGCAGGACGGCGGGTGTCTCGCAGGCGATCAGCCGCCCGCGCTCCATCAGGGCCACCCGGTGACACCGCTCGGCCTCGTCGAGGTAGGGTGTGCTGACCAGGAGCGTCAGGCCCTGCTGGAGCAGCTGGTAGATCAGCAGCCAGAAGTCCCGGCGCGAGACGGGATCCACGCCGATGGTCGGCTCGTCCAAGAACAGGATCTCGGGCTGGTGGATGAGGGCGCAGCAGAGGGCGAGCTTCTGCCGCATGCCCCCGGACAGGTTCCGGGCCAGGCGGCGCCGAAACGGGTCCAGGCGGCTAAAGGCCAGCAGATCGGCCATCCGCCGCTCCCGCTCCCCGCGCCGCACGCCGAACAGATCGGCGTAGAACTGGATGTTCTCCGCGACCGAGAGGTCGGCGTAGAGGCTGCTCTGCTGCGGGGCGTAGCCGAGCCGGGCCCGGACGGCCTCGGGGTCGCGGACGACGTCCAGGCCCAGGACTTGGGCCGATCCGGCGGTGGGGGGCATGACGCCGGTGAGCAGCCGCATGCTGGTGGTCTTGCCCGCGCCGTCCGGCCCGACCAGGCCGAAGACCTCGCCCCGCGCCACGGTCAGGCTGAGCCCGTCCACGGCCGCGATCTCGCCGGCCGCTCCGAACCGCTTGACCAGGCCGGTGGCCTCGATCGCCGGCGGGCTGCCCACGGCCGAAGCCCTCACCGGCCGGGCGCGGCGGCCGACGTCGTCGCGGGTCCCGCCTCCACCTCGGCGTCCGCCGTCATGCCCGCCTTCAGGAGGCGGTCGGGATTGGCGATCGAGATCTTCACGGCGTAGACGAGATTCACCCGCTCCTCCCGGGTCTGGATGTTCTTGGGCGTGAACTCCGCCTGATCCGCGATCCAGGAGACGGTGCCACGGAAGGAGCGCCCCGGGAACCCGTCCACCAGGATCCGGGCCGGGGCCCCGAGCTTCACCCGGCCCACCTCGTTGGCCGTCACGTAGATCTTGATCCAGGGGTGCTCGAGGTCGCCCAGCAGGGCGAGCGGCTTGCCCGCGCTGACGACCTCACCCTCCTCGACCGCCTTGGTGAGGACGGTGGCGTCCAGGGGGGCGAGGACCTCGAGTTCCGTCACCTGGGTCTCCAGGCGGCGGACGTTGGCCTGGGCCTCGCGCACGGCCGCCTCGGCCACCTGGACGTCCTGCCGGCGCAACTCGAGCGTTGCCGCGTTGGCCTGGGCCGACTCCAGGGCGGCCGCCGCCCGGTCCCGGTCCGCCTCGGCCATGCGGATGTCCTCGGACCGCGAGCCCTCCTCGAGGAGGCCGAGCCGCTGCTGGGCGCCGCGCACGGCGGCCGCGGCCGCGTCGAGGTCGGTCTGGGCCCGGTCCAGCTCCTGCCGGGCGATGGCCCCGTCGGCGTGGAGGGCCCGGAACCGGTCCCGGGTCAGCCGGGCGATCTCGAGGCGGGCCTGGGTCTGGCGGAGGTTCTCCCGCGCCTCCTCCACCTCCTGGGCGCGGGACCCGGCCCGGAGCATCCGCAGCCGCTCCTCGGCCGCGCGGAGGCTCTCCTCGGCCTGGCGGATCTGGGAGCGGATGGTGGTGGGCTCGACCCGCAGGGACACCCGGGCCTGGGCGAGCCGCGCCTCGGCGCTCTGGAGCGCGGCCTGGGCCTGCCGGAGCTGGGCCTGCAGCTCCTCCCCCTCCAGGGTGGCGATGCGCTGGCCGGCGCGGACATCGGTCCCCTCGGACACGCGGAGCTGGCTGACCCGCCCCGTCACCTTGGAGCTGACGTTGACCTCGGTCACCTCGATCCGGCCCGAGGCCCGCACGGAGGTACCCGGGTCCGCGCGCCCGCGCCACCACGACCAGCCGGCGACCCCCCCGGCGGCCAGCAGGACCAGGAGGCCCGGAACGAGCACGGGCCGGGGGAGGCGGCTCATGGGGCGCCTCGGGGCCGACGCGAGGGCGAGGGCGACTTCCCGGGGGACGGGACGGCCGGGGTCGGTCGGCGGGCGGCGAGCAGGCCCTGGAAGAAGAGATCGGTGACCGTGCCGACGATCCGCTCGTCGGAGAGGGGGAGGATGCGCCGGCCTCCCAGCAGCTCCTGCGACACCGCGAAGATCTGGAACATCCCCACGAATGCCCGGGCGGCGACCAGGGGGTCGACCCGCCGGAATTCCCCGGTCGCCATCCCGTACTCGATGACGACGGCCAGGCGCCGGTTCGCCGCCAGCACGCCGTCGCGGTAGAGCAGGGCGGCGGCCTCGGGGAACTGGGTCGCCTCGCTGACCACGGTGCGGTAGATGGCGAGATACGCGGTGCTCTTG
>Ga0335070_10008830_pt1 | contig 11828 bp, 7 predicted proteins | sample Lox_Sample_13_FD_206722 | JGI IMG/M metagenome (GOLD analysis project Ga0335070, IMG submission 206722) | Soil microbial communities from Loxahatchee National Wildlife Refuge, Florida, United States - Lox_Sample_1.3 | ecosystem: Environmental > Terrestrial > Soil > Wetlands | place: USA: Florida...
AGCTGCAACCAGGTCGGAAAATTTCTTTACTCCCTCGGTATATACCGTCACTTCGTTGTCGTTCGTGAAAATTGCACGATCGCCTTCGAGGAGCATCAGCATCATTCTCCTCAGGGAGCCTGCCCGGCGATCATCAGGGTGAACTTTCTTTTCTGTCAGTAATCGCTTCTGATTCGCAATATCGGAGGTTACAATCTGATCTGCCTCAACTTTAATATCGAACAATTTACGCCGGTGATAGTCCTGTCCGAAGATCAGAAAAAGGACAAAGCCAAGTATCGGAATAAAGAAAAGAACTAAAAGCCAGGCAGCCACAGCGGTAGGATTTTTTCTCTGTATGAAAACGATCGTGATTGCAAATATTACATTCAATACAACGATAACCGGGAAAAACAGGTCGACAATCATTACAATATACGGAAAAAGTTTATTGCTCAATAATAGTTAAAGAAATCGGCAGCGGATCGCTGGTGATTTCGTAAACAAATACAATCGAAGATTTTCTATAAAAAAGTATTTTTTGATTCTGATAGCGGTGAAATGGATGACCTGTATTTCATTTCATTATGATTCCCCACAACCGCAAACGCCATCGGCACCCCCTTATCTGTCCCGGTCAAGGTGTCAGCAGCCGGCTCTTTCCTCCCATCGGGGAAAAAGGTTTGTTCACCCCGAATCGGTAGAATCGAGCGGGAATTCCTCCAATTCGGGGTTATGATGCCAATGAAAATGATTATGCATGCACTTCTGGCGAATCAACGCGTTTTCTTCTCCCGACCCATTCGGAGACCTGGCCCATGACCGAGAGGACCGCGGGCATGATAAAGATCGCACTCAGCAGGGAAAATGCCACCGCGATCAGCGTCGTAACGCCGAAGTTGCTGATGATCGGGAATGTCGAGAGGAGAAGCGCCGAGAACCCGAAGAAGGTCGCAAGGCCCGAGACCGTAATGGCAGTACCGATCTTTTTTACGCTCTCCTGGATGGCGGCGACCGTGTCATGGAGCCGCTCCTTCTCTTCTTCGTACCGCTCCATGACGAGGATCGTGTATTCCGCAGCAACACCGATCGTCATCGAGCCCAGCGTCGCGGTGAGCGGGTTGTACGTGATTCCCAGGATGTACAGCATGACCGCATTCCAGCCCACAACGAAAATGATCGGGATGATCGGAGAAACAGCACTGGGCTTCCGGTACACGAGGATGAGGAAGACAAAGACCAGGAGGAACCCGAGGCCGGTCATCGTCTCTTTCGAGTTCGTCATGGATGTGAGCAGGGTTGTATAGGTCTCGAAATCACCGGCGGGATTCACCGTTATCCCGGTCGGGGGTTCGAGGAACGCGATATCCCGGATCATCCGGTTCTTCAGGGAGACCGTCTGCGGCATTTCGAGCTTGATGTTGGTGAATCTCACGAGACTGCTCATCTCGCCGTTAAGGTAGAGGTCACGGGTGTCTGCCGGGATCCTTGCCATCACCGCATCGAGTTCTGCCTGCGTCTCCGGCATTATGCCGTTGTTATACTGGAGAACGTACGTCACGATGCTCGTCGATCCCGTAAGCTCGTCATGGTGCGAGAGTTCGTAGTCCTGGAACTTTGCAAGCCATTTGACGGTATCGAGGTCGGTCACCCGCGTTCCCTGGACAAGGAAGTCGGCGGTACTGCTCGAACCAATGGTACGAGTTACTACATCGAAATTGATCTTGGCCGGCATATCCTGGGGGACAAACGTATTCTCGTTGGACTCAACAGGGATGGTCGGATCGATCTGGAACCCGATGAAGGCGATGCACGCGGCAATCACGAGTATCGGGATTGGGTTCTTGGCAATCTTTACCGAGGTATTCGTGAGGAAATCGCCGTATGAAAACGGTTTCTTCTTCCCGTTTTTGCCGGCACCGGCGTTCTTTTTGTCGTCGATGATCGAATCGCAGGCATCGGTCCCCACCGCAAAACACTTTTCGGTTTTCGGCTGCTTTGGCTTGTATTTCAGCAGGAGGGCAAACGTGGGTATGCCGATGCACGAGACCCAGTAACAGGCAAAGATTCCGATGATTGAGACGAGACCGAAGGAACGGATCATGGGGACATCCGATATGAACATTGCAAGAAACCCCATACTGGTTGCAAGCATTGCGTACATGACCGCGGGACCGGTTTTCGTCACCGTCATGAATACCGCGTCCTCGAGCGATCCCTTACGGGCTTCCTCGTCGAACCGGGCGTGGAACTGGATCGCATAATCGATCCCAAGCCCGATCAGTACCGGGAAGGCCCCGATCACCGCCATGTTGAGGGAGATTCCCACGAGCCCCATGAGGCCGAGGGCGCTTACGAGCCCTATCGCAACAATCAAAACCGGCAGGAGCCTGTGTCGGACATATGTAAAAAGGAGTCCCATTGTGATGACCATCAGGATCATCGCCCCGCCGATGAGGATTCCCATATTGTTCTGGAGAGCCTCCTTCATCTGCAGCGAGAAGGCCGGGGTACCGGAGATCTTAACGCTCACGCCGGCAGGCACCGATGACTGGTCGATGATCGATGCAATGTTGTTCTGCGTCAGCTTCGAATCTTCATCCGACAAATGTTTGTCCAGCTGGATCATGACGAGTGTTAGGACATTAGAGGGGTGGACCAGTGCCCGGACATCCCCGGGAAGTGAAGCGACGATGCGATCGGTATCAACCCGGGACGAGGGGATCTCTCCCCCGTTGGCACTTTTTAAAACATCGACGACACTCAGCGTAGCGCCGATGTTCTTCTGTTGCCGAAAATCTTTTTCGAGATTATCGATGTAATTCAGGACATCCGGGCTGAGCGGGTCGCCGGCTTCGACAACGAGAATGATGGTATCGGTTGTGTAATCCCGGTGATATGCCGACTCGATGACTCCCTTCGCAGAGTCCTGGTCCATGTACGTCTTCCACCCGGTCTGCATGGTAAGGAAGCTCATGCCAAAGAGACCAACAGAGAAGAGGATTGCGATCAGCACCGCAACGAGAACCGGCCGTCGGTTGATGGTATTCGCAATTCCTTCGAAAAACTGTTGGATCATACCGGCGCTCTCCGATTCCTTTTGTATATATAGTATATTACGAACGAGGCGGCAACAATTCCCGCTGCGATGCACAACACCAGCACGGGGAGTCCTCCTGGAACCGATGAGAACCCGGATTGACTTTTGGTCACCGTAATCTGTACCGGCAGGGGATCCGATTCCTGGCTGTTGCCCGTCGCATCGCGGTACCGGACCTTGCTGTCGAAGCTGTATGTCATCGGTTCGGCTGACTTATCCGCAACTATCTTGTACCGGGCAGTGGCGGTCGCTCCGGGCTCCAGGTCCCCGAGGAACGCGGTATTGTCCGGGATGCTCACCGGAGCGTGTGCCTGGACCAGGGCCTGTGCATCATAGACCGTCACGCCTCCGTCGTTCCTGTACTGGACTTCGATTGTTTTTTCAGTACCGGGAGGGATGGTGGCCGGGGGCGGGATCGCCTCAAATGAAATTTTTCCCATCACGGGAACGCCAACGGTCTCCGGAGACGAGGTCACGATCCTTCCTTCCCGGTCCCTTGAGGTGACGACGACATCCACCGGGTAACTCTGGTTCGGCGTATCTTTTAAGATGGAGATCTTGTACCGGCAATTTACGGTTGCCCCACTGGGGAAGTCGCCGACAAATACCGTGTTGTCGATGGGGATGATTGGACTCTGCCCGTTCCTGAGCAGTGTCACAGAAGCCATCTCCCCGTTCTCGGGGCCGGTGTTCCTGATCCTGAGATCCACCCATCCCTCCGATCCGGAGGTGAGCTTCTCCGGCACGGCGGAGATAACCTCGATCTTCACCTTCGGTTTGACCCGGATAATAACGGGAAGAGTATCTTCAGCCTTGTTATAGGTAAACTGGAAAACATCCATCGCATCCTGGTCGAAGACCAGCGGGTACCGGTACCGGAGGTTCAGGGGCATTGTATATTCCCCTGCCGTCGCATTCGATGAGATCTTTACCGCGTATCGCACGGTGACGGTGTTCCCGCTGCCGGGAATGTCGCCGACCATTTGCGGGTCGGTCTTGACAACGAGGAGATCGCTGCCTGATGTGAGCCCTATAGTCACCATCTTTGCCGTGGTCGGAAGATCGTCGGGTTGGATTGTGCCCTTGTTGAGTTGCTTGACATCGAAAAGGCCGTCGTTTTCAACGAGGATGCTAACCGTTGCATCCTCGCCCGGGGAAAACTCGTTGACACCGATCACCGTCGCAGAGAACGATGGTGCTCCCCCCATGTACTTCGTTGCTGCCGACCCGGGCACTATGATTAGTGCGATGCATGCTATGCCGGCGAGCAGGGTGATGAGCCCCGGAGCGGTGCTGGATGATCCGGCGAAACCGGTTCTTGCCATTGTTAAGCTCACCTGTTCGCCTTTTTCCTATGGATAATGTACCCGATCGCAATGATGATGGCCGCAATGACTGCGAGTGCAACCGGGTTCTTCAAGAGCGTGGCGACCGGTCCCTTGTCCTCAGTGACGTTCAGGTCCAGTTTCACCGGGTCTGAAATGATCGTGTTGTCGAACGCATCGCGGTAACGGACCTCGGAATCGATGCCATACGGTTTCAGCGTTGCCGCCCTGTCGACGGCTACAAGGAACGAAGCCTTCTTTGTTTCGCCGGGTGCAATGTCTCCGAGATACGAGGTGTCATCGTTGCTGGTGAAGGGGTCGACCATGCTGATCCGTACCTGGGCATTGTAGGCGGTCGCCCCACCGCTATTGCGGTATAGTGCGGTGATTACCCCTTTCTGGCCGGGAGAGAGGTTTGCATCGTCCGAGACGATGGTAAACTTAATCTTATCTCCGACAGGAACCCCGATCGTTTCGGTGTCAGAATTGACAAAATCACCCTCATAATTCTCGTATCTGGCATAGACATCGAGAGGATAGGTCTGTGCTTCAGCATTCTTGTCCACGGTTGCCTTGAAGACACAGGTCGCCGTGCCTCCTGCGGGGAAATCGCCGATGTAGGCGCTCGATTGCGTGGGGGTGACCGGGCTCCCGCCATTCCGGCCGATAATTATGACAGCTTTCTTCGCATTATCGTGCCCGATATTCTTTACCGTGAGTGTTATCGTCCCTTCCAGACCGGCATTCAGCTGGCTGACATTGGAGGAGACCACGCTGACCCGGACATCCGGCTTGATGTTCACCGGGAGCTGGAACGTGAGATTCTTCTCCTTGTAATCGTACTGGATGGTATCGGTACCGTACTGCCACGCATCATACAGGTAGGTGTAGTTCAGATTTACCGGCAGGGAATAGGTTCCCGAAGGGGTATCGGAAGGGATCCGTACCGTAAATATTCCGGTCACTTTACTGCTGGCTTTCAGATCGCCGAGCTTCTGGGGATCGGTCTTAACGATAAACGGTGTGGTCCCGTTTTCCAGTGTGACCGTGAGGAACTTTGCCGTGTTCGGAAGATCGTCCCGGTCCACGATCCCGGAGTACGAAAACTTGAACTCGTTCACCCCGGTATTTTCGACGGATACCGCAAGCTGCACATCCTGGCCCGGTGAGAACTCGTTGGTTCCCGCGACGGATGCGGAAAGTACCGGTTCTCCGGCCATGTACTTCTCCCCGGCACTAGCCGGACCTGTAATGATGAACAGGAATGCTATACTTACGAGAATAACAAACCAAAACTGGCTGTTTCCCTGGCAGAAACGGTACCTCCTTGAACGGGTAGTGTTCTGGCATGATCGCTTGATATCGGGATTCATGGATTATTCACGTTCTCCATTTTGTTGTTTGATCAAGATTGGAAATATTAATATTAAAACATTTCTGTTATTGATTATACATATGAATTATAAATAAAATGCTGGGTAGTATGGTAAACATCCGGAACGTTCGGAAAAAGAGAATCGGGTGCGATAAAACAGGGAAGATCAATGAAGAAGATCCTGGAGTGCATTAATACGCTCGCGCAGGTTCCTCTCGCGCTCGGCAAATTCGGTGATATCTGATATCGTAATATATATACTAGAAATACTCCCGTGTCGGGCTGCAGTAACCTTTCCAAGGATATACCGGGGGATGCCGTCTTTCCGCTTGATCCATATCTTGTACTCCTTCGGGGAGGAATTCGGCCTCACATTCCTGATGATCTTATTGATCTCTTCCATATCTTTAATTTGGATAAATCCCGAATCGGATAGGGCCTTTTTGTCTACCTTGAAGAGAGTATCCCAAAGGCCCATCGCAGCCATCTCTTCCATGGAATATCCGGATATCTCTTCGATGCGGCGGTTGGTAAAGACAATTTTTTCATTCTCGACAAGGATAATGCCATCCTGGATATTGTCCGCCATCATCCTGAGCCGCTCCTCCTGGACCTTCAGTTCCGTGACATCAGTGAAAACAACAAAATTATACTCCGAATCTTGGTGCCGTACGCCGCTTACCCGTACGAAGACGAACCGCCGGTCCTGGTCCTTCCTGATGATCCACAACGGGAGTGTGATGGGTTTGTCCGGGTTCGTTTCAAGTTCCCTTATCTGTTGTTCTGCTTTCTCGCGGCACTCCGGGGCGACCATCATGAGGGGATCCCCCGCCATAATCTCTTCGATTGCATAGCCCGTGATCTCTGCAATCCTGCCGTTTGCGTAGATTGTCTTCCCTTTATTCGTGATCACGAGGCCGTCCTGGATATTATCGGCCATCATCCTGAACCGCTCCTCGCTTGTGCGGATCTCCCGCTCGTTAAGGATGCGGTCAGTGATGTCATCGAGGATGAGCGTAATTCCCTTTCTCCCGTCTTCAAAAACAGTGGGTACACATTTCTGGTGGAAGATCCGCTCCCCGTCACCCATCATATGAAAACTGACAGTGACCTCTCCCTCACCTATACCGGCAGTTATCGTCTCGAGAAATTCGTGGACATCAACTTCGGGCGATTCAAGGAACCCGATATTTTTCCCGACCGCTTCATCACGGGATAACTGGAGGAGTTTTAGGAAATTGTCATTGATGTCGGTGATGCGGGACTCGTTGTCCAATACCATGATGAGCTCTTTTGAGTAGCTGAGCATTGCCGAGAGCGGGACTCGCTGGGAGATGGTGAAGACTTTTGCCTTGCCGTACGTCCGCATGTCCACCCGGCCGGAAATAAGGAGGATATCGAGGTACCGCCCGATCGTGTTCTTGTTCTTCTTCAAAGCTTTCGAGATATCGGTTACACTCATCCCGCCAGAATTTTTCTTGAGGATCTCTTCGATGGCGTTGAGTTCCTGCTGGTATTCCTGCATCATTTTTTAAGTTACCCAACTATTGGTTGATATTTTATAGTTGTGAGCATTTATAATTCTTGTGGATGAACCACTTGTATAATCAACAAACATCATGTTTAAATAATATTACTATGATCAAATAATGAAGAGATTAAAATGAATTGGAAGGGCACAAATGATCTCCGCGTTGTATGTTGATGATGATACTGGTCTGTTGGAAATTGGGAAGTTTTTCCTTGAGCGGAACAGGGAGATCAGTTTAGATACCTCTACCTCAGCCCGGGAGGCGATGGAAAAGATCAGGAGCCATCAATATGATGCGATTATTTCTGATTACCAGATGCCGGAAACAGATGGTATCGAATTTTTAAAAATGGTCAGGGCGTCAGGCAATAGCATTCCTTTCATTATATTCACTGGTCGCGGGCGGGAGGAGGTAGTTATCGAAGCGATCAATAATGGTGCGGACTTCTATCTCCAGAAAGGTGGCGACCCGGAGGCCCAGTTTGCCGAGCTCGTCCATAAGATCAGGAAGGCAGTGAATAATAAACGGGATCAGGCAGCTTTGAAGAGACGCGAGATCTGGTTCCGGTCCATTGTCCAGAACTTAAATGATCAGATCATGGTGGTAAACCGGGAGGGAATTATAATTTATTTATCCCCGGGAATTGAGAAACAGCTGGGGTATTCCCAGGATTATCTGAGAGAGGGAAATGTCTGGGAATTAATTCATCCGGAGGATATCGATCGGGTAAAATTTAAATTAGCTCAAGCATATGAAACAGACCATCTTTCGTCACCCGTTGAATACCGGGTTTGCAAAGCTGACGGTTCATACATTCACCTATCGTCAACGTCAAGCAACCTTCTTGATATTCCTGAGATCGGTGGCATTGTCATCACCACCCGGGAAATCACCGAACAGAAAATAATGGAGGACTCTCTCAGGATAAGCCAGTTCAAGCTCATGGAGGCAATGGACCTGGCTCGAATGGCGGATTGGGAATATGATTACCAGACAGACCTTTTTACCTTTAATGACCGGTTCTACGCGTTGTTCGGTACCACAGCAGCGCGTGAAGGAGGCTATAAGATACCTCCAGACAGGTATTTCCAGGAATTTGTCCATCCCGATGATCGCATCAGGATAATAGAAGAAGTGGAGAGGAAAAGAAACGCATTCAATCCTCAAAGCGTGTCGCAGCTTGAACATCGGATTATCCGGAGGGATGGAGAGACCCGGTATATCCTCGTGCGCAGCGAGAGAACCACCGAAAACAAGGGGCAGATCATCAAAATCCACGGTGTGAACCAGGACATTACGGAGTTAAGAAAAGCCTTGGAAGCATTTCAGGTTGGAGAAGAGAAATACAGGGTCGTTGTTGAAAACAGTCATGAAGCTATTTACATTTACCGGGATAAACGGTTTCTTTTCGTAAATAGTTGCGCATCAGAGATGACTGGTTATCCTCATGATGAGCTGATGAACAAGGAAGTTTGGGAACTCGTACATCCGGACGACCGGGCAAGGCTGCAGGAATCCGGACAACGAAGAATTTCAGGTCAGCAGTTCCAAAACTTTTTTTCTGCACGTATTCTCACAAAAACCGGTGAGGAACGGGAAGGAGAGTTTTCTGTTGGCAGCATCACCTATCAGGGACAGCCTGCTATTCTCGGTATTGTAAGGGATATGACTGAACGGAAACAGGCAGAAAAGAGAATTCGCGAATCTGAAATATTCAATTGGGAAGTAATTAACAGTATAAAGGAAGGAATTGTCATCTATGATCGTGAATTGCGTATCACACTCTGGAACCGGTTCATGGAGGAATTGACCGGTATACCGGCCTCCGATGTCGTGGGTAAACCGGCGGTTGCTCTGTTTCCCTTCCACAGGGATACCGACATTGCAGGACTGCTGGAGGGTGCATTATCCGGTGTAACAGGAACATCTGACGATTTTCACTTTATAATCCAACAAACGGGAAAGTCCGGCTGGGCGAGGGGGATTTACTCTCCCCATTATGATGCAACCGGAGATATTATCGGGGTCGTGGGGATTGTCAGGGGTATCACTGAACAAAGAAATCTGGAGGAGTTATACAAAAAGAGCGAGCAACGCAACACGGCAATGATCGCCGCAATCCCTGACCTCCTTTTTGTTCTTTCCAGTGACGGTACCTGCCTCGATTTTCAGGCAACGAATAAGAATTTGCTGGCGTTACCACCAGATCAGATCATTGGAAAAAATATTCGCGACGTGATCTTTAGTGCAGATACCATAAAGGTCTTTTTTCAGGCAATGTCAAAAGCGATAGATACGGGCAGACCCCAACAAATCGAATACGATCTTTCTCTGCCTTCCGGCACTTATCTGTTCGAGGCACGGCTGGTCAGGCTGGGTTCCGACCGGGTACTGGGTATTGTACGGGACATCACCGCCAGAAAACACGACGAAAAGGCTCTAAGGCAGGCAAACCGCCAGCTTAACCTGATGACAAGCATCACCCGGCACGACATACTAAACGAAATCACCGTCATTCTTGGGTACCTGACTATCGGACAAAAGAAATTTATCGATTCCGAATTGAAAGATTATTTCGCTAAAATAGAATCCAACGCCAAACTAATCAAAGAACAGATTGACTTTACCAGAATCTACCAGGATCTCGGCACCCATGCACCCCAGTGGCTTGCAATCGACGAAATTATATCCCGGTTACGCACTCCGGATAATGTCAGACTGGAGGTAAATATTCAGGATATTGAAATACGTGCAGATCCCCTGCTTGAATCGGTATTTTTCAACCTTCTTGACAACTCCATCAGGCATGGTGAGAAGGTAACTGAAATCATGGTGTCATCAAATCATTCTGACCAGGGATTGACAATCGTGTGGGAGGATAACGGTATCGGAGTTCCACTGGATGAAAAAAAGAAAATTTTTGAACAGGGAGTAGGGAAAAACACCGGATATGGATTGTTTCTTGCCCGGGAAATACTATCGATAACCGGAATAACCATCGCTGAAACCAGTAATCCTGGAATGGGGGCTCGATTTGAGATCACTGTGCCAAAAGGCGAGTATCGGTATACCAAACTAGAAAAGAATACAGAAGGCAGCCGTAGTACCGGATCATTCATCGGCTGTTGAGGATATAAATGGCAGAAAATAAAATGGAGGACGGAATAGACGTAAAAAATACAAACAGGCGTAACAGGATTAAAGTCTTTAACAAGAACCGGGTGGAGAATCTCACCGATGCGATTTTTGCATTCTCAATGACGTTGCTCGTGACAACCCTTGCGATCCCGGATGCAACCACCTTTACCTCAGCATTGCAGATCGATTCTGTGATCCTTCAGATCCTCCCGGATATTATGAACTATTTCATCGCGTTTGTTCTTATTGCTACATTCTGGTATATCCACCACCTCAGGTTTCACTATCTCCGCTCCATTGACTCATTCCTGATTATAGTCAACGTCATATTGCTCAGTTTCGTAGCCCTCATGCCATTCACAGCCCACCTCGTGGCGTCATTCCCGCTTAGCTTCTCTACACAGATTATATTCGAGCTCAACCTCCTCGTTATCGGAATTCTCACGGCTCTCCAGTGGGAATACATGGTCTGTAAACCCCTGCACCTTACCGATCCCGAAGACCTCCCGGACATAATCGCCAACCGGACAAAAACGCTTGTCTTTCCTTTTTTGTCGGTCATTGGGATCGGGCTTGCCATGATTCATGTCCCGCGCAGTGCATTCGTGTATCTCTTCGTGCCACTTTTCATCTGGATCATTGACCTGCGAAGAAAAAAAGAAGCGGACAAAAAAATTGATAGAACAAATTTCATGCAACGAATATAGATTCCACGAACAATGTCCCCTAATGCCGATGAAGAATGCCTGGCACACCCGGCCTTCACACTATGACAGTTCTCAATATTCCGGGGAGATGCTATTGAGAAACCGGGTGTCCCGGCCCCCCACGAGTGGTCTGCCGCCTGGCCGGCTCACTCTTCCCGCCGTTGTTCTTTTCCGGTCCCCATCGTCTTGATGGCCTCCACTACCTGGGGCGCAATTTTTTCCGAGAGTACGCTGATGGTCCGGGAGAGTGGATCTTCCTTGCGGAGGGTAAAGACCTGGATCCCCCCGGGTCCCTTCACCTGTTTATCGACAATGACCAGGGCGACCGGGGAGATTCCGCCCCCGCCCCCGCTTCCCCCGGCACCCGTGCCGCTACTGCCTTTCCCTTCGCCGGCCCCGAATCCGAACCCGAACTCGACCACCGGGATCATGAACCGATCCTCCATCTCTATAGGGTTACCGATCACATGGGCCGGTGACAGGAGCCGATCCAGCTCGTCAGCCATCGTGTGAAGCATCTCATCTCCAGTCATTAGAATTCACAAATACCTTCTCGGCCAGACGCTATAAGAATGTTCCGGGGCAGGCAATAAGAATTTACGGGCATACATTAACAGCCCTTCCTGCTAGCCATGCCCGTAAAACATGGTGAGAACTTACATGTTCCCCGAT
>Ga0335070_10008831_pt1 | contig 11827 bp, 12 predicted proteins | sample Lox_Sample_13_FD_206722 | JGI IMG/M metagenome (GOLD analysis project Ga0335070, IMG submission 206722) | Soil microbial communities from Loxahatchee National Wildlife Refuge, Florida, United States - Lox_Sample_1.3 | ecosystem: Environmental > Terrestrial > Soil > Wetlands | place: USA...
CTTCCGGCGTCATCCCTGCCCGCAAATTGTCTTCAATGTGCAGTCCTAGATGGCTCTCGAGCTCCGCCGACAGGTCCGCGTCGCCAGGCCGTTTACACAGCGATTCTTTCAGCCGCAGCAGCCATGCCCGCAGCTGCCTCATGACGTCTGCTCGCGCGCTCCCAGGAATTTCGCCAGAATTTCCTGTGTCTGCCGCCAGTCGCGCGTCTCGCGCTCCAGTTGCTTTTTCCCGGCCTTCGTCAGTTTGTAGAACTTCGCTTTGCGGTTATTGTCAGAGACGCCCCACTCGGACTCGATGTAACCTTCCTGCTCCAGTTTGAGCAGCGCCGGATACAGAGTGCCGTAATTCACGCTCAGCAGGTCGTCGCTGGTCTGCTCAATCCGGCGCGCAATCCCATAACCGTGCAACGCACCCATGGATTCCAGGGTCTTCAGAATCATCAACGCCAGCGTTCCCTGCCAGACATCCGCCTTGTCGCCCACCACCCGCCTCCTATGGCTTAACCATAGGAACTCTCCCATATCTCCTATGGCTTGGCAATAGGAATTCGTGTCGGCCCTGTGCGCAGACACACCCCTCCGCTTCGGACCTTGAACTGTTGACTGCAGACTGTCGACTGTAGACTCTTACTGGGGATACTGCTTGACCGTGGTCACCCGCTCACCCGTGAAGTGAACAAATACCGTCTTTTCCGGCGGCCGCCCGTAGATCCAGTCTTCCGTATCGTTTCCTTCGGAATCCCGCTCGCGTACTTTGCGGTCGGGCTTGCCAATCGCCGCCACTACTTCTTCCCGGTCCATCCCGACGACCGCTTTGCGCTCGGTGATAGCCTTCTTCATCTCGGGTGGCAACGTATCAAACCATTGCACCGACGCCGACCGCTCCTTCGCAAAATCCAGGAATGGCGCCAATAACTGTTTCAATTCGTCGGGCGTCAGATCCGGCACATTCTTGGCAAACTGCAGATAAATCGTTCCGCCGCGCCCTTGCTGAAAGCCTGGCGGGCCCTGCTCTTCCCCATTGGGATTCGTGGAGGTCGTTGTGCTCGTCGGCATGGGCGCGCCGCCCATCCCGATCTGGATATGGTCGCGCCAATTCTTCTTCGGACGCCCGCCGCCATTTACATCTACCACGATCGTCCGTTCGTGGAATTCCAGCTTCGTGATCTGCGCCTTGTCGCCGGTATTCACCGCGGCCCCATGCAAGACGACCGCGTGATTCAGCGCATCCTCGTCCAACGGCTTGTCCGCGAACATTGTGACGCCATCTTTACCGCCAGGAATCGGCTTCTTCGCCTTGGCAAACTCGCCCGACACATACCGGATCAGTTCCAGCTTGGAGTTCTCTTGCAGCGTTGCGCTCTTTTTCCCTCCATTCGCCGGAGCCGGCGCTGCCGTTCCCTGTTTGTCGTCCGGCGGTGCCGCCAGAGCCGGATACAGGGGGATTCGCTGATCTGAAGGGAAGCTGTCTGTGGCGGGAAATGCCGCCGTCCGACCCGGCGACAGCCTTGGCACGTCCGCATAAGCCACTAACAGGATCGTGATTGGAATGGCATCTCGAAGGTGCATAGACGCAGTAGGTCCCTGTCCCGAGGGTCCCCATACATTTTATGATGCGGAAGGGCAGTTGAGTAGCGTCTCCCTCGGAAATTATTGGGCCACCACCTGGACCCCCTGCCGGTCAACGAACATGGGCAAGAGTTGTCCACCCGCTTCCACTACCGCCTTCTCCACGCGTTCCCGCGCGTCCGGTTCGATGAGCAGCACCACGCAGCCCCCGCCGCCCGCACCGCATACTTTTCCTGCCAATGCTCCTTTTCGCCGCGTGCTCTCAATGATCCGGTCGATCACCTTGGTCGAGATGGTGGGCAGGTTCTTCTTCCGGAACTGCCACTCGGTGTGCATCAGTCTGCCGGTCTCCTTCCAATCTCCCGCCTCCAGCGCCGCCCGCATCTTCTGCGCGATCTGAGAAATCTTCTCCAGGTTGCTGGTCACCGTGCCCTTGTTGTCGATATGCGCCTTGAACACACCCCAATTGTTGATCGCCGATTGCCGCGGCTTGCCGGTGTAGCAGACCACCAGCCGCCGTTCCAGTTCGTCCAGATTGACGTTGATCTCAATGCGCCGCTCGCCGCCCGGCATCAATTCGATCGCCGCGGCCCCGCCAAAAGCCGGCGGGTAGTGGTCCTGCATTCCCGTAGGAATATGGATGACGATGGCTTCCGCGTCGCGGCTGATGTGCACCCAGTCCACCTTGCTGCGGCCCGCTCCGGTGTAACGGTCCAGCGCCGCGCAAATCGACACCGCCATCGCGCTGGACCCGCCGATTCCTGCGCCCGCCGGCGCCTCGGAATTCGTCGTCAGTGAAAATCCCCCGTGCGGCTTGAAAAACTTCACAATCTCCGCCAGCAGTGGCAGCCTGTAGTGTCTGGCGCGCCGCATGTGTTCCAGCGACGCAAACGACTCCGCCTTGTTCGTATCCAGCGACACAAGCTTGATCCGGTCGTCGCCCGCGGGATGCGTCTCAATCACGCATGATGCATACCGCGAAATCGCTGCGTTTACGGTGACCGCTCCCGGATGAAACAGGTACAGCGGCCAGATGTCCAGCGTCCCGCCGGCAAGGTCCACTCGTGTTGGGGCTTTCGATTCGATGCGCATAGTTTTCCTGGAGCGTGAATTTGCGGAGCGAATTGACTTGCGTTACTTGCCGTTTCCCGCCGCGAGACGGTTCCGGTATATCGCCTGCGTCGCTAGGTCCCGGCGCGCCTTCGCGGGATTCGGCTCAAAGCACCGGCGGCAGCGCGCTTCGTACGAATCGCTGGCGCCGACCACAATCAGTTCTTCGCTTTCCACCAGCCGCTGCGTATGGACTGCCGGATTCCCGCAACGCACGCAGATGGCCAGCAGCTTGGTGATCTCTTCCGCCACGGCCAGCAGTTTGGGCATGGGCTCAAACGGCCGCCCGCGGTAGTCCGTGTCCAATCCCGCCACGATCACCCGTTTGCCGAGATTGGCCAGCTTGGTGCAAACCTCTTCTACTTCTTCTCCGAGAAATTGTGCCTCGTCGATCCCCACCACTTCGGTCCGCGGCTGCAATCTATCAAGAATCTCCGATGCCTTGCTTACATTGTCCGAAGAAATGCCCAGTCCCGAGTGCGAGACAATCTCATTCGCCTCGTAACGCGCATCGATGGACGGCTTGAAGATCTGTACCCGCTGCTGCGCGATCTCCGCGCGCCGCAAACGCCGGATCAGTTCCTCGCTCTTCCCTGAAAACATCGGGCCGACGATCACTTCGATCCAGCCCATATTCCCCTTCACGATGTCCACGTTATCTCCTCGGGCCCTGTCCTTGGCACAGAATAACTCTTCGCCGCACGTTTCGCATCATTCCGCGGCGGTAGCGGCACTTCGATACAGCGCCTCATTGAAAAACGGCGCGAACGCCGCAATCGTCGCAACCCGAAAGGAATCTTGCCGCGAAATCAGGTTCCTCGAAAGAACGCCCCAGGCGCCTTGGCCGTCGCGAATCCCGACTGCTCCAGCAAACTCGTCAATCGCCGCCGCCAACTCCACTCCCTCTACAAGGACTCGGTTCGCCAACACCAGCGGAAGTTCGATACTCCCGCTGCAACCAAAGTGCCCCCTCTGCCCGTCGCTCACGTATGCCCAGCTCTCCAGAAATACTCGGCGCATGCCGTTTTCCACGACTGCGTCCAGCCCGCCTTCCACGCCCACAAAGAACTGCGCGACGGCTCCGTCTCTTCCCAGCTTTTCCCGCAAAGCTTCCGCCCGCTGCCTGGCACCTTGCATCAATTCATGACGCGAAGCCGGCGTGTGACTTACGCCGCTTTCCACCTCGTAGCCCTGTACTTCGCAGACCGTGTCGCTCCCAAAACATGGAGCAAACAAGACCGCCGCCTCTTCCACAGCCATCACTTTCGGCCGGCGCGCGCTCCCCACCGCGATTCGCAATGTATTCATGAATAAAGAGGGCCTTACGCAAATTCTAACTGAACTCGATCTCCCCATTCCGGCGGAGATTTCCTGAGCCTGAGGAAAACCAACGGTAGGCAGTTCGGGATCTATACTCCTGACGCTCCTGTTACCGTTTCCGTGGCTGGCGGCGGATGTAACCGGAGATTGCCTCCAGATATCTAAGCATTCGGAGACTCTCTCCGCTTCACCAAGCCCGCCAGTCTGCTCAACCGAGTGAGACTTCGGTAGGCATTCAGTCCTGGGAGGAACCCAAGATGCGCGTCTTCGTCACTGGTGCTTCCGGTTTCATCGGTTCTGCCATTGTCCGGGAATTGCTTGATGCCGGACATCAGGTTCTCGGTCTTGCTCGCTCTGATGCCGCCGCCGCGTCCGTCGCTGCGGCGGGCGCCGCCGTCCATCGAGGTTCCTTGGAAGATGTCGAGAGTTTGCGCAGTGGAGCGCGTTCCGTCGACGGAGTGATCCACACGGCCTTTATCCATGACTTCAACAACTACGCGCCCGCGGCCGAGGCCGATCGACGCGCCATTGAGGCAATCGCCGACGCGTTGGCAGGCTCGGACCGCCCGTTGATCGTCACCTCGGGGACATTGCTCGTTCAACGCCAGGGCCCCCTGGCAACCGAAGACGATTCACCTGTCCCCAATTTCCCCCGCAAGTCGGAGAGCGCCGCGATGGCGGCGGTTCCTCGCGGTGTACGGGCTTCAACGTTGCGCCTGCCTCCCTCGGTGCACGGCGATGGAGATCACGGTTTCGTGCCGATGCTCATCAAACTCGCGAGAGAGAAGCAGGCATCCGCATACGTCGGCGACGGACAGAACCGCTGGCCTGCTGTGCATCGGCTCGACGCCGCTCACCTCTACCGGCTCGCCCTCGAGAAAGGTTCCGCGGGTGCGATCTATCACGCCATCGGCGACCAGGGCGTTCCTTTCCGAGAGATCGCCGCCGTCATTGGCCGTCACCTGAATGTACCGGTTGTTGGCAAGTCGGGTGACGAAGTCGCAAGCCACTTCGGCTGGTTCTCTCTGTTTGTGGCCGTAGACGGCCCCGCTTCCAGCGCCAAAACCGAACGGTCACTGGGATGGCGGCCCGTTCACCCCGGCCTGATTGACGACCTCCACCACGGCACCTATTTTGGAACCAGCGAAACTTCGCAGAATTCAGCCTCGCTCAGCTAAGTCCTGGCTGGCGGAATTGCGATCAGCGAACAGGTAGACTAATCGAAATTCAACAGGAGGAGTTATGGAAACGGAAGGAATTGCGTCGATGAAGGGAAGAATTGCGGTGATTACCGGCGCCAGCCGCGGGCTCGGCCGCAACACCGCCCTGAATCTTGCGAGGCGAGGTGTCCACATCATCTTCACTTATCGCGCCAATCAGAAGGCGGCCGAATCCCTCGTTCGCGAAGTCGAAGCTCTTGGGGCAAAGGCCGCCGGCTTCCCTCTCCATGCCGGAGAAATTCGTTCCTTCGACGAATTTGTCGGACAGGTCCAAAAGACTCTGAAGGCGTGGAAACAGGACTGCTTTGACTACCTGATCAACAACGCTGGAGGTTCGCTTCACGCGAATCTGGATCAGACCACGGAAGCCCAGTTCGACGAGATCGTCGACGTTCACTTCAAGGGCGTCTACTTCCTCACGCAGAAGCTCTTGCCTCTGATGAAAGATGGCGGCCGTATCGTAAATATCTCGTCGGGTCTGGCGCGCGTCGCACTGCCCGGCAGTTCGGCGTATGGCGCGACGAAAGCCGCCGTCGAGATGCTCACCCGCTACATGGCAAAAGAACTCGGTCCGCGGCGCATCACCGCCAACGTCGTGGCTCCCGGCGCGATCGAAACAGATTTCAGTGGCGGCATGGTCCGCGATAATCCGGAAATTAACAAACGTGTCGCGGAAATGACCGCTCTCGGCCGCGCTGGCGTGCCGGACGATATCGGCCCCATGATCGCCTCGCTGCTTTCGGACGAGAATCGCTGGATCAACGGCCAGCGCATCGAAGTTTCCGGCGGCATGGCTCTCTGACGAGCGATTTGTGAGCGGAGGAATCTAGCGCGCAAGCAGGAATAACGGAAAAACAAACAAGGCAGGAATGGAGCGGCCTATGAGAATCGAACTCACGCCTGAACCTTGGCAAATCTCCCGCCAATGGAATTTCAGGAACTTACAAGGCACTTTCAGGAGCATTTTGGAGCCTCTGGAGCACCCAGAAACGCTTAATGTTCCTCAGGTTGTTCCCAAGAAACGAAGAGTATAGAAACAGTTCAGATGTACCACGCGCAACGCGGGTTGGCACCTTAAACGTGGTGGATGGGTCAAACTCTATGCCACTCTCGGGCCGTAGAGATCGAAAATACCGAGGACTGTAAGTTCAAGGACTTACGAGGAAACATTAGGAACGCTAAGATACTGAAAAAGCAGGGGTGCACAGGACTTCTCATTGCGCCCTAAAAGCGACCTCATCAGGCCTTGAGTCGTTGGGGCGAAAGATCATTAGCTCGGCACAGATTGCAAATTTCGATGTCTCTGTTTTTGCCTAATAAGATAAGGCCGCAACCTTTTAGCAAACTGAAAAGCCCAAACTCTTTTTTGGAAGGTCCGTCAGGTCATTGTATCCATCTGGCTCGTTCGGGGACAAGCGCAAGGCGTTTTTTTTGTCTAAACAGCTTTCGCGCTAATCCTATATCTTAGAAAGGGCCTCTCTTCGAAATCGTCGTCTACACAATCAACTTGATCACCTCCTGCACCAGTTCCGCAGTGGCAGTACCGAGGATGACTACAGGAAGGAGAGGGATCGCAGTCCATCCCGCGAGTTGTTCAACAAGCTTCCTGGTAATGGGCGCCGCCCTCATGTTCTCGATGAATCCGAAGCTGTTTCCCAAGTCGGCGAGAGACTGAAGGTCGGCCGATCCCAACAGGGGTTCTGCAGGTCTTGTGTCGCAATGAACCCATTTTCGGTCGAATGATTCCGTGTACGTTTTTGCCAGCCTGGCGTATTCCAGTAGCCCGTCGTTCCGCACTTTCTTGAGCTTGGGGATCCACAATGCCAGAGGCAACAAACCCAAGGTCACCGACAGGACAACAAACGCAACCAACTGGCATTTGAAAGAAGCTAGTGGTGCTGCTTCAAACAGCATCATGTTGCCAACGCGCCCGCAGCGGAACAACCCAAGGCGCAGGCTGGAATTCCAAAATGTCCTTGGGTCGATGCAAGAAAATTTACACCTGCAGCGCGGTCTGGATGCGTGGGGATGAGGATGAGCTGCAATCGGCTGATTTGCCACAGTACGGTTGGCCAGAGAAAATAACGGAACACCCAACGGTAGGTTATGTACCGCATTACAGGGGCGCTAACTATTGCATACCACCATCCTGCTGCGGACAGGCCCGATGCCGTGGTATGCCAGCTTGTGACTCCACCGGTTACCCACCCGTGCTGGAACAGAAATGTAGGAAAGAACGCCAAGACAAGCAGGATGATTTCCGGAATCCACGAGTCTCGCACCTTTTGCACTCTCTGCAAGAAGCTCCGGAATTGTGGGAACTCTCGATCCGGCACCAGGCGAGCATTAACGAATTCTGAAACTGCCTGGCGAATCGCCGGGTCGATTCCAATCTCTGCGAACAGCAGCAGTGGCAATCCCAGGAGAAATCGGCCGTACATGGCCAAGTCGTAAAGGAAAGGGATCCTCACTTCGTGCCCAAAGGCCAGACCTTCGCTGAATGAAAGCACCAGGAGTGGCAACTAAATTAACGCCATCAAGGCGATGATCCTGCGCCAGACGTTCGGCAGTGTTTGTCGTACAAGGTGGAAGCGAAGCAGTAAGTCGTAGACTGGCCCGCCTACAACGATAGAAAAATTTCCGACTGCCGACTTATCGGCCTCGCGTGAACTCTGATCGCCGGTTCCTGCCTGGGTTTCCATGTACCTTCCTTCTTGGGTCCATCCCTCTACCGGTAAGTATAAGCAACGAGAGAGTTCCGTCGACGTAGCTGAGTTCACGGTTGGCTGTCCTTGGCTCAACACCGTGAGTCATGGGATGGCGTGCCCGCCTCGAACACGGGCGGGCGGTACCGCCGCTCCCGACGCAACAATTTCCTCTGGTTAGGACAACCGCTTGGCCAGTGATCTCGCAGTGGAGCCCACCGTGATCATGGAAAATCCGCTGACCAGGAGGTTGACTCCCATCAGTGTGCCAATGGCCCACACACCGGACAGCGGCCACTCTCGGAGCAACAAGAATCCCAAGATCACACCAATGACGGCGCTGAAGAGCACCGAACCCCAACCGCTCTCCGGACGCAGGCGGAACGCGAGGACGGCGCTCGAGATTCCGTCTAGCAGAAGATACGCTCCGAGCATCAGAGTGAGGGTGGCCAACCCTATTCCAGGCCGTGCTGAGAGAATGAGCCCAGCCCCAAGCGTGAGGATGCCGCCGATGAAGGCGAGGGCGCCCTGGCCAAACGAGCCAGCACTAAATGCCGCGATAGTCCTCGCGACACCGCCGATCGCCAACGCAAACCCGATGCAAACGACGACAACAACACCACTGAGCAGCGGGGAGGCCATGGCCAAAATCCCCGCGAGAACGATCAGCACCCCAAGTGCAATGAGCCACCCGGCGTTCTTCTTTGCTTCATGAATCCAATCACTTGCCACTTCTTTAAGGCTCTCCATGTCACTCCTCCTCAAGAGAAATCAGAAACAAAATATTCGAGCGTTAAACATCGAGAAGGCGACCTCAACAAGTGTCGCCAATATCGATGGCTCCGTCAGTGCGGAGCTCGCCTCGCAGCGGACGACGAGCACTATAGGAACGGAATGGAATGCCGTCTACTGCCCTTTGGGGAAGGTTCGTCTTCTCGATGGATTTGTCAGCCGCGCCAGACCGGAAACGAGCTGGCGGTACAACCTGAATGGCGGCGTGACTACATTTCCGCCTCTCCCCTAATTTACTTACCGGATGGCTCAGGACTATGGCCGCGGTTTGATAGATTCATCGAATGAACGTTCATTGCAGACATGCTGGTTAAATTGTCGGAGGGGTTCCATACAATCGTCTATCGCCAGCTCCAATTTCCATCTGCATTTGCTGCAGGTATAAACCGCTTTCCCCGACACAATTTCCCAGAGCATCGATCTGTCTGTCGTGGACGTTAATCGCAAGGTCAAACCCTCATCACCAAATGACATTGGCTCACCTGAGCTACCGGACACGCCTCTCCGGCTGTTGGTTTGGATACAAGGGGCCAAGACCACCACAAAAAAAGGCAATTAATGCCAGCGCAGCTTTTAAGAGTCTCACTTGTGACCCGGTTCGCGACCAGAGGACACTATGGGAATGGTGAGGAAACGGCGTCTACTGCCCTTTGGGGAAGGTCCGCAATGACTCGGGGAAGATGCCGGCCTCCTGGGTAAGTCTGGTGAGTTCCGCCACTGACTGCACTTTCAGTTTTGTGGTGATGGCGGTGCGATGTAGCTTCACCGTCCGCTCGTGGATGCCTAGGTCTCCTGCAATCTGCTTGTTGAGTTTTCCTTGCACAACAAGAGAAAGCACCTCGAGTTCCCGCTCGGTGAGCGTCCCGAATCGAGCGCGCAACTCACGTTGCCGGGCACGCAGCTCGCGCTCACGAGAACCGCGGGCAAGAGCCCGCGTCACGGCGTCCACCAACTTCTTTTGGGGAGCACGTTTTTCCAGAAAATCCTCCGCGCCACCGCGCATTGCGCGCACACTCGTGGGGATATCACCGTGTCCAGTCAAAAAGAGAATTGGCAGCGGATTGGAAGTCTCGGTAAGAGCGGATTGCAAATCTAGTCCGTTCATTTCAGGCATCTGCAAGTCCGCCAACACGCAGCCCGGTGAATCGGCATCACGTTGGGCAAGAAATTCGTGCGCAGACGAATAGGTCTTTACAGAGAATCCGTTTGCCCGGAGCAGCCGCGAAATCGCCGTTAAAAAGGATGTGTCGTCGTCGACGACGTGAACGATCGGTGTAGGCTCATTCATTTAGATGCCCTCCTCCGCGATCGGCAGTGTAAATCGAAACGACGCCCCACCCTCACTCTGGTTCTCCGCCCAGATCCGGCCCCGATGCGCCTCTATGATCGCACGAGAGATTGACAATCCCATGCCCATGCCCCTGGGCTTGGTGGTGAAAAAGGGATCGAAAATATGCGCCAGTTTGTCTGCCGGCACCCCCGGGCCGGAATCGCTCACGGCAATCTCGACCGTGTGCGGTCCGTCAAGCGACGCGCTCACATTGACACGTCGATCCCCTCCCTTCACCTCGTCGATTGCATCCATTCCGTTGACGATCAGGTTCAGCAACACCTGTTGAAGATGCACGGCGTCACCAAACACGGGTGGCAAATGGTCTGCCACAGTCAATTCCAGTTTTACGTGCCGTGCAGTAGCGTCGGACCGTACGAGAGCAACGACTTCGCCAACAAGCTCTGCCACATCCACGGGGCGCTTATCCAGGTCCTGCCGCTTCAACAGACCGCGCATCCGGTCGATCACATGCCCTGCACGTTGGTCATCCTTTCGGATGTCTGCGAGTATCGCGCGGATTTCTTCCAGGTCTGGCGATGCGTCTTGCAGGAAGAGTTCTGCCGCCTCCGCGTTGCGCAGGATGGCACCGAGCGGCTGGCTAATCTCATGTGCCAGCGCCGAGGCGAGTTGACCCATCATAGATACGCGACCCGCGTGCGCAATCTCACCTCGCAAATTCTGGCTTTCGTGCTCAGCTTGCTTTCGCTCAGTAATCTCATGCGATACGCCGCGAACGAGAATTGGCTTGCCGGAGCCGTCAAACTCGACACGGCCGTGAGAATCGATCCAGCGAGTCTCGCCGCCCGCGAGCACTAGCCGATATTCGGTTTGATAACTGCCATCACCTTCAGCCGCTTTCTCCACCATTAGATGGAACGCATTGCGATCATCGCGGTGGATTCGCTCGAGTATCTTGTCGAGTTCCAACCGTTCTGTTTCCGAAAAACCGAATAAGGCCCGCCATTTCTCCGTGGCCCAGATTTCGTTCCGTACGAGATCCCGAACCCAGATACCAAAGTCTGCGCCCTCAACGGCCAACCTCATTCTTTCTTCGATTTCGTGCAATCCAGCCTCACTTTGCTGCAGTTTGCGATCGAGTTGGGATGCACGGACCGCTTCTCCGCTCAACTCGTAGCCCATCACTGTGACCAATCCCGTGAAGAATAAGCTCGCCGAAACTGGTGTGTGGATGATTCCCCAGAACACCAATGGGGCCTGAATCGAAGAGACAAGTGCGAAAAACACAATACTTCCGCCCACAGTAAGCGCGCGATGGCGGTCCCCCCGCCGCCACGTCGTGACGGCCGCATCTGTGGTAAAGATAAGCCACACCACCAAACTTAGCTGACCGACCAGCATCCACGGATTGGGTACGCCTTCGGCAATCGACACGGATTCGCCTAAAAAGCGGACGTGCCCCAGACGGGTAATCTCGAGGTAGTTGAGATTCTGGCCGGTTAGAAAATTGAGCAGGAGAGAAGAGGTGCGCAGGCCGCAGGCCGTCCACGCGAGCCATGGTCGCCCCGACTTCAAGTAGAGCCGCACAAATCCAACGAGAGATAAAACCAACGACCACACCGCGACGTGTCCCCACTTCAGTACAGTCGCAAATTGTAGTGGCGTATCCGCCCACATCATCCACAATTCACAAAACGCCCAGGCCGCCGTGGAGAAGGCTGTCAGGGAAAAAAGCACATTAGCCCAAGCATTGCGATTTCGGACCCACACCAGGAGGTGAATCCCTGCCAGCGTGAGGCACGCCGACGCACTCATGGACC
>Ga0335070_10008832_pt1 | contig 11827 bp, 14 predicted proteins | sample Lox_Sample_13_FD_206722 | JGI IMG/M metagenome (GOLD analysis project Ga0335070, IMG submission 206722) | Soil microbial communities from Loxahatchee National Wildlife Refuge, Florida, United States - Lox_Sample_1.3 | ecosystem: Environmental > Terrestrial > Soil > Wetlands | place: USA...
GGTTGGAATCTCGCTTTCGCCGACCGGCTGAACTAAAATCCCGCGACCATGGACCTCGCGCCAACGTTCCCTTAAATTCTGGCTGTGTGGTCCTTGGTCCCGCTGGGAATGGTGCTGGCCGCCTGTGGCAACGCTCTGAGCGCTCGAAGGTTGCACGGCGAGAGCTTGTTTCTGAGCGAATGGGAGCAGGGATTCACGTGATAGAAATGCCTGTGCGGAGCCCGGCCACCATCTAGGCGACACGCGAACACTGAGCATCAAGGTCGCTTTAGTTCATAGCTCCAACCGTCGACCTTGCCGTTCTTCGTAAAAACAGAACCTGGCCGTATACTCCACCCCATCCAGTAGATGTGCCGCATGTGCACATTCCCATCCTGCTGCCACCCGTATTCACGAACAGGTTTGCCCCAAGATGCGTACAAAGCGCACTGAGTCATGTCTTTTTGAATACGCTGTTCGGCGGCCAGAGTCCATTCTTCCGGCGTGAGCAGTTTTCGCCGCTCGATTTCCTGTTTGTAGGCCTGAGCCAGGGGACCAGAGACGAACCATTGCGAATAGACGCCATAACCACGACAGAGGTCGAGATCGCTCAGGCCGGCCAGCCGAGCCGGGGCGATCGCGCAGCCCACCAGAAAAAGCTCCGCGACCATCGCTAGCCTGACCCATCGAGCACGACACCATTCAAACAACACGCAGTCTCATGCGCTCAGTGATTTGCCCAATTGCTGCGGCGACTCGGCTATCGATGAGTTTCTCCCTGTTTCCCAACAACCCCCCAGCTGCTTATAGCGCCCGCAGGAATAGCGGTAGAACTTTCGACGGACGGGATTTTTTGTAATTCTGATGGTACTGCTCGGCAATAGGTAGGAGTGGGTCGCCGCTGCGCCTCCGTCACAATGGGTTACTTGAACCGCTTCGGTTGCTTCGTCGCGGCTTTCGACTGTTCGGCCGAACGTCTTGGCTCCTCGTCATAAAAAAGGATCGCCGTGCGATACTGATTTCCCTCGCATATCTGGCGGTCTTTGTCGGTTGCGTCGATGATGCCCCAGAACACGATCGGCAATTTATCGTAGCTGATTTTCGTGGGATAGTAGATTTACTGAACCGATTCCGCATGGCCGGTTGTCCCGGATGAAACCTCCTCGGAAGGGATTCTGCTTGTGACCGCCTGCATATCCGGAGATTATCTCGACCACACCGGGCAGCGCATCTAAGGGTGACTAACTCTGACACAAAGTCGTTTTCTGCAACCACGCTGGTCGATTCCCAAGGCGGCCGCTTCTCCAAGGAGTTGGAAATCGACCTGTCCTTCGGAGATTCCCGGGAGATTTTCAAATGGTTCCTGGCAGCGATCTTGTTCGGCGCCCGCATTTCGGAAACCCTCGCGGTGCGGACGTATCGGTACTTTATCCGGGAAGGACTCACAACACCACAACAGATTTTCGCGCGGGGATGGGATGGACTGGTCGCAATTCTCGACCACGGTGGCTATGTCCGCTACGATTTCAAAACGGCCACCAAGCTGCTCGAGGTGACCAGTACCTTGGTGGAACGGTATGGCGGCGATTTAAACGTTCTTCATCGGGCCGCTGACAGCCCCGCGGATCTGGAACGGCGCATTCAATCTCTCGGCAAAGGCATTGGCGAGGTGACGGTCAACATCTTCCTGAGGGAAATGCGGGGTGTCTGGAACAAGGCGGAGCCCTTGCCGGCGGAACTTGTGCTTGCTGCCGCAACAAACTTGGGTTTTATTCCAAGAGAGGTGACTGATAAACGCACGGCTATGCATTTTTTGATGTCCCTGTGGCAAAAGGAAGGAAAGCCGCTAATAGACTTCCCGGAATTTGAAGCCGCTCTGTTGCGATTGGGATTACAGCAGAGGCGCAGGGCATCCAGAAAACCGAAGGCCAACCCATAAGGTTCTTTGCGATTGTTCCCCTTGGCGAACCTGAGCGCGCCACGAAGCCATGAACCAGCGATAGCACGGCGCAAAAAACAGCGGCTGGTTTCTTCATGGCTTGTTAGCCTCTGCCGGGCGTGATACAGAGAATCACGATAAGAGGCGATGGCATAGCCCTTAGGTCAGTGATTTGCTGTTTACACCATGACTGAGAAAAAGATTACGCAATCAAGCCGGAAGGACATCCGATCCTTCTTGGACCGCTTGGCGAAGGTACCGCAGGTCACCCCGAAAGCCAGCGCAGGGCGGCTGATTTTTGCGCTCGACGCCACCGCAAGCCGCGAGCCGACCTGGACCACCGCTCAACAGATTCAGCAGGAGATGTTCACGGTCGCTTCCGCACTAGGCGGGATTGAAATCCAGCTTTGCTACTATCGCGGCATGGCCGAATTCCACGCAAGTCCCTGGACCTCTGACGCACAGGCGCTGCGCAGGGTCATGTCATCGGTAACCTGTATCGGCGGCTATACGCAGATCGCGCAGGTGCTTGAACATGCTCAACTGGAGTCTCGACGGCAAAAGATCAGTGCCTTGGTGTTCATCGGGGATTGCATGGAGGAAAACGTCGATCTCCTCTGCCAGCGCGCCGGGGAACTAGGCCTAATGGGAGTTCGCAGCTTCGTTTTTCAGGAGGGGGACGACCCGACAGCAGAGTTGGCGTTTCGGCAAATCGCCAAGCTCACGCAAGGGGCTTACTGCCGCTTTGATGCCAAGAGTGCGGACCAGCTCCGTGAGCTGTTGGGAGCGGTAGCCGCTTATGCCGCTGGCGGACTTTCCGCATTGGAAGGCTATAGCCATGAGCGCAAAGGGGCGGCGTTGCAAATCACTCATCAGATCAAGCAGCCTTGATCCAACTGTTGTTGCTCGTCATCATCTTGGTCTTGGTGTTTCTCGGCATTCGCCGGTTCCTGGCCGCGTCCCAGTCCGCTGCCCAAAGCATTCAACGAAATCTGGTTTGGGGGGTGTTGATCCTTCTCGCTTTCCTGGCCGCTACCGGACGACTAGGGATCATCATCCCGATTATCGGTGCCCTCGTCGCCGCTGTCGTTCGGCTCCTACCGGTCTTGCTGCAATTTTTCCCACTATTGCACAGACTTTGGCGCCAGCATGCCTCGCAACCGGCCGCGGGCCCTTCCGGCAGTAACCGCTCCACCGTGGAATCCAAGTATCTGCGGATGCACCTGGATCATACGACCGGCGAGATCAGCGGCTTGGTGGTTGCCGGACGATTTGCAGGCCGCGATCTTCAGTCGATGACCCTCGACGAACTGGTGCACTTTTATCAGCACTGCGCACAGGATGATCAGGATTCGGCCGTCCTTCTTGAAGCTTATCTCGACCGCGTCCACGGCCAGACATGGCGCCAAGGAACTCAACAAAGCGACTCAAGCTCGAGACGTGGGCACAACGGAATGACGGCTGCAGAGGCATACGAGGTACTGGGCCTCGCTCCGGGTGCTTCCCGGGAGGCGATCATCGAAGCACATCGCCGTCTGATGCAAAAGGTCCATCCCGATCGTGGCGGCTCCGACTTTCTGGCTGCCAATGTCAATCGAGCCAAGGAAGTGCTGCTGGGTCGATGAACTGCTCAATGGTTACCGCAACAGAATTCAACAACCAACTCGTGCTGCTGGGCGCGAGCAACCTGACGAGAGGACTTGCGACAGTAGTGGAAACCGCCCGGTTCATTTGCGGCGGCCCCAGCAGAGTTCTGGTCGCTGCTGGGCATGGCCGGTCATACGGTGTTTATAGCCGGGTACTATTCCGCGGCTTGCCCGGGATCACCCGGTGCGGCTTGTGGGATGATCTTGCAACGGGCCCCAAGCTGACTACGTTTGCTCTTCTAACCGATCTGGGGAATGACATTGCCTATGAAAAATCCGTTGATGAGATCATCGGATGGATCCTTTCATGCATCGAGCGTCTGGCAGAGCATCAGGCGCGAATAATCATTACCGCTTTGCCGCTGCAGAGCCTCGAACGCTTGACGCCGGGATTATACGGGTTGTTTCGGGCGATGTTTTTCCCCGGAAGGCACCTCAGCTTGCAACAAGCCATCGAGCGAGCGAGAGCGATCAACGGCGTTTTGCGCCGACTCGCTCCGGAGCGAGGAATTGCGCTCGTCGAACAACAGTCGGAATGGTATGGCGTTGACCCAATCCATATCCGGCGTCGCGTCATCTCGACAGCCTATGACATAATTCTCAGACACTGGATTCCATGCGATTATGGGGAGCGGTTCCCCTCCAGGTTCGGCATCCGCGATCGGCTCGGATTCTTCCGCCTATCACCGCAACATCAGCGTCTGTTTGGATTTGATCGATACTCGCAGCAGCCGACAGGGGTTTTTCCTGATGGATCAACCGTCTCGCTGTATTGAAGAAGCATCTCGCCACCGTTACGCTGGCTTCCCATCCGGGCCTGATTGGATAAGTACATGAAAACCGCTCTCGTCACCGGCGCTACAGACGGTATCGGTCGCGAAACAGCGCGGCAGCTGCTCGAAGAAGGTCTGCGCGTGTTCATACATGGTCGCACGCTGGACAAAGCCCGCAGTGTAGTGAACGAGCTCAAGCGTGCCAACCCTGAAGCGCAAGCGGAAGCCGTCTACGCCGATCTGGCCAACATGCATGAGGTCCTTGGGCTGGCTGAGCAGATTCGTAAGAAGGCAAAGGTACTCGATATCTGCATCAATAACGCTGGGGTATACGAGGACACACGAATCATCACGCAGGACGGTTTCGAGCTGACCATGGCCGTCAACTATTTCGCCCATTTCCTGCTCACCCACCAATTGTTGCCACTCCTGAAAAGCGCACCACAGGGTCGCATCATTACCGTGAGTTCTATCGCCCATCAAAGCGGTCACCTGAACCTGGACGATTTGTCGTTCTGCCATGGTTACAGTGGCTATGACGCTTATGCTGCCTCGAAGTTAGCCAACATCCTATTCACCGTAGCACTGGCTAAGCGCCTTGCAGGCACATCCGTGACAGCCAACAGCCTGCATCCAGGAGTGATTGCCACCAAGCTTTTGCGCAAGGGGTTTGGCGTTGGCGGGGACCCTGTTCAGGAAGGAGCCCGCACCTCGGTCTATCTTGCCGTTTCCGCCGAAGTTGAAAACATAAACGGCGCTTACGTCGAAAGTTGTCAGCGCGTCACCCCCTCGCATACCCCCAGGGATGAAAGACTGGCTGAGGCGTTATGGGAAAAGTCGATAGCACTATTAACGCCCTTCATGAAAAGGTAGACAGTCTGCCCCCATCCTGTCCTATTCGACGAAGCCTAGGAAGGCACTTAGGTCCGTGACAGGGTGTGCCATGACAGAGGAATCGCCTGAGCCGAATCATCTCGAGAACCAAGGCGTGGATCTGTGGCGGGTCATGCGCCTCGACGACAACGGCAACTGCTTTGTGCTTGTTGATGGCCTATTTGAACCTGAGGCGCTCGCTTTGGTTCGCGAATATGAGTCGCGCGGTCATAAGCAAGTGTACTGGGCTGAACGCTCAGGGCGGCCTTAACTGTTGCAGCGACTCACGGATGCGGCGTGAAGAGGATCAGTCGGTTCGGTTCTGTTTGAGGCGCTTTCAGTCAATTTTTTCATTCGCCATTAGATCGGTTCCGCGCTGTCGGCCACGAAGGGATTGGTGCGACGCTCTTGGCCGAAGGTGGATAAAGGCCCATGCCCGGGGATAAAGACTACGTCATCGCCCAGAGGCCAGAGTTTGTCGCGGATAGACCTAATCAATGCACCATAATTGCTGCGGGGGAAGTCGGTCCGGCCGATGGAACCCTTGAACAACACGGCGCCGACGATGGCAAGACGTTCACTGCGGTGGAAGAAAACCACATGCCCCGGCGTGTGGCCCGGGCAGTGTAGAACGTCCAGCTCCTCATTCGCGAAGCTGACTCTGTCCCCTTCTTCCAGCCAACGGTCGGGGGTGAACGCACTGGTCGGCGGAAATCCGAACATCGCGCACTGATCTGGCAATTGATCGAGCCAGAATTGATCCCCCTGGTGGGGACCCTCGATCGGGATGCCGATCATTTTAGCCAACTTTCCAGCACCACCTACGTGATCTATGTGACCGTGGGTCAGTAGTATCTTGACAACTTTTGCTTCGACCTGGTCCGCTCTCCTCAGGACTTGATCCAAGTGGCCACCCGGATCCACCACGACGCCTTCCTGAGTCTGTTCGCACCACAGTAAAGAACAATTCTGCTGGAATGAGGTGACCGATATGACAGTCGCTTTCATGTCAATGCAGGTTTAGAGGGACATCGCTTAAAGGCATATGGAGACTCGTGGGTTCCCCAGGACTCCCCACATGCGTGATCTCCGAAATAGCCACCCAAACACCCGGCTCAACCATTGAGTTTGCAGCAAGCCGGCTCGAGTGGGGGTGTCAAGTTAACTGTGTAAGTGGGTTTTACTCACAGGGTGACCCGATCTCCAAACAGAATCACAAAGTGGTTTAATGCCCGCTTCCAATCGTGGATCGGCATGGTCCATTTCTTCTCGATGCGCTGCAGTCCGAGGTACATGACTTTCAGAATCGCCTCATCGTTCGGGAAAGCGCCCCGTGTCTTGAGCAGCTTACGCAAGCTGTAGTTCAGCGATTCGATGGCATTGGTCGTATACAGGACTTTGCGAATCTCCGGCGGATAATCAAAGAATACCGTCAAGCGCGTCCAGTCCGCCTGCCAGCTTTGGGTGATAGCGGGATACTTCAGATCCCAGGTTTCGGCAAAGCCCGCCAGCGCATGCTCCGCTTCGGACAGGGTCGCGGCGGCATAGATGGCTCGCAGGTCTCTCGCCACCGCCTTACGCTCTTTCCAAGTCACGTACTGCAAGCTGTTGCGCACTTTATGGACGATACAGAGCTGCACCTGGGTCTGGGGGAACACGGCTTCCACCGCCTCCGGCAGGCCCTTGAGCCCATCGACGCAGGCGATGAAACAATCCTGGACGCCGCGATTTTTCAATTCCGTGAACACCGAGAGCCAAAACTTGGCGCCTTCGGTTTCTGCCAGCCACAGCCCCAGCAATTCTTTCTCGCCCTGCAGATTGACCCCCAGGGCGAGATACGCCGCCTTGTTTTTGACCGGTCCCTCCTGGCGCGATTTGACGAAAAGCGCATCGAAATACAGGATCGGATAGACCGGCTCCAAGGGTCGGCTCTGCCAAGCCTTAACGTCCGCCAACACCGCCTCGGTGACGTTGGAGATCAGTGTGGGCGACACCTCCATCCCATATAGCTCTTCCAGGTGACCTTGAATGTCACGGGTGGACAGCCCCCGGGCATACAGGGCCAGAACCTGCTCGTCGAACCCTTCGAGTCGACGCTGGCGCTTGGGGACGAGTTGCGGCTCGAAGGCGCCGTTGCGATCTCGCGGGACCTCAATCTCGAATTGCCCCGTTGCGGTTTGAACCGTTTTAGCGTGCTTGCCATTGCGTGAATTGCCACTGCCACGGCCTTCCGGTGCATTTGCCGGATAGCCCAAATGAGCTGTCATCTCGGCTTCCAAGGCCCGTTCCACCAAGCGCCGGGTCAATTGCTTGATCAAACCATGCTCTCCAAGAATCTCCTGGGGATCGCGGTAATTCTTCAACAATTCATCCAACAGGGCATCTTGTCTCATGTTGTCACCGGTCATTTCAAACTCCCCTTCGGCTTTATTTACTTTAACCAGTTACACAGTTCTTTTTACACCCTCGCTCGAGTCGCACGTCAGGGAACTTACTTGGCCAGCCTTATCAGCTTTTTCCACAGACCACTTCCGACCATCTCATCTGCAACCTTCAGTATTTGCTGTATCACCTTCAGAAGGTCGCGATCGCCAGCCCAGTGCCTCGTTACTATCTCTGCATCAGTAGAGTTAATGATCGAGTTGAGAACATAAGCCGACAGAGCGATATCGTCCACGTAACCGGTCGGTCCCATGATCGCTTCGGGCATCAAATCAATCGGCGATACAAAATAGGCAATCGCTGCAGCGAGTTTCGCTTTGTGTTCCACCGGAACGTCGGGGTCCATGCTCAGCTTACAGAGCAGATGAAAGAAATCCGGTGCTAGCAAGATATACTCCGACCAGTTGTTAGCCTCACCTTCTCGCTCGAGCCAACGTCTGATTCCTTGCCGCAGGTCTTGATAGAAGTCGGAATCGTGCTTGTTCATCGGTTTGCTTCCTTGAGGAGGGTTTCAATATGACCCATCAGAGGCAGGAAGAGTGCCCTAATCCGGTTTAACACCTGTCTGGATGGCTTGGCGAAAAACCCATCGCATCGAGACCGCACTCACGTAAAGCTCTGAAGACCGCCGCCCGTGAATACCAACCGCATGGCAAATCAGACACCCTCGTCCAATCAATGAGAGATCGATTTCTCTGGTTTGGCATCGCCGATGAACAGAAGGAATTCGGAATGCGCCAGCTTAAAACCCGCTGCGTTGTGATGGCCGCCACCGCCAAACTGTTTGGCCATCGTCCCGACATCCAAATCACCGATCGATCGCAGCGAACAGATCCATTGTCCCCGTTCACCCGCGAAATGATAGGTCATCCCGAAAGTGCCGGATAGTTTGGCTAACTCATGGCCCAATTCACTTGAATACATCGCCGGCGCATTCACCGCCAGTCCCTCAACGCCGGCCAGCTTGACTCTGTGCCGCCCTTTCAAAAGCCTGCTAATAGCCCGATCCACCAGTTTGACCTGTAGGGTTCCCTCCTTGGACAATTCGTCCAGGTCGATGCTGCCAAACTCGCTCAGAGAAATCGGCAGTCGGTTATAAAGCGCCGTGGTGATTTCACGTGTGCCGGGCAATTCGAATTTCCACAGATCACGATCCTGGATGTGCTGAAGAATCATGGGCACATTCCGCTCACCCTCGAAGGTATGCCAGGCCATTACGCAACCGCTGAATTCCTGACTGAATCGAGCCGTGACGTACGCAGGTAAAGAATGGTTGATCAGGTAAGTGTCGTATTCAGACAGGGCCGTCTGATGATGGTCGAGCAACAGGATCTTTTCGGCCTTCCCGCCGGCTGCGGCCATCACATCGGGTGGGTAGGAGAAGTCCAATATGAATATCGTGTCGCCGATATCAAGATCTGGAAAGGGATCGCCATATCTCGCGGGGACATACCGTGCCGAATCATGGAACTGCCGGTAAGCGACCCAGGCCGATCCCAGTCCATCAAGACAGTCGGCGTGGTAGATGACGATTTGTTTGCTCATTCTATTGCCAAGATTCAAGTGACCGCAGCAAGGCGCCGATCGCAATATGCCATGCAACCTTGTTTGCTGCATAAGGGGCGCAGCGACGTCAATGCAACCCCGAGGACTTTGCCGTCGTTCTCCAATAGCGAGAGAATGGCGCGCATCAGTCCATCCAAGTCGGTGTTTGCCATGCTTCGATCCGTTGCTCTTCCCTGCGGTATTCTCATGATCCTCCTGGGTTTGGCCGCTTGCGCCGTGCCCGATGTGGGGGGTTCCGGGCGCCCTATTGCTTTCCATGATACCCGCCTACAGTATGCGGTACTGACGGACGATCGGGTCGCGTTGCAACGCCAATTTCAAATGGCCCCCAACCGCCTCATGGTCGAACGGATCATTGCCGGCGCTCAGCTGCCCTTCGTCGCCGCCATCGAGACGGTGACTTGGCCGCTCACCTACGGGCTGTCCAGCTATCTCGACGAACCAGCTCCCTAACGCGGCCCGGTCAATCGAAGCTCAACCGAGTCACCTCTCCGTCGGCGTCGGTAATTTCCGCGCTGTGCAGTGTATCGTCGTCGCGATATTCGTAACGATGCTGCAATTCAATTTCACCGTAGACTACTTTCTGTATGCCGGTAAGCCGCTCCTTCTCGTCGAAATAACCGCGGAAATAGGTGTTTCGGTTTTCGATCTGTCCGGGTTCCAATTCATTGAGCAACCTGAGGGGCAGCTTTACGCCGGTATAGGTGAGGAAATAACGGCAAACTCCGGGTAATTCGTCAGACATGGAAGTTTCGCAAGTCAGGTTTCAAGAACCTCAATGATGACATGAATACCATATCAAAAGCATGGTTGTATTCGTGGTTCGGAAACGTTGAGGCTTTGGTACGGATTGTCGTAAACACGACAAGCGGCGTTTGCCAAGCGATCGCTGATGCCGCATATCGGCGCCGGCCGGCTTTCCAGACGGATGACTAGACGTTTCAAACCCGCTATGCGTAGGAGGTGGCAAGTTGAAACGCGTTTACCGCTGAGCGTCTCTTCCGCTGTTGAAAGTTCCCTCTTAAAACACGTGGCTGAACCGACATCGTCAGATTGGCTCATGCCCCTGCCCTGTCGGCGTATTGACATTTGTAGAAAATACGACTGTCCTTACTCCGATTCGGGATCAGAGGGATCGGGGTAACAAGGCCAGCAGGTCCCGCGTCTGCTCGTGGATGCGTCGCCTGCAAACCGGGTCCAGGCGATCGAGCCACCGTTGGGGTATCGCCTCCAGGCCGTAAAGGGCGCCGGCCAGCATGCCCGCCAGGGCGCCGGTAGTGTCCGCATCTTCCCCGCGATTGACGGTCTCGACGACGCAGGCTTCGAACGAGTCCGTCGAGAAAAAATGATGCAGAACGGTTTGCACCGTCTCTACGATATAGCCTCCGGCTCGGCCGGGGTAAGGCGTGAAGCTGAATGTTGGGTATTTGGCGATCAGGGCATGGGCCGTCAGCCGACACTTGTTGCGGTTACCGCCCAGCACGAGTATCCGCAGCATGCGGCCCAGCGCCAGCGTCGCGGCGTCCGAGAGTGGATGGTGATGGGTGATGTGGCACTGCTCGACGGACCAGCGCTGGAAATCGGTGTCGTTGGACAGGGTGGCCAGGACGACCGGCAGGTTTCTCATGCAGGCTCCATTGCCGGCGTCGTGTTCGCGGGGTGAGGAACTCAGCGTTCCATGGATCATATAACGCCGGATACCCCTTCGACAGGTGTTGCCCACGTCCACGGGTTTGGATCGCAGCCAGTCTGCAAAAGCCTCGGCTACCGCTCGTAAATCCCAGCCGCCGCGGTCGATGATCGCCTGACCGAGAGCCAAAGACATTTCAGTGTCGTCGGTCACTTGTCCGGGACGAAGTTTTAGCCAGCCGCCGCCGATGATGTCGCGGTGGACGCCAAATCGCGCACGGATTTGTTCAGGCGTCATGAACTCCACGGTGGCGCCCAGTGCATCGCCGCAGGCAAAGCCCAAATACGCGGCCAGACAACGCTCGGCGATCATTCTGGTTTCGTAGTGCAAGCCGGTAATGTCCTTGCTCATGAGGAAATCCTCACCCGGTAGTCGCCGCCGATGGCCAGATATTCGGCTTCTCCACGCAGGGGGTGACTCGCCAGCAGTTCATTGAAAAACAGCAGTTTCGCCACCGGCACCTGGGTTTCAATGATGTACCTGCCAAACTCGCCTGCGGTGTTGCGGCGGTCGGTGAACGAGACAACATTGTTGAGTCTGATGACCCCTTCTTTCCCGTTACTGTTGGAGTTCAGGCGAAGTTCGTCCAATGTGTTGGCACCGCGAAATAAGACAAGATGACGGGCCGCGGGGATTTGGAAACGGGCAATCGCCCATTGGCAAAACTCGTAAAGCAGGTCAAGTTGCAGGAAGATGCAGTTGTTGTGGTAGCGGCTGTTCATTTTCTCTTCCACATATTCCATCCATGCCGCCGTGCTGAAGCCAATGAGCGGGGCCTTGTGAAAGGTGGGGAAGAGGCCAAAGCGGCTTTCCACCCAACCCTTGAGCAAGGCGCCCTGCGGATTATTAGAGTCGAAGCCCCAATCCTGCAGCAAACGTAGATAACTGCTGCGGAACCTGCGTCGCCCCTGGGCGTCCG
>Ga0335070_10008834_pt1 | contig 11827 bp, 9 predicted proteins | sample Lox_Sample_13_FD_206722 | JGI IMG/M metagenome (GOLD analysis project Ga0335070, IMG submission 206722) | Soil microbial communities from Loxahatchee National Wildlife Refuge, Florida, United States - Lox_Sample_1.3 | ecosystem: Environmental > Terrestrial > Soil > Wetlands | place: USA: Florida...
CGGCGTCTCGGTGCTCGTGGTCGGGTGCATGCTGATGCTGGTGTACGCCTTCCTCACCTTCGACTTCTCGGTGCGCTACGTCGCGAGCAACACGAACCTGGGCACGCCGTTCTACTACCGCATCACCGCGCTCTGGGGCGCGCTCGAGGGCTCGATCATCCTGTGGACGTTCATGCTCTCGATCTACACCTTGATCGTCATCGCGCGCTACCGCCGCACCCAGCCGCAGCTCTACCCGTGGGTGCTCGCGGTGATGCTGGGCCTCTCCGCCTTCTTTCTGCTGGTGATGACCGTGCCCGCGCCGCCCTTCGAGCGCCTCTCGCCGATTCCCCCCGACGGCCGCGGGCTCAATCCGCTGCTCGAGGACTCCGGGATGATCACCCACCCGGTGGCGCTCTATCTGGGATTCACCGGATTCACGGTGCCGTTCGCCTTCGCGATGGCCGCGCTGATCATCGGGCGTACCGGCGACGAGTGGATCACCATCACCCGGCGCTGGACCATCGTGGCCTGGTACTTCCTCTCGCTCGGCCTGCTGATCGGCGGCTGGTGGAGCTACCACGTGCTGGGCTGGGGCGGCTACTGGGCGTGGGACCCGGTGGAGAACGCGGCCTTCATGCCCTGGCTCACCGGCACCGCGTTCCTGCACTCGGTGATGATCCAGGAGCGCCGGCGCATGCTGAAGCTCTGGAACCTGGCCCTGATCATCCTGACCTTCAGCCTCACCCTGTTCGGCACCTTCCTCACCCGCTCCGGCATCATCGGCTCGGTGCACGCCTTCAGCCAGGGGTCGGTCGGCCAGTTCTTCCTGGGCTTCCTGGCCCTGGTGGTGCTGGGCGCGTTCTCCCTGCTCGCCTGGCGGCTCGACCGGCTCCACGCGCAGGGCGAGCTCGACTCGATCGTGTCGCGCGAGTCCGCCTTCCTGCTGAACAACCTCTTCCTGGTGGCCGCGGCCTTCACCGTGTTCTTCGGCACCGTGTTCCCGCTGCTCTCCGAGGCGGTGAAGGGCACGAAGGTGAGCGTGGGGGCGCCGTTCTTCAACTTGGTCAACATCCCGATCTTCCTCGCCCTCATCTTCCTGATGGGTGTCGGTCCGGCCATCGCCTGGCGCCGCGCCTCGGCCGAGAACCTGCGCCGCAACTTCCTCAAGCCGGTGGTGATCGGCATCGTGGCCGCCTTCGTCTGCCGCCTGCTGGGCATCGCCAACGCGCTGGTGCTGCTCTGCCTGGCGCTGGCCGTCTTCGTGGCCGCCATCATCGTGCTGGACTTCGCCCGCGCCGCCCGCGCGCGCCGGCGCACCGGCGACGGCTGGCTCGACGCCACCTGGGGCCTCGCGCTCCGCCAGAACCGCCGCTACGGCGGCTTCGTGATCCACCTGGGCATCCTGGTCCTTGCGCTCGGGGTGGCGGGGTCACAGGCGTGGTCTACCCAGACCGAGGCCACGCTGAACCGCGGCGAGTCCATGGAGCTGGCCGGCTACACCATCCGCTTCGACGGCCTGCAGGGGGTGGAGGAGTCGAACCATGCCAAGGTGATCGGCACCTTCACGGTGTCCGACCGCAAGGGCCCCTACACCGTCCTCACCCCGGCCAAGAAGTTCTACCCGCAGGAGCAGACCCCGATCGCGGCGGTGGACTATCGCCTGGGCTTTCTCGAAGACCTCTACCTGGTCCTGGGCGATTTCGCCCGCGACGGCTCGCACGCCACCATCAAGGTGCAGGTCAACCGCATGGTCTCCTGGCTGTGGATCGGCGGCTTCGTGCTGACGCTGGGCGCGGCGCTCGCCATCGTGCCCGAGCCGCGGCGCCGGCCGGCGGTGCCGCGCGCGGGCCGGACCGTGGCGGCATGAGTGGCGCCAACCGCATCCTGCGCTGGGCGATCCCGCTGGCGGTCGTGCCGGTCCTGGTGCTGCTGGCCTACGGCTTCCGCACCGACCCGCGCGAGATCCCCTCGCCGCTCGTGGGCAAGCCGGCCTCGCCGTTCAAGCTGACCGCGTTCGACGGCAAGCCGCTCTCGCTGGAGGCGCTCCGCGGCCAGGTGGTGATCGTGAACTTCTGGGCCTCGTGGTGCTATCCCGCCTGCTACGAGGAGGCTCCGAGCCTCGAGCGCGCCTGGAAGACCTACAAGGACCGCGGCCTGGTGATGGTCGGCGTGAACTACCAGGACAAGGACGAGCCGGCCAAGCGCTTCCTCACCCAGGTCGGCCACACCTTCCCGAACGCCCCGGACCCGGGCAGCCGCGTGTCGGTGGACTACGGCGTCTACGGCGTGCCCGAGACCTACTTCATCGACCGGAAAGGCCGCGTGCGCTTCAAGCGTGTCGGCCCGGTGAGCGACGAGATGCTCAAGGAGCAGATCGAGCGCCTGCTGGCGGAGGCGGCGTGAGCCGGCTCCTCGCGCTGACCGTGCTCGCGACGGTGCTCGCGGTCGCCGCGCCCGCGTTCGCGGCCGGGCCGGCGGGCGGCCCCGCGGCGGTGGCCGGGACCGTGCCCGCGGGCGCCAAGATCCCGGTGAGCGAGGACACCGTGCACGACGTGGCCGCGCAGCTCCGGTGCGTGGTCTGCCAGAGCCTGTCGGTGGCCGACTCGCCCTCGGAGACCGCGCACGAGATGAAGGACATCATCCGCGAGCGCCTGGCCGCCGGCGAGAGCCCCGAGCAGGTCCGCGCCTACTTCGTGGAGAAGTACGGGAACTGGATCCTGCTCTCCCCACCGCGCCAGGGCTTCAACCTGCTGGTCTGGGTCGTGCCGTTCGCGGGCCTGGGCCTGGGGCTCGTCCTGGTGCTGATCGTCGTCCGACGCTGGAGCCGGCGCCCCGCGGCCCCCCAGGCGCCGCCGCTGGACCCGGCCATGCGCGCGCGCATCCGGCGCGAGATGGAGCGCGAGCCGTGAGCACGCTGCAGATCACGCTGATCGTCGCCTTCGTCCTCCCGGCGCTGGCCATCGTGCTGTGGCCGCTCTTCCGCGGCCGGGGCGCCGACTCGGGTCTGACGGCGGACAGACCGCGCGACGATCGGCGGCTCGAGCTGGAGGAGGAGAAGACCGCCCTCTACCGGGCCCTGCGCGAGCTCGAGTTCGACCACGAGGCGGGCCATCTCTCGGACACCGACTACGAGGGCCTGCGCGCGCGCTACGAGGCGCGCGCCGCCGCCCTGATCACGGACCTCGACGCGCTCGGGCCGGCGCCTGCCCCGCGCGAAACGCCCGCCGCGGCTCCGGCCGAGGCGGCGCCAACCCGAGTGCCCTGGACGCGTCAGCCGGCGGCGCTGGCCGCGGGCGCGGTGGTGCTGGTCGTCTTCGGCGTGATCATCGGCATCAACGCGAGCCGCTTCACCGAGCCCGATCAGACCATGACGCCTCCCGGTTCCCGCCTGCCCATCCCCGGCCCCGGGGCTGACGCGGGCGCCTCACCGGTGGGCCCGCCGAGCATGCGGTTCGAGCCCGGCAAGCCCATCCCGCCCGAGATCCTGGCGGGGATGCTCAACGCCGCGCGCCAGAGCCTCTTCGACGGCAACTACTCCCAGGCCATCGCCGCCTACCAGGCCGTGCTCAAGCGCGATGCCAAGAACGTCGACGCGCTCACCCACCTGGGCCTCATCGTGGCCATCGGCGGTCACGCCGACACCGCGCTCGAGACCATCGACAAAGCCCTCGCCATCGACCCGAAGTACCCCCCGGCCTATCTGTATCGCGGCCAGGTGCTCTTCGAGCAGAAGCAGGACTACGCGGGCGCGGTCAAGGCGTGGGAGCGTTTCCTCACGCTCGTGCCCAAGGGGGAAGACCACGACCGGGTGGTGGCGCTGGTGGAGACGGCGAAGAGCAAGAAGCAGACGCGCTGAGAGGCGGCGGAAGAGGCATCGGGCTGGCCGGTCATTTGATCCCTTCCCCTCGTGCCCAGTCCCGGGTGGTCTTCGCCACCGTCTCCCCGAAGCGTCGCATCAGGTCGTCGACGTCGAGCAGGCCCGCGCCACCGATCCCCACCCCGCCGAGGTAGGACTCGCGGGCCGTGAAGGTCGCGAGCACCGATCCGTCCGGGCGCGCGAGATCGAAGACCCCCTTCACCTGCGCCTGGCCCGCTCCCATGCCGACGAAGAACCGGAGCGCAGCGCTGCCCTTGTCCACCTCGATGATGGTGCCGCGGAGCACCACGCTGTCCAGACGCGTCTCCAACGGCGCCTCGATCAGCACGCCCTGAAAACCTCCGTTGCGGCCGAGCCAATCAGACACCCCCCGCTTGAACACGACGGTGGCGGCCTGCCAGGAAGGATTGACGGCGGTGATCTCGCCGAGGACCAAGGTCGAAGGCGGCGGGGCGGGTGGCGCGGTCACCACCCGCGGCGTCACCGCGCTGAATGTGCAGCCGGCCGCGAGCCCGAGCGTGACGAGTGCGAGCACGAGATGCCGCATGGGATCTCCTCCTAGGCCGCGGCGCTCGGCCCCTCGGCGATGCCGAGACTCCAAGCCCGAGCGGTCGGCTCACCGTACACGGTCCGATCGAGGCAGCAACAGCCAGAGAGGAACAGGATGACGGCCACGATGATCGCCAGGCGCAGCATGATCGCCCCCATCACGGCTCCACGTCGCGCAGCGTGGGCCGTTCGGTCCAGTGCACGCCCGGCCGTCCATGGTGCTCCCGGTGATAGCCCTCGTTGCAGCAGACCCGGTTGTAGAAACGCCCGTAGTGGCTCACCGCGTTGGGCCATGGACGGGCGAGAGCGCCTCCACCGTGCTGGTAGTAGTTGGTGACGATTCCGAGAACGCTTCCCGCGTAGAAGACGGGAATCAGGAACAGCAGCACGAACTGCCAGCACAGGAGCAGGTACCCCGCGAGCGCCATCCCGCACGCGCCCGCCTCGGCGAGCAGCCGGCCACGCTCGCGCCCGTGAGCCGCCTCGCGCCACGCCTCCGCCGTTCCCCCGCGGAACAGACCGAGGAGCGCGTAGGTCACCGCCCGCTCCGGCCGCCCGCCGGCTCCGAACCGGTAGGTCGACGAGTGGTCCCGCGTCAGCCCCGCCGCGTCCGGCCGGTCGTTGCCATGACGATGGTGATTCAGATGGTGGAAGCGACACAGGGTCACCGGCACCCCGAGGTTGGCCGAGTCGAGCGTGGCGTAGATCCGGTTGAGCGGCTCCCGCTCGAACCATGGGGTATGCAGGAAGTTGTGGGTGACGACCACCGCGTTGTACCAGAACAGCACCGCGCCGGCGGGCCAGAGCCACCCCAGCTCGATCCACGAGCGCCGATGCCAGGTTCCGGCCAGCCAGACGTTGAGCGCGAGCTGGATCACGGACGCGGCGAGGAGCCGGGCATCCCGCCACGAGTACCGCCACAGGCGCCGTTGCGACATCGGGCTACCTGGTCACCAGCCATCGGGTGAGGTGGAAGAACACGGGAGCGGCGAAGCAGATCGAGTCGACCCGATCCAGGACTCCCCCATGCCCCTGGATCAACGCGCCGTAGTCCTTGACGCCCCGATCTCGCTTGATGGCGGACATGACGAGCCCACCCGCGAAGCCCAGCAGCGCCAGCATCAACGACAGCAGGGCGGCCTCCCAGGGGGAGAACGGGGTGGCCCACCACAGGCCGGCGCCGAGGAGGGTGGCGCCGACGACGCCCCCCACGAAGCCTTCCCACGTCTTGCTCGGGCTGATGGTGGGCGCGATCGCGGTTCGGCCGAGACACTTGCCCGACACGTACTGCAAGACGTCGCTGGCCTGGACCACCAGCACGAAGAACACCAAGAGCTTGACGTCCTGTCCCTCGTAGCCCGGAATCTCCAGCTTGAGAAGGGCCGGCACGTGACTCACCGCGTACACGCACACCATCAGGCCCCACAGGATGTCGGCGCTTCGCTCGAGAAAGCGCGTGGTGTCACCGGCGAGTGTGCTCTGGAGCGCGAGCAGTAGAGTCCCGATGACCGGGATCACCACCGTGACGAGATCGAGGCGGCCGACCGCGACCAGCCCGTACTGCAGCGGAATGAACCCGAAGAAGGCCCAGCACAGCGCACCATGGTCGGCCCGGAGGGTCGGGGCCAGGGTCACGAACTCGCGCAGGGCCAGGACCGAGATGAGCGCGAAGAGCACGACCGAGCCGGTCCCACCGGTCAGAAGCGACGCCAGAAACGTCAGGCACATCACCCACCATCCGCGGATGCGGGCGTTCATGTTGAGGATGACCCCACGGGTCTCCGGGCTCACGACCATCCGATCGAGGACCAGTCCGGCGCCGGTCGCGAGCACGAGGGCTCCCGCCGCACCCAGGACGATCCAGGCCAGATCTCGATCCACGGTCAGGCCGCCGCCGTCGAGGGTGCGAGCCGACGGACCGCGTCTCGCGCTCGCTCCAGGAAGGTCGCCCGGTCCTCATGGGGCCCCACCACCAGGGGCGGGCCGAACGTCACGCCGCAGGCCATGAACACCGGGAGGAGAGCTCCCTTGGGCAGGAGTCGGTGGACGTTGTGGAGATGCACGGGCACGAGCTCGAGCCCGGGCCGGTGCTGGGCCAGGTGATAGAGCCCGGTCTTGAACGGCCCGATCTCGGTGCCCGCGCCCCGCGTGCCTTCCGGAAACATGATGAGCGACTCTTCGTCACCCATCGCCTCCAGCATCGCCTGGATCTGGCGCTCGCGCGTCTTCGCGTCCGGGTTGTCGCGCTCGACGAGCACCGCCCTGGACCACCGGATGATGAGCCGCCGGGTCAGGCGATGACTCTCCCAGTAGTCGCGGGCTGCGACCGGCCGGGCGTGCCGTCGGATCTCCGATGGCAGCGCTGCCCACACGAGCACCGCATCGAGGTGGCTGCTGTGATTTCCGAAATAGACGCGCTGGTGCGCCTCCGGCCGACACCCTCTCCATCGAACGGTGGCGCCCGCGAGCAGCCGGACCGCGGAGGCGATGACCGAGGCCGTCGCCGGATTCACGGTGACTCCAGATCTCGGACGATGCGGCCGGTTCGACGGACGATGGTGATGGCGCAGCCGAGGGTCACGAGGAACAGGCCGAGGCCCAGAGCCCGTGGCGGAAGACCGCACAGCGACTCGGCGCCCGCCCCGACGGACGCGGCGCCCAGCACGACCATGCGATGGGTCTTGGCCATGGGCCCGCCGAACTGCGGGGCGGCGCCCGCGGCGACGCCGAGCACCCGCACGTGAGCGGTGAGCGCGGCGAGCAGCGCGGCCAGCCAGCCAAGGCCCGGGCCCCAGCCGGGTGCCGGGATCGCATAGCCCGCCGCGACGAGCATCAGCGCATCGGAGAACCGATCGGGCAGGTCGTTGAAGATCTCACCGGATCGCGTGCGAAGCCGGCCCTCGATGGCCATCAGGCCATCGCAGAGGTTGCACAGCCCGCGTAGCGGGATCACGGCGGCCGCCCCCAGGAAGAGGAGACTGCGCCAGCCCGGCTCGACTGCGGTCGTGATCAGCAGGCACGCCGCTCCCAGGGTGGAGACGCCGACACCCAAGAGCGAGATCTGATTGGGCCGGAATCCGGCACGCGCGAGCTGGGCGGCCAGGTGCCGCACCGGAGAGAGCTCCCGCAGCCCGACGGGCCGGCGATTCAGCGGTGCGCCGATCGAGGAGGTCATGATCGTGTACCCACCGACCGCGGATGGCAAGCCACATGCCACACGGCCGAGCATGCAGAATCGGATGCTTGGCGGTCGCGACGCTGCGTCTGCTCCGGTGGTGGTGGTGGCCGCGCCCGGTTGGTTCCAACTTTGCAATGCCGAGGTGCAGGCTTGTATTCGGTGGCCAACAGGCGTATGCACGGCCACATAGGACCCGTCCCGGTGGTGGTGGTGGTGGTGGTTCCGGATCGCTCGAGGGGAAGCCATGGACCTCAGTGAGGATCTGCCGGGCAACAGCCGGGGTATGGTGGCGCTGCGGGAAAAGGTCGACCAGCTCCTGCGGCACCAGACCCGCTCTGGCCTGATGCCGACCGTGCTCATCCAGGGTGAGACGGGCACCGGGAAGGGTCGTCTGGCCCGGGTTCTTCATCGGAGGGGACCGCGGGCAGCCGCCCCCTTCATCAACGTCAGCTGCGCGGCGATCCCGACGGAGATTGCGGAATCACTGCTGTTCGGGGCGCGCAAGGGCATCTATACCGGCGCCCACGAATCCCGGCCCGGCCACTTCCAGGCCGCCAGCGGAGGGATCCTCTTCCTCGACGAGGCCGGCCTGCTGAGCGAGCCGCTGCAGGGGAAGCTCCTCAAGGCGATCGACGAGCGAGAAGTCTGGCCCCTCGGGGCCAATCGCCCCGAGAAGGTGGACGCCTGGGTCATCGCGGCGACCAACGAGGATCTCACGCCCGCCAACCCGCGACGTCACTTCCGGCGAGACCTCTACTATCGGCTGAGCACGTTCACGCTGGTCCTGCCACCGCTTCGAGAGCGCGGAGACGACATCCTGCTGCTGGCCAGGCGCTTCGTGGGCCAGGCGTGCGAGGATCACGAGAAGCCGCCCAAGACCCTCGCACCGGACGCGCAGGACGCCCTCCTCGCCTACGATTGGCCCGGAAACGTTCGCGAGCTCGAGAACGTCATCGAGCGGGTCGCGGCCTTCTCCGAAGCTCCGCAGATCACCGCCGAGATGCTCGCCCTGCCGCGTGTCGCGGCTCCGCGACCGCCGACCGTCCCGCGCGGGACCACTCCGCCACGAGTGCAGGAGCCGTCGGAGGGCGACGAGCGGCAGCGAATCTTGCAGGCGCTGATCGAAACGGACTGGGTCATCACTCGCGCCGCCGATCTCCTCGGATGGAGCCGCAACACGCTCCGGTACCGAATGAAGATGCACGGGCTGAGGCGCGGGGATGGCCCCACCGTCGTGCCCGGAAGCGCTGGCGTGCCCACCGGGACACCGCCCCGTGACATCGATCCGGCGGTTCCCGCCTCCGCCCCGGCCGAGGGCCCGGCGCCCCCGCCGGGCCAGCCCGAGACCGCCCCCACGGTGATCAGATGGGAGCGCCGGCGGGTCACGTTGCTCCGGGTGGCGCTGGTGAGCCCACCGTCGAGCGAATCGGTCGCCTTCGGGAGCCGGGGCCCGGAAGCGTTCAAGACCATCGTGGAGAAGGTCCAGAGCTTCGGAGGGCGGGTGGAGGAGCTCAGCCAGACGGGCGTGGTGGCCGCCTTCGGGCTCGAGCCGATCGAGGATGCGCCCCTGCACGCCGCGCATACGGCCCTCGCGATCCTGAGGGCCGTCGAGCGCGCGGGACGGGGTGTGGCCGACGGCGTGACGATACGGAGCGTCATCCACGTGGGCCAGTTCCTGATCGGTCAGGTCGGTGGCGGCGTCCAGATGGATCAGGATGCCAAGCGCGAGGCGTGGCGGGCGCTGGAGGCGCTCGAGCCCGACGCCAAGCCCAATACGATCATCGTCAGCGACGCCGCGGAGCCGTTTCTCAAGCGGCGGTTCGACCTCGTGCCGCTGCGGCCCGGTGAAGGGTCGACCGGCCTGGGCTATCGACTGGCCGGGCGTGGAGCGGCCGGCGGGGGCGGCCGCATCGGAGAATTCGTGGGCTCCCGGCAGTATCTCACGCTGCTCCACAGCCATCTCGCCTCGGCTTCGTCCGGCCGCGGGCAGTTCGTGGGGATCGTCGGTGAGGCCGGGATCGGCAAGTCCCGTCTCCTGCTCGAGTTCCGGCGGAGCCTCTCCGGCACAAAGATAACCGACCTCGAAGGCCATTGCCTGTCCTACGGAACCGCGGTCCCCTACCTGCCGATCGTCGAGATGCTCAAGCAGAACTTCGGTATCACGGGCGTGCACGGGGCGGCCGCCATCACCGACCGGGTGCAGGCCGGCCTGCGGGCTCTCGGGATGGAGCCGGCCGAGTGGATGCCCTTCTTCCTCCAGCTCTTCGGCATCCGGGAAGAGACCGGCCCGCTCGCGACGCTCAGCCCCGAGGCGATCAAGGCCAGGACGGTGGAGGGGCTGCGGCAGATGATGGTGCGCGGCAGCCGCCTGCGTCCTCTGATCATCGTCCTGGAGGATCTCCACTGGATCGACCGCACCTCGGAGGAGTGCGTGGCGGCGCTGGTGGAGATCCTCGCCGGCTCGCCGATCCTGTTCGTGGCGACGTACCGGCCCGGCTACAGCCCGACCTGGCTGAACCGCTCCTACTCCGCCCAGATCCCGATGCAGCCGCTGTCGTCCGACGACAGCTTGACCGTGGTGTGGTCGATTCTCGGGACCGATCAGGTCCCCGAGTCTCTCACCCGGCTGATCCTGGACAAGGCGGAGGGCAACCCGTTCTTCCTGGAAGAGCTCTCCCGCACGGTGGGTGAGCACGGAAGCCTGCATCCGACGCTCACCGTCCCGGACACCATCCAGGAGGTCCTGCTCGCGCGGATCCGCCGGCTCCCCGAGTCGACCAAGGAGGTCCTGCAAACGGCGTCCGTGCTCGGGCGTGAAGTGCCGCTTCGGCTCCTGGCCTCGATCCGGGAGGAGCGGAGCACGCCGCTCGAGCCGCATCTCACCGCCCTCATCCGGCTCGAGTTCCTCCACCAGGCCACCGATGGCGCGGAGCCCGTCTACGTGTTCAAGCACGCGCTGACCCAGGAGGTCGCCTACGAGAGCCTGGCGGCGCCGCGGCGCCAAGCCCTCCACGCCGCGGCAGGCGCTGCGCTCGAGCAGCACTACGCGGGCCATCCGGAGGACGCCTACGAGCAGCTCGCTCACCACTTCGCCCGTACCGATCAGCCGGAGCGGGCCGTCCACTACCTGACCCGGTTCGCCCGGAAGGCGGCGACGCTCTACGCTCACGAGGAGGCGGTCCGGGCCCTCCGTGAAGCGCGGGCCCACGTGCGCAAACTCCCGATCCAGGATCGGGACCGGCGCCGGCTCGAGCTCGTGCTCTGGCAGGCCTCGTCCCTCTTCCCCCTGGGCCGGACCCAGGAGCTGCTCGATCTGCTCCTGCCGGAGCGGGGCGCGCTCGAGCATCTGAAGGACCCCACCCTCGCCGGTGAGTACCACTTCATGCTTGGCCGCGCCTACAGCTTCCTCGCCGATCACCAGCGGGCCGCCGAGCACGCGCAGCTCGCCATCGACGAGGCCGACCGTTACGGAGACGACGTGCTGAAGGGCAAGGCCTACTGTCTCCGCGCGCAGGACGCCCCGGTCTCGGGCCGAGCCGCGGAGGGCATCGAGGACGGGCGGCGGGCGGTCCATCTGCTCCAGCGCACGCGCGAGCGGTGGTGGCTGGCCAACGCGCACTGGGTCGTCGCCCTCAACCACGCTCAGATCGGCGAGTTCGCGCGCGCGTTCGAGTCGCTCGAGCAGGCGAACGCGATCGCCGAGGCCACCGGCGATCCTCGCCAGCGCACGCTCGCCGCGTGGGGGGCCGGGATCCTTCACGCCGTGATCGGCGAGCTGGATCAGGGCATCGAGGAGTGCCGGCGGGCCCTCGACCGCGCGCCGGATCCGCTGAACCGCGCGATCGCGGCCGGCTGGCTGGGCTTCGCCCACGCCCAGAAGGGCGAGACGGACCAGGCGATCCCGCTCCTCGAGGGCTCGGTGAAGCTGTTCGCGCAGTGGGGCTACCGGGCTCTCCAGGGCTGGTTCGGCGCGTTCCTGGCCGAGGCCTTCCGGGCCAAGGGCGATCTCGAGCGGGCGCTCGAGTACGCCGGCCGCGCGCTCCAGATCGGAACCGACGCCGGCATCGCGGTCGTCCGCGGCTGGGCTCAGCACTCGCTGGGCCGGATCGCGCAGGGCCGCAACTCCCTGACCGAGGCCGCCGACTGGCTCGACCTGGCCCTCGAGACCTTCGGCTCCATCCACTCCCGTTACGAGATGGCGTGTACCGAGCTCGACCTCGCCGCGGTCTACCACGCCCAGG
>Ga0335070_10008835_pt1 | contig 11826 bp, 13 predicted proteins | sample Lox_Sample_13_FD_206722 | JGI IMG/M metagenome (GOLD analysis project Ga0335070, IMG submission 206722) | Soil microbial communities from Loxahatchee National Wildlife Refuge, Florida, United States - Lox_Sample_1.3 | ecosystem: Environmental > Terrestrial > Soil > Wetlands | place: USA...
TTTGTAAGGGTTGCGGCGCGTGCGGTACGGCGTGTCCGACCAAAGCGATCACGATGGGGCACTTCACAACTGAAGAAATACTCGCGCAGGTCAAAGCCGTGTTAGTGGAGGCAAAGGCATGACCGCGAACAACGGGTTTGAACCCAAAATAATCGGTTTTCTCTGCAACTGGTGCAGTTACGCGGGAGCAGATTTGGCTGGAGTGAGCCGAATACAGTACCCGCCTAATATAAGAATCATACGTGTTATGTGCAGCGGAAGAATCGATCCTGCCTTCGTCCTTGAAGCTTTCAAGGACGGTGCAGACGGCGTGCTGGTTGCGGGTTGCCATCTGCCCTCAGACTGTCACTACATAAGCGGGAACTTCAAGGCACTGCGGCGAATCACCCTTCTGAAGAGGGCGTTGAGCGAATTTGGAATTGAGCCAGAGCGCTTGCGACTAGAGTGGATTTCAGCCAGTGAAGGAGACAAGTTTGCCTCGGTTGTTCGCGACATGGTGGAAGAAATAAAGAATCTGGGACCGAACCCCGTTAGAAGCATGGAGGTCAGAGCGTGATGACTGAAACGAAGTCGGTGAAGGCATCGGAGATCAAATCTGATTTCAAGTACAAGGTTTCGAAAATGCATGGCGGTGAAAAACTGATGCGCTGTTTCCAGTGTGGAACGTGCACTTCAGACTGCCCGATCGCAAGGTTCAGCGACACTTACAGGCCTAGACAGATAATTCGAATGGCTCAGCTTGGACTGGAAGATCGAGTGTTGAACAGCGACACTCTGTGGCTTTGTGCGGCATGCTTCACGTGTACAGACCGTTGCCCGCAAGACGTGGAGGTTGCCAGCGTCATACGCGTGTTGCGGAATCTGGCAGCAGAAGAAGGACACGTGCCTCAGGTGTTCAAGGATGAATGCGCGAGCATACTTGAAACTGGCTATGCTTACAGAATTCCGGAATTGCGTTTGAAGAAAAGGGAGACTTTGGGTCTGCCGCCTTTGCCGAAGGGCAACCCTGACAGGATAGGCAAAGCCTTGCATAGCGTGGATTTCCTCAGGCACGTTGACAAGAAGGGTGGTTGAAAATGGCTCAGAACAGGTTTCTCATGTTCCTAGGCTGTGCAATTCCCTACCGTGTGTCTGCCTTCGAAATCTCCGCGCGAAAGATTCTCGGCAAACTGGGCGTAGAGCTGGTTGAGATGCCTGAATTCAACTGTTGCGGTCTTCCTTTGGACCCCGTCAGCCATGAGATGATGCTCATTTTGGCAGCGCGGAACTTGGCACTGGCAGAGGAAAAGGGCTTGAACATCATCACGCTGTGCCCCGGTTGCGCTGGAACACTGAAGAAAGTTAACAAGATGTTGAAAGAGGACAAGGCCCTGCGTGATGAGATAAACTGTCACTTGAAAGAGTCTGGCTTGCAGTTCAGGGGAACTGTGGATGCTAAGCATTTCATGCAAGTGCTGATTGAAGATGTTGGGCTGGATAAGGTAAAGAGTTCTGTCACCAGACCACTCACGATGTTGAAAGTGGCCGAACACAACGGTTGTCACATCTTGAGACCTAAGGAGTTCATCGGTTTCGATGATCCAGAAGATCCGAAAACCCTCAAGACTCTGATTGAAGCGACTGGTGCAACCTGTCTAGATTACATGGATGAGACAGAATGCTGCGGCGCACCCAGCGTTGGCGTGAGCGACAAAGTCGCTCTGCAACTCGCCAGAGACAAACTCAACCACGTGAAAAATGTTGATGCACAGGCTCTGATAACCATATGTCCATTCTGCCACATCATGTACGACACTAACGAGCTTCGAATCGAGAAGATGTTCAATGAGGTCTACGGAATCCCAGTGTTGCACTATCCACAGTTACTTGGGTTGGCAATGGGCATGACTCCTGAAGAATTAGCGTTTAACGAACTTCGTGTTGATAGTTCAAAAATACTCAAGCAAGTTTGTGAGGTAAAAACAAATGCCTAAGGAAAAGATGAAGATAGCCTTCTACTGGGCCGCAAGTTGCGGCGGATGTGAAATCGCAGTCCTGGACATAAATGAGAAAATCCTTGACGTTGTAAACCTGGCAGACATCGTTTTCTGGCCCGTTGCAATGGACGTAAAGTACAAAGATGTAGAAGCCATGCCTGACAAGTACATCGACGTGTGCTTCTTCAACGGATCCGTTCGGAACAGCGAGCAAGAACACATGGCAAAACTGTTGAGGAAAAAAACCAAGACACTCGTGGCTTTCGGTTCTTGCGCCCAAGAAGGATGCGTTCCAGGCTTGGCAAATCTGTACGATGCCGAAGAGATCTTCGACAAAGTGTACTTGAAGAGCAAGTCAGTCTCCAACCCGAACGGTGTCACTCCTCAGACGTCGTTCAAGGCCAAGGAGGGAGAGCTTAAGCTTCCACGATTCTACGATACCGTGAAAACATTGGACCAAACAGTTGATGTGGATTACTATCTGCCAGGCTGCCCACCACCCGTAAAACTGATACTTAACGCCGTGGACGCAATTGCTAATAACCAGTTGCCGCCCAAAGGCTCCGTTCTAGCGCCTCTTAAGTCCGTGTGTGACGAATGCCCAAGAAAGAAGGAGAACAAGCGCATTAGCAAGATCTATCGAGTTCACGAAAAGGTTCCCGAACCGGAACGCTGCCTTCTTGAGCAAGGAATCATATGCATGGGACCGGCCACAAGAAGCGGTTGCGGTGCACAATGTTTGAACGTTGACATGCCCTGCACGGGCTGCGGAGGTCCATGTCCCAACTCGCCCGAACAGGGCGCAGCGATGCTCAGCGCCATGGCTTCGATAATGGGTTTGGAGGGCGAGCAAGAACATTACACTCAGGAAGACGTTGATAAACTGATGAATCAGATCGTAGACCCTGTTGGTACGTTCTACATGTACTCTTTACCGGCATCGATACTCAGAAGAAAGGTGATGAAGAAATGAAAGAAATAATCGTAGATCCAGTCACAAGGCTGGAAGGACACGGAAACATCTCAATATTCCTGAACGACGCGGGCGAAGTTGAGAACGCTTACCTGAAGGTTCCCGAACTCAGAGGGTTTGAACAGTTCTGCGTGGGCAGAAGAGCAGAACTCATGCCCATTCTCACGACGAGAATCTGCGGAGTCTGTCCCGTTGCTCACCACTTTGCATCAGTGAAAGCGTTGGACGCAGCGTTCAACGTGGAACCCCCATCAACTGCAAAGAAACTCAGAGAACTCATGTACGCAGGGTACATAATCTACGACCACACCTTACACTTCTACTATTTAGGCGGTCCCGACTTCATAGTCGGGCCAGACGCTCCGCCAGAGAAGAGAAACATTTTAGGCGTGATCGAAAAGGCAGGAATGGACGTTGCAAAAGAAGTCATCAAACACAGAGCCTACGGTCAGAAGATAACTGAAATCCTCGGCGGAAAAGCAACGCACCCCGTGTGCGGATTACCAGGCGGAATATCAAAAGCTCTCAACGAAGAAAACCGGCAAGAAATCGAGAAGATGTCCGCGTCATCGCTGAACTTCGCGAAACTCACGCTCAAGATTTTCCACGACATCGTGCTGGGCAACAGCAAGTACGTCGACATGATCAAGAGTGACGCGTACACGATGAAAACCTACTACATGGGATTGGTCGATGACAACAACAAGGTCAACTTCTACGACGGCAAAATCCGAGTCGTGGACCCGACGGGGAAAGAATTCTTGAAGTTTGAACCCAAAGACTACACTGCACAATTGGGCGAACACGTCGAAGAATGGTCCTACGCCAAATTCCCGTACCTGAAGAAGGTGGGATGGAAGGGTCTGACCTACGGTCCGGACAGCGGCGTGTACCGCGTCGGTCCGCTGGCAAGATTGAACGCTTCAAACGGAATGGCTACACCGTTGGCTCAAGCCGAGTACGAAGAGATGTACAAGACATTAGGCGGCAAACCTGTCCACGCAACGCTCGCCTTCCATTGGGCCCGACTGATTGAACTGCTCTACGCCACTGAGAGAGCTCTGGAGCTGGTGAGAGACCCGGAGATAACGGGCACAAACATACGCGCAAAACCGGGCGAACCGGGCGAAGGAGTCGGCGTCGTTGAAGCTGCCAGGGGCACGCTTTACCATCACTACGTCTTGGACAAGGATGCCTTGGTGAAGGACGTGAACATGATCGTCGCCACAACCAACAACTACCCAGCCATCTGCATGTCGGTTCGCGACGCAGCCAAAGGCGTCATTCACGCTGGCAAAGTGGATCAAGGAATGCTGAACAAAGTGGAAATGGCTTTCAGAGCCTACGATCCCTGCTTCGGATGCGCTACTCACTTTGCAGTCGGTCAAATGCCCTTAACTGTGGAAGTGTTCGATCAGAAAAAGAAGCTGATCAAAACAATCAAAAGATAAGCCCATTTGTCTTCAATATTTTTCTCACGTTCCTGTGGCGGTTCATAGTGCCAGCTAAAGCAAGGAGAAACGGTGCTCAAGAAGATCTCACAAAATGGTTGAAGAAAGCAGAGAAGGTCGTGCTGGCGGGAATCGGCAACCCAATACGTTTGGATGATTTCGTCGGAGTCAAAATCCTCCAGGGCCTGCGGATAAGAGATTCTGAGAAGGTTTTTCTGATCGAGTGCGAAACCGTTCCAGAAAGCTTCATACAGCAGATAGTTGACTTCGATCCAACGCACATCCTGCTGATTGATGCCGCGCTTCTGGGACTAAGACCAGGTGAATGGAGGCTCGTTCAGCCGAAGAGTCTTGTAGATTCCCCCGCGTATTCATCACACCTGCTGCCGCTCAAGATATTCTGCGAATACCTTTCAAAGACTACAAGAGCAAAAATCTCTTTGCTTCTCGTTCAACCCCAAAAAACCGACTTCGGAGAAGGCCTGTCACCAGAAATCAGTGCTTCAGCGAAGAAAATCACGAAGATCTTGCAGCAGTCTCTTTCCAGAATCGACTGATCCTTTTCAAGACTCCGCCTTCTTGACTAGGGAAGTATCTTCTGAAGTCTCAATTCATCTCTAACGGGCAACCCGCCAATGCCGCTGACAACCCTGCCGTGCTTCTCGGCGATGACGTTGGGTTTCACCTCCATGATCTGGAAACCGATGGACTGATAGAATGCTAACGCTGGAAGATCATCATTTGACGTTGACACGAGCATTCTTTTCTTTCTCATTCGCACTGCTTCTTTTTCTACCTTCATCACAAGTTGCTTCCCGATGCCTGAATTCTGGTGTTCAGGCAAGACTCCTAGCGCCACGATCAAGACTGCATCGCCTATTTCGGCGGTCGAGATGAAGCCCACCAAGGTTTCTGCGAGTCTTGCAGCATACCCAGGCAGTCCAGAGACTTTGAACGTGCGGTCAAAGGTCAGCTGCTCTTCCTCGCCCCAGAACCTTCTCACCAATCTTCGGATTTCCAGTTTCTCTTCCGACGCGATCTTCTTGATTGCGACGTGAAGTTTGGTCTTCTTGATGCACTCTGGGCATACTGTTCTGAACCGCGCGTGTTCTGTGCAGAGAAGATGTCCGCACACGCTGCACTTGTAAGTCGCGTTTTGTTGACAGTGATGACATTTCATAGTTTTCTTTCATCGTTAATGTTCTGTCAAAAAGTATATAACAACAGAGGTTTGTATTGCTAGAAAAGTTGAGGCCTCTGGAAATGTGTGTACTTGGAAAAGACAGATTGAAGGAACTGATCGACAAATATAAAGTCGTGTACCCTTATGATTACAATCTTCTTGACGGCGACGGGTACATTTTGACCGTCAGGGAAGAGACGACGCTTCACTATCTTGAGCACAAGAATTTGATATCTCATGAAATCGTTTTCACGCCGCCAAACTTGGTGGCTCACTTAACGGCAAAGAGCAAGTACGGACGGATGGGTTTGTCTTTCTTGAACGCTGCGAAAGTTCACAGTGGTTTCATAGGAAGGCTCGCACTGGAACTCGTGAACTTGAGCAACGACCATCATCCGATCACGATTAGACGCGGGGACCCTTTCATGCACATGGAGTTTGTCACGCGAGAAGGCGAACCCTCTCCTTACATGGGAGAATACCAGTTCCAGTACATGCGAGAAGAGGAAATGGAAATGTACCTTCCGATTCTGAAGAAGGTTTTCCCAAACTACGATGAACTTGCTCAGACTTGGCTGAAGAACAAGAGATTGCCTCCGTAAAACCCGCGGAGCCACTCTTGAAATAGTAGCAGGCGCAAGACGTCAAGCGTAGAATACGGACTGTTGAACCAAACCGCAAGTCTGTTGGAAGGTTTTTTCCTCTTTAAATGTTTAAATAGCACTTTTCAGGTATGCCAAGGGGGAATAAAAATGCATGCGAAGAATTACAGGGCCGTGAAAGGACAGAACTACACGCGAAGAGAGTTCATTAAAGGTTTTCCACAGCCCAAAATAACAAAGTTCACCATGGGTGACATGAAGACCCATTTCGAGTATGAGGGCAAACTCATCTCTCTCCAATCGGCTCAAATTCGCCACAACGCTTTGGAGGCTGCACGCATCGCTACGAACCGCCCGCTGATGGAGAAGCTGGTCGACAAGTACCAGTTGCAGGTCTATCCTTACCCGCACACCATACTTCGTGAGAACAAGATGATCTTCGGTGCACACGCAGACCGTCTTCAGGACGGCATGAGAAGATCTTTTGGAAAACCGATCGGAACAGCCGCGCGGGTTAGACCTAATCAGACGATTATCGGCGTGTTCGTGAACCATGACGCTGTTGAGCTTATGAAAGAGAGTTTGAAGCGTGGAAGCGCGAAGCTTCCGATGCCCTGTAAAATCGTTATTGAAAAAGTGAATACTGAAGAGGCGAAAGCAGTTGAGTGAAATGAAAAAGGATTTAGTTTTGTGGTTTGACAAACTCAGAAAAACCGATATTCCATCCGCGGGAGGAAAGAACGCCAACCTCGGAGAATTGACCAGCGCCGGCATACCAGTCCCACCTGGATTTGCCATAAGCGCGTACGCGTACAAGAAATTTATCGAAGAAACCAGCATTGCCAAGAAGATTTACGAAATCATAGATGACACAGTGACGGACAAGAATGACCCAGCTCAGTACGAGGTGGCTTCAAAAAAGATTCGTGAGCTCATCGAATCGACACGTATGCCGAAGGAAATTGAAAACGCGATAAAAGACGCTTATGAAGAGCTGAACAAAAAACTGAACACAAAAGACGTCTTCGTAGCCGTGAGGTCAAGTGCGACGGCTGAAGACCTGGCTGACGCGTCTTTTGCGGGTCAACAGGAAACGTTCTTGAACGTTCGAGGAGCCAAGGGTGTTCTTCAAAACACTGTGAAGTGCTGGTCAAGTCTATTCACTCCACGGTCCATCTTCTACCGCAACGAGAAAGGCTTCGCGCACGAGAAAGTCTTCATCAGCGTCGGAGTGCAGAAGATGGTCAATTCCAAAGCTGCCGGTGTGATATTCACGTTGAACCCTGTGACGGGCGACACTAGCCAGATAGTCATCGAGGGAAACTACGGCTTGGGCGAAGCCGTCGTGTCAGGTTCGGTTACTCCGGATGATTTTGTGGTCGACAAAACGTCGATGAGGATAGTCGAGAGACGCCTCGCCAAGAAAACCGTTCAGTACATCAGGGACCTGAAGACTGGACACACTGTTCACGAGGAAGTACCTGCTGAAATGCAGGAGTTGCCTTGCGTAACCGATGAAGAAGTGTTGAGGCTTGCAGAGTTGGCCAAACGGATCGAGAAACACTACGGTCAGCCTCAGGATATTGAGTGGGCAATCGACCGGGACCTTTCTTCTCCGAAAAGCATGTTCATAGTACAGTCTCGTCCCGAAACGGTTTGGAGCATGAAGGCCGCAGAAGTTCCATCAAAAGAAATTGGAGAAATGAAACCCCCTGAATTGAAAGTGGTCATCAAGGGAATTGCCGCTGGTAAGCGCGGCTTCGGAATTGGCATTGCAAAAGTCGTGTCGAACCCGCAGGAAGCGGCTAAAGTCATGAAGAAAGGCGATATACTCGTGACCGACATGACGAACCCCGATTACGTGCCCTTCATGAAGCTTGCAGGCGCGATAGTCACCGATAAAGGCGGAGTGACCTGCCACGCAGCGATCGTGAGCCGCGAACTGGGCATTCCCTGCGTTGTGGGAACCGAGAAGGCGACGCAAGTCATGATTACAGGAAAGGAGTACACCGTCGACTCGAAGAGCGGCGTCGTGTATGAAGGCGCGATCGCAACGTTGACTGCACAACTGACCTCCGCGACTGCTGTTCCATCTGCTCAAATGGCAACGGGCGGCGGGGCATATCAGACGGTGCCCACGACGGCAACCAAGATTTACATGAACTTGGGCGTGCCTGAGAAAATCGAGGATTACAAGGACTTGCCGTTTGAAGGCATTGGGCTTATGCGGATGGAATTCATCTTGGCCAGTTACATCGGCACACACCCGCTTGAGTACGTGGAAACGGGAAAGAGTCAAACGTTTGTTGACAAACTCGCCGACGGAATATCGACAGTGGCGAGGGCTATTCAACCGCGCCCGGTTGTTGTTCGCTTCAGCGATTTCAAGACGAACGAGTACAGGGAACTCAAGGGAGGAGACAAGTATGAAATTGTCGAAGCCAACCCGATGCTCGGATGGAGAGGCTGCAGCCGTTACATAAGTCAATGGTACGAAAAAGCCTACAGACTCGAATGCAAGGCAATAGTCAAGTGTCGAAAAGAATGGGGTTTGAAGAACGTTTGGGTGATGCTTCCGGTTGTCCGCACGCTCTGGGAAGCTAAAGCCGTTCTGGAAATCATGCGACAGGAAGGTTTGGAAAGGTCGAAAGACTTCAAGGTTTGGTTCATGGCTGAAACACCGTCGATCGCGATACTGGCGGATGAATTCTCAAAGCTTGCCGACGGTTTCTCGATAGGGTCAAACGACATGACTCAGGGCATACTCATGATCGACAGAGACTCGGAGCGGTTGGGACAGATGGGATACTTTGATGAAAGAGACCCGGCTGTTGAAAGAATCATTGCACACTTGATTAGAGTTGCCCACGAGAACGGGGCCACGGTTTCTATATGCGGCGAGGGTCCATCAAACCTGCCTGACTTTGCGGAGTTCCTCGTAAGAGTTGGGATCGACAGCATTTCAGTGAACAACGACGCAGTGGTTTCCACGAAAAAGCTTGTCTCAAGCATAGAGCAGAAGATAATTCTCGAAAGACTTGCCGAGTTGACCGAGAAAGCTCAGGGCTGCACCGTTCGAAAACCGGTTCAGCCATGGGAATGGACACCGTAGCTCAGCCATCTCCCAATTTTCTAACCAAACGCTTCTTTTCATAATCGTTCAGAGTGGGTTTGGATGAAAAACTTCGACTTTGAAGAGGAAAGAGTGAAACAGGAGATTCTCAAGCTTGGAGCGAAGCGGGTTCTTCTTCAACTTCCAGAAGGACTGAAGCCCGAGGCTCCGATCATCGCAAAGACTCTTGAAAAACTCGGCGTGCAACTGGTCATTTCTGCTGATCCGTGCTACGGCGCGTGCGACCTGGCTATAGCTGAAGCGGAAAGCCTCGGAGCGGATCTGATAGTGCACTATGGGCACTCAAAACTCGTGAAGTATGAACGCGTGCCGACGCTCTACGTGGAAGCTCGTGCCACGATTCCTGTGGGCTCAGCCGTTGAAAAGGCCTTTCCCTTGTTAGGAAAATGGCGCAGAATCGGACTCGTAACCACCGTTCAACATGTTCAAACGTTGGACGAAGTCAGAGAAATCTTGACTCGTGCAGGAAAAACCGTGGTCGTGGGTGACACGCGACGATTGGCCTATCCTGGACAGGTTGTGGGCTGCGATTACAGCAACGCGGTCTCCATCGTCAAGGATGTTGACGCGTTTCTTTTCTTGGCAGGAGGGTTGTTCCACGCGTTGGGAGTCGCTCTCTCCACCTCTAAACCCACGGTTGTAGCCGATCCCTTCGAGGACAGAGCGTTCGCTGTTGACGATGAAGCCGAAAGAACGTTTAAACAACGTTGGGCCGTAATCGATCAAGCGAAGAAAGCGAAGAACTTCGCGGTGCTCGTTGGAACCAAACCGGGCCAGAAAAGAATGGAAACAGCGTTGCAGATCAAGCAGGCTCTGGAAGAAAATGGCAGATCCTCGTGCGTGTTGGCTGCGAGAGAAATCACTCCTGAAGTTCTCATGGAGTTCCCGACGGTTGACGCGTTTGTGAACACCGCTTGTCCGCGCGTGTCATTAGACGATGCCGCCAGATTCAGGAAGCCAGTTTTGACCGTTAACGAGGCACTGGTCGCCGTTGGAAAGTTGTCCTGGGAGGAATTATGCAAAAGAGGCTTGTTCGAAAGCGAGATCTCGAGCTGATGCTCTCGAAGGTTGAACCTCACCCTGCACCCACGGCGGAGCTCGAGCAGTACACGATTTCAGCTGACACTGCCGCAACTATGCTGTACATCGCAGCGTACTCGCACGGAAACATTGTAGGCAAACGAGTTGTCGATCTCGGTTGCGGCACGGGCAGATTAGCTCTTGGAGCCGCTTTCATGGGAGCAAGAGAGGTCGTGGGCGTGGACCTAGACAGAACCGCGGTGAAAAAAGCCCGCGAAAACTCGGCAGACTGGAACTTGAAGAAGAAGACTCAGTGGATCGTTGCAGACATCGATTCACTGCGTGGACGTTTTGACACGGTACTACAGAATCCTCCCTTCGGAGTGCAGAAAAGAGGAGCCGACAGAGAGTTCATAATGAAAGCTTTGGAACTTGGCTCACTGGTCTATTCGCTTCACAAGAGACCGCACAGTGATCCTTCACTTGTTGCGAGGTTGAAAGCAAGCAGCGACGGCGCCGTAAAGGTCCCTGCTTCTTCATTCATGGAGAGGTTCGTTGACAAAAACGGCGGAACGATAGATACTGTTTACGCCTTGTTGATGACGATTCCGCACATGTTCATTTTTCACAATGAAAAGAAACACGAGTTTGTGACTGATCTGTACGTTCTTCGGAGGAAATGACGCCTGGTCAGAACGGCATTTTCTCACAAAGGTCACGGTCTTCGATGAAAAGGTTTATTGAGAAGCATGGAAAGTACAGTTATAACCATTCAGTAGACGCTCGCACTTAATAGTGTAAATGAGCTTCACGTGTGAGTCAATGTCCTAGAAAGTGGTTTCAAGATGAGTTCAAAATCAAATGAACAGAAGACTGGTCAACTGGTCGTGCCTGGGGAACGTCTCGGCGTGATCGAGGAATTCATACCGGACTCTGGAACCTTCGTGAAAGACGGAATAATCTATTCCAAGGTTATCGGCAGGGTCCTTATTGATCTTGTTCACAAACGCGTCTCAGTTCATCAACTGACGCAGGGTGCAAAGGTTCCAGCAACTGGAAGCACGGTCGTTGGGCAGGTTTCAAACGCGCAATCTGACACTGCTGGCGTACGAATTTTCGAGGTGAGCGACAAAGATGTCAACGGTGCTTTTCTCGGCATCCTGCACGTTTCAGACGTTGCAATGAGGTACGTTGATTCGATGTACGACATTTGCAAGGCTGGCGATATCCTTAGAGCTAAAGTGATCAGCGAGAAAAACAGAACTTACCACTTGGCAACCAAGGACAAAAACTTGGGAGTCGTCTACGCCTTTTGCACGAATTGCGGCAGCCTGCTGGAGCCAAGAAGACAAGGCATGCACTGTTCCAGGTGCGGCCGCATCGAAAGGCGGAAAATCGCATCCGACTATGGCAAGGGGCTAATAGAACGCAGAAAGGGTGACGATGAGAATGAAAGTTAGCATCATCAAAAAAACTCCGAATGAACTG
>Ga0335070_10008836_pt1 | contig 11826 bp, 9 predicted proteins | sample Lox_Sample_13_FD_206722 | JGI IMG/M metagenome (GOLD analysis project Ga0335070, IMG submission 206722) | Soil microbial communities from Loxahatchee National Wildlife Refuge, Florida, United States - Lox_Sample_1.3 | ecosystem: Environmental > Terrestrial > Soil > Wetlands | place: USA: Florida...
AAGCGGCCGTCAGGAGAGTGATCGAGCTGGGCTACGCCGATCCGAAACGGGTCGGCCTCAACGGCCACAGCTACGGCGGTGAAGGAGCGGCCCTGATCGGCTGCCGCTCGAAGCTCTTCGCTGCCGTCGCCGACGGCTCGGGCGTCACTGACTTGTTCTTCGACTTCAACATCAATTGGGGATGGAACTATCAGGTCATGACCGGGACCGGCCAGAATCAGATGCAATACTACCTCGACGGGCAGGGGCGCGAGGGAAAGTCACCCTGGGAAGACCCCGCGATGTACGCGGCCGAATCCGCGCTCATGCATGTGCCGGAAGCCATCGTGCCGTTCCTTCTCTATCACGGCACGGCGGATTCGACTGTGTCGTTCAACAACGGCATGGCGTTCTACAACGCGCTGCGTTTTAACAAGAAGAGTGTCATCCTGCTCGCCTATCCGAACGAAGGTCATTCGCTCACCGGACTGGCGAATCGCAAGGACCTGACGATCCGCTTTTTCCAATTCTTCGATCACTATCTGAAGGATGCGCCCGCGCCGAAGTGGATGACCGACGGGGTGGCCTACTTGCAGAAAGATGCGAACCGGGATTCAATCATCCCCAGATAGTCGAATCAGCGACGTGCGATCCGGGCGGCGGGCTTCGCCCGCCGCCCGGCGGCAAAAGGGCGCGCCAACTCCGATACAAATGTATGCGGGAGCTGGGCGGAATCTGGGCTGAAGCGGGGTGAGACAGAAAGTGTCTCAAGAATGTGTCAGGCCAGTCGCAGATGAGACAGTAGAAAATCCGGTTAGAGCGCTGTCACAGTGTCGCACCGTCCAAGTCGTCAATATCGCGGATGGTGTAGTTGAACGGATCTCTGAAGGGCGGCACGAAAACGACGGTTCCGGCCGGCCCGGACTGGTGGTGAGTGTGGGTGATCTGCGGGAACCACTCGATGAACAGCTGCCGGTTCATGTTTGTGGTTTCCGGCATGTTGGACATGAAGAACGGTTGACAGGATAACAGGATCAGGCGTTTCGCGAGTAACCGAATCTTACAGCCTGATTCCGATTTGGCAGCCGGCCAATGGGATGCTATGATGCCGGTGAGATGGCTAGAGGTTGGGAAAGCAAGAGCGTTGAAACACAACAGATGGAAACGGCCCAAGGCGGCAAATCGAATCAGAGCAACGGTCGCTTGACTCCAGATCAACTTGAACTGCGACGGAAGAAGGAAGGGTTGCTCCTCTCGCGCGCCCGAGTCCTGCAGGACCTCAAGAATGCCCGCAACCCGCGTTATCAGCAAATGCTCCAGCAAGCGCTCGCTCAGCTGGAGAGCGAACTCGCCGCACTCGAAAACCAATAATAAACGATCCTGTCAGAATTCGTTTAGAATCGGCAGCGATGATGGATTTTATCGGAACAATCGCGGACAGAATCGCGCACAACCACGCGATGATGCTCGAGGAGCTGCCGTGGCCTCCTCAAATGCGCATTCTCGTGCTGGCTCCCCATCCCGACGATTTTGACTCCATCGCGGTGACATTGCGTTCCTTCCGCGAGCGGGGCGATGAGATTCGGCTGGCCGTTCTCAGCTCTTCATCCAGCGGCGTGGAAGACAGGTTTTGCCGGCCTCCGACTGCGGCCGCCAAGGCCGAAATCAGAGAACTCGAGCAGCGAGCCAGTTGCCGGCTTTTCGGCCTGCCCGATGAATTCCTCGTCTTTCTTCACTTGACGGAAGATGAGGCCGGAAATCCAAATGACGACGAGAAGAACTACCTGGTCGTCCGGGCTCATGTGCGAGAGGCGCGGCCGGACCTTGTGTTTCTGCCTCACAGGAACGATCCGAATCCCGGGCACCGCCTCGCATTCGAGATGTTGCGGCGCATTCGCGAGTCTGACTTCCGTTTCCTGGCCGCCCTGAACCGCGATCCCAAGACTCTGGCCATGAGATCGGATCTATACACATTTTTCGGTGAAGAAGACGCCCGCTGGAAGGCCGAGCTGCTCCGCTGTCATCAGTCGCAGCATCGGCGAAATCTGAACACGAGGGGATATGGATTTGACGAACGGATTCTTCGCGTGAACCGGCAGTCAGCCGCGGAACTCCCCGGAAAGGGAGCCTACGCCGAGGTGTTCGAACTTTGGTCTCCGGAATTCAATCGGCGGACTGTTTGAGGCGGAGGGCAACAAAGCGGCGTCGAGCCGCCTCACTCCAAAGCGCTTCGCGCAATACCGTCGATTTGCTACATTAATCGCCATGAGCGTCCGCATGTTCACGGACAAGCCACGTCACGGCCGAGTTGCCCGGCGCGTTGCTCGCATCGCCATCGCGCCGCGCCATAGCCTTGGGCATCGACGTGGCGATCCTCATCATCCCGAGTATCGTCATTGCGGTTGCAGCCGCATTCGTATTTCTATCGGCCAGCGACCCGCAGGCGGTCGCCGGCATGCGCGCGCTGTTGCGTCGCGGATCTTTCGACGAAAGCACCCGCCACCAGGCGCTCGAAAAGGTTCTTCCGCTTCTCGCGCGCATTGAGACGCCGGGCTTGCCGACAGCGGCCCGTGTTGACGTTCACCTGCAGTTTGGCCAAACCGAAAGCCGGTTCCCGGACCAAACACGATCATCATTGATGTCGGGAAATGATTCCGCGCACGTTCCGCTTTCTCGCGTTGTATGGTCTGGCGGCGATGTACTTCACGCTTATTACCTCGGAAAGACAGGCGCAACCATCGGAAAGCGGATCCTCGGTATCCGAGTAGTCCGCGTTGACGGCCATCGCCTATCCTGGCTTGAAAGCCTGGAGCGCTTCGTCGGCTACCTGGAAATCCCAGCCACACTCGGCCTCTCCCTGCTGGATTTGTGGCGCGACCCGAACCGCCGCCTTCCCCACGACCGTGTCGTGCACCCCGTTGTTCTGCGCACTTAATCTTTGCGGCCCTTCGTGCTCTTCGCGTCTTAGCGGTGGATTTTAAAAGCCGCCGCTAAGACGCAAAGGACGCCAAGGGCCGCAAAATCCAATTCTTTGTTATCCTCCTCTGCACCGTTCGTGATACAAATGCTCCCAATTTCATCCGGAGGATCGACATGTCAGCGCATCGTTTCCAAAAGCGTTATCTCATTGTCCTGATCGCTCTCCCCGTGCTGGCCGCGCTTGCGGCGACGCCCGGAGGAGGGCCGACCCGAATGTTGCGCACACCGACCGTGAGCGCAACGCAGATCGCTTTCGCCTATGCCCAAAACATCTGGGTGGTCGAGCGTGCCGGCGGAATCGCACGCCGCCTCACCAGCTTTCAGGGCCAGACCTCGAATCCCCACTTCTCGCCCGACGGGAAGTGGATCGCGTTCAGCGGCGAATATGCCGGCAATCTGGACGTTTACGTGGTGCCGGCTGAAGGCGGAGAGCCGCGCCGCCTGACCTGGCATCCCGGCGCCGACCTGGTGCAAGGGTGGACGTCCGACGGCAAGTCGATCCTCTTCTCTTCGTCCCGGGCCACATGGGCCCCGAGCGGAGCGCCGCGTTTCTGGACGGTTCCACTCGAGGGCGGCGTCGAAGAACCGCTGCCCTTGCCTCGCGGATATCAGGGAAAGATCTCCGCGGACGGCTCGCGGATCGCGTACCGGATGAACAACTCGTGGGACGAAGACCGCCGGAACTACCGCGGCGGACAGAATCGGGCCATCTGGATCGTCGACCTCAAGAGCTACGACCTGGTGGCGCCGCCGTGGACCGACTCGAAGGATATCGATCCCGTGTGGGCCGGGGACACGGTTTACTTCATCTCCGATCGCGACAGCGTCTCGAATGTCTGGGCGTACGACACGAAGGCGAAGAGGCTGACTCAGGTCACCCACTTCGCCGACTTCGACGTCATGTCGATGGATTCGGGCGCCGGCGCCGTAGTCTTCGAGCAGGCCGGCAACATTCACGAACTGGATCCCAAATCCGGCAAGGAACACGTGGTCAACATCACCGCGGTGGGCGACTTCCCGTGGATGATGCCCAGGTGGGAGGATGTGACCGGCCGGATGACCAACATCGCCCTCTCGCCGACCGGAAAACGCGTCGTGGCTGAAGCGCGCGGCGAGATCTTCACGATCCCCGCGGAAAAGGGAGACGTCCGAAACCTCACCAACTCGAGCAGTTCGGCCGAGCGCGATCCGGCGTGGTCGCCCGATGGAAAGTACATCTCGTATTTCAGCGACAAGTCGGGAGAGTACAAACTCATCATCGAAACGCAGGACGGCCTCACGCCGCCCCGCGAAATCGCGCTTGCGAATCCCACCCATTATTACACTCCGGAGTGGTCCCCCGATTCGAAGAAGATCCTTTACACTGATACGAATCTGCACCTCTGGGTGCTCGACGTCGCGAGCGGGCAGGCGAAGATCGTGGGCAACGATCCGTGGATGGTGCCGCAACGCACCATGAATCCCAGATGGAGCCCCGACTCGAAGTGGATCGCATATTCGAGCCATCTCAATTCCCTGTACCACGCCATCTTCGTGAGCAACGCCGAGACCGGCGAAGCCAAGCAGGTGACCGACGGGCTGGCCGACGCAGTCTGGCCCGCGTGGGACGCGAGCGGAAAATACCTGTGGTTCGTTGCCTCGACCGATTTCGGGCTGCGGTCCCAGTGGCTCGATATGACCTCCTACGACCACAACGAGAATTTCGGCCTCTACCTCGCCGTCCTGAAAAAGGGCGAGGCGAGCCCGCTGCTTCCGGAGAGCGATGAAGACACGGGTGTCTCAGCCGCGCCGGCAGGCGGAGGACGCGGCGGGCGCGGTGGCGCCGCAGCGGCTGGTGCGGGCGAAGCCGGCGATCAAGCGCCTCAGGCCGCACGTGGGCCGCGGGAGCCGGTCAACGTACAGATCGATTTCGACGGGTTGCAGCAGCGGATCATTACCGTTACCTCGGTGCCGGAGCGGCCGTATTCAAAGCTGCGTGCCGGAGTCGCCGGGACGGTGTTCTATCTCGAACCTGCCGCGGGCGGAGGACGCGGCGGTGAAGGAGGCGGATTCGGCGGAGGCGGCAACACGTTGCAGCGCTATCGCCTGAGTGACCGCCGCGCGGCGCAGTTCGTCGCCGGTGTCGCCGATTATGACGTGAGCGCCGACGGGCGCAAGCTGCTGTACCGCGGCGCCGGCGGTGGCGGAGGGCGCGGCGGACGCGGCGGAGAGGCGGGCCCCGGCGCAGGGCCGAGTCTGTTCATCGTCGACGCGGACCGCAATGCTCCTCAGGCAGGCCAGGGGCGCATCGCAAACGTAACCCTGCGCACGTACCTCGAACCGAAAGAAGAGTTCAAGCAGATCTTCAACGAAGGATGGCGCAACCAGCGCGACTTTCTGTACGTGCCGAATCTGCACGGCAGCGACTGGCCGAAGATGAAGCAGATGTACAGCCAGCTGCTCCCGTATGTCATGCATCGGGCCGATCTCAATTACCTGGTCGGAAACATGGGAGCGGAAATCGCCGTCGGACATTCGTACGTACGCGGCGGCGACATGCCGAGCGTGCCACCTTCACCCGGCGGGCTGCCGGGCGCCGATTTCGTGATCGACAGCGGACGCTACAAGATCACGAAGATCTACGACAACGAAAGCTGGAACCCGGATCTGCGCGCGCCGCTGGCCGCGCCCGGCGTGGATGTTTCAGTCGGAGATTATATTCTGGCCATCAACGGCGTCGAACTCAGGGCTCCCGACAACATCTATCGGCTGCTCGACGGCACCGCCAACCGGCAGACGGCCCTTACCGTAAACAGCACGCCGACCATGGAGGGCTCGCGGCAGGTCACCGTGATTCCGGTTGCAAACGAGCAGGGGCTGCGCACGCGCGCGTTCGTGGAATCGAACCGCAGGCTCGTCGACAAGCTGTCCAACGGCCAGCTCGCGTATGTCTATCTGCCCAACACCGGCCAGCCGGGATACCAGAGCTTCAACCGCTACTATTTCGCGCAGCAGGACAAGAAGGGCGCGATCGTCGACGAGCGTTATAACGGCGGCGGCTCGGCGGCCGACTACATCATCGATGTGCTCGAGCGCACCTTCGACGGCTACTTCAACAACGCGGCCGGCGACCGCGTCCCCTTCACGAGCCCGGCAGCCGGCATCTGGGGCCCGAAGGTGATGATCATCAATGAAATGGCCGGGTCCGGCGGCGACCTGATGCCCTACATGTTCAAATACCGCAAGATCGGCCCGCTGGTCGGCAAGCGCACGTGGGGAGGACTGGTGCACACCGCAGACACCCCGCCGTTTGTCGATGGAGGCTCGATGATTGCGCCGCGCGGCGGCTTCTTCGCGCGCGAGGGCAGATGGGCAGTGGAGAACGAAGGCGTGGCGCCCGACATCGATGTGGAGAACTGGCCCAAGGATGTGATCGCGGGCCACGACCCGCAACTCGAACGGGCGGTGCAGGAAGCCATGCGGCTGCTCAAGGAGCATCCGGTGAACCGGATGATGAAAGAGCCGCCTCCGCCGACCTGGGGCAAGCGGCCGATCCCGCTGCCCTAGCCGCCGGCCTTGCGCCTGAGCTATCAGCCTGCCGATCGCGGCCTGACCGCGATCGGCCTCGGCTGCTTTCTGACAAAAGAGATGAACAGCAGGGAGAGGATCGCACAGAGGATCTCGCTCGTGGAATTCGCCCTTACGACGATCTTGTAGGCAGGCCACAGGATGTACAGGTGCAGCAATCCGAGCTTGGAGATCCTCACGACGTCCTCCTTTCCACCCATACATAAATACGCATAAGCAGGAAATGTTTCGATGTATTTGCGCGAAGCGCATTGGAGTGCGGCGGCTCGACGCCGCTCTTGATGTCACACTCAGGCAGGCTTTTGCCGAAAGCGGCGTCTAGCCAGTCTAGCCGCCGCACTCCAAAGCCTTCGGCATCCTCAGAGCGAACACGATGAAAATCGAGACGAAGGAATTAGTACCGGAGCTGTGGCCGCAACTGGTGGAACTGTTCGGCGAGAAGGGCGCCTGCGGCGGATGCTGGTGCCAGGCATGGAAAATTGAAAAAGGCGAACGCTGGCAGGACGTCAAAGGGAACAAAGCCAAGAAACGCCTTCACGCCGACGTCAAAGCCGGTACCCAGCTCGGCATTCTGGCATTCGTAAATGGACGGCCGGTCGGGTGGTGCAGCTTCGGCCCGCGATTGAGCTATCGACGGCTTGATCGCTGCCGGACCCTCAAGTGCGACGACGCAGACCAGGTCTGGTCGATTCCGTGCTTTTTCGTTGCCCGTGGATTTCGAGAGCAGGGCGTCGCGACGGCGCTGCTTCGTCATGCTCTGAGTGCGATGAAGCGGCACAACGCGAAAGTCGCCGAAGCATATCCGTCGAAGCCGGACAAGAACGGCCGATACATCCCGACGTTCGCCTGGACCGGCACGCAATCACTTTTCGCAGCGGCCGGGTTTCGGGTGGCGGGAAACTCAGAGGGTGCAAAGCAGCGTGTGAGAAAGGATCTGTAACTCCTCATGAACTACTACGTGCTGTTTTATTACGTGGTCGAGAATTTCGTGGCGCGCAGGGCGGAGTTTCGCGAGGAGCACCTTCGTCTGGTGCGGCAGGCGCATGAACAGGGAGAACTGCTTCTTGGGGGAGCGCTGGCCGATCCGGTAGATCGGGCCCTCCTGGTTTTCCGCGCGGCCGACCGGTCGGTCGCCGAAGACTTTGTCCGGCACGATCCCTATGTCCTCAAAGGGCTGGTGACCCGGTGGGAAATCCGGCCCTGGACCGTCGTCGTCGGGAACTGAGCGTATGGCGACCGTCCTGATCACCGGCGCCAGCAGAGGCTTCGGGCGCGAACTGACCGGCGCCTTTTTCGAGCGAGGCTACACCCTTTTTCCTCTGGTGCGCCAGTCCGCCGCGGCGGAAGAACTCGCATCCATCTACGGGCCCGCGTGCCATCCCATCGTGGCCGACGTGACTGCAGAGGACGCCGAGGGCCGCATTGCAGCGGTACTGGACAGCAACGGCGGCATTCTGGACGTGCTGGTCAATAACGCCGGCAACATCAAGAAGCTTCGCGGATTGGCCAACACGGTGGCGGAAGACATGGAAAGCCTGTTCCGTGTTCACTGTGTCGGCTCGTTCCGCTGCACCCGCGCCGCGCTGCCGTTCCTGAGGAAATCAAATCGCGCGCTGGTCGTGAACGTGACGTCGCGCTGGGGATCGATCGGGCGGACCGCGGCGGGCAATTTTCGTGGAATCTATTCGTATCAGTTGGCGAAGTGCGCGCAGAACATGCTTTCCGCCTGCCTGGACCAGGAGTTTCGCAAGGAAGGCATCCGCGTCTTCCCCGTCCATCCGGGACAATTGAAGACGGAAATCGCTGCCGTGGACGCAAACGTCTCACCACGGCTGGCGGCCTCGAAGCTCGCGGACTGGGTCGAGTCGCCGGATCGCGAGCAGCCATGCTCGTGCCTCGATCTCATGACCGGCTCTATTATCGAGTGGTGATTGTAGGAAAGCTCAAAAAAACAAAAGCATTTGTCATTCGTCAATGGTCATTTGTCAATTGTCATTTAAAGACCACCTCAGACCTGAAGTTCTGTTTTTAATGACAAATGACAATTGACCAATGACAAATGACAATTGTTTTTTTGTTTTTCAGCGTGGTGCTGGAGTCTCTTTGATTTCCTTCATCAACTCCGCGACCGCGGCTTCCAGCTGCTGGTCTCTTCCTTTGCTCACGACGGAGTACTCGTTCATCAGCTTGATGTCCGGCTCCGTCTGGTGATTCTCGAGGTATCCGAGCCCCGGCACTTTAACGCCCACCGGCGGCACACCCCAGCGGATGCTGTTGTCCTGCAGCTGTTCCCAGCCGGCAAACGTGCACGTGCCGGGCGTAGGCATTCCCACCAGTTTCCCCAGCTTCAGATACTGGTAAGAGAACGCGTAGCAGTGGCCGTCGCTGTAATTGGCTTCGTTGGCCAGCGAAATGCTCGGCTTGGTCCAACGGAAGTTGGGTTCGTACCCGCGGCTTCGGGTGTCGCTCGTGTAATCGAAAAATTTCTTCCCGCTCAGGAACATCGCGAGGTCGGCGACCAGGTCGCCGCCGCCGTTGAAGCGGGTATCGACCACGATCCCCTTCCGGTCGGCGAACTTCCCCATCACTTCCTCGTAGGCGCTGCGATAGGCGGAGTCATTCATGCCGGGGACGTGAACGTATCCCAGCTGCCCGTTGCTCACCCGGTCCACTTCCTCTTCGTTCTTGCGCACCCACCGGGTGTACAGGAGGCGATTCTCTTCAACCGGGGAAATGGGTTTGACCGTGATTTCCCTCTTCTGGCTCCCATCCGTGACGACGAGCAGCGTCTGCTTTCCCGCCTTGCGGTTGAGATATTGCGACAGATCTTTGTCGGCCGCGATCGTCTCGCCGTCAATGGACTCGATGATCATTCCGGGCTGGACGTTCATTCCGGCCTTGTCCAGCGGACCGTCCTTGATCACCTCGTCGATCTTTACGCCCGCGCCCTTGTAAGTCTGGTCGTAAAAGATGCCGAGCGCAGCCGTCGCGTCCCCTTCGCGGCTCATGCTGGAATAGGTCGCGCCGCAGTGGCTGATGTTCAGCTCGCCCAGCATTTCGCTCAGCATTTCCGCGAATTCGAAGTTATTCCCGATGTAGGGAAGAAACTTCTCGTAGGCCGGCTTGAGGCCGTCCCAGTTCGCTCCATGGAATCCGGCGGTGTAGAACGTCTCCTTCGTGTGCTGCCAGACATGCTCGAACATGTACTGCCGCTCGGCCGCCACGTTGAGCACCATCTCGCCATTGATCGTGACGTTCTCCCGCTTGCTGGTGGCGGGATCGATTTTGGAAATGCCGCCGTCGGCCAGCAGGAAGATGTTCTTCTGATCTTTGTCCCATTCCAGGCGGCCGCCGTTGGCGTTCAACGCGATCAGCTGTTTGGTTTCCCTGGTGCGCAGATTCGTGGTCCAGAGATTCATGCCCCGTTCAAAGCGGGCGAGGTAGTACAACGTTTCCCCATCTTTGCTCACGAGGGCATCCCCGAGCGAAGAGGAATGGATTGTGAGCCTGGCCTTGCGGAGAGTCAGTCCGTCAAAGTCGATGACGACGTTTTCCTTCGGGGCTTCCTTCTTCTCTTTCGAGTCCTTCGATGCCGCCTCGGGCTTGTCCTTCTTGTCTTCCATTTCCTTCAGGAGAGCGGCGTCCTCCTTGGAGAGTCGATATCGGTCCCAGGCCTCCTTGGTGAAAAACATCGCATAGACGTCGTTCTGCGACCCTCCGCCCTGCGCAACCGCTTTCAGGCCGTCACGATTGCTGAACCACAGCATGGCTTTGACGCCCATGATCCATTTGGGCCTGGAGTCGTTGAAACCGCTCTGGGTCAGGTTGATCACCTTGCCCTTGCCGTCGGCCTGAATCAATCCGACTTCCCCAGGCGCGAAACCGGGAACGGAGTAATCGAACAGGATCCATTTGCCGTCGGGGCTCCACTGGAAGTACTGATCGTTGTCCCGCTCTGACGACAATTCGTTCTGGGTAAGGAGCGTGCGCGTCTGCTTGCTTTCGAGGTTCAGGACTTTCAGTGTCATCCTGTTCTCGACGTAAGCGGTCTCCTTCCCATCGGGAGAGTAAGCCGGCTGATAGTTCTCGTTGTCGTTGTCGACGATGGGAGTTTCCTTCAGCACCGTGGAAGCGTAGAAGTACGGTTCCTCCTCCCGCGCCTTGCGGGTCTCGTAGATCTTCCAGTGATTTCCCCGCTCCGACGCATAGATCAAGGCCTTGCCGTCGGGAGAAAAGCTCACGTCTGCTTCCTGTTCGGGAGTGTTGGTAATCCGCTTGGTCACACCTCCCTCGACACTGGTCACAAAAACCTCTCCGCGAAAAACAAACGCGACTTCCTTCCCGTTCGGAGAGACGGCAAGCTCGCGGGCGCCGCCGTTCACCTGCAGCACTCTCTCGTTGTTGGCCTTGGAATCCGCCGCGATCGTGATGTTGACCTTCTGGGGCTTGCCGGTTCCTTTTTGAGTGTAAAGATCTCCGTCGTAGCCGAAGCACAGGAGGTCGTTTCCCGCGACGCTCAGGAAGCGCACCGGATGCGGCTTGAAGTAAGTAATCTGCTGGGACTTGCCCCCTTCCACGCTCATCCTGCACACATTGAACGAGCCGCTTTCCTCACTCAGGTAATAGAAGGCTTTGTCGTTGTCGGTGAAGACGGGGTTCCTGTCTTCGCCGGCAAAGCTCGTGATCTTCTTGTGTGTGCCTGTCTGAGTGTCGTAGATCCAGATATCCCGCGTGATGGCCGAGGCATGGTGTTTGCGCCAGGTATTTTCCCCGCCCTTCTTGTCCTGATAGATCAGATACCGGCCGTCCCTGCTCAGCTTCACCTCTTCGGCTGGAGTGGTCAGCAGCTGTTCGACTCTGCCACCGCTGACCGGAAGCTTGTATAGCTGGGGCTGTGATCCTGTCGGGAAAACCCGACTTGCCGCTGTTTCCATCCGGGATGCGCCGAAGATGATCGCGGTGTCGTCGTTCGTGAAGGTGTACGGGTATTCCGGCGCCGAGTGGAAAGTCAGTCTTTTGGGCTCGCCTCCCTCTGCCGGCATGACGAAGATGTCGAAGTTCCCGTAACGGTCGCTGGCGAAAGCGATGTGCTTTCCGTCGTGGCTCCAGACGGGCATGAAATCCTCGGCTTCATGCGTGGTGAGCTGTGTGGCCGCGCCGCCGGTGCTGGGGACACGGTAGAGATCGCCCTTGTATGTGAAAACGATGGTCTTGCCGTCCGGCGAGATGGCGGGATAGCGCAACCACGTGGGATTATTCTGGGCCGCACCGTAGGCGGCGGCAAACAAAAGCCATACGCAA
>Ga0335070_10008837_pt1 | contig 11825 bp, 9 predicted proteins | sample Lox_Sample_13_FD_206722 | JGI IMG/M metagenome (GOLD analysis project Ga0335070, IMG submission 206722) | Soil microbial communities from Loxahatchee National Wildlife Refuge, Florida, United States - Lox_Sample_1.3 | ecosystem: Environmental > Terrestrial > Soil > Wetlands | place: USA: Florida...
TCTTATTAGCGGACACGACATCCACCGCTGTGTGTAAATGATGAGGCCGCAACCGCGCTGTTGACCGAGGCTCGCTTCGCACGGGTAACATCGTGCATCTAGCTGGCGGGCGCCCGCTCCCGCTCAAAGCGGCGCGAAAAGCCCGCGCCCGTCGAAGATGGCCGATCGAACGCAAATCGCGCTTGCGCTGGCGTTATGGATGATCGTTGGCGCGGCAGCGTTCGTGGTTTACGAGTCTCTGCCCGCCGAGGTGGCCGGCTACCAGGACTTCAAACCCTACCATGGCGGAGCGCTGGCGTTGCGGCGCGGTGTCGATCCCTACGGCGGAGATTTCGCGGCGGTCTTCGCGAAGTTGGGCGATCCGATGGGCAAGCTGTCGGCATGGGAGCGCGCCGAACCGCAACTTGATACTCCCGCCTGGCTGCTGTTCTTCGAGCCGTTCACGTTTCTTGAGCCCCCGGATGCCTATCGCGCGTGGGCCGCGTTCAACCTGCTATGTCTTGGGGCTGCGCTCCTGATTCTAATCCGCGAGCTCGGACCGTCCGGCGCGCCTGGATGGACGGTCGCGGCGGCGATGCTGCTCTACCCGCCGATCGCAATCAATTTCTGGTTCGCGCAGAGCGAAATCGTGCTGCTGCTGATCTTCGTGCTGGCGCTGGCGGCAGTCCGCCGCCAGCATCATGGCGTTGCCGGCGCGATTCTCGCCGCCGCGGCGTTGCTCCGCGCCTATCCGCTCGGGATGTTCGGTTACCTGGTCGCGCGGCGCGCCTGGCGCGCCTGCGGCTACTTCATCGGCACGTCGATACTCGGTTGTGCGGCGGTGGTTGCGTCTGCGGGGTTCGCGCCGGCGGCAAGCTTCGTGCGCGTCGCGGCGGGCGCATTGCTGACGCACTCAAGCGGGGTGCTCGCCGGCCTGCTGAAGCATCCGGCGAATCTCAACCTAGGCGCGTTCGTGCACCTTGTGGCGGGCGATCGCGGATGGGCGTCCGCCGCGGCGCTCGCGATCGAGTTGGCCGCGGCCGCCTTCGTTGCGGCCGCCGCGCCCGGCGACGACCGCTACGGCTGCGGCTTCGCGCTCTGGCTGGTCGTGATCACGATGCTCTCGCCGGTCGCGTGGCCGCAGTTCCTCGTTTGCCTGGTGCCGCTCTATGTGGGAATCGCGGCGGCCCGGTATGAAAAGCGGCTGCCGCGGCGAGTGCTGAACCTTGCCGGCGCGAGCTATCTGGCGGCATTGCTGATGGGCGGCCCGTTGGGGTTTCTTGCTCGCGGCCTCGCGCGCACGAGCGCTCCGCACCTGCATTTTTCATACTTTCTGCCGGCGGAAGCGGCGTTCGTCTCTCTCGTGTGCGCCTATTTCGCCGCCTATTTTGCCGCTCATTTCGAGTCATCGAGCGCGGCCGCCTCGAGATGCAGCCAGGAGCAGAGGGGAGGGCGGTCAGACCTCGCGCCGTCTCGAATTAGGCCGCGATCTGTAGGACGATGAGGCAGCGGATAGTGGCCGGCGTGATGCGCCCGGCGGCGTCGCTCATTGCCGCGCGCTTAGCTCGGGCCACATCAATCGACAGGAGGGCGAGCATCGATGTCAAAGGATGATTTCTCGGGCATCGGCGAGGTGATTCGCAAGGCCAGCGAGGCGTTCGCGGATACGCTCTCGGCGGTGAACAAGGCGGTCATGGATTTTGGCGCGCAGGCCGGCGCCTCCGCCGACCGCGAGCAGATGGTCGAGACGTGGCTGCGCGCCGCGCGGATGAGCAAGGACGGGATGGTGAATGCGCTTGAGCAGGGCTTCCAGTGGTGGGAGCGGCAGATCCGCGATCAGGTGCGCCGCAGCGCCGGGGCCAGCGCGGAAAAGCGCGGCACCAATCCGATGGAGGCGTGGGCGGAGAACTGGCGCAAGGCGACCGAGGCGTTCGGCGCCTCGGATAAATGGACCGAGGAGGCGCGCAAGCAGGCCGAGTCGGTCCAGAAGACGCTGCAGGACGGGCTTCGCGCGTGGCAGCGGATGTGGGAGCCGGAGCGGAAATCGAAAGAATAAATGAGCCCGAATCGCAGCTCGGCGATCGCGGCTCAGAGATTGTTCTTGTAGTCGAGGTCGACGAAACGGTCGATTTTGGCTTCCGCGTCCGCGCCGTCGCTCGCGCGGGCCAGGTATTTGCCCCATGAAAAGGGGATCCGTGCGCTCCAGCTCTCGGGCTTCCAAAGCTGCGATCGGATGAGGGCCTTCGCGCAGTGGAAGAAGCACTCGCGCACGCTTATCCGGATCGCAAGCTGGGGCGCCGAGCCGTTGGCGGCGAGCCGCGCGAGCAGCGCCGGATCCACGATCAGTTCGGCCGTCCCGTTCACCCGCAGCGTCTCGTCGGTGCCGGGAACCATGAAGATAATCCCGACCCGGGAAGTCTCGAGGATGTTCTGCAGGCCGAAGAGCAGCTTGTTGCCCTTGCCATCAGGGATCACCAGGGTGCGCGGATTTTCGACCGCGACGAAGCCGGGCGCACCGCCCTTGGGCGAGACGTCCTGATTGCCCGCCGAGTCCGCCGTTCCAAGCACCAGGAAGGGCGAGCGGGCGATGAAGCCGGTTGCCGTCTCATCGAGCGCGGTGAGCAGCTTGCGCGGGGTGGCCGGATGCGGTTCGCCGAGGAGCGCGCGCAGTTGCTCGATGCTGGTAATCCGATGGCTGGCAATCCGATGGTCGCCGGAGTTTTCCATTTTCGATGCTCCCCTCGCGTCCGCGCCGCGCATCGATCAGCCTCTAGCATTTAGCGCCGCCGCCGAACAGCACCCGCGGTCCATGCGCGCCGCCACCGCACCCCTTGTATGTAGCGGAAGTAGTAGAACCATCAACAGACGTGGCGCGGCAGGCCGGTGCACCTCTGGGGAAAGTACCCCGTCTAGCAGCGAAGGTCGCCGCGCCTTCACGGCGCTCAAGCCCGAACGGTTGTAAGGGAAGGAAATCCCGGATTGCAAGGCTGGGCAAGCAGCGCGATGAGGTGCGGTGATGGCGGATGCAAAACGGTTTGTCGGGATCGACGTGGCCAAGGCGCAGTTGGACGTGGCGCTGGGGCCTAAGGGAGAGCGCTTTGCGGTGGCCAACGACGAGCGCGGAATCAGCGCGTTGCTTAAGCTACTTGAACCCGCTGACTTAATGATTATCGAAGCGACCGGCGGTCTGGAGGTGCCCGTCGCCAGCGCGCTGGCGACGGCGGGAATCGGGGTGGCCGTGGTCAATCCACGCCAGGTGCGCGACTTCGCGCGTGCCACGGGGCGGCTGGCCAAGACCGACGCGCTCGACGCACAAGTGCTGGTGCGCTTTGGCGAGGCGGTTAAACGCCAGGTACGAGCGTTGCCGGACGCGCAGGCCCAGGCGCTCGAAGCTCTGGTCAACCGCCGGCGCCAACTGGTTGAGATGCTTACGGCGGAAAAGAACCGCCGGGCCAACTCGCCCAAGGTGATCCATAAAAGCATCGATGAGCACATCCGCTGGCTGGAAAAGAGGCTTGCCGGGTTCGACGACGAACTCGCCGCCCGGTCCGCGAGACCCCCATCTGGCGCGAGCGCGACGAGTTGCTCCGCTCGGTGCCCGGAGTCGGCAAGGTGCTCTCGACCACCCTCCTCGCGCACTTGCCCGAGCTGGGCGCACTTAATCGCAAACAAATCGCCGCGCTGGCCGGACTGGCGCCCTTTAGCCGCGACAGCGGTGGCCTGCGCGGCAGCCGTTGTATCTGGGGCGGACGCGCCCAGGTCCGGCGCGTCCTGTACATGGCCGCGGTCTCCGCCGTTCGTTCCAATCCAGTCATCAAGAATTTTTACGCCCAGTTGCGGGCACGCGGTAAATACCCTAAATCGGCTCTCACCGCCTGCATGCGCAAGCTACTCGTGATTCTCAACTCCATGCTGCACAACAAAACTCACTGGCACGCCACCGCGCTCATGTCCTCTACCTCAGCCCTTTCACCCCTCTTGAGCGCGGTTTCTGAACACGGTTGCTGCTAGCGCAATTCACTCGCCAGCGCGCGCATCGCCGCGCCCAGCAACTCCACTTCCTCGTCGCTGGTCCAGGGCGAGTAGGTCACGCGAAAGCCGTTGGGCTCAAACGGCGGGCGCTGCGGCTTGATCGCGACGCCAAAACGCCGGAGCGCCGCCTCGGCGAAATCTCCCGATCGCACCTGTGGCGGCAGGGCGTAGGCGAGGATTCCGGGCGCGTGCGCGCCGTCCCATCGCGCCGCGGTATTTTCGTACAGTCCGTCGAGCGTCGCGCTGATTCGCTCGCGCAGCCGCATCAGGGTATCGACGCGAAAGGGAAATTCCTCGGCGCAAGCGTTTAGCGCTTCGGCCATCCCGGCGAATGCCGCGCAGTTGAGCGTGCCGGATTCGAGTTCGCCGCCGCCCCCGCGGAGAAAATCCGGCCCCGTCCAGGCGAGAGTGTTGGCGCCGAGAAAACGCGCGCTGGTCCAGAGCCCACCCGTGCCCGTCGGGCCGAAGAGCCATTTGTGGCCCGTGTGCGCGTACGCCCAGGCCTTGATTCGCGTCACGTCGACCGCGACCTGTCCCAGCGCCTGTGCGCCGTCGACGATATACGGGATCTCCTGTTGTTCGAGGATTGCTCCCGCTTCTTCGACCGGCATCACGCGCCCGTCCTTGCACGAGACCTGCGAGAACACGACGAAGCCGGGACGGCGCCGACGGATCAGTTCGCTAAGCTTGTCGAGAAACTCGGCCGGGGAGCCGGACGCGATCGTTGCGACCTCGATGCCGCGCGCAGCGAGGCGCGCGAGCGGCCAGGTGACGCACGGATGCTCCTGGTCGGTGGTGACGACGGTTGCGCCCCCGCCGAGCGTCGCGCCGAGGATGCTTAGCGCAAGGTTGAGAGCGGTTGAGGAGTTGGGCAGCAGCGTGACGCCGCCGCTCTCGCCCGCGCCGAGCAACGCGCGCGCCGCAAGACGCGCCCGCTCCAGCGTGGCCTCGAGCAGGCGCCATCCGTCCTCGCAGAAGAGCAGGCGCGCGAACTCGCGATCGGCGGCTTTTACTCGCTTGATCACGCGATCGCAGGGCCGAGCCAGGCCGCCCTGGTTGAAGTAGGCTTTGACCGTGGTGCGCCTGGGCATCGGGAAAACTTCGCTCTCCGAACCGCGTGTGCCGCGCCCGGTTTCGTTCAGGGCGTCTTCGCCCGGCGCGCCGTCGGGTCGAAGAGGCTCTCTTCGCGCGGCGGCCCGCCCCACAATCGGCGGCAGAGCGCGTAGGCGGGATACGTCGTTGCCGCGAGCGCGACCGCGACGATGAAGTCGGTCTTGATGCCGCCCTGGCTCAGGGCGAGGCCGAAGGTCGCGCACCACGTCAGCATCGGCAGCGCCGCGACCAGATAAAGTCCGGTCCTCCCGCCGCCGATCATGAACAGGCCGTCGCGCACGGGGCGCCGCCGGCGCATCGCCAGCAGCGCGCCCAACTCAAGCGCCAGCGCGCCCATGTAGAAGAAGACGTCGAGAATCACCAGGGTGACGAAGCCGAGCGGCACCAGCATCGTGAAGAGCACGCAGCAGGCGAGGATCGATTTGCCCGGCGTCGCGGTGACGCGCCAGATATCGGCGAGCCATCGCGGCAGATAGCTCTCGCGCGCCAGCACGAACGGCATCCGCGACACCCAGAGCAGCGCGGCGGTGAAGATCGAAAACGCCGACACCATCCCGCCGAGCGCCAGCGCCGCGCCCAGCGCCGGGCCGCCAAGCTGCCGCCCGATTTCGGAGTACCATCCGGTCACCCACTTGGCGCCGCTGCTCGCGCCCGAGAGGGCTACGCCGAGCGGCAACAGGTAGCCGAACACTACCATCGGCAGTGCGATGGCGAGTGCCCATTGGTAGGTGCGGCGCGGGTCGCGAATTTCGCCCGCGATCACGCTCGCGTTTTCCCATCCGCTGAAATTCCAGATGATGATCGTGAATCCGCCGCCGAGCGCAAACGCGAAGTCCGGTCCGAAAATCCGCCCGCTCGGCGGACGCCATTGCACGAGGTGGCCGAAGCCGAGTATCACCAGCGCCGCGAACGGCGCCAGCAGCAGCGCCGTCAGCGCGATCGCGCTCTCGCCGGCGGGCCGCACGCCGAGGAAGTTGAGCAGGCCGGCGAGCCATACCAGCGCGATCCCGACCACGAGCTGGCCGGCGGTGCCGAGCGGATACAGGAAGGCCAGGTAAGCGCTGAACAGGACCGGGTAGATCGCCATGTCCACCGCCGTATAGAGCAACGTCAGATAAGCCTCGGCAAAGCCCGGGAACGGCCCGAGCGCCTCCTTGACCCAGAAATAGAAACCGCCCTCGACCGGCATCAGCGCATTCAGCTCGGCCGCCATCAACGCCGTCGGTATGCTGAGCGTGAGCGGCACCGTCACGCAGAGCAACAGCGTGAGACGCGGACCTGCGATCCGCACCGCATCCTCGGTCCCGTACGCACCGCCGCTTACCACCAGGTAGACGACGCAGATGAGCGAGAGCAGACCGAGCTTGCCCCCCTGCATCGCGATCGCGGTGCGCGCGCCTTGTGGCGCGACAGCCCCCGGGGCCATACCGCGGCCCGCGGAACCGCTACGATCCGGGCTCGGTTGTCTCATCAGGGGTAGGCTCTAGCCGAGCGTCGGCGCGGGCACAAGGCTCGTGGGATTGCGCAGGGGTGGGTTCGCGCGCAAGACTTATAAGCGGTGCAGATTCGACGTATAGTAAAGGCGCCGGTCTGCAACGGCGCGTACGGTCGAGCTTAAAAAATCCTTTGCCATCGAGTCATTTGTCTTTGTGCTAATCGCAAAACAATCCGATCTGCGCGATCGCTCGCGCTTGGTTAATCTGTCGCCGCATCGCCTCTGGCGCCCGCTTGCGGTCGCGCTCGCCGCCGCGGCGGCGTTGATGCTTGGCGCCGGATGCGCGCAGCGGGCGTCAGGCACGAGGCTTCAGCCCGCTGGCGCGGCGTCCGCCGGTTCGCCCGGCCAGGCCGACGCGCAACAGTCGCCGTTCGGCGGCAAGCCGGCGGTGGATATTCCGCCGCAGGCCAAGGCGATGGGCGCGTTCCTGCAGGCCGAGGTCGCGACCGAAGAGGGCGACCGCACCGAAGCGCTGAAAGCGCTCGAGGAAGCCGTGCAGTACGACCCGGGCAACGCCACGCTGCGCGTGACGCTGGCGACGCTTTACGTGCGTGACGGCCGTCTCGCGGATGCGCGCGTGCAGGCCGATCAGGCGGTCAAGCTCGAGCCGGGCTCGGCGCGCGCCCTGCTGCTGGCGGCCGGAATCGACTCGGCGCTGGGCGACGATGCTACCGCCGAGCAGGATTACAAGGAAGTGATCCGGATTTCGCCCAAGAATCAGGAGGCCTACCTGTTCCTGGGCACGCAGTACGCCAAGCGCGGCGACTATGAAGAGGCGCGCAAGGTGTTCGAGCAGTTGATTGCGCTCGACCCGCAATCTTTCCTGGGCTACTACTACGCCGGGCGCACGATGCTGGCGGCGGGCAACTACTCGGCCGCCGACCGCTACTACAGCAAGGCGCTCGATCTGAATCCGCAATCAGAGCTCGCCCTGCTCGATCTCGCCACGCTGCGCGAGGACCAGGGGCGGCGCGACGACGCGGTCGCCATCTACAAGAAGGTCCTGCAGATCAATCCCAACGACGATCGCGCGCACCGGCGCCTCGCCGAACTGTACTTTGCCGCGCATGCCTCGTCCGAGGCTCCGGTAAAGCCGGCGCCCGCGCCCGAGAAGGTCGAAATCAGTCCGAGCGACACGCGCACCAAGATCGGGCTTCTGTATTTCGAGCGCGGCGACTTTGATCGCGCGGCCACCGAGTTCAACCTGGTGCTCGGCGCCGAGCCCGACAACTACCGCGTCCACTACTATCTCGGCACCGCCTACAGCGAACTCACCGACTACGACAAGGCGGCCAAGGAGTTCGAACGGATTCCCGAGAGCAGCGAGCACTACGTCGAATCGCGCCTGCAGCTCGCCTACATCTACGACAAGCAGCACGAGTACGATCAGGCGCTTACCGCGCTCAACCAGGCGCTGGCCAAGAAGCCCGACGATACCGAGATTCTGGGCTTTACCGTCGGCGTCTACCAGGAAAAGAAGGACTATCCGACCGCGATCAAGCTTGCGCAGCGGATGGTCGCGCTCGCGCCGAAGAACGACAAGTACCACTTCACGCTCGGCGCGCTGTATGACGAGAGCAAGCAGCGCTCGGCCAGCATCGACGAGATGCGCAAGGCGATCGAGCTGAATCCGAAGAACGCGCAGGCGCTCAACTACCTCGGCTACACCTTTGCCGAGGACGGCGAGCATCTTGACGAGGCCGAACGGCTGGTCAAGCGCGCCCTCGCGATCGAGCCCGAAGATGGTTTCTATATCGACAGTCTCGGATGGGTCTATTATCGCAAGGGCGAATACGGCAAGGCGGCGGAGCAGCTCGAACGCGCGGTCAACCTGACCGGCGACGATCCGACGATCACCGAGCATCTGGGCGACGCCTACGCCAGGTTGGGCCGCGCCGAACAGGCCGGGCAACAGTACGAGGATGCGCTCAGGCGCTCCTCCGACCAGGAGCAGATGGCGCGGCTCAAGGGAAAGTTGCAGGCCCTGCGCAATGTCGGCAGCGCGAGTCACTGACAGGTTTAATTCCGGCTCGCCGCATCCGCCGCGCCGTCGCGCGCGCGCCGCTGCAGTAGTGGCCGCGCTCGTGCTCGCGCTCGGCCAGCTTTCAGCGTGCGCGCTCACCTCGAGTGCGCCGCCGCCCGCGCCAACGCCCGTCGCCATTACCCCGGCCGCCACCGCGATGATCGCGGCGCTCGCCGATCGCGAGCGCTCGCTGCACTCGATCCAGAGCGGAGCGATCATGGACTACAGCGCCGCCGACGGCCATCACTTCCGCACCCACGAAGAGATCGCGCTCGCGCGCCCGGCCAGCATGCGGGTCGAGGCGATCGCGCCCTTCGGCGCCACGATGGTGCTCGCGGCGGACGACGCGGGGCGGCTCATGATTTTCGATCCGGGGAAAAACGTCCTGATGAGCGGGGGCGCGAACGCCGCGACACTCGAGCGCTACGTGCGGATTCCGCTCGAGCCGCCGGCCGCGGTTGACCTGCTGATGGGGCTTGCGCCCGATCCGTCTCAGCTCTCGGTGCCGCCCGATTCGGTCGCCGATGCGGACGGGATGACGGTAGTGACGTGGCGCACCGCCGACGGCGGCACGCGCGATCTCGGTTTCACCGGCGGGCAGCTTGCGATGGTGCGAGAGCGCGACAAGGCCGGCGTCCAGCGCTATGACGTTCGCTACAGCGACTGGCGCGACGCGGGCGGCGCCAACTTTCCGCACAAGGTCCAAGCCGGCTTTCCTGGGAGCAACCTCACGCTCCGTTACAACGCGCCCGCGCTCAATCCCACGCTCGCGCCCGCCCTCTTCGTTCTGACGCCGGCGCCGGGTACCCGGATGATTATCATCGACGGGGGCGCGGTGGCGGGAGTGGCCGGCTGAACGCACGCCGATGAGGCTTGGCCGCGCGCTCGCCGTCTGGCTCTGCTCCGCGCTCGTGGCGGCGGCCGCGCTCGCAATGTCCGGATGCCGCGTGCAGCAGCCGCCGAGCCAGCACGAACGCGAGCAGATTCTCTACCAATCGACCATCAGCGACCCGCGCACGTTTAATCCGATCCTGCTCACCGATTCCGCCTCGGGCGAGGTGGTCGGCGATCTGTTCGAGGGGCTGGTCAGGATAAATCCGAAAACGACGCTGCCGGAGCCGGGCCTTGCCGAGAGCTGGGAACTTGGCGACGGCGGCAAGACGATCGTTTTTCATCTGCGCCGCGGCGTCAAATGGTTCGACGGGCAGCCGTTCACCGCGCGCGACGTGGTCTTTACGATGCGCGTGATTTACGACCCGCGCGTGCCGAATATCGAAGAGCCGAGCCTCACGGTTGACGGCAAGCCGCTCAAGGTCGAGGCGCTCGACGACTACACGGTGCGGATGACGATGCCGCGGGTGTTCGCGCCGCTGCTCTACGCGATCGGCGTTCCGATCGTGCCCGCGCATCTGCTCGAGACCGCGCTCGAGGCCGGCAAGTTCAATCACACCTGGGGCATCAACACGGCGCCGGACAAGATAGTCGGCCTGGGGCAGTTCGAGATGGCGCGCTATGTCCAGGCGCAGTTCGTCCATTTCAACCGTAATCCCGACTATTGGATGCGCGACGAGCGGGGCGAGCGGCTGCCGCGGCTGCATGGCGAGACGTTGCAGATCGTGCCCGACGGCAACGCGCAGTACCTGCGCTTCCTCGCCGGGCAGATCGACACCTACAGCCCGCGTCCCGAGGAAGTCGTCGATCTGCGGGACAAGCAGAAGCAACTCGGGATAACGCTCAAGGAAATCGGGATCGATACGGGCTCGCTGTTCTTCGCCTTCAACCGCAACCCCAAACACTACATCCGCAACGGCGTGACCGACCCCAGGTACCACTGGTTCACCGACCTCCGCTTCATGCGCGCGATCGCGCACGCGGTGGACAAGCAGGGGATGATCAATCTCTGCTTTCACGGGCTCGCCGTGGCGGCGGTCTCCGACATCTCGCCGGCCAACAAGGTTTTCTACAATCCCAATCTCAAGGACTACGATTACAGTCTCAAGGAAGCGGCCGACCTGCTAGAGGCGGCGGGGTACCATCTGAAAAACGGCGTGCGCTACGACCCCGACGGCAACCGGCTGGAGTTCAATCTCGCGACCAACACCGGAGTCAACGTGCGCGACGAGATGTGCGTCATCCTGCAGCAGGACCTCTCGCGCATCGGGATCAAGGTCAACTACCGGCCGCTCGAATTCACCACGCTGGTCGACAAGCTCGACTCGACCTACGACTGGGACGTGGTGCTGATCGGCTTTACCGGCGGAATCGAGCCCAACAACGGCGCCGACTTCCTGCGCTCGTCCGGCGCGCTGCATCTGTGGTATCCGAAAGAACCCGCGCCGGCGACGCCGTGGGAGGCCGAGATCGATCGGCTGCTGGAAGAGGGCACGATGGTGATGGATCCGACGAAGCGCGCGCCCTACTACTGGCGTATCCAGGAAATCCTCCACGACCAGCTGCCGATCATCGAGACCGTGCGGCAGGAGCGCTACGAGGCGTGGAAGAACACGCTCGAGAATTTCCAGCCGACGGTGTGGGGCAACTACAAGCCCGAGTGGATCGAGTTCCGGCCCGAGTAGCCGCGGGCCGCGCAAGCGATGGCCAGGTTCCTGACAAAGCGCCTGCTCAACATGATCCCGCTGATCGTCGGGATCACGTTCCTCTCGTTCCTGGTGATGTCGCTCGCGCCGGGCAACTTTCTCACGAACCTAAAGCTCAATCCGGCGATCTCGCCCCAGGTGATTCGCCAGCTCGAGGCGCAGTTCGGCCTCGATCAGCCGCTGCTCGTGCGCTACGCGAAGTGGCTGTGGCAGGTGATGCATCTCAATCTCGGGCTCTCGATGAGCTACCGGGTCAACGTGACCTCGCTCATCGCAGCGCGCGCGTTCAACACCGTGATCCTGGCGCTCGCGAGCATGATCTTCGCCTGGGCGGTGGCGATCCCGATCGGCATCGTGGTCGCGGTCAAGCAGAACTCTATCTGGGACCGCGTGCTCTCGTTCCTCGCCTTCTTCGGGATGTCGGTGCCGAATTTTTTTCTCGCCTTCCTGATGATGTATTTGGCGCTGCGCACCGGATGGTTTCCCGTCGGCGCCACGTTTTCGCCCTACTACGAGAGCCTCGGCACCTGGGGCCGCATCGCCGACCGCATCAACCATCTCATCCTGCCGGTGTTCGTGCTCGGCG
>Ga0335070_10008838_pt1 | contig 11825 bp, 7 predicted proteins | sample Lox_Sample_13_FD_206722 | JGI IMG/M metagenome (GOLD analysis project Ga0335070, IMG submission 206722) | Soil microbial communities from Loxahatchee National Wildlife Refuge, Florida, United States - Lox_Sample_1.3 | ecosystem: Environmental > Terrestrial > Soil > Wetlands | place: USA: Florida...
AACCATGGTCAGGGAGAGGTTGCGCAATCGACGGCCAGGTTGGACCTGCTGCGGCTTTCCATGCAGGCGCAGAGGAACAACGCGGAGGCGCAGGTGTCTGCAGCCTATTTTGACTATCAGGCGAAACTGCGGCAGGCGTCGGAATACAGCACGACGATTGTCCCGCAATCGGTGAGGCTGGAAGAGATGGCTGAGGAGAGCTACCGCGCCGGGAAGAGTAATCTATTGACGCTGATTGACGCCCAGCGGCGGCTGAACGAGACCCGCAGGGTGTACCTGAGCAGCGTTTTCGCCGTGCAGAGTGCTTTTTCTGCGTTGGAGGAAGTGGTGGGGGCTCCCCTTGACTAGAACTAATCAGAACCGGCCGCAGGATAGGTCGATGGCGCCTCACGGGACGCGTCACGGATGCATGTGGCGGACCCAGGGGTTGGCCTTGCTAGCGACAGCGGTCCTGGCTTGCGCATCCGCCTGTGGCAAGGCTGAATCCGAGAAAGACTCAACTCCAGCTCCAGAGGTTACGGTAACTGCCGTGCGCAAGGGCGCGATCACGCAGAGCCTGTTGGTTAGCGGGAACCTGACTGCGCTTCCGAACCGTGACGCCAAGGTTGCGGCGCTGGTGCCGGGCAGAATCCAATCCGTGCGGGTGATCGAAGGCGATTTCGTGCAAGCAGGACAAGAGGTGGCTCAGCTGGACAGCACGTCTCTTCATGACCAACTGGTGCAGGCGGAAGCAGCCGTTTCCCAGGCGCGAGCCAACGTCGAGAATGCGAAGATCGCGTCGGAGCGCGCCCAGGGGCTCCTGCAGAGGGGCATCGCGGCGCGGAAGGAAGTGGAAGACGCAAGAACCCAACTTTCCGTGAACGAAGCCCAGTTGAAACAAGCCGAAGCGGCTGCCTCGGCTGCGCGAACCCAGTTGGAACGGTCCGTCTTGCGAGCACCATTTGCCGGGACAGTAGTGCGCCGTTTTCTGGGAGCGGGAGAGCAGGTGGATGGCACAAGCGGACAGCCCGTGCTTGAGATCGCCGACATCAACGTGTTGGAGCTACTCGGGGTCCTTCCGGCCTCCCGCTTGTCAGCCGTTCCTAAGGGAACGCAGTTCAGTTTTCAGACGCCTGCCGTTCCGGGCGCAGTTTTTCCAGCGCAGATCATTGACGTGCTTCCGGCCGTCGATCCTGCGACGGACAACGGTACGGTTCGCATCCGGATCAACAACAGTCAACATCGGCTCAAGCTGGGCATGTTCGTGTCGGTGGAACTGCCCCTCAAACCGAGCGAAGCAGTTCTGGTTGTGCCCAGGCAGGCGGTCTATCCGGATGAACGTGGCGAGCCTCACGTTTACAGAGTGAAGGGAGACGAGGCGGAGTTTGTCCCCGTACAACTCGGAGTTCAGACGAAAGACCAGGTCCAGATTCTCTCCGGCGTCCAGGAGGGCGACACCGTGATTCTCACCGGCGGGTATGGGCTTGCCGAGAGATCTAAGGTACGGCTCAAGCCATGAATCTGGTTCGGTTCTGCCGTCAAAACAGCCGGGCTGTGTTTTTGTTGGCCGCGGGTTTGACCGTCGCCGGACTGATTTCCATCTTCCAGCTTCCCAGCAACATCTATCCGGAACTTAACTTTTCCCGCGTGATCGTTCTGGTGCATGCGGGCGACATGTCGCCCGACACCATGCTGGTGACGGTCACGCGCCCGATCGAAGAACAAGTCAGCACCGTGTTCGGGGTCCGGCGCGTGCGCTCTCGAACCATCCGCGGCGCCGCCGAAATCTCCGTGCTTTTCAGCCAGGACGCTGACATGCAGCAGGCGCTGCAGATGGTCCAGGCGCGAGTTAATGAGGCGCGATCGACTCTGCCTTCGGAGACTGAGATCCAGGTTGAACGGCTCACCCCTGCCGTGTTTCCGATCGTGAGTCTGGTGCTCAATGGCAATGTGCCCGATGCGGATCTGCGTGATTATGCGGTGTATAACCTGCGGCCGCTCTTCAGCCGCGTGCCTGGAGTGGCGCGCGTCGAAGTCTCCGCCAGTGACGTGCGGGAGATTTCGGTGGTGGTCGATCCGCAGAAGGCCCTGGCGCATCGCGTCAACCTCCCCGATCTCGCGGATCGTTTGCGAGCCACGAACGACGTCGTGAGCGTGGGCCGGCTCGACAGCAGATATCAGCAATTCCTCGTTCTCACGAACACGCAGTTCAAGAACCTGGAGGAGATCGGCAACACCATCGTCAGCAGCGATCCCCAGAGTCCGGTGCGGCTGCGTGAGATCGCAACCATTCGCGAGGGAGTTGAAGACCGAACGACGCTGGTTACCGGCAACGGCCGCCCCGCCGCCATTCTTAACGTTACGCGGCAACTGGGCAGCAACATCATCGCCGTATCCGATGAAGTAAAAGACCTGGCTTTTCACAGCGGCAATGTCATTCCGCCAACCTTGCACTTGTCGATCGTCTATGACCTGGCCGAGTTCGTGAAGGAGTCAGTTGGGAGCGTGCGCGACGCCGTTCTGATCGGGGGGCTCCTGGCTGTGATCGTTCTCTTCCTGTTCCTGCGCCAGGTCCGAATCACGGTTGCCGCGGCGGTGAGCCTGCCCTTAACCATCCTCGCCACATTCTTCTTTGTGAAGATGCTGGGCGGAACGCTCAATCTCATGTCTCTGGGAGGATTGGCCATCGCCATCGGTCTGGTAATCGATGACGCGGTCGTAGTGGTCGAGAACATCTATCGGCACCTTGGCGCCGGGGAGACCGTGCATGCCGCCGTAGAAAAGGGCACCCACGAATTGATTGGACCCGTAGTCGGTTCGACACTGACCACGGTGGTCGTATTCCTTCCGTTGGGTTACTTGAAGGGTGTGGTCGGCGAATTCTTCTCCGCTCTCTCCCTGACCCTCGTCGCGTCGGTTCTGCTCTCACTTCTTTATGCGCTCACGTTGGTGCCATTGCTTTGTGAGTCCCTGCTCAGCGGCTCGACCTTCAGGCACTCTTCGCTGCGCCTGATTGAACCGGTGAACCGTTTTTACGAAAAAGGCATTCGCTGGGCGCTTGCGCACCGCGTGCGGGTCGGTGTGGTCGTGGTCCTTCTGATCGCGCTCCCGATCCTTGCTTACTTCCGCCTGGAAACGGGATTTCTCCCGGAGATGGATGAAGGCGGGTTTGTTGTTGACTACCTCACGCCTGCCGGCACGTCTCTCTCCCAAACCAACGCGATTGTCCAGCAGATGGAGCAAATGGTCGCGAAACTTCCTGAGCAGGCTGCATCTTCACGCCGCACCGGAGCGGAAATGGGGCTCTTCGCCACGGAACAGAACAAGGGCGACATTCTCGTGAAGCTCAAACCGCGCGCGGAACGGAAACGCAGCGCCAGCGAAATCATTGAGGACCTGCGCTCGCAAATCAGCGGGGCGGTGGCGGGCGCGGATGTCGAATTCGTTCAGATCCTGCAAGACATGCTGGGTGACATGGAAGGGTCGCCCGAGCCGGTGGAGATCAAAATCTTTGGCGCCGACAGTGACGAACTCGTTCGCATCGCCGACGAACTTGCGCCGAAGCTCCAGAAGATCGACGGCATCGTCGATTTCAAGGGTCCACGACGCGGAAACCCGGAACTCGTCATTCAGGTTGACCCGGGACTCGCCGCCCACGTCGGCCTCACGGTGGACCAGGTCTCGCAACAAGTTCGCGACGGCCTGTTGGGCGCTGCCCCGACCGACCTTCGGCGAGGGGACCGATTGATCCCCATTCGCGTGCGTTATCCGAACGAATTCCGCTTCCAGGAGCAGAATATTCGGCAGTTTCCCATCCTGACAGCGAACCGGCAGATTGTGCCGCTGGAGTCGCTGGCCTCGATCAGTGAGGAGCGCGGGCCGAACGAATTGCTCCGCGAAAACCAGCGGTTGATGGTGACGCTGACGGCGCGACTGGAGAATCGCGATCTGGGCGGAGCGATCGCGGATGTGAAGAAAGTGCTCGCGTCGACAAAAATGCCCGTCGGGTACATCTATGAGATTGGCGGGCAGTACGAGAGCCAGCAAGCCTCGTTTCGCCAGCTTCTGTTCGTGTTGGGATTGGCGCTGGCGGCGGTCTTTGCCGTGATCGTCATTCAGTTTCGCGCCTTTCTTCCCGCCCTGATCATCCTCTCGGCGGCGCCGCTGTCGCTGGTGGGAGTTTTTGCCCTGTTGCTCATCACCGGCACGCCGCTAAACGTCTCTTCGTTCATGGGAATCATCCTGATGGTGGGCCTGGTGGTGAAAAACGGCATCATTTTGTTCGAGTATCTCGGCCGGCTCAAGAGTGACCTCCCACTCACCGAAGCCCTGGTCCAAGCCGGACGAATCCGGCTGCGTCCCATCCTGATGACGACGCTGTGCACGCTCTTCGGCCTCCTGCCTCTGGCGCTGGGAATTGGTTCCGGCGCCGAACTGCAGAAACCTCTCGCCATCGCGGTCATCGGTGGTCTGACCTTGTCGATGCTGGTCACGCTGGTCGTGATGCCGGTCCTGTACTCGATGCTGGGGAGCCGGTCTCGCCAGCGAGAGGGCTAGATCAGGAATCCCTAAGAAGTTCTGGCGGCGCCGACTTGGGCAGCAGTGCAGGAACCAAGGTCATTCCCTGATCCCTCGGGGAACGAGTTACATTAGCTATTAACCCCAGGCGACGGAGGCGAATGTCGCGAAAACTCCGGCTATTGGCTCTGATTGCGAGCGCATCCTTTATCTTCGTGCTGTGGTCTGCGTATCGCTGGGGTGAGAATCAACGCTATCCCGACGGCAACATCTTCGAACATCTGGAAAACGTGAGACGAAGCAAGCTGCCGAAGCCCGCTCCTCCAGAGCCCGCGCTTGCGCCGGTGCCCACCGCCGCGGCGCAGTTGAACGCCGCGCCTGCGTTTGTTGCCCTTCGCTATGACGCTGCCCATGTGGTTTTCATTGCCGGAGCTGACACCGCGCCTCGGTTCGGACCGTCTTTCGGCTCTGTCCGCAAGCTCATGCCTTCGCTCGAGCCAGCCGCCGCGCAGGCTGGCATCGGGGAACTGTGGGAGCCGGATTCGGAATCACTCGCCAGTCTCCCCGAGATCGTCAAGAGTACTGCCAAAGGCGAGCACTGGACCTTGTATTTGTCTCCAACTTCGGTCATCCCCGTGCTCATCGAGCGGCCGGTCGTCGCCGCCACCGGGTGCTCCCTGAGTGCCGGCTTTCTCGCGACTGTGCCACCGGACCAGCGCTCCGCGTTCGCGGCATCTCGCAAAGATCGCTTCGTCGTTCGCCGTTCGCCGGCCGAGCCCGCGGAAGGGCCTCACTCTCCCGTGCCGGTTGCGGAATTGCCGGACTGGAAGTTGACCCCGGATCTAGAGCAGCAAATAGCGACGATCCTGAATGACCGCATGAAGCAGGAACTCTCCCAGATTGACGCCTATCTCCGTGCCAGCGGCGAGCGGCCCGCTCAAGTCGAGGATTTGCGCGGTACGACCGCTCTCGGTCCTCGCGTGGAACAACGCGCCCCGCGTGACGAGGCGCTACGGCAAGGAAAAGGCAAGCTCGACTATGATGTCCGGGCGTTTCGCATCACGCCTGACGGCGTGCCGCGCCTGTTTGTTCGCGCGCGATGGGAGGCGCCCGGCGAAGCGCCGTTTATGATGACCGCGTGGTTGCGGGCGGAAGCCAAACCCATCCTGCTCTTCGCGGATTCCAGTTGGTCGGCGGCGCTGCGCAAGAACGGGGGCGAGGGTCCTGCGTCGGACGGGCTGGATTTTCAGTCGGTGCTGAACGTGTTTGACGAGGATCAGGACGGCTGGGGCGAACTGCTCGTCGATTCCCGCGACGGCAATTCGGCGCGCATCGGTTTGTACCTCTACACCGACCTCGGGCTGGTCAAGCTGAACGCGTCTCTGGACCGCGACCTCCACGAGGCGGAATCCTGCGTGGATCCGTAGCGATCCTTGGCGCAGCCATTGCGGAATACTGACGCGTGTTGGTGCCGTCGAGGGCTGCTTAGGGGGCGAGCTTTACTAAGATCTGTAAAGTAATGTCCCACCTTGTCATTCCGAACCGTCCGTAGCCGAAGGCGAGGACGCGTGAGGAATCTGCAGTTCTCTGGGGGCCGCGCAACTGCAGATCCCTCGCTCCCCTCACCCCAGCAAGCAAAGAGCGCTTGCCGGGGACCCCGCTTGCTCGGGATAACAATGCGTAGATAGGACATTTGTTTTGCAGCGTCCAGTAGCCGCTGAGGGACCCCTCCGAATTGACAAAGTGTTCCACGTGGAACATTTTGTCGGGGTAAATATGTACGTACAAATACGTATTAAGAGGCGGAAGACATGGGACTTGCCGGTTTCGTTCCATTTTGGGACTGACAAGGCGGGGTGGGGAGAGGATCGAGGTGGAGGAGTCCGGTGCCGCCAACCGGGGAGTTTTGTGATAGGAAACGAACGGCCCCAGGTCCCAAACCGCGAGACCTGGGCCACCCCCCGCGTTGGGGTGAATCGAGGATCCAGGGAACAGTCGGGGAACGGGGCCACCCGTCCTGAACTCGCTCCACTCTGAGTGCTATTTCTGGCCGGGATTTGCCATCCCTGCCTGATAGTCGGCCCACGCGGATGGAGCAAGTTCACTAAACCCGTGGCAGCTGCGCATGACAAGCGTGAGGCAGTGGAGGTCTACATCGAAAGCACGCCGTGTTGGAGCGTTTGGAGTTTGCGCGAGTCGAGCAGACAGAAAGTCTAGCGGGCTTAGGTTGTCTGCCGAGGCGCCAACGACGTAGTCGCGATGTTCGTTGTACGGGAAGTGGGTCATGCAGACGACCTCATATTCAAGAGGGACAAGACCTACGTATGGGCCATCCGCTTTGGCATTTCTCAATTGTCCAAGCGAAGTGTGGCTTTCCGCCAACCTCCCGTTTCTGATTTCAAACCTCGCGTAGACACCCCAGGGACGGATGCCGACATATGCAAGAGCAGACTGCAGCCACCACACTGCCTGATAGTTGAGAGGAAGCGCCAATAAACGCGGGCGAATCCAGATCTCAAATGTGCAGTTTCGAACGGTACAGATCGGTCCACCACCGTGGGGAACCGGCATGTGTACGTGATCGTGGGAGTCCACGAAAGGCACGCCTGGTTGAGGAAACTGCCAATCCGGGAATTGCTGTATAGAAATCCCGCCATGGCGGGCCACCAGATCTCGCACCTCGACGAATCCAGCCGTCGCGAAGGGAAATGCCTTCAATTCGGCAACAAAGTGTTCTGCTTTTCGGCGCTGGTAGACGGAATCCAGGTAAAGCAGGATCCAGCTACAGACGAGAACAGCGGGAACTATCAAGGCGGAACGGCGGAGAATCCTCCAAAATCGAAGCGATGTTGGCATATCGAGTGAGCGGCCGCACTATTAGAGACTCCGGCGGTCGAGCCTAAGTTCCCAATGTACTTGTCGGCGCCATTACTACTGCATCAGCCTCCAGGCGCTCCAGGCCCATACCACCGGCACTGCGAAGAGCATGGCGTCGATGCGGTCCAGCATGCCACCGTGGCCGGGCAGGATCGAGCCGGAATCCTTCACTCCGGCGCCGCGCTTAATCAGCGACTCGACGAGATCGCCCAATTGCGCCGCAACATTGACGACCGCGGACAGAACAATGATCGAAGCCAGGGGCGGCAACTGCTGCGAGCTGAAGATCCCGTCGCGCCGCTCGATCAGGCCGTGCCGCAGCAGAAATGCGCTGATCTCGGGCGCGTGCTCGATCCAGAGCCAGCCCACGATCACGCTGGCCACGACCGAAGCGATCGCGCCCTCCCAGGTTTTTTTCGGGCTGATCGCGGGCGACATCCAGTGCCGCCCCAGACCCTTGCCGACGAAGTAGGCGAAGATGTCTCCGGCCCAAACGACGAGCAGCGTGTAGATAACCAGAATCGCTCCTGCCGGCTGCTGGCGGAGCTGCACCAGCAGCGCCATCGGAATCGCGATATACGCAAACGCAAACACCGATGCCGCCGCCGCCGGATAGCCAGACGCCAGCTCAGTCCGGCGCATCGCGATGGTGAGAAACAAGAACGGCGCCAGGGCCACGGCCAGCGTTAATCCAAAAATCATGGCGGTGGTTTCGACCAGCGGAACGCGGTTGGCGGCCGCGGCAATGACAAACACAAAAAAGAGCGCGACGTAAACGTACGTCGCCCGCCAGAGGGGCTGAACGCCGAACTGGGTAGCCAACTTCAGGAATTCCGCGATGGCCAGCAGCGCGACCGCTCCGGCCACGATGGCGAGCACAAAGAGCGGCGCCTTCAGCACCAGCAAAAGAACGATGGGGATGAGGATGACTGCCGTCGCGATGCGCTGGATCAATGCTTCGCCTCGGCGGGCGCGCGGGTGATTGCGTGTTCGTGGGCGTGTCCGGGATCCTGGCCGAGGCCGCCATAGCGGCGCTCGCGCTTTTGATACTCCTCGATGCCTTCGAGCAGATGCACGCCACGGAAGTCGGGCCACAAAGTCTGGGTCACGTAGATCTCGGCATAGGCGAGCTGCCAGAGCAGGAAGTTCGAGAGCCGCATTTCACCGCTGGTACGGATCACCAGGTCGGGATCGGGAAGGTCGCGCGTGTAGAGATGCTGGCTGATCAGTTGCTCGTCGACGCGGAGATGATGCAAGCCTCCGTTGCGGGCCGCGACTTCGGCCAGCGAGCGGAAAGCGTCGACAATCTCGCTGCGTGCGCTGTAGTTCAGCGCCAGAGTCAGCACCATCCCGGAGTTGCGGCCTGTGGCTTCGCGAGCGCAGGCCATCTCTTGCTGGACTGACTCGGGCAGCTCATGCTGGCGGCCGATGTATTCCAGGCGAATGTTGTTGTTGTTGAGCGTCTTGAGTTCGGCCCTCAGGTAGCGGCACAGGAGGCGCATCAGGAATTCCACTTCCGACTTCGGGCGCTTCTTCCAGTTCTCTTCGGAGAAGGCGTAGAGCGTCAGGGCCGGAATGCCGATGCGGGCGGCGGTTTCCACGGTGGAGCGCACGGCGGCTACGCCGGCGCGGTGTCCGGCGACGCGCGGCATGTGGCGGCGGCGGGCCCAGCGCCCGTTGCCGTCCATGATGATGGCGATGTGCTTGGGTAAACGCGCAGGATTGAGCCGCAGGTAAGCTTCGGCTTCCTTGCGGTCCATGCCAGCCGGGACTTTGTGCTGCAAAGCAGTCTTCTCCAAATCGAAGCTAACACACGGATTGGGGGAGTGCAATTGCCGAGATCAGCTACTGGCTGCGGGCTTCTAGCTGCTGGCGAACAGGCCCTTGGAACTCCAAGGGAGTGTGCGATGTCTCTGATGATTTGGCTGCGCTCTCGACCGTGCCTGGCCTCTCACCGGTGTTGATTGTCGAACCCCTTCACGTGATCCGCATCACTGACTTCGGGAGGCAGGAGAATAGAATTAACCGAAACAGGCCTGTTCCCTACACTCGTAACCCGGCAATGGTTAGGAGGCCGAATGAAAGCAACTTCTCCCCTTTCCTGCAACTCACGTTATTCTCGCGTTCTGTGGTTACTGACCCTAGGGCTCCTTGCCGCAACCGCAGTAAGTTGTGGCGGTTCGAGCACCGGCGCACCTCCTCCGCCTCCGGTCAACGGTAACACTTCGGTGACTCTGTTACTGTCCAGCACAGGAAATGATCAGTTATCGCAGTTCGAGATCAATCTCAACAGCCTTTCCTTGACCAGTAAGTCGGGTAAAACGGTGGACTTGTTTACCACGCAACAGAACCCCGAATTCATTCATTTGAATGGAAAAGTAGAGCCACTATTGACGGTCAGCGTCCCGCAAGACGTTTACACGGCTGCGAAGATCACGGTTGGCGACTCCGGATTCACGTGTGTAACGCTCTCGCCATCGGGAGGTCTGGTTACCAGCTACTTTGGCTACATGAGTATGGACACTCCTACGACGGTAACCCTGCCCACGCCGATCACGGTGACTGGCTCAGCCAGGGCGCTTTCCCTGAACCTGCAGGTGTCGCAGTCCGCGAGTTTTCCCAGCAGTTGTTATGTGCAAGGTATAGTGCCTTTTTCCATCACTCCCACGTTCAATCTGACGGCGGCTCCATTGACGCCTCAAGTGTCAGAGTACGGAATGCGCGGCAAAATTGTCTCTGTCAGTCCGTCCAGCAACAGCTTCACTCTCGCATTGGCGGGCGGGATCATGTCCCGCTCCAACCCCTCTACAGCGGATGGCCAGAAGGTATCCTTCCTCACCAACGAGAAGACCGTTTATGAGGGCATCAGCGGGTTTTCCGCAGTTGCCTCCGACATGTTGATCAGTGTCGACGCGGTGATTCAATCAGATGGTTCGCAGTTGGCGACGCACATTAGTGTTGCGGATGCAGATACAACGAACTTGAGTGTCATGACCGGAACCCCGCTCTATGTGTCATCGAGCGGGCCGACTTTGATCAGCTTTGGCCAGCAAAATCAGGGATATCTGTGGACCTCCGGACAAGCGGGCCAAATCATGCCGTACAGTTTTGATGCCGCCGACTTCAAAATCTCGAACGTCGCGAACTTGCATGACTTGCCATTTGTTGCCGAGTTCGGCGCCGCCAACATTTTTGCCGGGCAGAGTGTCTACGTTTCCACGCACGCGACTGCACTGCAAGGCTGGCCCATCTATTTTCCAGCGACAACGATGACGCTGATCCCGCAAGCGATCAACGGAACGATTACCGGGATTTCCGCCGAGGGCAGCTTCACGACCTACAATGTGGCGCTGGCGCCCTACGAGTTGATCCCGACTCTGGCCGTGCAAGCGGGACAAACCACCGTGCTGACGGACCCCACCAACATGGTGGTGTATGTTGACAGCCACACGCGGATGCTGAATACGCAACCTCTCGCGGTTGGCAGCGTAGTACGGTTCAATGGGTTAGTCTTCAATGACAATGGCATCGTGCGCATGGATTGTGGACAAGTGGACGATGGCGTCTCTGTGACGCCGGCAGATACCCACGGCGATCTCGGGTCGCGGTTGACGAGTGAGCAGGGCACTGCGTTCACTCGAGTGAGTTATGACCGCAGTACGGGGAACGTAACGGTGGTTCACGAGCGTTCGGGAAGGGCGAAGTAGCCTCCTTCGCGGATGTGCCGGGGATGGTTGCGGAACTGACCAGAAGTGAATTGCGACGTCGGCGGCCGCCGGGTTCCGGCGCCCAATCGCTCACGCCAGCAGCGAGTAGTTCCCGCCCGCGTCTTCGATTTCGGTGATCCCTTTGAGATCCGGATAGTGTTTGACGATCGTCGTCGGCGCGGGCACTTTCTTCCCGCTCAGCAGATGCCGTAACTGCAGCGCATTCACCGCAGCTTTCGCCTGGAAATGATTGTTGGCGATCACGTACGTCGTCTCGGCCTTCTGCGCGACGATCCTGACCTTCTCCTTCCATTTCTCCAGTTCGGCGGGTTTGTAGAGATAGTTGTAGCGGTCGTCGCGGCTGTCGCTGTCGAACCACTGCTCGTAGTTGCGGCCGTGCAGGCGAACGTAGCCAACACGCGACGTCACATACTCGGTCGGCTCGAGCGACCGGCCCAGTAGTGGCTGATCGATGTTGCAGAAGCCCACGTTCTGCCGCTGGAATTCCGCGATGGTTTCAGGCTGGTTCCAGCTTGAATGCCGCACCTCGACCACCCGCGGATATTCGATGAACTGGCGCAGCAGCATCTCCAGATATTCGCGGTTCAGGGCAGTGTTCTTGAACGATACCGGGAACTGAATGAGCAGCGTTCCCAGCTTGCCTTCAGAGGCGAGTGACTCCAGTCCTTCCCGTGCCAGCCACTCATCTTCGTCGTTCGGACGGATGCTGGCGGCGGAAGTTGG
>Ga0335070_10008839_pt1 | contig 11825 bp, 4 predicted proteins | sample Lox_Sample_13_FD_206722 | JGI IMG/M metagenome (GOLD analysis project Ga0335070, IMG submission 206722) | Soil microbial communities from Loxahatchee National Wildlife Refuge, Florida, United States - Lox_Sample_1.3 | ecosystem: Environmental > Terrestrial > Soil > Wetlands | place: USA: Florida...
CCACCGAAGATGATGCTTCGCACTGCGGCCGGCAGCAGTACCCCCGACAGTAGCGTCGACAAGGCGGTCAGCAGCAGCGCCCCGCCGAACATTCCGAGATAAATCCCTCGACCGCCCGTAATGAGCGTGCCGCCGACGACCGCGGCCGCGATCGACGGCAGCAGGAAGGCGTCGCCCATTTCCAGCGTGGCCTGGAAGCCGAAGCCGGTCAGCATCAGCCCGACGAGCGCCGCGCAGAGCGCCGAGAGCATGTAGGCGAAGATCAGGATACGCCCCACCGGAACGCCGGCGAAGCGCGCCACGCGCGGGCTGTTGCCCACAGCATGGAGCCGGCGGCCGAAGGTGGTGCGGCTCAGCAGCAGGGTCGATCCAACAACGAAGCCCGCCAGCAGCCAGATGATTGGCGTGAGTCCGCCCAACTTTCCCGCCATCAGCCAGCGCAACCCCGGCGGCGCCAGGCCGAGCGGCGTGGCGTTGCAGTAGATGAGCGCCGCCGCCTGAAGCATGCCGTTCATCGCCAGCGTCATGACGATCGGCGAGATTCCGAGACCGACGATGCCGACGCCGTTGACGAACCCGACCGCCGCGGCGACCGCCAGCACCGTCGGCACCGTCCACAGCATCGCGCCGTTGGCGCCGCGGCTCATGCTGGCGAGCAGGATGCCGGCGAAGGTGATCATCCAGGGGATCGAAAGGTCGAGACCGCCGCCCAGGATCACCACCCCCTGACCCAGGACGATGACCGCGGGAAAGGACGCAAGCACAAGAAGCGAGTCGAAATATTCCGGAAAGGTCAATTGCCGGCCCAGCGCTAACGCCGTCACGACCAGCACGACCGCCAGAGCCGCGTAGGTGGGCAGCACGAGGCGGAGCGTTCCGCTGTGGCGGACGAGCCAAGCCCGCAAAGGGCTGCTGGGCAGCTCGTCGTCACGCCGCGGCGGCCCTGCCGCGACGGCGACCTCTCGGCGCCGCGCCGCGCCCGCGCCAAGACCGGCACTGGTCCGCCGCCGGCTGGCGGCGAGCGTCCGGAGATGCCGCCAGATTGGCGCGTCGCGGCCAAGCGAGGTGCCCAACACCGCCAGCACCAGCAGCAGGCCCTGGGCGGCGGTGCTGAGGAAGGCGGAGACGTTCATGACCAGCAGCACATTGACCGTGAGCATCAGCGTGAAGGCGCCGAATACAGTTCCGAGGCAGCCGCCGCGCCCGCCATGCAGCGGCGTGCCGCCGAGCACCACGGCGACGAAGATCGGCAGCAGCATCGGCGGCCCGACCAACGGATCGGCGGAGCCCGTCTGGGCGGTGAGAAACACCCCGGCAAAGCCGTATGCCCCACCGGCAATGACATAGGCGGTGAACTTGACCCGCGCGCCGTCGACGCCATTGGCGCGCGCCGCCTCCTCGTCGCTGCCGATTGCGTAGAGCGCCACGCCGAAGCGCGTGCGGCGCAGCAACGCCCATAGCAGCAGCAGCCCGACCAGGATCAGGAGCGGCATCGGCACGAGGCCCGACACCGCGTCGCCGGTGAACGCCGCCGAATAACCTGGCGGCACGGCGCCGCCGGGCTCGTGCATAATCAGCAGCGTCGTCCCTTGCGTCATGAACATCGTCGCCAGAGTGACCACGATCGGCTGGAGTCGCAGGTATCCGATGAACACGCCATTGACCGCGCCCGCAATGCAGCCTGCCGCCACGCCCGCCAGCGTCCAGGCGAGCTCCCAGCCTGGCGCGGCCGTCATGCCGCGAACGATGAGGCAGTTGGACAGGGAGATGACCGCCCCGGCCGATAGGTCGAGCCCGCCGAGGATCACCGCCAGGGTCTCGCCCATCGCGCCGATCGCCAGTGTCGTGGTGTTGCCGAGCGTCGCGGCGAAATCGTAGTAGCCTAACGGCTTCGCCAGCACGAGGTTGAGCCAGCCGAAGACAGCGCCGAACACCACGATCGCCATAACGAGGCCGCTGTGGCGGCGGAGCCGGGAACGGATCGCGGCCGCGCCGCCGCCGGCCGCGGGCAGGCCGCTGGGGGCCAAAGCCGGCGGTTGCGCCGGCTTCGACGTGAGGGTCATGCTGTCCCCTCGGGCGCTGCGCCGCTGCCTTGCCCGAGCGCGAAGCGCATGATTTCCTCCTCCCGCACCGTTTCGCCCGCAAGCTCGGCATTGATCCGCCGATTATAGATCGTGATCACGCGACTGCAGAGGTTGACGATCTCCAGCACGTCCGTCGAATAGAAAAGCACCGCGCCGCCCGCGTCGGCGAATTCGCGCATCAAGAGATAGATTTCGTGTTTGGCGCCGACATCGACGCCGCGGGTCGGATCGAACAGCAGCAACACCCGGCTTTCCGCCAGCAGCCATTTGGCGATCGCGATCTTCTGCTGATTGCCGCCGCTGAAGCTGGCGCAAGGCCGATAGAGCGCGCGCGGATGCACCTGCACCCGGGCGAGCACGCGATCGACGGCGCGGCGCTCAGTCTCGGAGTCGAGCCAGCCGAGCCGTGCGAAGCGATCGAGCGTCGGCAGCGAGACGTTTTCGAGGCCGGACAGATTAAGCGCCAGCGCCTCGGTCTTGCGCTCCTCCGGCACGAGGCTGATGCCGATGCGCACTTCGATGGCGTCGCGGGGTGAGGCGATGATGACTGGCCAGCCATCGACGGCGATGGCGCCGCTGTCGGCGGGAACAACGCCGAACAGGGCATGGAACAGCTCGCTCTGCCCCATCCCCTGAAGCCCGGCAACGCCGAGGATTTCGCCAGGCCAGAGCGAGAATGTAACGCCTTCGACACGACCTCTCACGGTCAGGCCCCGCACCTCGAGCGCAGGGGGGCTGCGGCGCTGCGGCGGCTGCGGCGCCGGCGGAAAGGTAGCTGCGAGCGAACGGCCGATCACCAACCGAACCACCTCGTCTTGGCTGATCTCGTCGACCGCGAAGGTCCCGACCTGACAGCCGTTGCGCAGGACGCTGAGGCGATCGCAGAACCGCCGGACCTCGAGCATGCGGTGGGTGATGAAGAGGACGGTGGCGCCGCGAGCCCGCAATTCGGCGATGCGCCGTCCGAGCCATTCCACGTCCTGCACCGAGAGCGCGGAGGTCGGCTCGTCGAGCAGCAGGATGCGCGGCTCGCGCGCGATGGCTCGGGCGATCTCCAGCTTCTGGCGCAGCGGCAACGGGCAGTCGCGAATCTCGCGCTGCGGATCGACCGAAGCGAGATCGAGCCGCGCGAGCGCCGCCTCGGTCCAGCGCCGCGCCCGGCGGCGATCGAGCACGAACCCTAGCCGCCGCGGCGCCTCGTCAAGCAGAAGATTGTCCTGCACGGTGAGATCGGGAGCGAGCGTGATCTCCTGAAAGGCGGTCGAGATCCCGAGCGCCCTCGCGGCGCGCGGACCGGCCAGCCGGGCGCGTTCGCCGAACACCGAGATCGTTCCCGCATCCGGACGTGTCAGCCCGCTCAGGATTCGGACGAGGGTCGATTTGCCGGCGCCGTTCTCGCCGAGGAGCGCATGAATCTCGCCGCGCCGGATCGTCACCGACGCGCCATCGAGCGCCAGGGTTGCGCCGAAGCGCTTGCTCAATTCGTGTATCACCAGCGCGTGGGCGTCTTCCGCCGGCTTCACTGCCTCGCCTTTCTACAAACTTCCGCCGATCGAGACGGTCGAGTCCCAACCAGTCGTTCCGCGCGGCGCTATTCTTTCGGTTCGGGTTCGCCGAACATCGCCGCCTTGAGGCCGATTTCCGGCGTATCAGGTGAGAAAATGTTGTCGACGTAGTCGGTATTGATGACCTTGGGATCGAAGACGTTGCAGCCGTCCCTCATCTCCTTCCAGGTCCCCTCCTTGCATAGCTTGATGTTTTCAGAGGAGACCACCTGGAGCTCCACGACGGTATCCTTCGGAACCTCCTTGCCCTCGAGCACCTGAAACGCGAGCTTTAGGGCGAGCGCGCCGGACATCGGCGTGCTCTCGAGCGAGATCGCCGGAGCGCCCATCGGCGCGTAAGGCAGCGTCGTATCGGGGATCGAGCCCACCGGCAGCATCGCCACGCGGGTGGCGTTGGTGCCGTCAGTTCCGTAAGGCGTGAGCTTCTTCATCCCGACCGCCAGCTCCTGCTGCCAGGCAGTCCAGCCGCCGCCGGTGCCGATGATGCCGTCGATGTCGCTCCATTTGTGCGTCGCCATGAACTCGGTGATGACCTTCTCGACGACCGCGAGCGACCACATCCCGTTCACTTCGCCGACGATCTTCATCTCGGGATATTTGCTGATCACGTCGCGGAAGCCGCGGTTGCGGTCGGTATCGACTGTCGTGCCGGGCACGCCGGTGACGAACAGCACGTTCCCCTTGTGGTGCAACTGCTCGGCGACCCATTCAGCCCCTGTGACGGCCAGCTTGTATTGATCGGGATGGACATTGTAGGCGCAGGGTTCGGTAACGCGTGAATCATAGGCGAAGACGACCACGCCTTTGTCGCAGGCGTTCTTGATCGCGGCGTTGAGCGCCGTCGGTGAGATCGGATACACGATGATCGCCTTGGCGCCCGCCTGCACCATGGAGTTGATCTGCTGGATCTGCCGCTGCGCCACGGGACCCGCCACCTGGATATGCAGGTCGATCTTGTCGCTGTAGTACTTCGCCATTGCCGAGATCATGTTGGTGGCTTCGCTCTGCCAGCCGTTGCCGACGTAGCTCATGCTCAAATAGACGGGGAATTTGCCTTCCGCCGCCGCGGCACCGGAGACGACGCCTGCAGCCGCACCCGCCGCAGCCGCGGCCTTCAGCAAGGCTCTCATCCTCATGGATCTCCTCCGTTGCTCTTCTGCTTGATTGCACCAGCCCACCGGTCGTGTTCGACGTCTAAGGGGCTGATTTTTCGACTTTACCATGATCTACCCGCAACAGCGAGGATCAGTGACGCAACGCGATTTCTGGGCGGGTGGGCAACGTGAATTGAAAGACGGCGCCGCACGGCAAATTGGCGCTCGCCCACAATCGTCCGCCGTGCGATTCGATGATCGAACGGCAGATCGACAGCCCCAGCCCCAAACCGTTCGGTTTGGTCGTGTGGAAGGCCTCAAAGAGATGCTCAAGCGTCGCTGGCGTCAGTCCGTGACCAAAATCGTACACGGCGACGTGCACCTCGTCCGACTCCGTTGTCCCGGCGCTGATCAGCAATTCCCGCGGCCCTTCGCTCCCGCTCATGGCCTCGAGGGCGTTGAGGATCAAGTTGAGGATCACCTGTTGCAATTCGACCCGGTTTCCTGGAACCGGCGGTAACCCCTCGGCCAGTTCCGTCCTCACCGAGACCCCGTTCTTCATTGCTTCGCTACGGGTAAGCTCAATTATCTCGCGGATCGCTGCATTGACCTCCACGCGCTCGTCGCGCGGTGGGGCCCCCTTGATGAGAGCGCGGATCCGGCCGATGACGGCGCCCGCACGGTCGCCGTCCCTCGCGATGCGTTCGAGCGCTTGCCGGACCTCGTCAAGATTTGGCGGCTCGGCGCCGAGCCAGCGCAACCCCGCCCCGGCGTTCGCGACCGTTGCGGCGATCGGCTGGTTCACTTCATGGGCGATCGAGGCCGTGAGCTGCCCCATTGTTGCGACACGGTTCGCGTGCGCCAGCTGCATCTGCATTTCGCCCAGCGCCTCAGCCGCGCGCTTGCGCTCGGTCAAGTCGAGAACGAAAGCGACACCCTGGTTCCCGCCCTTTTCGAAGCTCGCCGAGCCGATCAGCACGGGCACACGGCTGCCGTCTTTCCGGAAGTACTCCTTCTCGAAGGGCTGCGCGGATCCAGTCATCCTCAACTCTTGAAGGATCTGCGCAGTGCGGCCTGCCCATTCCGGCGGAGTGAGGTCCGCCCAGCTCAGTAGGCCCGAGAGGAGGTCCTCGCGGTCGTATCCGACGATGCGGAGAAACGCGTCGTTGGCCTCCAGGATCTGGCCCTCCGAATTCCACATGCCGATTCCAATAATGTTGGCGTCGACCAGGCGCCGAATCTTGGCTTCGCGTCCCGCCAGATCGCGGTAGAGATGGGTGTTCTCCAGCGCGATCGCGGCTTGCGAGGCGAGGAGCTTCAGCACTGCGGTCCGGGCCGGCGCAAAAGCGCCGCGCGCCAGACTGTTCTCGAGGTAGAGCACGCCGGTGAGCTTCGTCTGGTTGATCAACGGCAGGCAGAGAATGGAGCGAGTCAGACGCTCACGGATGTAGGAATCCTCGGCAAAGGCGGACTGGGCTGCAGCGTCGTCGAGAATGACGCTCTCTCTGGCCCGCAGAACATAATGGAGCACCGACTCTGGCAGCATGGCCTCGGACACGGCCTCGTCGCGTAGTTGCACGATCACCGCTTCGCCAGCGGTCCTCGCTTCCGCCTCGATGCGCTGCTCAACCCCTCGCGAAAGAATCAACAAACCTCGCTCAGCGCCCGCTTGCTCGATCGCGGTCCGCATGAGCGTGTCGATGAGCTTCTCCAGCACGATCTCGCCCGAGACCGCTTGCGACACTCGGATGACGGTTGCAAGGTCGAGGTGTTCGACCGGCGCCCTGATCGTACTGGTCGGAGCGGGCGCGGACTCCTCCGTCCTGAGCGACGGATAAATCTCGTCAAGTTGTCGCACCTTGCCAACGGCTCCCCAACGCAGGTAGCCGTTGCGCGCTTTCCGCAGATAAACATGCGAGAAATCTTCGAAACCGCGTGCCGCGTAGAAGCGCGCGGCCAATTCGTAGGCGAGCGCCTCGTTGTGAATAAATGCGTTAGCGCGGGCCGAGCGGATCGCCTGCTCGTAGAGGTGCTCGGCATCGATCTCGCGGCCCTCCAAACGGGCAATCTCGGCGCCGACCAGCACGGCCCGGTTCTCGAAGTTCTCCGGGCAGTTCTCCGCCCAGATCTCAAGCTGCCTGTGATGCGCTTCGAGAGCGGCTCGTTCGCGCGCGCCGAACGATGAGCGGGTGCACGCGGCGGCGTAGGAAAGCGCGGCGTAGAAGTGATATTCCGCCGTCTCGAACTGTCCGGGCGACGTCCATAGCAACCCTTTCGCGTGGGAAGCGGCTTTGTTTGCCATGGCATAGTCGTCAGCGAAGAAAAACGCCTGCAGCTTTCGAATCCAGTACCAGCATTCAGCTATCGCCAAATCCGGGTTCTCGGAGAAACGACGCTCGATCTGGGATCCATTCAATTGCTCATGCTCGAGCGAGCCGAATTTCGTGGTCAACCCGAGGAGCGTGCGGACGAGCCCGAGCTGCGTGGCAAGAATGTCGATCATAAGACCAAACCGCAACTTCTGCGCAAACTCAAGACCACGCTTGACTTCAAACTCCACTTCGCTGAGCGGATCGCCCGCCGCGAGAAGGTTAATGTTTAAATTGTTGCGGCTGAACGAAGCAAACGTAAAGTCGCCGATCTTGTCCGCGATTTCGAAAGCGCGTCGCAGAAGACCACGGCCAACGCGGAGATGTTTCGTCCATATTACGAGGAGACCTCCGAAGAGCACGTAGGTCCTGGCCTGGAACCGCCTTAACCCGCGTCCTTCTGCCAGCTCATAGCCAACCTGACCAAATTTATATCCGGCCTTGTAGTCGCCAAAAAGCGCGCCAGCGAGACAACCGAGCCAGACGTAGTGGACGCACGAGCCGTCACTGTTTCCGCGGTCGAGGCTAAGGTTGACCGCTTTGCATGTGACCAGGCAATTAAGGTTCCCATCAGTGAACATTGAAGGCGGCGAGACCTTGGTCAGAACGTCGAGGGTTGCGAGCGATTCAGGGTCGGTCATCAACGGCAAATCGACGAGCTCTTCGATCGTGCGGCTCCCAAGCTGCGACCAGACGCGCTCATATTCTCGTCGCGCTTCCGTCTCAGACGGATGCGATGGCAAGTCGATGCCAACTTGCCGCAGGCAATCGAGACAGACCTCGACCGCGCGGTTGCTCTGATCGAGAGCGGTGTAGAGGTCAACGCGCAAGCACGCGACAGCGGCGCGCTCGACCGTGTCAGAAGCGCGCTGTGAAAGCTCCGCCAGGCGTTCGTCGGCAGCCGCCAAACTGCCCGTCACGAACTCGCATTCGGCCCGGTTCAGCTCCAACGCGAACGTCAATTCGTGCCGGCGCTCCCAGCAATCGGTTGGGAGCAGCGCCAGACCAGCGATCAGATAGCCTAGCGCTGACGCGTATGCCGTCGCGGCCTTGGCGCGCTTGCCGGCAATCAGGTTCAGCTCGCCCAAAAGCTCGCGCTCGTCCGAAGAGGCGATCAACGCCGCGCCGCGATTAAGTTGATTTACGATCTCGAAAATCGCCTCTTCTCGGCTCTCGGGAGGCGTCCGCGCCACGAGAAGCCGCCCTATCCGGAGGTGGGCCGCGGCGCGGGCTGCCTCCGGGATCAGCGAATAGGCAGCTTCCTGCACCCGGTCATGAACGAACCGATACGCGCCCGGCAGACGCTCGACCAGCTCGAGTCGGATTGCTTCCCACAGAGCCGCGTGTACCTCATCCGTCGAGGTCCCGAGCACGTTTGCGAGCGTGCCGAGGTCGGCGGGGTTGCCGAGACAGGCCAGCTGCCGCACCGCCTCCCGGGCTTCGGGCGGCAGGCGGTTCACTCTCCCAACTATGAGGTCCACTACATTATCCGTGTAGCCCTTGGCGAGAATGCGATCGACATCCCAGGACCAGCGTCGTGCCTCGTGATTAAAGGCGAGCAATCCCTCGTCGATGAGCGCGTTAAGAAACTGAAGCACGAAGAACGGATTGCCGGCGGTCTTCGCTTGCACCAGCTGCGATAGCGACGCGGCGTCCTCAACCTGGCAGCGAAGCGCATCGGCGATCAGCCGCCTGATATGTTCACCGTCCAGCGGCCCAAGCTTGATGTCGCTGACCCTCGCCGCGGACCTCCGGATGGCAGTCAGCTTCTGCATCAGTGGATGCTCGGGATCGACCTCATTGTCCCGGTATGCGCCGATCAGTAGCAGGTGTTGAACATCCGCTTGTGCCAGCAGATCCTCGAGCAGGTCGAGCGTGGCCCCGTCCAGCCATTGCAGATCGTCGAGGAACAGCACCAGCGGATGTTCGGCGCGGGCGAGTACCCCAATGAAGCGGCGAAACACGAGCTGGAACCGCCCCCGCGCCTGGTGCGACTCGAGCTCAGGCACCGGCGGCTGCTCCCCGATGATAAGTTCCAACTCGGGGACGAGGTCGACCATGAGTTTGCCATTCGGGGTCAGCGCCTCCAGAAGGGCGTCGCGCCAGCCACTCAGCTCGGTGTCGCTCTTGCCGAGAAGCGGCCGCACCAGGCCCTGAAAAGCCTGAACGAGCGTCGCGTACGGGATGTTGTGCTTGTACTGGTCGAACTTGCCTGACGCGAACAGCCCGCGTGGCGGCACAAGCGCCTTGTGCAGCTCATTGACGACCGAGGATTTGCCGATGCCGGAATAACCTGAGACCAGAACCAGCTCTGGCGCGCCGCTCTCGACCACACGATCGAAGGCGGCAAGCAGGGTCTCGACCTCGCGCTCTCGCCCGCACAGCCTCTCGGGGATCATAAGCCGATCGGCTATATCGCGCTCGCCGAGCGCAAAAAGTTCGATGCGCCCGTCGCGCTCCCACTCGGCAAGACAACGCCGCAGGTCATGCTCAAGGCCGGCAGCGGTTTGGTGGCGCTCCTCGGCTGTCTTGGCGAGGAGCTTCATGACGATCTCGGAGACAACCGCCGGGATGCTCTCCAACCGTTCCGCAGGCGCCACAGGCTTGCGGGCGATCTGGCAGTGGATCCATTCCATCGGATCGGCCGCGCTGAAGGGCAGGCGACCGGTGAGCAGCCGATAGAACGTGACGCCCAGCGCATAGAGGTCGCTGCGAGAGTCCATCGAGCGGTTCATGCGCCCCGTCTGTTCGGGCGCCATGTAGGCAAGCGTGCCGGCGATGACGTCTGGCGGCTCGGGCGCCTGCCGCTCGCGCGGCAGGCGCGATGCGATGCCGAACCCGGTGAGCCGCGTCCTTCCATCGGCGCAGTTCACCAGGATATTGGCCGGTTTGACGTCCTTGTGGAGGAGGCCTCGTCGGTGCGCCTTGCCCAGCGCGGCGACGATGCCGATGGCAAGGTGCAGGAAGCGTCCTATCTCCATCGGTCCGTCGATGAGGCGCTCGAGCGGTTCGCCGCCAGGATCCTCGACCACCAGCGCTGTCCGACCGGCTTCGCGCACGAGCTCCAGCGGGCGCGCCGCCCAAGCACCATCCAGCTCATCCTTCAACCCATATTCGTGGGCGAGGCGATCGAGCGCAGCCGAAGGCGGGCGTTCCGCGGCTGGGAGAATGACCAGCACAGGGCCGCGGCCGCCATCGCCGTCTTCGCGCCATCCCCGGCAGAAGACGCGTTCGCCATCCTCCCACAAGATCTGCAAGCTGTGCTCTGCCTGAGCTTCTAACAGAATCGAATGCTCCATTTAGCGTGCTCCGCGGCGAAGCTTCCCGTTAGCGATCAGCCTGCTCAGCACAAACTCCGCCATAACCAGCTTGTCCTGGATTGTGCCATGGCCGATGCAGTATGGCCATGTCCTTTGCCGGCTGCAGCGGGAACTGCCCATCAGCTGCCGACCCGCCGAACTTGCGCATCAGTTTCAGCGCGGCGTGCTTGTTGCGCTTCGACTGTACCAGCACGTCGAGGATCCAGGCTTCGGCGTCCGAAGCCCGCCAGAAATAGACCACACGGCCGTCGATTTTCCGATAGACCTCGTCGCGCGAGGGGGTTGTCCCGAGGAATGTTGAAAAGTCCGGAGCGGCGTTGCTCGCCTTGAGCCGTTAGGCTCGGGGTGCTGATCCATGAAAGGAAAGCAACGCCATGAAGAAGCATACCACGTCGACCACAATTCCCACCTATGCGTTGAAGGTTGAAGCGCTGGTGTCGGGAGCCATCTTGGCTTGAGAATATCGAACTTCGCGCCAAGAAAGCCATCAAACGTGAGAATATGTTTGGTCGATATTCTCACATTTGATGGCTTTGCCTCATCGCTTGAGCTTCAAGCCGGGCTATCTCGCATAGACGTACGAACGCTCCTCGCCCCTTAAGGATCGTCTCATCTCGAACAGCGTTGAGGGTGTTGGGATTGGCGATCGTTTGCGAGACGCCCGCCAAAAGGGCTGGACGGAAAGAGATAGGCAGCGTCCCAACGGCGGCATGGTTGATCCTGCGCTTGATGGGTCGCGCGAGACCGTCGAATTCGGGAAAGATCGTGCCGAGCGCCCAGCCGACAACGGGGTCGCGACCATTCGCGCCGCAGGGCCGCCAAGTCTGCACGAGCAGCGCGCGCATGAGCGCGATCGGCGAATAGTCGAAAGAGCTGTCGCCGTGAAGGAAACGCTCAATGATCGCCTCACCGACTAAAGCTTCCTTCCATACGTGCGCGAATGGGCTGGTGTCGCGCAATGTTTCGCCGATGTCGGGACGCTCGTTTGTGTCCGACAAGGGCGCGCCGCAAGCCGGGCAGGTGACGCGCCAAGCTTTTCGCCAATGCTTCGGGACCGCGCCAGATGCGCCGTCCCGCGCGTGCCGATCCGCGCAGGGCCGGCAAATTTGCGGCGCTCTGTTCCGGCAGATTAGTTCATCGGATCCCGCCGGCGCATCGACGAACGTCATCGCTATGAGCGCAATCGGATCGCGTCTGAGCTTTTCGGATAGGCGCGCGACCTGCGCCCATCCCAGCCGATGGTCGAGAACCGAGAGGTTGCGCGTGCCGAGCATCAGCCATTTGGCGAAGAACGGCCCTGTGACCCCGAAGTAGGCCGCGTGCCTGGCCAACCAACGACGATAGCAGTTCGTCGTCGATCGGTCTCAGCACCACTGGCAGAGGTCTATGAGCG
>Ga0335070_10008840_pt1 | contig 11825 bp, 14 predicted proteins | sample Lox_Sample_13_FD_206722 | JGI IMG/M metagenome (GOLD analysis project Ga0335070, IMG submission 206722) | Soil microbial communities from Loxahatchee National Wildlife Refuge, Florida, United States - Lox_Sample_1.3 | ecosystem: Environmental > Terrestrial > Soil > Wetlands | place: USA...
GGCCGCCTCGGCCAGAAGATCAAGGAAGCCGCGCGCGCCTGCCTCGGCATCATGGAATTGCTGACCTTCGACATGACGAAGATCGTCATGATGCTGTTGGTGGCCCTTGTCCTGCTGGCCTGGCAGGATCCGCCGCTGGCGCTGGGCCTTGGCGTGTGGACGCTGATCTACGTCGCCATCTCCGGTCTGCTTGCCCGCCGATGCGTCCTGCTGTCCAAGGCGATGTCCGACGCCGTCAGCGTGAGCTCGGGCAAGATGATCGATGCCATCGCCAACGCCGATGCGATCCGCAGCTTCGCCCGCTGGCGTTTCGAGCGCGATTTCCTCAGCAAGTACTTCGTCGCGGAGCGTCACCGCTCGATGCGGCTTCGCTGGTTCCTGTTGCTGATGCGCGTGTTCCAGGCGATCGCCGTGTTCTCCATGCTCGGCCTCATGACTTACAGCGCGCTCGACGCGACGCTGGCCAAGCGCCTGGACATCGGCACCTTCACCATGGTGTTCACGCTCACCAACCTGATCTCGCTCAATGTCTGGAACCTGTCGAACCGGATGCTCGATTTCTTCGATCACACGGGTACGCTGACCGAGGCCATCGATCTGGTGACCCAGACTCATGAGATCACCGATCGGCCGGATGCCGTGCCGCTCGCGGTCACGCGCGGCGAGATCTCGTTCCAGTCCGTCACCTACCGGCATCCCGACGGCGCCACGCTGTTCGACGGCCTCGACCTCGACATCGCCGCCGGCGAGAAGGTCGCCCTGGTCGGACCGTCCGGATCGGGCAAGAGCACGCTCGTGAAGCTGCTGCGCCGACAGTTCGAGCCGCAAGGCGGCCGGGTCCTGATCGACGGGCAGGATATCGCGCGCGTTACCTGGGACTCGCTCAACGAGACGATCGCGGAAGTGCCGCAGGCACCGGCGATCTTCCACCGCCCCATCAGCGACAACATCCGGTACGGACAGCTTGCCGCCGGCGAACACGAGATGCATGCCGCCTCCGTGCAGGCGCACTGCCATCCCTTCATTCTGCAGCGGCCGCAGGGCTATCGGACGATCGTCGGCGAGCAGGGCATCAAGCTGTCGGGAGGCGAGCGCCAGCGCGTCGCGATCGCGCGGGCGCTCCTCAAGGATGCGCGCATCCTCGTGCTCGACGAGGCGACGTCTTCTCTCGACTCGGAGTCCGAGCATCTGATCCAGGAGGCGTTGTGGGAGCTGATGCCCGGTCGCACGGTCATCGCCATCGCCCACCGCCTGTCGACGATCACCGGCATGGACCGCATCCTCTACCTGGAGAAGGGCCGCATTCTCGAACAGGGCACCCACGCCACCCTGCTCGCGCGCGGCGGGCCCTACGCGCGACTGTGGAGTCGCCAGGTCGGTGGATTCATCGGCAACGAATAGTGACCTGCCGTGAGCCTGCTCGACCAGGTCCGCGCTTGCATGCGCCGCGACATGACGCGGTATCGGCCCTTCCGCATCGATACGGTGCGTGTCGGTTGGGTGCGCGACGGCATTGCGACGCTGCTGCGAGACTTCTCGGCGACCTTCGTCGTCACCGACGAGTCCGTTCGGCTGGCTGCTGGCCTCGATAACTTCGCGGCGCGGACCGAGGCGGTCGATGCAGCGCTTCGCCGGTTGCGCGAGCAGGGGCACTTCGCCGGCTGGCGCAATGAGGCCTACGCGGTCGCGACGTCATTTCACGACGCGCCGCTCATGCAGATGGAGCGGGCGGCGGCGCCGGCCTTCGGCCTGCTGACCCACAGCGTCCATGTCGTCGGCTATCGCGGCACGGGCGAGGCGATGGAACTATGGGTTGCCCGTCGCTCCCGCACCAAGGCCGTGGGTCCCGGCAAGCTCGATCTTCTCGCCAACGGCGGCCAGCCGATCGGCATCGGGCTGCGGGAGAACCTGCGCAAGGAGTGCTGGGAGGAGGCCGGCGTGCCGACCGATCTGGCGCAGCAGGCGCGGCCGGCGAGCGCCGTCGCCTACCTGTTCGAAGACGATCGCGGCCTGCGCGACGAGATCGATTTCGTGTTCGACCTTGAACTCCCGCCGGATTTCGTGCCGCGCAATGTGGATGGCGAGGTCGAAGAGTTCTTCCTGTGGCCGGCGGCGCATGTCTGCCGGTTGCTGGCCGAGACCGACGAGTTCATCGACGACGCTGCGATGGGGTCGATCGACTTCCTGGTTCGTCACGGCGTGATCGCGCCGGAGACCCCGGGTTATCTGGAGATCGTGCACGGCCTGCGCAGCCGGCCGAATGGCCTTGGCTCCTAGAGAATATCGGCCCGGTCGGCAGCCGAGAGGACGTGCATGGTGCCGTCCCAGATCATGTGGCAGGCCACGTAGAAGATGATCGCCAGGCCGACATAGGCGATCCAGTGGAAGCGCTTGAGCAAGCCTGCGATGAGCGCGGCGGCGGCGCCCATGAAGGCCACCGACAGCACCAGGCCGACGATCAGCACCCAGGTGTGGTCGCGGGCAACACCGGCGACGGCAAGCACATTGTCGAGAGACATGGAGACGTCCGCCAGGACGATCTGGAACGCAGCCTGACGAAACGTCTTCGTCCCCTTCGCCTGCTCGCCGCGCCCGTTGGCCTCGCCTTCGACAGTGGCCGCCGGCCCGACGGCGGTGGGCGCATGGTCATCACCGCTCGGCCGTCCCTGCCGCAGCTCGCGCCATAGCTTCCAGCACACCCACAGCAGCAGGATGCCGCCGGCAAGCGTCAAGCCGATGATCTGCAGCAGCTGCGACGTGACGACAGCGAAGGCCACGCGCAGCACTGTCGCGGCTGCGATGCCGATGAAGATGACCTTGCCGCGCTGTTCGCGCGGCAAGCCGGCGGCCACCATGCCGACGACGATGGCGTTATCGCCCGCCAACACGAGATCGACCATGATCACCTGCAGCAAGGCGCTGATCTCGGCCACGCTGATCATGGGTGGAACACCGTCGATGTCTGTTCGTGCACGCTGGCGCTCACATCAAGCCGGCGCTGCTGACGGCATTGACCATGAGGGGAGATCCCTCCCACAGCAGGGTGCAGGCGACGTAAAAGATCACGGCGAGTCCGGCATAGCCGATCCAATGGAAGCGCTTCAGGAGGCCCGCCAGCAGGGTCGCCGCCGCCCCCATGAAGGCGATCGACAGCACGAGGCCGATGATCAGGATCACCGGGTTGTTGCGGGCAACGCCGGCAACGGCGAGGACGTTGTCGAGCGACATCGATATGTCCGCGATTATTATCTGCGTGATCGCTTGGCCGACGGTTTTGTTCGAGGCCGCCAAAGGCATGCTGAGGCGGCTCTGTAGCTTTGCGCCGCAATCGGCGGTCGGCAGGACGCCGATCTCTTTTTCGAGTTCCTCGACCGCGGCGTCCTGGCGTCGTTGCTGTCGAAGCTCGCGCCACAGCTTCCAGCACACCCACAGCAGCAGGATGCCGCCGGCAAGCCGCAGGCCGATATAGGCATAGAGTTCGGAGGTGGCCAGCGCGAACACGACCCGCAAACCGGTCGCTGCGGCGATACCGATGATCATCACCTTGCCGCGCAGAGCCTCGGGTAGCCCGGCCGCCGCCATGGCCACGACGATGGCGTTGTCGCCCGACAACACCACATTGACCATGACTACTTCGAGAAGTTCGCTGAGTTCGTTCAGATAGGGCATTGCCAGGCGAGGTCGGTCGCTCTTGTCACAGCTAGATCGGCTGCGCCATCGCCGGTTTATCCGGGAGGCCCGCCATGGCACGCACCTCGGCCGGTGTTCGACCGGCCTCGCGAAGCGCCCTTAGGGTGACGGCGCCATCGCGCTTCGCCAGCCGCCGTCCGGCGCCGTTGGTGAGGAGTATGTGGTGCTTATAGGCCGGCTCCGCCAGTCCCAAGAGTGTCTGAAGCAGCCGATGCAGGTGGGTGGCGTGGAACAGATCCTCGCCCCGGATGACCAGGGTTATTCCCTGCAAGGCGTCATCCACGGTCACGGCCAGGTGGTAGCTGGCTGGGACTTCCTTGCGGGCCAGGACGACATCGCCGAGCTTGAGCGGATCGGCCGGGATACGGCCCTGGCCCTCCTCGGTCCAGGTCAGGCTGCCGGTGAGGCCGGCGGCCTTGGCAACGTCGAGGCGGAGGGCGTAGGGCAACCCGCTTCCCATGCGGGACGCGCGTTCGCCGGCACGCAGATTTCGGCACGTCCCCGGGTAGAGCGGCCCATCGGGACCATGGGGGGCATGGCCGGCGTTGGCGATCTCCGCCGCGATCTCCTTGCGGGTGCAGAAGCAGGGATAGAGCACGCCCAATTGCTCCAGACGATGCAGCGCCGCCGAATAGTCTGACATATGCTGCGACTGCAGTCGCACCGGCTCCTCCCATAGCAGGCCGAGCCAGGCAAGGTCTTCGAGTATCGCGGCCGTGAACTCCGGCCGGCAGCGCGTGGTGTCGATGTCCTCGATGCGCAGGATGAAACGTCCCGCGGCGCTCCGCGCCGCCTCCCAGCCGCACAGCGCCGAGGCGGCGTGGCCCAGATGCAGGTATCCGGTCGGGCTTGGCGCAAATCGGGTGACGACCATCGCTGGAGCAAGGGAGCGGACAAGTCGGAAGGCCACGACCATGCCCATTTGGGGCGCCAGCGGCAAGGATGGCCTCGCGTTCTGGCTGCTGACCTGCATCGAGGCGTGACATTGCAGAGCCCCGACTCTCGCATTACTACAGGGCGGCGTCACGTCGCCACGCGGCGCGTGCTGGTGCACAGGAAGGGTATCTGGGAGCCTGGGTTTGGAAAACGACAGCGTCACTATCGGCGGACGCGACTTTCCCGTGTGGCCGTCCGGGCAGGAGGTGCGGCCTCTCGGTCATCGCACGATTGGTCTTACGAGCTTCGCCGATGCAAGCGGCATCCACCCGTCTCTGATCGAGCGCATCCATGCGCTGGAAGGCGACCAGCGCTTCGCCAGCCGCTACTTCCGCGCCGCCGGCGGGACGAAGGTCTATCATCTCGACCGTTGGGAATCGCCGGCAGCCGATCTCTTGAATGCGCGCGCGCTGCATATGAGTCAGTTGCTGCTGGGCAGCGAGATGGCGGCGATCGATCTGTCCTGGGCCAACGTGTATCGCCACGGCGATTACGCGATGGCGCACAGCCATGAACGGACGGCGGCGAGCGTCGTCTATTGCGTCGATGCCGGCGACGAGGATCCCATGGATCCTCTCAGTGGTAAGCTCGCGCTCGTCGATCCGCGCGTCGAGGCCTGCTGCCAGAAGCGCAAGGACTCCGTCACCAATCCGCTGATGCCGCGCATGGAGCCGGGATCGATGATCGTGTTCCCCAGCGCCCTCGTCCACTCGGTCAATCCCTATACGGGGCATCGCCCGCGGATCACCATCGCCTGGAACATCGACAAGGACGTCATTCCCGGACAGGCACTGCCGGGCATGATGCCCTGAGCAACCGACTCCAACCCTGAGCCACAGGACATCCCTCATGCGGCGCCTCGTCGAGATAACCGGCCCGTCATTCGGACCCGCAGCCGGCGGCAAGCCGCGGCAACTCGTCGTTCTGCTTCACGGCTATGGGGCCGATGGCAACGATCTTCTGGGTCTGGCCCCGCACTGGGCGCGACTGCTGCCGGAGGCCGAATTCCTTGCGCCGCATGCGCCCTTTCCCTGCGAGGCTGCACCGTTTGGGCGCCAGTGGTTCGGCTTCGAGGGGCGAAGCGACGACATGATCCTGGCGGAGACGCGGACGGCAGCGGGGTTCCTCGACGCGTTTCTGGACGCCGAACGGGATCGGCGTGGCCTGCGTGACAATCGGATTGCGCTGGTCGGCTTCTCTCAAGGCACCATGATGTCGCTGCATGTGGCGCCGCGGCGCCCGCAGCCAGTGGCGGCGGTGGTGGGTTATTCAGGCGCGCTCATCGCGCCTCAGACTCTGGCCGCCGAAATCCGTTCGCCGCCGCGCATCCTGCTGGTTCACGGCACATCCGATCCCGCCGTGCCCTATGCATCGCTGGATCTGGCGGCGCAGGCCCTGCGGGCATCGGGATGCGAGGTAACAACGGAAAGCCGTCGCGGCCTGGCTCATGCCATCGATGAAGAGGGCTTGGCGCTCGGCGGACAATTCCTGGTGACATCGTTCACGCCAACCTCCGCGTAACAAGTTCTTGACCGAAACTGCCCGCAATTAGCCGCAAAACCGCAACATCTAGGGTTTTGACCCCGTGCGCGTGATGCACTATATGAATGGCATGCGCCCGCGCCGGAAACACAAACCTGGCTGACAGGGGGCAGCGTAATGGCTCCGCCGGAAAGCTGCCCCGCCCTCGTTCTCAATGCCGATTTCCGGCCGTTGAGTTATTTCCCGTTGTCGCTGTGGCCCTGGCAGGAAGCGGTGAAGGCCGTCTTCCTCGATCGCGTCAACATCGTTTCGGAATATGAAGAGGTCGTGCGCAGCCCGTCGTTCGAGATGCGGCTGCCGAGCGTCATCTCGCTCAAGGAGTTCATCCCGCAGGCGCGTCGTCCCGCCTTCACGCGGTTCAACGTCTTCCTGCGCGACCGCTTCTGCTGCCAGTACTGCAACGCGAACTTCCCGACCCACGACCTGACGTTCGATCATCTTGTACCGCGTTCGCGCGGCGGTCGCACCTGCTGGGAGAATGTCGTCACCGCCTGCCAGACCTGCAATCTGCTGAAGGGCAGCCGGCTGCCGCATGAGGCGCACATGTTCCCGCGCCAGCGGCCGATGCAACCGTCGACCTATCTCTTGCAGGAGAACGGGCGCGCCTTTCCGCCGAACTATTTGCACCAGAGTTGGCGCGACTTTCTCTATTGGGACACCGAACTGGAGCAGAGCTAGCTCAGACGCGCTCCGCCAGCCAGATCGCGAGGCGCGATCCGGCGTTGATCGCACCCTTGAGCAGATCGTACGCCGGTGCCCGCTCGGCGCCTTCGGCGACACCAAGATCGCGATGCTCGACCTCCTCGGCGCGGAATTCCTCGACCATGCGCTTCAGCGTCGGATCCCCATCGCCGAGCTGGGCGGCCTGCCGGGCGTAGTGTTCGTCGATCACTTCTTCGACGGCGACCGTGCAGGCCATCGCCGCCTCGCGGCCGAGCAGCGCGGTGGCCGCGCCGAGGGCATAGCCTGCAACATGCCACAGGGGATGCAAGGCGGTGGGCCGCACGCGGCGCTCCGCGATCAATCTGTCGAAAGCAGCGAGATGACGATCCTCCTGCGCCGCCATGTGACGAATCGGGGCGGCATCGGGCCGCTGCCCGAGGATGGCGAGCTGGCCCGCGTAGATCCGCTGGGCGCCGTATTCGCCCGCATGGTCGACGCGGATCATCCGCTCGATCCGCTCCTCGCGCGATAGATCGCCTGGAAGTTCGCGCGTGGATCCTTCGCTCACCCGATCTTCCTCGCTATCGCCGCCGTGCCGCGGCCCATAGGGTCGCGAGGCCGCAGGCCGTCGCATAGATGAAGTTGTACCCGGCCATGGAGATGCCGAACAGCGACCAGGCCGGCTGGTCGCAGGGCGTCACCGGGGTCTGCAGGAGCTGTTGTTCGAGTTCCTCCGGCGTGAGGTTGGGCGACAATGTGCTCCCGCATTGTGCGGTACCCGCCCACCAATGGTGCTCGACCCCGACATGGAAGAAGGCGATGCCGGCATCGACGAGGAAGACGATCGCGGCCAGCAGAAGGACGGCGCGGAGCAATGTCGGACGCGCCACCAGGAGCAGCCCGATCACCCCGAGCACGGCGGCAACGCCATAGGGGTAGCGCTGATAGATGCAGAGGATGCAGGGCTGCAGGCCGCCCCAGTACTGAGAGGCGAAGGCGACGCCGAGGCTAGCGAGGCTGGCCAGCAGGACCAGGAAGGGGGCGGTGCGACGGTCGGATATTGCGCTGTTCATGCAACCTACATATGGGCGAGTACGAGCCGAATCGATAGCGGTCGTCAGACGAGATAGCGCGTCACGATGACACCGCCAACGATCAGCAGAACGAACACGGTGGTAACCAGGGTCAGCCGTCGTTCGACGAAGTCGCGGATCGGGGGGCCAAAGAACCGCAGCAGGCCGGCGACGATGAAGAATCGGGCACCGCGCGTGACGATCGAGGCGAGGACGAAGACCGGCAGATTGAACCCGGTCAGGCCGCTGGCGATGGTGACGATCTTGTAAGGTATGGGCGTCAGGCCTTTGATCAGGATGATCCACAGGCCCCAATGCGCATAGGCGTCCCGAAATGCCTCGAAGTTGCGTTCCCCGATGACCCATTGCCCGAACGACTGGAGATAGTAGCCGATGGCGTAGCCGGCGAGTCCGCCGAGGACGGAGGCCGCGGTCGCGACCAGCGCAATGCGCCAGGCACGTTTCGGTTCGGCCAGCACCATCGGGATGATCATCGCGTCCGGCGGGATCGGGAAGAAGGAGCTTTCGGCAAAGGCCACGACCGCGAGGGCCGGCACCGCCTGGCGGGTATGCGCCAAGGCCATGATCCAGTCGTAAAGCCGCCGCAGCATCGATTCCCCGCCTTCGCGCCGGACCGGTGTAGCAGCGCCATCCATGGCGGGCAATCGCTGCCGGCGGAGCCCGTTGCATCGCCTCCTGGGATGGCTATGATCGCGGCCCGCGAGGAGCGGCCCCTGTGGCGGAATTGGTAGACGCGGCAGACTCAAAATCTGTTGCCCGCAAGGGCGTGCTGGTTCGAGTCCGGCCAGGGGCACCAACAAAATCAAAGAGCTACCAGCTGTAAAATCAACAACCGGCGCGATGTGAGGAAATGTCGGGCGAGAGGGAGCAAACCAAGCGGGCGATCCGCGTCGCAAAGCAGATCCGGCGCTCGCAATGGAAGAAGGCAATAAAGTTGGAGGGGCGAAGGCGCGCGAATGAACGCGATGCGCGGCTTCATATCGTCGAGGTTGTGTCCGCGGTCATCGCGGGGCTGCAGTCTCGGCTCTAGCACCTCTGCGCTAACCGTCAACCCCGCCGAACGCGCTCGACGGGACCGCTTTTCGTGCGGCCATCGACTGCCCGCCGCGGCATGACAAGTCGCCGGCAGCCATGGATCGCAAGACCGATGATCAAGGTCACCGTCGCTTGACCCAAGGCGATCATGGCGGAGGCAGCGATCGGAGGCAGCGGTAGCCCCGCATCGCCAAGCATGAAATCGGCCACGACTTGCATCAGCATCCCGGCAACCACGGCGAGCAAGACGAGCAGCGAAACCCGTCGGATCAGCAGTCCGATCAGAATCGCCACGACCCAGATCACGGGCGACCGGACGCTACCGACCAGCGCCCCGAGATAGAATTGCAGCAGTTCCATGCGAGCTCCCTAGTTGACCGAGGCCGCAAAGCCCGGCGCTGACGCAACCGACCCCCCTGATTGGCGCGGGGTTGTCGGAAAAAAGCAACAAAAGAACCGCCGCGGAAGTCCCCATCGTGGGCGAGTGCGGCTGTGGCGCGGGGGCGGCGCTCGGGTTGCTGCGGAATCAACAAGTTCGGCTTGAATTCGGCGGGATGGTGACCCGCCGCACAGCGGGGTCCACAGCCGCGGCCTTAGAGTTTCCTTAACCAAGAAGTCAAGCTTTGTTAAGGCCATGAGGTCGACCATGGGGACATTGATCTTTGCATTTCATTTATTCGGACAGGATGGAGCCCCATGGCCAACCCGACCGTTCACAAATTTCCCCAGGACCGCGCGGCGGCGGAGTCGCCGTCTGCGGCAAAGCAGCCGGCAGGGCTTGCCGCCATGATGTCGAAACTCACAGCCGAATTCGGCGGAACGACCGAAGCGCCCAGTGTCGCGGAACGCATGGCCATGGGGGCCGGGCCGCAGATCGCCTTCCTGTCGCGCGCCGTCGTATTGCAGGCGATCGCCGCTGCCTTCCTGCTGGGGCTCTGGATCGCCGGATTGGCGAGCAAGCCGTTCGAGGGCGAGAACGCGCCCCTCTGCTGGCTCATCCTCGGCATCGGCGCGATCGGTCTCGTCTGCGTGTTCCTGCAGCGCTGGCAGGACGTGCAGTGGATCGCCACCCATGTCGTCCGCATCGGCCTCCTCGGCACCGTGGTCGGCCTCATCATCGCCTTCTCCGCCGCCCGCCATGGCGGCTCCACCGACGCTACCGAGATCAAGAACATGATCGCCTCGGTGGTCGACGGCATGTACGTTTCGCTCTACGCAACGCTGCTCGGCATCGCCACGAACCTCTGGTTGAAGATCAACCTGCGGCTGCTGGGCAACTTCCATGGATGAGGAGACCCTTACCGTCTGGCTCGATACCGCCTTGCTGATGCTCGGCGGCTTCATCCTCATGACGGTCCTGATGCTGTCGGTCGTGAATCCACCGGCGAAGTCGGCGGAGACCGTGGGCGAGCAGTCGCCCGGCAATGTCATCGTCGAGGCGCAATGGGGCGACGGGCTCGATGCCGACGTCGATCTCTGGGTGCAGGCCCCCGGCGACAAGCCGGTCGGCTATTCCAACAAGAGCGGCCGCGTCTTCAACCTGCTGCGCGACGACCTCGGCAAGGCCCAGGACGTCACCGACCTGAACTACGAGGTCGCCTATAGCCGCGGCATGCCGGCGGGCGAGTACATCGTCAACGTCCATATGTACCGCGGCATCGGCGTCACCTATCCCGTCCCGGTCAAGGTTGTCGCCAGCCTCAAGGCGACGCCCGACGACACCGCCCAGCCGCTGGTGACGACGACGGTCAAGCTGCAGCACGAGAACGACCAGATCACCGCCTTCCGCTTCACCCTTGACGACAAGGGGCATCTGGTCACGGGCAGCGTCAACAATCTCTACAAGGAACTGCGGGTGGCCGTACAATGATCGTCACGGCCGTCCTCTTCGCCCTGCTGCTGGGCGCCGTCATCTTCCTGGTCCTGCCGCGGGCGCGGCTATGGCAGCGCGTGGCGTCGACCGGCCTCTTCGTCGTCCTGATCGCCGTGGTCTATGGCGGCTCGATCGAGCTGCTGAGCCGGCCCAAGCCGCTGCGCCTCGAGTGGCGCGATGCCGCCCATGCTCAGGTGCTGGGCGCCAGCATCCGCGAGGGCGAGGCCATCTATGTCTGGCTGCAGGTCGACGGCACGAGCGAGCCGCGCGCCTATGCCCTCCCCTGGGACCCGAAGACGGCGCAGCAATTGCAGAACGCCATGCGCGATGGCGAAGAGAACGGCACCGAGGTGCAGGCGAACATGCCCTTCGAATCCGGCATCGACGAGCGCGAACCCCGGTTCTATGCGATGCCGCAGCAGGCATTGCCGGACAAGAACTACACGAGCAGCAGCCCGCTGGTCTTCCAGCCCGGCTCCTGAAATCGCAGGCGCTCCGTCCGCGAGCGCCCTTCGGTCTCATCACATCGTCACATAACCTTCACCGCTCCGTCTGACGCGGTTAACGCTCCGACTCTAGCTTCGCGTCGCGCGAGGGTGTGACGGCATGGGGGCCGGCACCCTCTTTTCATCGCACAAGCAGGAGGAGTCGGATGACCGAACGCACAAGTTTGGCTGCCGGAGCAGCATCGACCGCGACCGATTTCGAGTCGGTTGTCGCGAAACGCCTGTCGCGCCGCGCTGCGCTGATGGGCATGACGGCGGCCGCGGCGGCCGGCGGGCTCGGCAGCCGCCTCTTCAGCGGCGAGGCAAAGGCGGCGGCCGAGACGAGCCTTACCTTCACGGAACTGACGCGCATCTACGACGAGAAGGATCACGTAGCGCCCGGCTATGCGAAGCAGGTCCTGGTGCGCTGGGGCGATCCCATCGTCAAGGGCGGCGCTGCCTTCGATCCGGCAAAGCAGTCGGTCGCGGCGCAGGAGCTGCAGTTCG
>Ga0335070_10008841_pt1 | contig 11824 bp, 6 predicted proteins | sample Lox_Sample_13_FD_206722 | JGI IMG/M metagenome (GOLD analysis project Ga0335070, IMG submission 206722) | Soil microbial communities from Loxahatchee National Wildlife Refuge, Florida, United States - Lox_Sample_1.3 | ecosystem: Environmental > Terrestrial > Soil > Wetlands | place: USA: Florida...
CCAATATTCTGCACGCGAACCGCCGTGCTGTTCAGACGAATCCTGATTGGAGCGCCTTCGCGATCCAGATGGCTGTAGTCGGCCTGGGCGGTTACGACGTCCTCGGCGGTAGGACCCGGTACAGCATCCGGAATCAGAGCCCGCACAAGTAACCGCGCAATGGACGCGTTGCCATCAGGAAAATGGAATCGATAGGAACCGCCATTCGCATATCCAGCCGCGGAGTAACTCATGTGCGGGGCTGCACCCGGATCGAGCCCCATGCCCTGGAACCCAGGCAAACCAATCGCCCAGCAGTCGAGAGCGGGTTCGGCATCGATGCCCACTCCCCACTCTCCTTCTGTGCGACGCTGGTAAAAAGGAATGACGCCAGGATCAGCTTTCGCCACGTTGAGCAGAAAGTCGCGATAGCTCGTCTTCGAGAGCCGCGCTTTCTTCTCGGCCGACGATATTCCCGGCATGTAGTCAATCTTGCCTACTTGAATCCGCACGATATCGCGCTGGACCTCGGGAGAGAGCGGCGTTTTTGCTAAGAAATCCTTCCAGGCGTTCTCGGCCGGAGCTTGCTTGTTAGGACCTTCCTCTTCCCATCCGCCGCTGGGAAGGCCGACAACAAGCCGATCCTCGCCAAATGTCTGCTTATCGAAAAAGACTCCGGATCCAAGGCCGAGAGAACGATAGAGCGCGTGATCGGTAAACTTTTGCTCGAACTGTGGAGGATCGATGCCAAGCTCTTTCAGTAGTCCATCCGCAACGGCGCTATATGGCGTGGGACTATCAATCAGGAAAGTGCCGCCATTGAGGAGCTGCAGCTTGCCGCCGAGGTGAAACTCGTTCCGCTTCGCGTGCCCGCCGAAGTCGTCGTGGTTCTCCAGAATAAGCACGCGAGCGGACTTGCCCACTCGCGCGCGGAAGAAATAAGCAGCTGCTAAGCCGCTAATCCCTGCTCCAACAATTACCAGATCGTAGACTTCACCGGTGCTGACTGGTTGACCCGCACTGTCCCAAAACGTTCCATCGCGAACACTGTGGGCGATCTCGAATGACCCGGGATGACTGCCGCGCAAGCCAGTTTTTGTAGGTGGGTAGTATCCAGGCTTATTCTGCGGCTCAGCTTGGCCGCTCGACTGACCTGCCGAACCGTGAGGCAGTAGCGCGGCGCCAATCACCATCGCCGCGCCGTTCATAAAATCCCGGCGCGTGATCAGCCGATCCATGCCTAAATAGCGGTCATCGGAGCGACTCATGCTCTGTTCTCCAAAAGGACGCAGCGCGTTTCACTTCTTCTTCGGCGCATGGGAATAGTGCAGGTGCACGACCTTCCAAGCACCGTTTCGCTTGAACCACACGTCGGATTCGTGGAAGTCGTCGTCGCTGACGTCGCCCTTTGGCGAGCGCGTTTTGACATGCAGCACGTAGCTCGCGACCACGCAGTCGCCATTCGGACCAATCTGGATGATCATGTCGGAGGGGTGCGCCGACTCGATCCTGCCGCCGCTCTGGATGAACGCCGTCCACTCCTTCTTATATTGGGGCAGATCGGTTCGCCCTTCCGGAAGCCATTGTGTGAAATCGTCCGCGTAGTACGCAAAATAGGTTGGAAGATCATTGGCAGCGTAGGCTGCGTTCATCTTGTCTTCCAAGTCACGGATCTGTTTATCGATTTCGGATTGCTGGGCAATACACGGCAATGTCATTGTATATACCACGACCAGCAATGCTGCTAACGTCCGTCGATGAGCCACTTTGCGCCCTCTCTTTCTTTGTTAGTCAATTAGCTCGACAACAGTTCTCGTACCGCGCGATAAGCCTGGTCAATTGCCTGGTCGGTGTAAGCCGCAGCCGCCGCGTCGGAATTGGCAATGGTTATCCGCCCATGGCGCCGGCGAGCAATGTCGCACGGCCGCTTGCCCTCGGGCCAGTCGGGGTCCCACAGCGGGTTGTATTCGTAAGCGTACCCATGTGGCCAGCGGTTGACGGTGATTGCCTCGATGTCGCGCGCGGGATCGAAACCACCCCCACCTAGAACGCGAGTGAGCTGGTCGCGAATATTGCGCTCGAAAGTATCAAAAGGCGTGGAGAGCAATTCGTAATGACCAACACGCTGCTGGTCTCTCGCTGGGAGACCTGGTTGACAAGGAGTTCGTAGCATGCGGAGCAGTATTGGGTCTTCGGGTGAATGCGGAGCTTTGTAATCGCCGATGTTGATCGCTTGGTCCAGATTCATCGACGAATGATACATACCCGGACAGGAAATGCCCCGCACTCCGAGTTTGTGAAACGCGGTCGAGTTGCGCAGACCCACCACCGTGTAGACCAGCGGCACTTTAACGCCATAGTGCAGCGCTTCCTTTTGGTCCGCAGGAAGCTCCGGACAAAGGTATGGGATGGCCATATTCCAGCACGCCAACACCGTCCCCTTCGCGCGAACGCTGTAAGCCTTCTGATCACGGCCGTACACTACCTCGACTTGCTTGGCGGCCGACATTTCTCCTACATGTCGTGCCAGCACCGCGGTGCTGCTTAACCGGACGCGAACGGGGGACTCAGTACGATCGAGGCGACTGTAGTCCATCTTGGCAGTGACGATATCCTCCGCCGTATTCCCGGGAGCCGCATCGGGGATTAAAGACCGCACCAACATGCGCGCAATCGACGCGTTCCCGTCGGGAAAGTGAAAGTGATAATCCTGTTTGGGGGTGACCTCGCCCAACGCGGTGATGCTCAGGCCTTTGGACGGGACCCGATCCAGGCCCATGCCCTGAAACCCCGGAAAATGAATGGCCCAGCAGTCCAGCGCGGGAACCGCATCAATGCCAATTCCATATAGCCCGTGCGTGCGGAATTGGTAAAACGGGATAACATCGGGGTGAGCCTTAACCACGTTGAGCAGGAAATCCTTGTAGCTCATTTTCGAGAGGCGCGCCTTCTTCTCCGATTGCGCGACTCCCGGCATGTAGTCGATCTTGGCCTCTTGAATGCGAGCGATGTCCTTCTGCGCCTCGGCAGACAAGGGCGTGCGCGCGAGGAAGTCCGCCCACTTGCCTGATGCACCCTGGCGGCCATAGAACCCGCCAGGAGCATTGGTCACCAGCCGCTCGGTTCCGAACGTTTCCTTGTCGAAGAAGTACCCAAATCCGAGGCCAGCATAGGCTTCGGGGTCTGCACACTTCTTCTCCAGCGCGGGAGGATCGATGCCCAGTTCCGTCAGCAGCCCTCGCGCTTCTTTGCTGTAGTCAAATGGCGACTCGATGGCGACCGTTCCCCCATTGGTGAGCAGCATCCGGCCGCCAAAGTGGAATTCATTGCGCTTCGCATGGCCGCCAAAATCATCATGATTATCGAGGATCAGAATGCGGGAGGAGACCCCAGCCTGCTTGCGGTAGAAGTACGCCGCCGCCAGGCCGCTGATGCCTCCTCCGACCACTATCAGGTCATACTCTTCGCCAGTTTCGACTGGCTTGCCCGCTTTCTGCCAGAAAGTGCCGTCCCGCATCGCATGTGCCACTTCAAACGAGCCGGGATGGCTGCCTCGCATGCCGGTCAGAGTGGGAGGGTAATAGCCGGGGCGGTCCTGAGCAGATAAGGTTTGGGCCGCAAGCAGTCCGCCTAGCCACGGACTAGCAAGCACTCCACCTACGCCGATAGCCATACCATTCAGGAAATCCCGGCGCGTGATGTCTCGAGTCATGCCAAGTTGGCGGTCGCGATCTTGTGCGGAGCGTCCATCCTTCTCGTCAGCCATATTCCTCTATGCACCCTTGAGTTGTTCCTGAACTGCACGATATGCCTGATCAATCGCCGCATTGGTATACGCACTGGCGGCAGCATCAGAGTTGGCGATGGATATTCGTCCAAATTGCTTTCGTCCGATGACGCACGGACGCTTGTCGGGATCCCAGTGGGGATCGAACAACGAGTCGTATTCATAGGCGTATCCATGCGCCCAGCGGTTTACGGTAATTGCTGCGATGTCGCGGGCGGCGTCAAAGCCAGCCGCCGACAGCATGCGATTGAGCTGCTCGCGGATGTTGCGCTCAAACGTGGAAAATGGAGTCGTGATGAGGTCGAACCTGCCCATGCGGTACTGGTCGCGGCGCGGCAAGCCCGGCTTGCAGGGCGTGCGCAACATGAACAGCACCATGGGTTCTTGCGGATTGCTCGGAAACTGGTATCCGTCCAAGCTCACGGGGAAATCGAGCATGGTGAAGCTGTGATAGCTTCCTGGGGATACGATCTGTCGTATGCCTAGCTTGTGGAATGCGGTCCAGTTGCGGATCGCGACATGCGTGTAAACGAAAGGTTCCTTGACGCAGTAGTGCAGAGCTTCCTTTTGTTCTTCGGGAAGCTCGGGACAAAGATATGGAACCATGCTGTTGTAGCAAGCAAGGACGCACGCCTTCCCTTTTACGCTCTGGAGTTTTCCTTTTTTGACGTAAGCGACTTCCACCTCTCTGGGCGAGTCTGGCGCTCCTGAGTTACGGGCACGAACAACGGTAGAATTCAGCCGAATTCGAATCGGTGAGGACGGCTGGTCGAGTTTGCCGTAATCGACGCGCGCGGTGACAATGTCTTCCATGGTGTGGCCGGGAATGGATTCCGGGACCAGTGTTCGGACCAGCATTCGCGCGATCGAAGCATTGCCATCAGGAAAGTGAAAGATGTACGGTTCTTCCTTTTCCTGCTCTCCACCCAAATCCATGCCATCGAAACCCGCATAATGGCATGCGTCATAGTCGTCGGGATTTCGATAACAAGCCAGCGCGGAGACGGCGTCAATTCCAACCGCGAACAAATCGTGACTGTATGTCTGGAAGAAGGGCAGAACTGCCGGATCAGCTCTACAGATATCGGTTAGGAACGCGGCATAACTAATTTTTGCCAGTTTGGCGCGCTTCTCTTCCCGCGACAGGCCCGGCAAGTAGTCCTTCTTTTCCGTGTAAAGACGAACAATCTCTTTGCGCACGTTCTCCGCAAGCGGGGTTTTGCTGAGAAACTCGGGCCATGCGACCGAGCCCATTCCCGGCACTAATCGATCGTCGCCAAAGATTTCCTTATCGAAGAAGCACGCGGTGCCAAGATGCGAATAAAGCTTCTGATCGTAAGCCTTGTAGAAAACCTTCGGTTCGATCCCGAGATCTTTGAGCACACCTTTGGCAACCTCGCTGTACTCGGAGGGGCTCTCGATGGATTGTGTTCCGCCGTTGCTTAACAACAGCCGTTTCCCGACGTGGAACTCGTTGCGCCGGGCATGCCCGCCAAAGTCATCGTTGTTGTCGAGAATCAAGATCCGCGAATTCTTGTCAGCCTGCTTGCGGTAGAAATACGCTGCCGCTAGACCGCTGATACCGGCGCCGGTGACGATGAGGTCGTAACTCTCATGAGTGTCGACGGGAGTCCGGGCGCTCTCCCAAAAAGCCCCGTCGCGCAAAGCATGAGCGACAGCGTATGACCCGGGCGCGCTTCCTCTTATGCCGGTCAACGCGGGCGGATATTCTTCGGCATAAGCACGACCAACCGAGGACGCCGCTGCCAAAGCTGAACCGGGCAGGCTCGCGTATCCAAGCGCTCCAATGCCCACCGCCACACCATTGAGGAAGTCGCGCCGAGTAATACGGCGTCCCATGCCCAATTCTCGATCCCGATCTTTATTCATAAACGCCCGATACCATTCAGGATTCGTGCACCCACCTGCCGCCGGTCATAGTTCGCTCAATGGGTATGTTGACAAACGTGGACGGGTTTTCTTTAAAGGGATCGCGGCCCAGCACAACCAGGTCAGCAAGTTTGCCGGGCTCGATGGAGCCTTTCAGTTTCTCTTCGTAGGATGCGTAGGCTCCGTTGATCGTGCCCACTTTGATCGCCTCTTGCAGACTGATGCGCTGATTGGCGCCCCAAACATGCCCTTTCATATCCGTCCGCGTAACTTCTGATTGCAGCGCCATCGTTGGCGGAAATTCTCCCGGCGGATAATCGGAGGCCTGGGTCGGGCGCAGGCCCGCATCCAGGAATGTCCGCAGGGCAAACATGTGCTTCAGCCGCTCTTCCCCGTAGTACTGCATCTTTTCGCCGTGGTAGTACACATAGGTCGAAAACGGAGTGGGAATGGCATTCAGCGCCTTCATGCGGCTGATGATGGAATCGTTGATGAGTGTGCAGTGTTCAATGCGAAAGCGAGGGTCCTTGCGCGGGATCTCGCTATTGATTCGCTCGTAAACGTTCAACACGCGCTCAATCGCAACGTCGCCGTTGGCGTGAGTTCCGAGTTGCCAACCGGCAGCGTATGCCTTGCGTCCGAACTCGTAAAGTTCTTCTTCGGTCGCCGAAAAGGTGCCGTAATCGTTGGGGTGGCCGATGTATGGCTGAGAGAGACGGGCAGTTCGGGCGGAGATTGCGCCGTCAGCCACCTGCTTCATTCCACCGACTCTTACCCATTCATCGCCGAAACCGGTACGAACGCCTGCCGCGATCATTTGGTCAATTGCGGACCACCGAATGAAGCAGTAGACCCGCATGCCCAGATCGCCGCTGTCGCGAGCATCCTGGTAGGCCTGAAGATCCTCAGGTGTGCCCATCGCGTCGCCCACGGACGTGATTCCGGTCCTGGTCATCATCTTGGAAATCAGCTTCACGCCCTCGCGGTAGTCGTCGCGTGTGTATGTGGAAGGAATGACCTTGTTAAACGGCGCTGCAGCCCGCTCGATAATGTGCCCGGTGAACTGGCCTGAGGAGTCTCGTTCAAAGCTCCCGCCGGAGGGGTCGGGCGTGTTTTGGTTTACGCCAGCGACCTTGAACGCTAGCGAGTTCACGAAATCCAGGTGACCGCCCCGATGACTGACCAGGACAGGATGGTCGGGCACCGCTTCATCCAGGTCCTTGACCGTGAGCATCCGCCCATCCGCCGTTTTAGTGTCGTCGTACTTGAAACCAAGGACCCACTGTCCGGGAGGCGTTTTGGCAGCGCGTTCACGCAGGGCAGCCTGGATGGCGGCGATCGACCTCAGATCACAATCAACTTGACGCAGATGCATGCGCCCAGACACTGCAGGATGGGAATGCGCGTCTATGAAGCCGGGCAGCACCCTCTTCATCCCGAGATCAATCTTGCGAGTATTGCCCGCGGCCAGCCGCAGCACTTCGTCATTGGAACCGACCGCAAAGAATCGCCCTCCGCTGATTGCCACAGCTTGGGCTTCGGGTAAACGGAGATCGACTGTCCAGAACTTCCCGTTATAGAGGATGAGATCCGGTTCGGTACGCTCCATCGGAAACATAGCAAGCGCACCTAAGCCGACGAGAAAGTTGCGGCGTGACGTCTCGAACATGCGGCTCCTTTCCAGGCTGACCACAGCCCTCTATCGTGCTGGCGGTTCTGGCTCTGCCGAGCCATCTGCCCGGGGGTCAGAAGCGGCAAAGTTTGTGCCCGTGGCAGAGTTGTGCAGCACCGCCTGGCCCCGCCCCATCAACGCGGAATAATTCTTCCGAATGACAAGATCGTGGCCCTTCTGGCGCAACTCGCCCTGCACCTCAGGTTTCACTCGCGACTCCAAAAGCACTGTGCACTTGATCGGCTCTCCCGTGTCGCGGATCGTAAACCGCGGCGCAGAAAGAGCCGCCTGAATGTTCCAGCCGTAGTCTGCCACGTTGGAGACGAATTGGGCATGCGCGAGGGGCTGATTCGAGCCCCCCATGATCCCAAATCCAATGTGTTCGTCGCCTCGTTCCATAAACGCGGGAATGATGGTGTGGAAAGGACGCTTATGAGGAGCCAACGCATCAGGATGGTTGGGATCGAGCACAAAAAGGCCACCGCGATCCTGCAGCACAAAGCCCATGCCCGGCACCGCGACGCCGGAGCCGAAATAGTCGTACACGCTCTGGATGACGGAAGCGATGTTCCCATCCTTGTCGACTACTGCCAGATACGTGGTGTCGCTCTTTGCGGGCGTGCCATTCATGACCGCACAATTTGCTTTATTCGGATCAATCAGGGCGGCACGCTGTTTGGCATACTCCTTCGAGAGCAGCCCCTTGACTGGAATCTTCGCGAACCGGGGATCACCGTTGTAGCGGTACAGGTCCGTATAAGCGAGCTTCATCGCCTCGATTTTCTTGTGCAACTCCACAGTACCTTGCGGGCCCTGTTTATCGGGCTGCGAGGTGGCCATGATATTCAGCATCTCCAGCGCCGCCATCCCCTGGCCATTGGGAGGAAGTTCGTAGACTTTCCAGCCGCGATAGTCAATGGAAATGGGATCAACCCATTCAGCAGAAAAATCTGCCAAGTCGGCCGCCTGCATTGTTCCACCGAGTGCCGTGGAGGTTTTGAGAATGGCTCGCGCAATCTCGCCTTCGTAGAACTCTCTGGGACCCTTTTCGGCGAGCAGGCGCAGGCTCTTGGCGAGATCTGGGTTGACGAACTTTTCGCCCACCGCAGGTGGTCTGTCCTTCGGAAGAAAAACCCGCTGCGCTTCCTCCGTTCGTCTCAGCCTGGGTTGCCCGATGACCCAAAAATCGCGAATGATTTCAGGAACGTTGTACCCGTTCTCCGCGTAATGAATAGCTGGGCCGAACAACTCTTTCCAAGGTAGTCTTCCAAAACGCTGATGAGCCTTGGCCCACCCATCGACGGCACCGGGAACCGTAACGCTGTGGATGCCGTCCTCCGGCATGGATGCGATGCCTCGATTTTTCAGGAAATCTATCGTGAGACCTTGGGGGGCCCAGCCGCTGGCATTTAATCCGTACAGCTTGCCGCTCTTCGCGTCCCAATACAGCAGGAACAGGTCACCACCGATGCCATTCATCATGGGCTCGGTCACTCCGAGCACCGCATTGGCGGCGATGGCCGCGTCCATAGCGGACCCGCCCTCGGCAAGTATCTGTGCGCCCGCCTGCGAAGCCAGGACCTGGCTCGTTGCTACAATGCCACGGTCCGTCACAACCATGGACCGGCCGTAGTCGCGGTCCTGCGTAAAAACCGGCTGCAGCGATGTGCAGCACAACGTGAACAGCAAGATCAGCCAGCGCATCGAATGGACCCCTGTCTCAGCGTCGAAGAGATTCTTAGTGCGCATCCGGCAGGAAGAGGACCTTACTACAAGTCCGCAAGGTTAGAAAAAGGCCGTGAGGCTGTCAAGAGAAATTGGAAAACTCCTAGACCGGAATGGCCCCCTTGTAGCCGAGCGACAGAGAGAGGCGGTCATTGCGAGTGGCATAGAAATCGGCTTTTCCGACGATCTGATCCACATTGTCCTTTTGCGAAGCGGTCGGAAAAACGAATCCGGTGGGCGATGTCGGAATCATGCCAGCCGCGATGTAGGCCTGAGCGACGGGATTAATCGTCGTGGGATCGATAATGGCCTGGGCTGCCAAAGCCGGATTGGGCTGGTAGTACGTATGGGCGGGGCCTGAACAAGGTTTGTTGTCACTACTATTCAAGCCGAGCGTCCCCGTGAGGAAGCATTGCACATAGGGATCAGGAGCCCCGCTATTGAAGGTGGAGAAGTCTCCCGCGAGTTGCGCTGGAGTGTAGGTTGTAACCAGCCCCTGGTTTACAACTTGCGACTGACGCTGCCCTTGATAGCCGAAGAAAAAGAAGAGACGGTCCTTGATAATAGGACCTCCGATCACTCCGCCAAATTGATTTCGTTTCAGCACAGGGCGGGGATTGCCTTGCGCCTTGTCAAAATAATCGTTGGCGTTGAAGGCATCGTTTCGCACGTAGTCGAAAACACTCCCGTGCAGCGAGTTCGTGCCCGACTTGAGAACGACGCTGACTGTGCCGCCGCCGTTTCGGCCATACTCGGCGGTATAGTTGTTCTCCAGAAGCCGAAATTCCTCCACCGCCTCCGGATTGGGGTTGAAGACAACCTGATTGCTGGTTACCCGGTTGTTGATGCCGCCATCGAGCAGGTAGGTTACCGAGTCCCCTCGCCCTCCGGCGACGCTTATACCCCCGTAACCGTTATCGGCATTGCCTCCATTTTCGGTACCGTACGAACCTATGTCAGACGACGCGATGGGAATAACGCCCGGCTGAGTTAGCGCTAGATCCAGCGTGTTGCGGCCATTCAGTGGCAGATCCTGAATCGGCTTGCCGGTGACCGTTCCTCCAACCACAGCATTGATGGTTTCTACCTGCGCCGTGTCTGCCTGTACCTCTACTGTTTCCTTCACCGAGCCAACGCGCATATGCACATCCATGCGCAGGGATTGATTAATGTCCAGAGGAGCAGCCTTAGTTACGACCTTGGCGAAGCCTTGGTGTTCCGCCGTGACGGTATAGGTGCCGACGGGAAGATGCAGCACCTGGTAAAATCCTTCGCTGTTCGTGACGGTTTCGGAAACCACATTTGTACCAGTATTGGTGATAGCGATCTTGGCGCCAGGGATAGCTGCTCCCTGTGTATCGGTGACGGTGCCCACGACGCGGCCTGTGGCTTCCTGGGCATACCCGGGCAAAACAGAAAGCAAAAGCGCTAGTACAGCTAACGCAACCAATCGAACAGAAGACGGGCTGAGGAACTGGACGGTCAGCATGGCTCTCTCCTGAAGACGCGCACGTTCAAAATGGCTAGATTGGCTCGAAGATGACGCGAGCGGCAGAAACGACACCCTCGTGGACAGTTCATCACGAATAGCAAACCGGGCGGTCGTCGCCCATTTGCTGGCCCCCCGCGACTCGGCTCAATCGGCACCCCTAGATGCCTTTGAGCCTTACTATAAGTTTCGAAGGTTATGCATTGTCCGGGAGTGAATGTCAAGAAAAATTCTGGATTTTATCGCCCGGCACGCCCGCCAGGCCTACAAAAGAGGGATACGTCCACTTTTCGGGAGGCGGGCAGTCCACACTCATCCCCTCCCTGTCGACGAACTTTACCAGATATATGTAAAGTTGCTACACTACTCGGGCATTTCGGCAAGACAAGGGTACGTGGAGGACAGGAATGATTACTGCTGAACGGATGTGCCTCGCCTTGATTGCGCTTTCCTTGTTACTGAGCGCCCACGCACGTGCCCAGAGCCCTGTTGTGGCTGATGTTGTCCTCATCGACGGCAAGATCTATACCGAGGACCCTCAGCGCCGAACCGTACAGGCCCTTGCGGTTCGGGACGGCAAGATTATTTATGTCGGAAACGATGCCGGCGCGAGGGAATTCGTAGGTCCGCAAACGCAGGTGGAAGAGCTCGGGGGCAAACTTGTTCTCCCCGGCCTTATCGATGCGCACATCCATCCCATGGGCATCGTGAAGCTCGACACGTGCGACCTTAACAGCCAGCGGAAGACTCTCGCGGAGATTACCGAGTTCGTCCGCGCCTGCATTCAGCACTATCAAGTCAAGGACGGCGAATGGCTCATGGTTCAGCAATGGGATTTCGCCAATGGCAACCAACCCGATGCGGAGCACCCCACCATACGTGCCGCCCTGGATCTCGCTTCGAAAACCATTCCTATCCAGTTGTTCGGCAATGACGGCCACCACAGTGGGTTCAACAGCGCGTCGTTGGCGCTAGCTAAAAATTCGCAGGGACAAACCGTCGGCTTTTCTGCGTCAACTCTAAAGAGCGACTTTTCTCAATGGACGAAGCTAATTGGTGTGGATGCCACGGGCGAGCCCAACGGCACTGTGAACGAGGATGCCAGGGCTGCGATGGGGGCGCCCTTCGGGTTCGAAGCAGGTTTCGAAACGCTCCTGAAGACCCCGGAAAAAGTAATGCAGGTTCTAAGCCGGGATGGAATTACCGCCATCCAGGACGCTGCGGCTTCCCCGCAGAGGCTGGTTTTCTACGACACTCTTTACGATCAACATAAACTCACAAC
>Ga0335070_10008842_pt1 | contig 11824 bp, 12 predicted proteins | sample Lox_Sample_13_FD_206722 | JGI IMG/M metagenome (GOLD analysis project Ga0335070, IMG submission 206722) | Soil microbial communities from Loxahatchee National Wildlife Refuge, Florida, United States - Lox_Sample_1.3 | ecosystem: Environmental > Terrestrial > Soil > Wetlands | place: USA...
CGATTAGAGGCCCTGAGAGCAATTCGCGAGGGTGGGGGATACATTTCTGATCCCCGGAAAAATGGGCGCTCTGACTTTCAGTCGATTTTTTCACATCTTCCTGGCACCACCGTCCACGACGGGCGGGCTGGTGGTTTGCGGGCGGCTCGATTAGGGACGGTGGAGCCAGTCCCCGACGGGCTCGCATCCGGGCTTAGTATTCGTGCCAGGACAGGCGTGCGGGCACGAGCAGGGTGTCGTTATGCTGGATGTTGATGTGATGCTCGGCCAGCGCGATGGCGGCATCCCGGGCCTCGGCGGCGGTTGGGAACTCGTCTTCGTGAAGGATGTCTTCGCCGTGCCTCGTGTCGCGCAGCCTGAGACGCCAGTGGTTCTCCTGCTGCTCCACGGTAAGCTCGACGTAGTCGTACCGCGCCTTATATCCGTGGCCCATAATGACTCCTAGTATAGAAGAAGAATACGGTAACAGCGGCGTTACTTGAAATTCTCCACCAGCATGAGGTCGCTTTCCTGGCGGTCGGTCTGCGAATACATGACGGTGCGCTCGTCAGCTGAAACGGTGAAAGCGGTGCCGCCGCCGGCGAACTCGACCGCATCCTTCGGAAAGCGCACGTACTCGAACTTACGGCCGGTGCCGGTTCGCAACACCCAGATGCTTGGTGGATTGCGAATGCCGTAGTAAATACTGCGGCCCGCTACAGCATATAGAGGAAAGCTGGCGTCGGGCAGGACGAGCTTGGGCTCGCCTCCGGGAACGGGTAAGCTCCAGAGCCCGTGGTCGCCTGTGTAGTAGAGTAGGTTGCCATCGGGCGATTCAAACGGCTCGTCGGCAAAGTCGCGGGTCACCTGCTGAGCCGGACCTCCGCCTGAGGGAATCTTCCAGATTTCGCGGCGGCCGGTGCGGTTTGAGGTGAAGTAGATCCATTTGCCGTCGCGGGAAAAGCTGGGGCGAATCTCGCTGGTTGGATCGTTGGTCAAGCGGTGTGGCTTGCCGCCCTCGGCGCTCACGGCGTAGATCATGCTGTGACCGTTTTCGTAGCGATCGAAAACCACGGTCTGGCCATCGGGCGACCAACGCGGGCTTCCCATTGCAGTGGGCCCTATGGCGGTCAGCGCAACCTGGTTGGCGCCGCTGACGTCTGCAACGTGGATCTCATTGAAGCCTGTGCGATTGGAGTTGAAGACGAAGCGGCGCCCGTCGGGTGAAAGCATGGGCTCGCGGTCGATTGCTGTGGAATCGACAACGATGGCGACGTGGCACTGATCGTAGGGGCGGGGTCCACCGTCAGGGCCGGGACCATCCAAGCGGTAGATGTTGTAGTCCGTGCGGCGCTTTTCGTAGGCCAGCCGGTTCCCGGTGCGTGACACAGAGGGCCATCTCACGTCGTCGCTCTCGACACCCAGCGGCTGGAGCGCGCCTGCCAGAGTGAGACGCCACAAGCCGTAGTGCTCCAGGCTTTGTTGGACGGTGAGAATCAAGCCGCGGCCATCGGCCTGCCAGGTAAGGTCCTGAAGCGTCCTGTCGTAGCCCGTGGCTTCGCGCTGGTTGACTTGGGGGGTCCCGTCGCGATTCATGTCCTGCAAGATGACGGCCCGGCTGTAGGTGTCGCGCGCTCGGACGAATGCGAGAGTGCGGCCGTCGGGCGAAAACGCGGGAGAGATGTCGTAGAGGTAGCCTTTGGGCGGAGTACTTACGCGATGCGGCTCTCCGGATTCGGTGGAAACGACCCAGATGGACGCGGCACTGGAATCTTCGCTGCCGCTGAAAGCCAGAAACTTTCCATCAGGGAACCAGGAAAGCGGGCTGACGGGGAAGTTGCCGCGTGGGAATTGCACGAGCCTGCGCTCCACGCCGCCAAGAGCCGGAATAATATAGATGGCATTGCCGCGGAAGAAGGCCAGGCGACCGCCATCCGGTGACCAGGAGGGTGCATGGTCTTCTGCCGGGTCGGTGGTGAGGCGCAAGGCCGCACCGCCCTGCACCAGGCGAACATAAATATCGAAGTTGTCCCGCTTCTCGCCGTCCCAGACGAAGGCCACCTGGTTGCCATCAGGCGAGAGCGCCGGTTCGTGCTCCAGGCCGGAGTAGGTGGTCAGCGGTTTGACGGGCCCGTAGAATGCGGTGCGGCGCTCGCCGCGAGAAGCAAACCACCATGTTCCAACGGCGCCAATTACAAGACCGAGCGCGAGGGCTGCGATCCAGCGCAGCGAGGGACGAGGTGACGGCGGCGCTGCTGGAACGGTTTCGGGCTCGCCGGATTCGGTTTCCCGCTGGAGATCGTAGAGACTGATTTTCAGATCGGCGGCCGACTGATAGCGCCACGCCGGGTCCTTGCGCAGGCAGCGCCGGATGATTTTCTGGAGTTCGCGCGACAGGCCTGCCTGGAGCTGGGCCGCGGGCTTGGGATCGCTCTGCAGAATAGCGGCCAGAGTCGAGATCTTCGAGCGCCCAAGAAACGCGCGATGGCCGGTAGCCATTTCGTAGAGCACCGCGCCGAAACTGAAAATGTCCGAGCGCGCGTCCACTCTGCGAGCCTCGGCCTGCTCGGGCGACATGTAGGAAACAGTGCCGAGAATGCTGCCTTCTTCGGTTTCGGGACGCATGGGGCGAGTGAGTTCGGCATCGCTCGCATCGTGGAGATCGGATAACTTGGCGAGACCGAAATCGAGCAGCTTGACGAGACCATCCTCCGAGATCATGATGTTGCCCGGCTTGAGATCGCGATGGACGATGCCGGCAGCATGCGCCCGCGCCAGAGCGTCGGCAACGGGGATGGCATACTTCAGCAGTTCGGCGAGCCTGAGCCCGCCCCGCGGGATGAGACGGTCGAGCGTTTGGCCCGCGACGAACTCCATGACGATAAACTCATCGCCGGCTGTGGTGCCGATGTCGTAGATGGTCACGATGTTGGGGTGATTCAGGGCGGAGGCGGCCTTGGCTTCCTGGGCGAAGCGCAGCCTGCGCTCGGGGTCGACGACCTTGTCGGCAGGCAGAACCTTGATCGCGACCAGCCGGTCCAGTTGCGTGTCGCGGGCCTTGTAGACGACACCCATGCCGCCCTCGCCGAGCTTGTCGAGAATGCGGTAGTGAGAGATGGTCTTCCCGATCATGACTCGGCCCGCCAAATTGGGAGGCGGACAGTGAGGAAATTCTATCTCATTGCGGCACGCTGCGTCGGGCCGAGGACTATTGGATCCCTCGTTTTTCTCGAGAGGTTTCAATTGCGTTACAGGCGACCAGATTATTATGGGAGCTCACCGCATGTGTTTCCCGGCACGATTTTTCCTGCTGCCCTTCTGCGCATTCTGGATCGCTGAGCCACTCGTCGCGCAATTGCCGTTCTACACGGATGACCCTGCGGTGACGGAGCGGGGGAAGTGGCACTTTGAGTTCTTCAATGAATTTGACCTTCTGCAACTTCAGTATCCGAATACCCGGCAAAACACCGCGAACTACAAACTGAATTACGGCCTGCCATTCAATCTCGAACTGGATGTGGATTCCCCGTATCTCGCGATCTTTCGTGCAGTGGGAACGCAGGGTTCGGCCGGTGTCGGCGATACCAATCTCGGAGTGAAGTGGGAATTCCATAAGGAGTCTCACGGCTCTCGCGTTCCCGCTCTGGGCGCCAGCCTGTATATTGAGTTTCCAACCGGGGACTCCAGTAAACAACTCGGTTCCGGATTAAGCGACTATTGGCTCAACCTGATCGCACAGAAGTCGCTGCCGGACAAAACCAGGGTCAACCTAAACCTCGGCTACCTGTTTGCCGGTAACACGAGCACCGGCGTGTTGGGCATACAAGCCGTGCGCGGCCACGTTTATACCGGCGGCCTCTCCATCTTGCACCAATTCACCGCCCGGCTGACACTCGGCAGCGAGGTCTACGGTGGTTATACGGATAGCAGGGGTCTGGCCCGAAGCCAATTCCAGGGCATGCTCGGAGGCCAATACCAGCTTCGCAACGGTCTGAGTTTTGATTTCGGCATTCTTGGGGGCAAGTACATCGCGAGCCCACGATTTGGCGCCCAGATGGGGTTCTCCGTGGATTTTCCCGACGTCTTCCGCAAGCCGGTTCCCGATACACATTCCTTTAACTTGTTTTGAAAACGCATCTGGTAACATCTACTTCTGTTCTCTGGAGGCCACCATGGCATGCAAACCGGAATTGCTGAAGAATGTCCCACTCTTTGCTCTGCTGGACGACGATGAAACCGCGGTGTTAGCCAGCCAGGTCGATAGCAAGACGTTTGCGCCTCGCGAACGCATTTACAGGATGGGAGATCCTGCGCCACAAGCCTACGTGCTGATCTCCGGCAAAGTCCGCGTCAGCACCGTGGACGAGGATCAGCAGGAGGTGGTGGTCGATGAGCCCGGAGAGGGCGAGTTCTTTGGCTTTGCTTCCATGCTGGAACAAACGCCGCATCAGACAACCGCTCTTGCGCTCGAGAAAAGCACCTGTCTCGAAGTCTCCCGCGACGACATCGCGACTCTGCTTCAGCGCAAACCGCACGCGGGGATGGATCTGCTCACCACACTGGGCCGGCAATTCCACGCCTCGCAGAACCTGGTGCGCAGCCGGGCCAGCCGTAATCCAAACGAGGTCATCGAGAGGGAAACCACACTGGGCGAGCGCGTCGCCGATTCCGTCGCCCAATTCGGCGGGTCCTGGACGTTCATTATCATGTTTGCAATTCTTCTGACCGTCTACACGGCCATCAACGTGGTCTTAGACAAAACGGCCTGGGATCCCTATCCTTTTATTCTGCTCAATCTGTTCCTCTCGATGCTGGCAGCCGTCCAGGCTCCCGTGATCATGATGAGTCAGAATCGCCAGGACGCGAAGGACCGGCTGCGCGGAGAGCTCGATTTTGAAGTCAACCGCCGCTCGGAATCGGAAATCCAAAACCTGGCCCGCCGATTGAATCTGCTGAATGAGAAAATCGACGATCTCGGGGACCTGCTGCGGATGACGAAAGCCACTCAGTAAACGCGTGACGGCCGGACGAGCGTCTCCACTGCGGGCTAATGCCCGTCTTCGTCCTTCGCCTTTCCGGTCAGGGCGTTGACAGCGATAAATGGTCCGTTCGTTACCGGTCCGGAGGTGGTTGCGGCGATGCGAATCAGTACCGCCGGAGCGATGCAGGGCGACGGGATCTGAATCGTGTCACGGATCTTGGCGTCTCCGCTGGAACTCAACGGAACGGATACCGTGTCGGCCGCGTCCACGTCTCCGCAAACCAGACTCGCCATGACCATGGTGACCGGACCGACGGTATTGGCGGCGGAACCACTGGCGATCAGCAACCCTTTGATTTCGACTTCAATCTTCCCGTTACTGTTGATCTCGACCTCACTATGGGCGACCACCCACGGCGCGCCGCCGCTCTGGATTCCGGCCACGTGTTCGCCAACTGCCGAGCCAACCAGCCGGGCTTCAAACCCTCCGCGTTCTCCCGCACGGGCGTTCAGCCCGCACAGCCCGAGGCACAGCATCAGAACGATGAGCGTTTCGATTTTCATTTGCGTGTCCTTTTGATTTGGTTATGCGATCAGTGAATTCGACTGTTATCTTAGTTTAAAGTCGGTCTGCGCTCGCAATTGTTAAAGAATGAGCAGGAAATCAGAGTTTACAAACAGGCAATTTCGTGGATAATCAAGGGCAAAAGAAAGATGGCGCGGCTCAGTCTGTAGCGGAGACGCTGGAAATGCCCGATGCGCCCGCACGCTTCGCCCGCTGCACAAACGACTTGTCGAAAGAGACAAAAGCGGCGCCGGGAGGCCTGCTGCTCAAGTGCAGCGCGTCGGCGAGCTCGATGCCATGCGCGGCAAGGTCAAGCGCAGCAGCCACGGATGTTCATCCTCCGTATGTACGTTCTTGAGACCGAGCAGCTTTGCAAATGCATCGCGGATCGCATTCTCCTCAAACCCATACAAGCTGCGGAGTACCCACCCGGTTTCGAGCAAGACGGTTTTCGCGATCCAAATCGGCTCCGACGCAAACAGGGAACGTGCCGAGGCGGCCTGCTTAGGGTCGTCGCCAGTCAGCAGCCGCACTAAGACATTAGTATCGACCGCGATCATGGCGTCGCATCACTTCGCGGCTAATGGCGGCCCGCATCTGCGCCGGCGTTTTCGATTTGCGTTTGGACCGCAGGCAGCCCGCGACCTCTTCGAGATTGGTGCTGGCAAAACGCCCAGCAGGACGGAGCAGAATTCCGTCGCGGGTTTCCTCGACGCTGAACTCTGTACCTGGACGCCACGACCGGGACTCGCGGATATTCTTCGGAAGGATGATCTGACCCTTGGTCGAAAGCCGGGTGGTTTCCATCGGTAAGACTCTAGTAAGATTATGCCATATTTCGCCTGCTGGAAGGTCAACCGCTTCCTTGTGCGCGCGGCTCAGCCAGTTGTTCTCCGAGACGCGACGATGACGAGCGGTTCGTAAAACTTAGAGTATGCTGTCCTTGTGAATGCACTCCCACTCGCCATGTGGTTCCTGTTTGCAGCAGAGCTGGTTACAACGCTCAGTGCGCAAAAGACCCAGGCCGTCTCGGAGTATCCGACGCCGATGGTCCGGGAAGAACAGAAGGTTGTGGTAAATAGCGTTCGGGAGGTGTGGCAACTCAGTTGGGCTTCCACGCCCAAGCCGTTCTGCGAACCGAGCGAGGTATCTCTAACCTGCCCCTGTGAAGGTTTCGCATATGGCGAGAGCGGGAAGCTCCATCTTATCCGTTTGCGCAGTGGCGTTGCATTCGATCAGCTTGACCTAAGCCGATTCTTCACTGAAGAATTTGGCAACTCAGGCGTGGCAATGATTCAACTTCGGGAACCTGATCGAGATCGCGATTTCGACTTCGCGTTGCAAGACAACTTCCAGGAGATAGTGAGCAAGCGGCCCGCTGTCCAGGTCATGCATTTCGCCGATTACGACCACGATGGAGGTCAAACGGAATTTTATCTTCAAACCGAAGTGGCACCCTGCGGCAAAAGCAAGGGCCTCGTAATCGGAGTCTCGGCGAAAAATCCGCGGCTTCACGCATTTGGCGCGGCCTCACGGCCAGCCGAGCCACTATTCCTATTCAAGCGGGAATGGGAAGCACTGCGGAAAGCGTCGGGGCCAGTCGAAGTTGTGGACTGGCCGTGCGGCGATCACGGCGCTGATACGCAAATCGTTTTACGACTCCAATGGACGACAGATGGCGTCAAGGGCACGTCTCGAGAGTTCGAATGCGGCCCAGACCTCAAACCAGGTAAACTCATTCGAGAAGGGCCGCTTTAACTGCCTACTTTACTCCGGCCGCACCAACATCTTCACATGCTTGTCTTTCTCGTTGAGTAATCCGTGGTAACCCTTGCCGACCAAATCGTCGAGCCCGATGTGGTCCGTAATGAGCAGGTCGCCGCGGAAGCGCGGGTCGGTCATGATGCGGATGGTTTCATCGTAGAGGCCGTAGCCGCTCATGCTGCCGGAGATGGTTTTCTCGCGGAAGACGACATCGGTGAGGTCGATGGCTGCGGGTTTTTCGAAGACGCCCATGATGACCAGGCGGCCGCGTGTGCGGGTCAGCTTCGCGGCCATCAGAACAGACGCCGGCTGGCCGGCGCATTCCATGACGAGATCGAAGCCCTGGCCGCCAGTCATGTCGAGCGCGCGTTTTTCGGGATCTTCGCGCGCGGGATCGATGACATCGTCGGCGCCGCATTGTTTCGCGGCTTCGATGCGGCGTTCGGCCATTTCGATGGCGACCACGCGTTTTACGCCGCGGAGGCGCGCGGCCATCAGGGCCATGAGGCCGATGGGTCCGGCGCCAATGATCGCGACACTATCTTCGGGGCCGGGCTGGCCTTGTGCGACAGCGCGTACCGTGGATGAGAACGGCTCGACCAGCGCGCCGATTTCATCGGTGATGGCATCGGTCAAGTGGTAACACTGGTAAGCGTTCAAATTCAGGCACTCGGCCAGAGCGCCGCCGGTCCAGGAAGTGCCCAGGAACGCTACGCGGTCGCACTGCGCCATCGAACCGGTCCGGCACCAGCGGCATTTTCCGCAGCCAATGATAGGGCAGGCCGCCACGCGGTCGCCTACCGCGAAATCCTTGACTCCTTCACCAACGGCAATCACTTCCCCGGACATCTCGTGGCCGATGATGACCGGGGCCTGCACGCCGGTAACCGGATGCGGTCGATCGAGAGGAATGTAAAGGGGACCGCCCATGTACTCGTGGAGGTCCGTTCCGCAGATGCCGCACCACGCGACTTTGACTTGCACCTGGCCGGGCGGGGGTGGCGGAGGGTCGTTCACCTTTTCAATGCGGACGTCCTGGCGGCCATGCCAAACCGCGGCTTTCATGCGGTTTCTTTCTTGATATACAGAACGGCCGGGCCGGTGAACGGCACGGCGAAGTCGAGTTGTTTGCCGCCGGTCACGCTGCCGCCTGAAGTGATGCTCCCTTCGACCGGTTGCATCCACTCAACGCTCAGCATGCCCTGGGCGTGGGATAGGTCGACATCCACGCGATCGCCTTCGGGCAGGTAGACCAGGAACTCGCGCTGCGGATTGGCGAGACAATAGCTCGTCGACGCCAGCTCGTTGTGCGGCACGGTTGTCGCCAGGTCCATGCGGAGCGAATAGGCGCGCGTGTACCCGATGGCTTTACGCACCGGTTCCCACGTCCAGTCGTCGCGCCGGTTGAGATCGCGCAGCGGATAGCCGGGCCGCGGCCCCCAGTTCACTTCGGGGCAAGGACTGCCGGCGATGGGATCCCAACTATCCATCAGCAGCGTGTTGTGCCCGCGGACAAAGCTCTTCCAGGCCCAGGAGACCGTTCCTCCGTGTCCCCAGAGGTGGTCGGTATCATTCACGCTGACTTTCTTTCCATCCCATGCAGGCGGATCGAAGAGGAACTGGCGGCCGAACGGCGAGATCCAGTCCGCGGGACTCGCCATCATCTCATCCATGCTTTCGGGGCCTGCGCCCGTCAGCCCGACGGGGTGCCGCTTGCCGTTCTCGGTTTCCATTTTGTGAACGGTATCGACCACCCACCAGTCCCAGTCCTTGACGCCACCCTCGTTGATCACTTCGTAGAGGACGTTGTCGAGGTCGGCCACGGTGTCGACCACCTTCTTGAGATAGGCCGCATGCAATTCGCGAATCGCCGGCTGGTTCCAATCGACCACTTTGTCGCCGTCCTTGTCGCCATCGATGCCGTTGATGTTGTTCTGCGCGTTGTACGGATGCCCCGACCACGTCTGGCTTCCGCAATGGTATCCCTTGTTCGAGCTGAAGCCCTGGAAAAGCTGCACGGCGCAGTAAATGCCGCGGTCACGGCACTCGGTGAGGCGCGCGTGCATGCGATCGAAGTAGGCGGGATTGAATTTCTTAAGGTCGAATTTCAAGCCGCCATCGAGCGCCGTGCCGGGGCCGGTTCTCACATAAAGGGTCGGCTCGAACAGAATTTTGTCCGGCGTCCAAGGCGCCCAGGCCGACTGTTGCCATCCCCACAGCCGCATAAAGTTGTGATTGTGGCTGAGCATCATGGCGAGGTAGCCTTCCCAGTCGAACGTAGGGACGGGTGCGACGCCCGTGTCTTGCAGGTTCGCCCAGGTGTGCGCGCCCGTCAGGAAGACAGGCCGGCCGCCGGCGTCGGCAAAATAACGGGGATTCTGCGGATGCACGCGCAACGGCCCGGTGGCGGGCTTCACGATCTGGGCTCTGGCGCCCGCCGCAACACCCGCCAAGCCTACTGCTGTCTTCAGAAATTCGCGCCGATGCACGGTGCCTCCTTTACGCCAGTTGGCCGCCATCCACGAACAACAACACGCCGCTGATGTAGCTGGCTTCTTCGGATGCCAGAAACAGCGCGGGCGCAGCAACATCCTCGGGCGTTCCCAAGCGGCCGAGCGGGATGAGACCGCGGGCGGGGTCGTACTTTTTCATGAATTCCGGATCGTTTAGAACCGGCACCGTCAATCGCGTTTTGATGAACCCGGGGCCCAGCGCGTTGGAATTGATTCCGTAAGGGCCGAGTTCGCGCGCCAGCGTCTTGGCCAGAAGAAATACACCGGCTTTGGAGACGTTGTAGTGGCCCAGACTCGCCTCGGCGTCCCAGCAGTTCGTCGATCCCATGAAAACCAGCTTGCCGCGCTTGCGAGACACCATGTGCGGTGTGACGGCTCTCGAAACCAGAAACGCGCCGCGCAGATTCGTGTCCACGGTGTTGTCCCAGGTCTCTTCGGTGATCTCCAGAAACGGCACAGCCGGGGCGATGCCGGCTACATACATCAGCACGTCGATGCGGCCGTACCAGTTGATGACCTGGTCGACCATGGTGTGCACCTGGGCCGAATCCCGCACATCGCACGGCACGGGGCGCGCATCAGAGCCCGCGGCACACATCTCCCGAACCGTGGCCTCCATCATCGGGCAGTCGATATCCGAGATTACGACGTGAGCCCCTTCGCGGCCCAACCGCACAGCGATGGCTTTGCCGATGCCTTGGGCCCCGCCGACGACCAGGGCCACCTGGTCTGTGAACCGTGTCATCCCGTTCATGTCCATCCGCCGGATTCCTCTATAACGGTAAAGTATTAGTCGCCGGACCGCCAGTCTGTAACGATCGCCCAAATTTTTGTTGGAGCAGCACGGTTGGCAGCCAGGGCGCCGGTAACATGGTATTTCAAAACTCTTTCAGAGTTTTCTTATATCCATCGCGGCTTGGTCCGTAGGACCCTTGATTGGGTCTGGCCAAGCCAGAAAGGGTGCGGTGTGCCCGATCATGGCTGGCTAGGAGGTTGGCGATGAGACTCAAGGACAAAGTGGCCTTGGTCACTGGTGGCGCGTCAGGCATCGGCCGCGCAACGGCGGAACTGTTTGCGCGCGAGGGCGCCAGGGTCGCAGTCGCGGATTACAGTGCGGATGGGGGGAACGATACCGCCAAGGCTATCAAAGCGGCCGGCGGGGAGGCGATTTTCATCCAAGTGGACGTATCTGATTCCGCGCAGGTGGCGCGGATGGTGGATACGGTACTCCAGGCTTACGGGCGCATCGATGTCCTCTTCAATGGCGCGGGAATTCACCGCTTCGGAACGGTTCTCGAAACCGATGAGCAGACCTGGAATCGCGTGATCTCAGTTAACCTGACGGGGACTTATTTGTGTTGCCGTGCCGTGTTGCCGCACATGATCCACCAGGGTGGCGGATCGATCATTAACACTTCGTCGACGGTTGGCGTGCACGATGCTGCCGCGAATATAGTGGCCTATGCGGCCTCCAAGGGTGGCGTAACACTATTCACCAAGGCCATAGCCATCGATCACGCCAAGCAAGGGGTTCGCGTGAACGCATTGGTTCCCGGGGCTACCGACACGCCGATGATTCGGGACACTTTCGCCCCGGACGCGCTGAAAGCGCTGGCGGACTCGCATCCAGTAGGGCGGCTAGGCCGTCCCGAAGAACTAGCGAAGGCGGTGTTGTTCCTGGCGTCCGACGATGCTTCGTTTGTGACTGGCTCTGCCATGTTCGTGGACGGCGGCCAAACGGCCAAGATCTAAGATTTTCCACGGAGGTCTTATATGGTTTTTGCAGGTGGTTTCATGGCTCCGGAAGGTCCGGTGGCCCTGCCGGACGGAACGTGGGTGATCGTGGAGGGCGGGGCCGAGCGCGGCTGCGTGACGCATATCAGCGCAGACGGCCAGACCAAGCGCGTGATCAAGAAAACCGGACGTCCGAATGGTCTGGCGGTGGATGCGGAGGGAGTCATCTGGGTCGCCGAATCGAAGACGCCGTCGCTTGTTCGGCTGACCATGTCGGGCCAGGCTGAG
>Ga0335070_10008844_pt1 | contig 11823 bp, 10 predicted proteins | sample Lox_Sample_13_FD_206722 | JGI IMG/M metagenome (GOLD analysis project Ga0335070, IMG submission 206722) | Soil microbial communities from Loxahatchee National Wildlife Refuge, Florida, United States - Lox_Sample_1.3 | ecosystem: Environmental > Terrestrial > Soil > Wetlands | place: USA...
TCGGAGTTCAAGTTCAAGCTGTCCTCGAGCACCGCGAAGGCGGGAAGCGTCACCTTCAACGTCGTCAACAGCGGCAAGCTCGGGCACGACTTCAAGATCGCCGGCAAGAAGACCGCCGTGATCGCGCCGGGCAAGAGCGCCAAGCTCACCGTCACCCTGAAGGCGGGCTCGTACCCGTATCTGTGCACCGTCCCGGGCCACGCGGCCGCAGGGATGAAGGGCACGCTGAAGGTTTCGTAGGGCTCTCTCGGATCCAAGTGCGGGGAGGTGCAAAGTGCATCTCCCCGCGATCCGTTGCCGCGCGGACGGGACACTGCTACGGTCGGTAGGGCCCAGCCGTGTCAAACCTCGACTCAGAGTTCGTGCACGAGAACCTGATGACGCGCGAGGAGCGCGTCGTCTGGCGGCGCTTCGTGGAGACGCACGCGGCGATCGTCCGCAAGCTCGACGAGGACCTGCGCGCGAACAGCGGATTGACCCTGTCGTCGTTCGAGGTGCTGTACGAGCTCGTGCGTGCGCCGGGCAACCGGCTGCGGATGGCGGAGCTCGCCGACAAGCTGCTGTTCACGCGCAGCGGCGTCACGCGTCTCGTCGACCGGCTCCAGCGCGACGGCCTCGTCGTCCGCTCCGACTGCGACCACGACGGGCGCGGCGTGTACGCAAAGCTGACTCAGCACGGCTTCGACACGTTCGAGGCCGCGTGCGGCCCGCACATCGACGGCGTGCGCCGTCTCTTCTTCGATCCGCTCGACGGCTGGGAGGACGTGCTCCTCCGGCTCCTGCACCAGCTCACGCAGGAGAAGAAGGCGAAGGTCTCGGCCCAGGCGGTCTAGAGCGGGTCGGCCGCGGTCTTCGCGGCCTCCGACGCGGAGGTCTTCCGCAACGGGATCTCACGCAGCAGCCACGAGAGGACGAACGCGAGCACGCTGACGGCGGCCGCGACGAGGAACACGGGCCGGAGCGCCGCGGCGAACGCGTGGACGTACGGATCGTGCACCGCGGGCGGCAGCTGCTTGATCGCGCCGGGGTTCGCCGCCGCCGGCAGCTCGACGCCGGGCGGCAGCAGCTTCGCGATCTCCGCATGGAGCCGGTTCACGAACACCGCGCCGAACGCCGCGACGCCGATCGAGCCGCCGATCTGGCGGAAGAGCGTCGAGCCCGACGTCGCGACGCCGAGGTAGCGGTAGTCGACCGCGTTCTGCACCGCGAGCACGAGCACCTGCATCGTGAGGCCGAGCCCGAGCCCGACGATGAGCATGAAGAGGCCGACCTTCCAGCTCGGCGTGTCGACCGCGATGTGCGAGAGCAGGAAGAGCGCGAACGCGGTCACGGCGGTCCCGACGATCGGGAACGCCTTGTAGCGGCCGAAGCGCGAGATGAGGATCCCGCTCGCGATCGACGTGACGAGCAGCCCGCCCATCAGCGGCGTGAGAAAGAGGCCCGAGACGGTCGGGCTGTGCTCCTTCACGATCTGGAGGTACAGCGGCAGATACGTGACGGCGCCGAAGAGCGCGAAGCCGACGACGAAGCCGACCGCGCTCGTCACGCTGAAGATCGGGATGCGGAACAGCTCGAGCGGGAGGATCGGCTCCGCGGCGCGGCGCTCGACGAGGATGAACACGACGAGCAGCACGACGCCGATCACGAGCATCGCGACCATCTCCGGCGCCGCCCAGCCGTACGTCGTCCCCCCGAGGCTCGTGTAGAGCACGATCGCCGTGAGCGAGCCTGCGAGCGTCGCGGCGCCGAGGTAGTCGATCTTCACCGTGCGGTGCGCCGTGTGCGCGTGGAACACCGTGGCGATCACGAGCCACGCGGCCACGCCGACGGGAAGGTTGATGTAGAAGATCCAGCGCCAGCTCAGGTTGTCGACGAAGAAGCCGCCGAGCAGCGGCCCGACCACGGTCGACACGCCGAACACGGCGCCGAAGAAGCCCTGGTAGCGGCCGCGGTCGCGCGGCGGGACGATGTCGCCGACGACGGCGATCGTCGTCACCATCAGGCCGCCGGCGCCGAGCCCCTGGAGCGCGCGGAAGCCGATCAGCTGCGTCATGTTCTGGCTCAGCCCGCAGAGCGCGGAGCCGACGAGGAAGATCACGATCGCGACCTGGAGCACGAGCTTGCGGCCGTAGAGGTCGCCGAGCTTCCCGTAGACCGGGCCGGACACCGTCGACGCGAGCAGGTACGCCGTCACGACCCACGAGATGTGGTTCAGGCCGTGGAGGTCGCCGACGATCGTCGGCAGCGCGGTGGAGACGATCGTCTGGTCGAGCGACGCGAGCAGCAGGACGAGCATCAGCGCCGCGAAGATCAGGCGGACGCGCGGAGCGGCCTCGGCGGGCGCTGCGTTGCCCGCCTCGCTCATTCCGGCTGCTCGCGCAAGGCCACCGCCTCGTCGTCGCCCCCGGCGCTGCGCGCCCTGAGGATCGCGCCGCCGACGAGCAGCAGGAGGAGCTCGACGAGCGTGATCGCGACGCGGTTCAGGAGCGTCGCGCCGAGCGCCGCGCCCTTCGGCGCGACGGCGAGCATCAGCCCGTACATCGTCCCCTCGCGGACGCCGAGGCCGGAAGGTGCGATGACGACGAGCACCGCGACGATCGCGCCGACCGCGGCGACGCCGCCGAGGTAGACGATCGACTGCGGCTCCGGATGCGCGTGCACCGAGCGCAGCAGCAGCCACAACGCCGCGCCGCCGACGATCCACGTGAGCGCGTAGTACGCGAGGAGGAGCGCCATCGTGACGGGGCGCACCGGCGGCAGCTCCTGCGCGTAGCCGAGCTTCCGCAGCACCCATCCCATCATCGGCCGGAAGATCCGCGGCTGCACGAGCACGGCGACGACGAGCGCGAACCCGATGATCGGGACGATCGGCGCGTGGACGCCGTCGACCCACGAGAGGCTGATCACGAACACCATCACGCCGGAGACCGCGGAGAGCCCCGCCTCGATCGCCATCGCCGCGGTGACGAGCGCCCCGTCCGTGACGCCGGAGCGGCGCATCGCGACGACGCGCGCCGCCGGCGTCCACACGCCGCCCGGCACGTACTTCGCGAGCATCGAGACCATCTCCGCGCGCAGCGCGTCCGCGTACGTGAGGTGGATCCCCCAGTCGGAGAAGAGCCGGATCCACCCGACGACGAACGAGAGGTAGTAGACGGCGAGCACCGCGCACGCGAGCCCGAAGTACGCGAGGTCGGCGTGCCTGAGGTCCTTGCCGGCGGCGCGGAACGAGCCGCGCACCGCCCACGCGATGCAGACGATGAAGACGACGCCGACGACGAGCTCGAGGGCGACGAGTGCCCGCGGATGCTCCGACGCCCAGCGGCGGCCCGCCGTCACGAGCCGCTTCACGTCACGCCTTCGTCAGGTGCTGCTCGAGCCACTCGCACGTGAGGCGGTAGCCGCGGATCTCGTTCGTGTAACGCGTGAACCCATGACCCTCGTCCTCGAAGACGACGTACTCGACCTCGCGGCCGAGCTCGCGCAGCCGGTCGACCATCTGGTCCGACTCGGACTTGACGACGCGCGGGTCCTTCGCGCCCTGGATCACGAGCAGCGGCGCGCGCACCTGGTCGACGTACGTGATCGGCGACCGCTCGAGCAGGAAGTCCTCCTCGGTGTCCGGATCGCCGACCCACTTCGCCATGAAGCGCCGCCAGCCGGGGGGCACGGCACGCGAGAACGTGACGAGGTTCCCCGGCCCGACGATGTCGACCGCCGCAGCCCAGTACTCCGGCAGCCGCGTCACGCACGTGAGCGTCGCGAAGCCGCCGTAGGAGCCGCCGTAGACGCCGAGCCGCCCGCCGTCGACGAAGTCCTGCGCCTTGAGCCACTCGGCCGCGTGCCGCCAGTCCTCGAGGTCGCCGCCGCCCCAGTCGTGGTGGATGAGCTTCTGGTACGTCTTGCCGTAGCCGGTCGAGCCGCGGATGTTCGTCGCGAGCACGCCGATGCCGCGGCTCACGAGGTACTGGAACACGGGCCGGTACACCGGCCGCTCCTGCGCCTCCGGCCCGCCGTGGATCGCCACGACGAACGGCGCGCGCCCGTTCCCTGCCGGCCGGTAGAGCCACGCGGGGATCTCGCGGCCGTCGAAGCTCGGATACGCGACGAGCTCCGGGTCGACGAGCGTCAGCGCGCGCAGCCCCGCGAGCCGGCTCTCCGTCACGGGACGCGCGTCGCCGGTCGCGGTCTCGACGACGTAGATCTCGCCCGGCCGGCCCGGCTGGTCCCAGACGAGCACGATGCGGGAGCCGTCCTTCGACACCGAGATGCCGGACCCGAGCGGCGAGATCGTCCCGTGGGGAAGCGTCGGATCGGGGAGGTCGGCGCCGGTCGAGAGGTCGCGGACGCGGAGCCTCGCCCAGCCGCCGACGTTCTCGAGCCACGCGAGCACGCGCCCGTCGGCGGAGCCGGCCAGCTCGTCGATCTCGTTGTCGGGCGTCTCGACCCACTCGCGTCCGCCGGTTGCGACGTCGACGCGCGCGAGGCCCGTGAAGTCGCGGCCCTCGTCGCTCAGCACGTAGACCGACGCGCCGTCGGCCGACCACGGGCCCGGGAGGAACTTCACCTCGTCCTCGTGCTCCGTGATCTCGACCGCGCCGCCGCTCTCGACGTCGATGACGAAGAGCGAGATGTCGGTGTTCGAGCGGAAGTCGGCGGCGAGCACCTTCGTCCCGTCCGGCGAGAACGAGACGGCGAACGTGTAGCGGCCCTCGCCCCAGAGGTGCCGCGGCTCGGCCGCGCCGTCGTCCCAGACGAAGACCTCCGTGTCGGTCGGCGTGCGCGAGTTCGCGGCAAAGCAGAAGCGCGTGCCGTCGCGCGACCACGCGCCGCCCGCGAGGTAGTGCTGCACCTGCCCGGCGTCGGTCAGCTGCTCGGGCCAGCCGCCGCCGGCCGGGATCCGGTACAGCTGGTGGAACTCGTCGCCGTCGCGGTCGGCGCTGAAGAGGATCGTCCCGTCGCCGCGCACGGCGACCGCGCGCACGGTGTTCTCCGTGAAGCTCGTGAGCTGCTCCGGCCAGCCGCCGCCGTCGACGGCCGCGCTCCAGAGGTTGAACTGGCCCGAGATGTTCGAGACGAAGAGCGCGCGCTCGCCGTCCGGCATCAGGTCGGCGACCGGCGAGATGCGCCGCGAGGCGAAGAACTGCTCGAACGGAGGGCGATCCGCCACCGTGTCAGCCTAGCCTCAGGACGGCCGCTCCGCGCACCTCGCCCCGGCGAAGCCGGTCGAGCGCGTCGTTCGCGTCCTCGAGCTCGAAGACCTCGACCTCGGTCCGGATCGGGACCTGCGGCGCGAGCGCGAGCAGCTCCTCGCCGTCGCGGCGTGTGAGGTTCGCGACCGAGCGGACCGAGCGCTCCTCCCAGAGCAGCTCGTACGGGAAGCTCGGGATGTCGCTCATGTGGATCCCGGCGCAGACGACGGCGCCGCCCTTCGCGAGCGCGCGGAGCGCGGCCGGCACGAGCTCGCCGGCGGGTGCGAAGAGGATCGCCGCGTCGAGCTGCTCCGGCGGCAGCTCGTCGGACCAGCCGGCCCACTCGCAGCCGAGGTCGAGCGCGAACGCGCGCGCGGCCTCGTCGCCGTGGCGCACGAAGCCGAAGAGCCGCCGCCCCTCGTGGCGCGCAACCTGCGCGACGATGTGCGCCGACGCGCCGAAGCCGTAGAGGCCGAGCCGTTCCGCGTCGCCGGCGAGTCGCAGCGCGCGGTAGCCGATCAGCCCCGCGCAGAGGAGCGGCGCGGCGTCGGCGTCGGAGTACGCGTCGGGGAGCTCGAGGCAGTAGCGCTCGTCGGCGACCGTGACCTCCGCGTAGCCGCCGTCGACGTCGTAGCCGGTGAACCGCGCCGCGTCGCAGAGGTTCTCGCGGCCGCTCGTGCAGTAGCGGCAGGTTCCGTCCGTCCACCCGAGCCACGGCACGCCGAGCCGCCGCCCGTCGTCGGCGACGCCGACGATCTGGTGGCCGATCACGAGCGGGAGCTTCGGGTGCGTGAGCTCGCCGTCGACGATGTGGAGGTCGGTGCGGCAGACGCCGCACGCCGACACCCGGAGCCGCACCTGGCCGGCCGCCGCCTCCGGCTCCGGCAGGTCGCGGAGCTGCAGCGGCTCCCGCGGCCGCTCGAGCACCATCGCGCGCACGTTGCAGATCGTACGACCGCGCGACACGAGCGCGTTCGAAGAAGCGGAGCGCGACCCGGCGCACGTAGCCTGGGGCGCAGATGCTCGGTTTCAGCCGGTTCGTACTCCGACACAAGTGGTGGGTCGTCGGCCTGTGGGTGCTCGTGCTCCTCGCCGGCGTGCCGAACCTCCAGCGCGCGACGAACGCGCTCTCGCAGCAGTTCTCCGTGCCGGGACGCGAGGGCTTCGAGACGAACATCGAGCTCTTCCACCGCTACGGGATCGACCCCGCGGTCAGCTCGATCGTCCCCGTCGTCACGCTGCCGAAGGGGACGACCGTCGACTCGCCCGGCGTGCGCGCGAAGCTCGGCGCGGCGTTCGCCGCGGCGACGGCCGCGGTGCCGCGCGCGCGCTCCGTCTCGTTCGCGTCGACCGGGAACCGCGCGTTCGTCTCCGCCGACGGGCGCACGACGTTCGCGATCGTCTACATCCCGTTCAAGGCGAAGCGCGGCTTCAACGGCGCGACGAACGAGACGAACGCGGTCCGCGGCGCGCTGCGCGCCAACGCGCCGCCGGGCGCGGTCGCGCACGTCACCGGCTACGACGCGTTGAACGACTCGGCGAGCGGCGGCAAGGGGCCGGGTGTCCTGCTCGAGGCGCTGATCGGCGGCCTCGGCGCGCTGATCGTGCTCGCGTTCGTGTTCGCATCGTTCATCGCGATCGTGCCGATCGTGATGGCGATCTTCGCGATCGTCGCGACGTTCATGCTCATTTGGGGGCTGACGACGTTCGCGTCGGTGTCGTTCATCGTCCAGTTCCTCGTCGCGCTGATCGGGCTCGGCGTCTGCATCGACTACTCGCTGCTCCTCGTGATGCGCTGGCGCGAGGAGCACGCGGCCGGCGCCGACAACGTCGAGGCGGTCGAGCGCGCGATGGTCACCGCGGGCGAGTCGATCGTCTTCTCCGGCACGACGGTCGGGATCGGGCTGCTCGCGCTCGTCGTCCTCCCGCTGCCGTTCCTCCGCTCGATCGGCTACGCGGGGCTCCTGATCCCGCTCGTCAGCGTGCTCGTCTCGATCACGCTGCTGCCGGTGATCCTCGCGACGATCGGGCCGCGGCTCGACTGGCCGCGGATCCGGACGGAGAAGGAGGCGAGCCCGTTCTGGGTGCGCTGGTCGAAGGGCGTCGTGAAGCGGCGGTGGCAGGCGGCGGCGCTTGCGCTCGCGATCCTCGTCGCGCTGCTCGTGCCGGCGCTCCGGATCCAGGTCGGGAACGCGAACCCGAGCTCGCTCGCGCGGAGCGGCGACGCGTACCGGGGGCTCGCCGCGCTCGAGCGGAGCGGGATCGGCTCCGGCGTCCTGACCGAGTTCAGCGCGCTCGCGCGCAACCCGGGCAGCGCGCCGGCGGTCGCGACGAAGCTCGCGTCGGTCGGCGGCGTGCGCGGCGCGGCGGTCGGCTGGCAGGACGCGAAGGGAGGCGTCGTCGTCGTGCTCCCGAAGGTGCAGGCGAACTCGAGCGGGGGCCGTGCGCTCTACTCGAGGCTCCGCGACGCGGCGCACACGATCCCCGGCACGACGGTCGGCGGTCAGGCGGCGTCGGGCGCCGACTTCGTCTCCGCGGTGTACGGAAGCTTCCCGACGATGATCGCGCTCATCGCGCTGCTGACGGTGATCCTCCTCGCGCGCGCGTTCCGCTCGATCCTGCTGCCGATCAAGGCGGTGCTCCTGAACCTGCTCTCCGTCGGCGCAGCGTGGGGGATCATGGTGCTCGTCTGGCAGGAGGGCTGGGGCTCGCACCTGATCTGGGGCATCCCGGCGACCGGCGCGATCACCGCGTTCATCCCGCTGATGGTGTTCGCGTTCCTCTTCGGGCTGTCGATGGACTACGAGGTCTTCATCCTGTCGCGCGTGCGCGAGGAGTACGACGCGATCGGGGTCACGGACGAGGCGGTGATCCGCGGCCTGTCGCGCACCGGCCGCCTCGTGACGAGCGCGGCGCTGATCCTCTTCCTCGCGTTCGCAGCGCTCGGCTCCGGGCCGGAGGTCGTGATCAAGATCTTCGCGACGGGCCTCGCGGCGGGGATCCTCCTCGACGCGACGGTCGTGCGGATGCTCCTCGTCCCGGCGCTCGTGTCGCTCTTCGGGCGGTACAACTGGTGGCTCCCGCGCTGGCCGGCGCGCATCCTCCGCGTCGAGCCGTCGGCAGCCGCCGCCGAGCCCGCTCCGGCCGCCGCCCGCGCGGACTGAGCTAGCCTCCCGGCGTGGAGCGGACGCTGCCCTACGCCTGGTACTCCGACCCGGACGTCCTCCAGCGCGAGCACGAGCGGATCTTCTCGCCGTCGTGGCAGTACGTCGGCCACACGGGGCTCGTGCCGGAGCCGGGCTCGTTCTTCGCCGGCCGCGCCGGGCGGATGCCGGTCCTCGTGACACGCGCGCGGGACGGCGAGCTCCGCGCGTTCCGGAACGTCTGCCGCCACCGCGGCTTCCCCGTCGCCGAGGGCCAGGGCAGGCGCGAGACGATCCAGTGCCCGTACCACGCGTGGACGTACGGGCTCGACGGCTGCCTCCGTTCCGCGCCGCGCTCGGAGGAGGAGCCGGGCTTCCCGAAGGACGAGCTCGGCCTCGTCCCCGCCGCGGTCGGCGCGTGGGGGCCGTTCCTCTTCGTGAACACGAGCGCGGACCCGGAGCCGCTCGCCGACGCGCTCGGCTCGATGCCGGCGCAGGTCGCGGAGCTCGGGCTCGACGTCGACGCGCTCGTCCCGACCACGCGCTGGGAGGCCGAGGTCGACGCGAACTGGAAGATCGTCTGCGAGAACTTCCTCGAGTGCTACCACTGCCAGATCGCGCACCCCGCGCTCGCCGAGGTGCTCGACACCTCCGCGGACGCGTACGCGCTCTCGACCGAGGGGCGGCTCTCGAGCCAGCACGGACCCGTCAAGGAGCAGACGCGGAGCACGATGCGCGTCGACGGCGAGCTGCCGCGCGGCCAGTTCCACTTCCTCTGGCCGAACCTCACCGTGAACATCTTCCCGGGCCGGCCGAACATCTCGCTCGGCCCCGTCGTGCCGCTGACGACGGGCCGGACCTACCGGTTCCTCGACTACTTCTTCGGGCCGGACGTCGAGCAGGACTGGATCGACGAGCTGATGGCCTTCGACGACCAGGTCGGCGCCGAGGACCGGGTCCTCGTCGAGGGCGTCCAGCGCGGGGTCGCCGCGGGAGCCCTCGAGCACGGGTTCCTCCTGGGCCGGACGGAGCAGCTGATCGGCCATTTCCAGCAACTCACCAGAGCGGCGCTCGTCTGAGGACCTAGAGCTTTTCCCCGCACCGCGGTAGATTTGCTCCCTCTCCAGGCCCGCATCGACTGAACCAACAGGAGGATTTTGTGGCAAAGCGTCTTCTCCCGCTGCTCGTCGCCGTGGCGCTCGTCGCGGTCCCGGCGGCGTCGGCCAAGCGCTCGGCGCTGCCGACCCTGCAGCCCGGCAAGCTGATCGTCGCCTTCGGCGACCCTGCTCCCGGCTTCGCCTCGGGCACCGTCCGCGGCAGCACCGTCACGAACCCGCGCGGCTACGAGGTCGACCTCGCGACGGCGATCGCGAAGCAGCTCGGGCTCACCCCGGTCTGGATGTACTCGTCGTGGAACAGCCTGTTCGCGCCGGGCACGAAGAAGTTCGACATCTCGTTCCAGGAGGCGACCATCACCTCCCAGCGCAAGAAGACGGTCGACTTCACGAGCTCGTACCTGAACGCGAACCAGGGCGTCCTCATCTCGAAGCAGACGACGCCCCCGAAGAGCATCGCCGACCTGAAGCAGCTCCAGACGTGCGCCCAGACGAACACGACGGGCCTCGACTGGATCAACACGCAGCTGAAGCCGGCGAAGCGGCCGCTCACGTACCCGACGACGACCGCCGCGTATCAGGCCGTGCAGATCAACCAGTGCCAGGCCCTGATCCTCGACGTGCCGCTCGTCGCGCTCGAGAAGAAGCAGAACCCGAGCAAGTTCGGCCCCGTCGCCGGCCAGATCGTCACGCACGAGCAGTACGGCGCCGTGCTCCAGAAGGGCTCGGCCCTCCTGAAGCCGGTGGACGTCGCGCTCGGGACGCTGACGAAGAACGGCACCGTCGGCAAGCTCCAGAAGAAGTGGTTCAACCTCAACTTCGCACTGATCCCGACACTCAAGTAACACGGTGAACGCGCTTCACGAGGTCGCGCACGCGTTCTTCAACCCGCACAGCTTCACGCTGGCGTTGCCGGACGTGTGGGCGGGCTTCCAGCTGAACCTCCACATGATGGTGATCGCGGAGGCTCTCGTCCTCGTGTTCGCGCTCGGTCTCGCACTCGTACGCGGCCTGCCGGGGCCCGGAGCCAAGCCGTTCCGGGCCCTGGCGATCGCGTACACGGACTTCTTCCGCGGGACGCCGATCATCATCGTCGCGTTCCTCGTCGGGTTCGGGATCCCCGGGCTCCAGCTCGGCTACATCTCGAGCCGCTCGATCACGACGTACGGAGTGGTGACGCTCACGCTCGTCTACACGGCGTACGTGACCGAGGTCTACCGCGCCGGGATCGAGTCGATCCATCCGAGCCAGCGCGCGGCGGCGCGGTCGCTCGGGCTCTCGTACTTCCAGGCGATGCGGTACGTCGTCGTGCCGCAGGCCGTGCGCCGCGTGATCCCGCCGCTCCTGAACGACTTCGTCGGCCTCCAGAAGGACACGGCGATCGTCTCCGTGATCGGCGTCACCGAGGCGGCGTCGCTCGCGCAGCAGTTCTCGACGCAGAACGGCGACTTCGCGTCGTACGTGGTTGCCGCGGTGTTCTTCATCCTGATCACGATCCCGCTCGCGCGGTTCACCGACCACATCGTCGCCGAGCGCGAGAAGCGGGAGCGGGCGCAGGCGTTTTGAGCGACGGCGCGAACGGCGTGGAGCCCACCGCGTTCGTCGACGTCCGCGGCGTCGACAAGTGGTTCGGCGAGCTCCACGTCCTCGACTCGATCGACCTCACGGTGCACGAGCACCACGTCGTCTGCCTGATCGGCGCGTCCGGCTCCGGCAAGTCGACGCTCCTCCGCTGCATCAACCGGCTCGAGGTCGTCGACGAGGGCGAGATCGTCGTCGACGGCCAGGCCGTCACCGCGCCGAAGGTCGACGTGAACGACCTGCGCCGGAAGATCGGGATCGTCTTCCAGGCGTACAACCTCTTCCCGCACATGACCGTGCTGCAGAACGTCGTGCTCGCGCCGCGGAAGACGCGGAAGCTGTCGCGGGACGACGCCGAGGCGCGCGCCCGGCTCCTCCTCCGCCGCATCGGGCTCGAGGAGAAGGCGAACGAGTACCCCGACCGGCTCTCGGGCGGCCAGCAGCAGCGCGTCGCGATCGCACGCGCGCTCGCCATGGAGCCGAAGCTGATGCTCCTCGACGAGATCACGAGCGCGCTCGACCCGCAGCTCGTGACAGACGTCCTCGCACTCGTGCGCGAGCTCGCGGAGAGCGGCATGACGATGATCGTCGCGACGCACGAGATGGGCTTCGCGCGGGAGGTGTCGGAGAAGGTCTGCTTCCTCGACAACGGGCGCATCCTCGAGGAGGGCCCGCCGGAGCAGATCTTCACGGAGCCGCGGGAGGAGCGGACGCGCGCATTCCTCGCCCGCGTGCTCGAGCGGGACAAGGTGCAGTGAGCACGCCGCGGCACAAGGTGAAGCGGAGCCGGTC
>Ga0335070_10008845_pt1 | contig 11823 bp, 8 predicted proteins | sample Lox_Sample_13_FD_206722 | JGI IMG/M metagenome (GOLD analysis project Ga0335070, IMG submission 206722) | Soil microbial communities from Loxahatchee National Wildlife Refuge, Florida, United States - Lox_Sample_1.3 | ecosystem: Environmental > Terrestrial > Soil > Wetlands | place: USA: Florida...
CCCAGACCTGAAGCCCATAAGGCTCAAAACCCAGGACCCGCCGCCCGCGTATCCCTTCTCGTCATAATCACAATGTCAAACAGCATGAAGGCGCCCGCTTTGACCCGGCCTAGAACCTGACCGGACCGCCCACCGGCGCCTCAGAGGAGCGGGCTTATACGCGCGGCCTCAGGCCCTGTCAACACGTGTTACGACGCGGCGACAAAGTTCGAAAATCGCAACATCCGCCACGGGATAGCACGGCACATCGGCGCCCCTAGGGATTGTGGGTGGCCGAAAAATGACAAGGTTAACCCCGATATATTCAGTTTGTTCTCAATAAGGCATAATGATTTGATCTGATTACAGAATCTTGGTTGACACGACTGTCATCAACCATCATTGTCCGGTCAGACTGTTGAGAATGCAGGGTTCGCTCCGGCGGGCAGGGGATGACATGCCCTCCGGAAGCCAGCAACCCGATCGCAAGCAGGGGACGTCACATTGCTACAGACCCACGCTCAGATTTGGGGGACGCTGAAGCGTTATCTGGCTTACACCGCAGCGGGCTTTGTGGTCCTCGGCGGCGTCGGTGCCATGGAAGCCGCCCAGCCTCCGGTCGTCGGCCAAGCCAGCGCCAGCCAGATCCTGCGCGAATCGGTTTCCGCTGAAGCGCTGCTCGCTTCTTCGAAGACGGCGATGCCGAGCTGGGCGCAGCGCCTGCACTTCGATCTCGTTCCGACTGCCGTAGCAATCACGACAGCGACGCCGCAGCACCGGATCGCGGCGGCAACGCCGACGCCCTATTACCCGGCGCGCGACACCGCCGGCGCGCTGACCGCCGAACCGGCGCAGGGCGCCGCGTCGACCGAGAAGGCCGCCGACGCGACACCGCAGCCCGCGCCTGCCGCCGAAGAGATGCTGCCGACGCCGCCCGTGGTGACGGTCGCTTCGGCCGCCGCCGTGGCGGCGCCTGCGCAAGACAGTCGCGCCGATGACGCCGAAGTCGGGCTCGAGACTGCCGCCGGGCCGGCGCCGACCGTGCAGAGTGCCGCGCCGCAACCGGCCGCGGCACCGGTGCAGAACGAGCGCCCGGCATCCTCGTCGCTGGTTGCGACCCTGAACTGGGTCTTCACCGGCAAGGATACCATGCCGACCGACGCCGAGATCGGCGCCACCGATGCCGATCCGGCTGCGACCGACGCCGCGTCGAACACCGACAGCGCGACCACCGATGCCGCGCCGGACGGCGGCGACCAGAGACTGGCCTCCGTCGATCCCGCGGTCGATCCAGCGATGAATCCAGGAGCCACCGCCGACGAACTCGCCGCCGAGAAGCGCGTGGTCGAGGTGCGGCGCGGCGACACCCTGTTCGGCCTCCTGACCCAGGCCGGGGTGACCGAGGCGGAGGCACAGGCCGCCGGCCATTCGCTGGCCGACGTGTTCTCGCCGAGCGACCTCAGGGTCGGCCAGGAGATCACGCTCAGCTTCGCCACCGGCGCCGGCCCCGACACGGCGAACAACAACAAGCTGGTCGGCCTCACCCTGGCGCCGAGCCTCGATCGCGATGTCAAGCTGACCCGCGGCACCGACGGGCAGTTCGTCGCCGCCTCGGTAGACAAGCCGCTGACCGAGCGGATCGACCGCGCCGCCGGGCAGATCGACGTCAGCCTGTTCGAGACCGCGCGCGACGCCGGCGTGCCGGTAGGCCTGATCGGCGACATCATCAAGGCCTTCTCCTACGACGTCGACTTCCAGCGCGACATCCACGACGGCGACGCCTTCGAGGCGATGTACGAGCGCTACGACAACGAGAAGGGCGATCTCGCCAAGGCGGGCCGGCTGCTCTACGCCTCGCTGACGGTCGCCGGCAAGCCGATGGCGATCTACTACTTCGAGAAGGACGGCGACGGCGAGTACTACACCTCCGACGGCGTGGCAGTGCGGAAGTCGCTGCTGAAGACCCCGATCGACGGCGCCAAGATCACCTCCGGCTTCGGCATGCGGGTCAATCCGATCCTCGGCTATTCGATGATGCACCAGGGCATCGACTTCGGGGCGCCGGTCGGCACCCCGATCTTCGCCGCCGGCAACGGCACGGTCGAGGAGATGGACGTCAAGAACGGCTACGGCAACTACATGAAGCTGCGGCACAACAGCACCTACGAGACCGCCTATGCGCATATCAGCCGGTTTGCCAGCGGCCTGAAGCGCGGCTCGAAGGTGAAGCAGGGCCAGGTCATCGCCTATGTCGGCGAGACCGGCCGCGCCACCGGCCCGCACCTCCACTTCGAGATCCTGATCAACGGCGAGCACGTGAACCCGAGCACGGTGAAGACCGTCGCTGCGGACAAGCTGGTCGGACAGGACCTGAAGACGTTCAAGGCGCAGGTCGCCTCGATCGACAGCCAGCGCCGCGACCTGATCAACCACGCCGAGATCGCCGACCAGTCGGGCGGCAACGTGCCGCTGGATTGCGGCCGCCTGCACGGCGGCTGCCAGAACTAAGCCGCATCTCAGCCCCTCAGTCGAGGCGATTGCCGGAGGCGCATTTCCGGCGATAGAGTGCGCCTGCGCCGTCTCCCCCGCGGCGTACCTCACGGGCGCCGCCCATGCTCGTCAAACAGCTGACATACCTCACGGCCCTCGCGCGCGAGCGGCATTTCGGCCGCGCCGCGGAATCCTGCGGTATCACCCAGCCCGCTCTGTCGGCGGCGATCCGCCAGATCGAGGCGGAACTCGGCGTGCGGATCGTCGAGCGCTCGCGCCGCTTCGTCGGCTTCACGCCGGAGGGCCAGCTGGTGCTGAACCGCGCCCAGCGGCTGGTGCACGACTTCGATACCCTGCGCCAGGACCTCTCGCTGCTGAAGCGCGACCTCGCCGGCCGGATCCGGATCGGTGCGATTCCCGCGGCGCTGCCGATCGTCTCGCTGCTGACGACGCCGTTCTGCGCCCAGCACGCCTCGGTCTCGATCCACATCCAGTCGCTCTCCTCGAAGGAGATCCAGCGCGGCATCGACACCTTCGACCTCGATCTCGGCCTCACTTATCTCGACAACGAGGCCTTGAGCCGGGTGCGCACGCTGCCGATCTACCGCGACCGCTTCGTCTTCATCACCCATGATGATCCGCGCTTCGCCGGCCTGGCCGAGATGACCTGGCGCGAGGCGGCCGGCGAGCGGCTCTGCCTGCTTTCGAACGACATGCAGAACCGGCGCATCATCGACCGCGCCTTCGAATCGGTGGGCGAGAAGCCGCATCCGGTGATCGAGGCCAACGCGCTCATCACGCTGATGTCGCATGTGCGGCTCGGGCAATGGTCGAGCATCGTGCCGCAGAGCCTGCTGCTCCTGACCGGCATCTCGAACGGCTTGAAGGCGCTGCCGATGACCGACCCGAAGCCGGTCCATTCCATCGGCTTCGTACATGCGGATCGCGACCCGACCTCGGGATTGATTGCGGCGTTCCTCGCCACGGCGCGGCTCCAGAAGCTGCAGCAGCGGATCGACGACGTCTGGAAAGGGCAGAGCGGCCTCGCGGGTGCCAACAGCGAACGGGTAGCAGAATGACAGCGACAGCCTCCTCCATCGCCGCCTCCACCATTCCCTTCGAAAAACGCCGCTTCAAGAGCGCCGCCGAGCACTACCGCACCGGCCGCCCCGCTTATGCACCGGCCCTGTTCGAGCGCGTGGCGAAGCGGATCGGCCTCGGCCGCGGCCATGCGGTGCTCGACCTCGGCTGCGGGCCGGGCCAGCTCGCGCTCGGCTTCGCGCGCTTCGCCGGCGCGGTGACGGCGGTGGATCCCGAGCCGGAGATGCTGCGGATCGCGGCCGCCGGCGCCGCGGAAGCGGGCGTCGCCGTGACCTTCGTCGAAGGCAGCTCCTATGACATCGGCCCGCGCCTCGGCAGCTTCCGGCTGGCAGTGATCGGCCGCGCCTTCCATTGGATGGATCGCACCGACACGCTGGCGCGATTGGACGGCATGGTCGAGCCCGAAGGCGCCCTGGCCCTCTTCGGCGACCGCCATCCGGAGATCCCGGACAACGACTGGCGCAAGGCCTATGACGCCGTGCTCGACAAATATTCCGCCGAGGACAGCGCGCGGCGCCAGCGCAAGGCGGCGGACTGGCCGAAGCACGAGCAGGTGCTGCTGGATTCGCCATTCTCGGCGCTGGAGCGGATCGGGGTGATCGAGCGGCGACGGACCCCGATTGACTGGATCGTCGATCGCATCCTCTCGCTCTCCAGCGTCTCCCGCGACAAGATCGGCGCGCGGGCGGACGAGATGGTCGCCGAGCTGCGCACCGCGCTCGCACCCTATGCCGCAGGCGATGCGATCACCGAGGTCGTGGAATCGGAGGCCTTGATCGCGATGCGGCCGCCGCGCGCCGTGGTTTGAGGCGCGGCGGCCGCTCGCCGGTTACGCGGCGGCCTGGGACAGGCTCTCGCCGCCGATGGTGAGGCCGCTCTTGTCGGCGGAGACCGTGATGATCTCGCCGGGCTTGAAGCGGCCCTCGAGGATCATGGTCGCCAGCGGGTTCTGCAGCTCGCGCTGGATCACCCGCTTCAGAGGCCGAGCGCCGTAGACCGGGTCGTAGCCCGATTCGGCCAGCCACTCCTCCGCCTTACCGTCGAGATTCAGCTCGAGCTTGCGGTCGGCCAGCAGGGCCTGCAGCCGCCGCAGCTGGATCTCGACGATGCCGGTCATGTGCTTGCGGCTCAAGCGGTGGAACAGGATCACCTCGTCCAATCGGTTCAGGAACTCCGGCCGGAACGCCTGGCGCACCACCGCCATCACCTGGTCGCGCACCACGCCGGAATCCTCGCCTTCCTTCAAGCCGGCGAGATACTCGCTGCCGAGGTTGGAGGTGAGGATGATGAGCGTGTTCTTGAAGTCGACCGTGCGGCCCTGGCCGTCGGTCAGGCGACCGTCGTCCAGCACCTGCAGGAGCACGTTGAAGACGTCGGGGTGCGCCTTCTCGACCTCGTCGAACAGCACGACCTGATAGGGCCGGCGCCGCACCGCTTCGGTCAGCACCCCGCCCTCTTCATATCCGACATAGCCCGGAGGCGCGCCGATGAGCCGGGCGACGGCGTGCTTCTCCATGAACTCCGACATGTCGATCCGGACCATGGCCTGGTCGTCGTCGAACAGGAAGCCCGCCAGCGCCTTGCAGAGCTCGGTCTTGCCGACGCCGGTCGGGCCCAGCATCAGGAACGAGCCGATCGGGCGGTTCGGATCCTGCAGGCCGGCGCGAGCGCGCCGGACTGCGTTGGAGACCGCGCGCACGGCTTCCTCCTGGCCGATCACCCGCCGGCCGATCGCGTCCTCCATCTTCAAGAGTTTGTCGCGCTCGCCTTCCAGCATCTTGTCCACCGGAATGCCGGTCCAGCGCGAGACCACCGAGGCGATGTCCTCCTCGCTGACGACCTCGTTCAGCATCCGGTGCTGGGCGGCGGTCTCGGCGGCCTGCAGCTTCTTGGTGAGGTCCGGGATCACCGAATAGGTGAGCTCGCCGGCGCGGGCGAAATCGCCGCCGCGCTGCGCCCGCTCGGCCTCCAGACGCGCCTGCTCCAGGCGCTCCTTCAGCTTTTGCGAATCCTCGAGGTTGCGCTTCTCGGACTTCCATTCGGCGGTGAGCGCCGCCGACTTCGCCTCCAGCTCCTCGACCTCGGACTTCAGCTGCTTCAGCCGCTCCTTGGAAGCCGCGTCGGTCTCCTTCTTCAGGGCCTCGAGCTCGATCTTCAGCTGGATCAGCTTGCGATCGACCTCGTCGATCTCCTCGGGCTTGGAATCGACCTCCATGCGCAGACGCGAGGCGGCCTCGTCCACGAGGTCGATCGCCTTATCCGGCAGGAACCGGTCGGTGATGTAGCGGTTGGAGAGGGTCGCGGCGGCGACGATGGCGGCGTCGGTGATCCGCACGCCGTGATGCACCTCGTACTTCTCCTTGAGGCCACGGAGGATCGAGATCGTCTCGTTGACCGAGGGCTCGGAGACCACGACCGGCTGGAAGCGCCGCGCCAGCGCCGCGTCCTTCTCGATGTACTTGCGGTACTCGTCGAGCGTGGTCGCGCCGACGCAATGGAGCTCGCCGCGCGCCAGAGCCGGCTTCAGCATGTTGGAGGCGTCCATGGCGCCTTCCGCCTTGCCGGCGCCGACCAGGGTATGCAGTTCGTCGATGAAGAGGATGATCTCGCCGGCCGCCGCGGAGATCTCGGTCAGCACCGCCTTCAGCCGTTCCTCGAACTCGCCGCGGAACTTCGCGCCGGCCACCAGGGCGCCGAGGTCCAGCGCCATCAGTGTCTTGCGCTTCAAGCCCTCCGGCACGTCGCCGTTGGCGATGCGGAGCGCCAGCCCTTCGACGATCGCGGTCTTGCCGACGCCGGGCTCGCCGATCAGCACGGGATTGTTCTTGGTCCGGCGCGACAGCACCTGGATGGTGCGCCGGATCTCCTCGTCGCGGCCGATCACCGGATCGAGCTTGCCGGCACGGGCGAGCGCCGTGAAGTCGCGCGCATACTTCTTCAGGGCGTCATAGCTGTCCTCGGCGGTGGCGCTCTCCGCCTTGCGACCCTTGCGGATGTCGTTGATCGCGTTGTTAACGCCCTGTGGGGTCAGGCCGGATTCCTTCAGCGCTTTGCCGGCGCCGGTGTCGGTCGCCATGGCCAAGGCCAGGAGCAGGCGTTCCGCCGTGACGTAGCTGTCGCCGGCTTTCTCGGCCGCCTCTTCGGCGATGCCCAGGATGCGGGCGAGGGGCGGCGCCATATAGACCTGGCCGGCGCCGGAACCTTCGACCTTCGGGAGCTTGCCGAGATCGCGCTCGACCGCTGCGAGCGCGCGCGCCGGATCGGCGCCGGAAGCCTTCATCAGGTTGGCGGCGAGGCCTTCCTTGTCGTCGAGCAGAACCTTCAACAGATGCTCGGGCGTCAGTTGCTGGTGCCCGCTGCGCTGCGCCAGCGTCTGGGCAGCCTGAAGGAAGCCGCGCGACCGCTCGGTGAGTTTCTCTAAGTCCATGTTTTCAGCCCTCTTCTGACCGCGCCCGTAAGGCACGCGGTCTTAGATGCCATGTCACTCCGGGGCTAACCCCTCCACTCAATATGGAGTTGGTTAACCCCTTGGCAAGGGGCCGAAATCGGATTCAGAGCGCAGTCCGGCCGCGCCGGTTTGTCGCCGAAGCGGATCGACGCGCGATGCGGGCTAGGCGTTCTCGGGATTGGACGGCGGCGGCGGCGTATCGTCGCCGTCGTTCCGGATCCGGCGGCCCGGACCGCGGCGCCGGCCGCGACCCATGCGCCCGTGCTGGCGGTCGCCCTGGCCTTGTCCGCCCTGGCCCTGCCCGCCATGCTGTCCGCCCTGCCCCTGCCCGTCGGATGCACCGCCGGCCTGGGCATCCCCGGGAAGCAGGTCTTCGGGATAGTCGGGCTGCTCGTCGACTTGGGTGAAGGACCCATCGCCGCCCGTCTCGCTGGAGGCGTCGCCGGACGAATGCGCCGGCTGCCCGTCGCTGCCGCCCTCGGTGTTGTGCGACTCGGGATTCCCGCCGCCGTGATTCCCACTGCCGTGATTCCCGCCGCCTTGCGGCTGGGATTGCTGCTGCGGCCGTGCCTGGCCGTTGCCGCCGGACCGGTGCTGCTGCTCGCCCGGCTCGCCCTGGTGATCCTCGCCCGTCGAATGGCCGTGGCCCGAGAGCGCGGCCGAAAGGCCCTGGCTCACGTTCTGCACATTGACGTCGGCGACGGAGATCTCCCGGCCGCCGATCCGCGGCCGCTGGCCCTCGTTCATCGCCGCGACGACGCGGTAGTAGTGATCCGCGTGCTGGAGGAAGTTCTCGGCGGCGACCCGGTCGCCTGCCGTGCCCGCATCGCGCGCCAGCTGCAGGTACTTCTCCAGCACCTGGTAGGCGTTGCCGCGGACCCTGGTATCGCCGCCGCCACTGTCGAAATTCTGGCCCTTGTTGGGCATCCCACCATGGCCGTGCGGGCCGCCATGGGGCTTGCGCGGGCCGCGACCGCGACCCCGTCGATTATTGTTGCCTGGTCTCATGCGTCAGTCACTTCGCATTGCTGCGGTCCTGGCTTCGCGAGTCCGCTGTCCGCTACCGCGCGATCACGCGGCTGGAGTCCGGAAACGCGCCCAATCATCATCAGGTGTTATTGCACCCGGGGACCGCCATTCCGATGTCGGGGGCCGTGTCAGGGGCGCGGGTCAGCCAGCGGCTGTCATCCGATTGATCACCCCAAAGCCGAGCCGACCCTAGTCGGTTCGCGGCCGATTTCCAATAGCTTTTTTTGCCGGTGCACATCGCCCTCGGGACCCGCATGGCGCTCATTTCCGGAACAGCAGGCAGCGGGGAATGCCGGCAAGATCGTGAACCGTTCCAACCGCGGTGAAACCCGCATCCGCCGCCAGGCGATCCACCGATTCGGCCTGCCCGGCCCCGATCTCCAAGGCCATGAGGCCACCGGGGACGAGCCGCTCGGCCGCCTGCGGGATCAGCAGCCGATAAGCCGCCAGCCCGTCCGGACCGCCGTCCAGGGCCGCCGCCGGGTCGAATCGCGCGACCTCCGGCTGGAGCCCGGAAACAGCGGCGGATTCAATATAGGGCGGGTTAGAGATCACGACATGGAACCGGGCGTTTATGTCGCGGGCCCAGTCGCCCACGACAAAAGCGGCGCGATCGGCGAGGCCGAGCGCAGCGGCGTTGCCTTGCGCGGTCGCCACCGCTTCGGGGGCGACATCCACACCGGTGCCCCGCGCCCGCGGCAGCTCCGAGAGCAGCGCCAGGAGCAGACAGCCGGTCCCGGTCCCGAGATCGAGAATCTCGAGCGCGGCCTGGCGATCCCCGATTTCCTGAAGAACCGCCGAGACCAGGGTCTCGCTGTCCGGGCGCGGGTCGAGCGTCGCAGGCGTGACCGCGAAGGGCAGCGACCAGAATTCGCGCTTGCCCAGGATGCGCGACACCGGCTCGCGGAGACAGCGCCGCGCGACCAGGTGCTCCAGCGATTCCGACTGCGCAGTGCCGAGCATGCGTTCGCCGAAGCCGATGATCTCGGCGCGCGAGGCGCCGGTCGCCGCCTCGACCAGCAGCCGCGCCTCGGCCTGAGCCCGCTCGATACCGGCCAAAGCGAGCCGTGTCGACACCCGACGCAGCGCCGCCGCGACGGTCACCGGCGCTTCCGTTCGCGATGTCTCGGTCGCGCTCATTGGATTTCCGCCAGGCGCTCCGCCTGGTCGTGGGCAATCAGCGCATCGACGATCTCGTCGAGTTCGCCTTCCATCACCCGGTCGAGCTTGTAGAGCGTCAGGTTGATGCGGTGATCGGTGCAGCGGCCTTGCGGGAAGTTGTAGGTGCGGATCCGCTCCGAGCGGTCGCCGCTGCCGACCTGGCTCTTGCGCGCGCTGGCGCGCTCGGCGTCCTTGCGGCTGCGCTCCATGTCGTAGAGCCGCGCGCGCAGCACCTTCAGGGCCTTCGCCTTGTTCTTGTGCTGCGACTTCTCGTCCTGCTGCTGCACGACGAGGCCGGTCGGGATATGCGTGATCCTGACTGCGCTGTCGGTGGTGTTGACCGACTGGCCGCCCGGTCCACTGGAACGGAACACGTCGATGCGGAGATCTTTCTCATCGATCTGCACATCGACCTCCTCCGCCTCCGGCAGCACGGCGACGGTGGCGGCCGAGGTGTGGATGCGGCCCGAGGCCTCGGTCTCCGGCACGCGCTGCACCCGGTGCACGCCGGACTCGAACTTCAGTCGCGCAAAGACGTTGCGGCCGGAGATGGTGGCGATCGCCTCCTTGTAGCCGCCGAGGCCGGTCTCGTTGATCTCCATCGGCTCGAACTTCCAGCCCTTCAAGGCGGCGTAGCGGGCATACATGCGGAAGAGGTTGGCGGCGAACAAGGCCGCCTCCTCGCCGCCGGTGCCGGCGCGGACTTCGAGGATCGCGTTGCGCTCGTCGGCTTCGTCCTTCGGCAGCAGCATCAGCTGCACCTTGCGCTCGAGCTCCGGCAGCTTCTGCTGCAGGGTGGAGCGCTCCTCCTCGGCCAGCGCCTTCATCTCGGCATCGCCGGCGGGATCGGCGACCAACTGCGCGAGGTCGGCCGATTCCCGCTCCGCCGCGCGCAACTCCTGGATCGCCTCGACCACCGGGCCGAGATCGGAATACTCCTTGGAGAGCTTCGCGAAGGACTGCGCGTCCTTCGGTCCCTCGCTCGCCATCAGGGCGGCGATCTCGTCGTATCGCCTCGCGACCCGGTCGAGCTTTTCGTTCAACGCCGACACGTCATTCCTCGCTCGTTTTCGATGACTCGATCCCGAAGAGATCGAGTGCCGCCTGCTCCAGCCCGGAATCCGGCGCGGTGTCTTTCAGCGCCGTGATCGGCCGGTGCAGCAGGCGATTGACCAGACGCCGCGTCGCCTCGGCGGCGTCGAGGCCGGGCTGCTCGGCCAGGAGCCGCTCGCGCTCGGCTTCGAAATGCGCCTTCAGCGCCGCGAGCGCCGGCGCCGCGGCGCGCGCGTCGCTGCTCTTCTCGAAGGCGACGACGGCGGAGTCGATGATGCCCCAGGCGGCGTTGGCTGCCGCCTCGCGCTCGTGCCGCCCGCGCATGGCGAGGCGCTCCAGGTCGTCGAGCCCATAGAGGAAGGCGTCGTCGATGTCGTTGATCCGGGGGTCGATGTCGCCCGGCACCGAGAGGTCGATCAGCAGCATCGGCGCCCGCCGCCGCGCCCGGACCGCTACCCTCACCTGCTCCGGCTTCAGCGCGAACTGCGCGCCTTCGAGCGCACCGATGGTAAGGTCGGCCCCCGGCAGCAGGCGGTCGAGATCGTCCACCGTCGCCGCATGGGCGCCGCGATGCCGCTTCGCCCAGGCCTGGGCGCGCTCGAGATTGCGATGCACGATGGTCCAGCGGGTCAGCCCCGCCTCGATCAGCTGTTGCATCACGAAGTCGCCGAGCTCGCCGTCGCCGAGGATGAGGGCGGAGATGTTGGGCAGATTGCCGAAGACCTGGCGGCAGAGCGCGATCACGCAGGCCGCCATCGAGACCGATTCCTGGGCGATCTCGGTCTCCGAGCGCACCTTCTTGCCGGTCTGCAATGCGGCGCGGAAGACGGCGTCGAGCTCGGCGCCCAGCATGCCGGCGCGGGAAGCGAGGCGGTGCGCATCCTTCACCTGGGCCAGCACCTGCGGCTCGCCGACGATCTGGGATTCCAGCGAGGCCGCCACGGCGAAGGCGTAGCGCAGGGCCGCGGAGCCGCTCAAGTGGTGGAGCTGCGGGCCGACCTGCAGCACCGGCAGGGCGGCCGCCTCCGCGATCAATTCGGTGAGCTTGGACGCCGTGGCGCCCGGATCCTCGACCGCGGTCCAGACCTCGCAGCGGTCGCAGGTGGCGAGCACGGCGGCCTGTTCGAGGCCGGCTTCCCGGCAGCGCAATATCAGGCGCAGCTGGTCCGCCTCGGTGCCCTGCAGCCGCTCGCGCAGCAGCTCCGGCGCACCCTTGTGATCGGCGCCCACCACCAGGAATGTCTTCGACCCTACCCCAACAGCTTACCCTTAGGGCTCATTTATAAGGCAGCAATGCCTCGGCCAGGCGGTCGAGTCCGACCGGCTGCTGCGCGCCGGTCGTGAGGTCCTTCAGCGTCGCCGCTTTCTTGTCGAGCTCGTCGTCGCCGAGGATCACCGCTACCTTGGCGCCGATCTTGTCGGCGCGCTTCATGCGCGACTTCATGCTGCCGGAGAAGCCGAGATCCACGGCGAAATCCTGCCGCCGCAGCTCGCCCGCCAGCTTCAGCACCACCTGCTCGGCGCGCTCGCCGAGCGGCACCAGCGCGATCGGCGCCCGCGCC
>Ga0335070_10008846_pt1 | contig 11823 bp, 8 predicted proteins | sample Lox_Sample_13_FD_206722 | JGI IMG/M metagenome (GOLD analysis project Ga0335070, IMG submission 206722) | Soil microbial communities from Loxahatchee National Wildlife Refuge, Florida, United States - Lox_Sample_1.3 | ecosystem: Environmental > Terrestrial > Soil > Wetlands | place: USA: Florida...
CCCTCCTCCGAAATCACCAATAGCAAGTCCTGATCGCGCAACAGAACCAACTGGCCGTTGCCGTAGCGTCCGCCCTTCCACTTGCGCGTGCCATCCTTGACGTCGATGCACGCCAGAATGCCGCCGTTGAAGCCGTACACATAGCCATTGTGGACCACCGAGTCGTTAAAACTGGGCTTCAATCCGGCCGACGTCCATCGCTCCTCGGTGGTCCAACCGGCGGGCCCATGGGCCACCGCGATTCGGCGCATCCCGACTCCACCCATGGCATCGCCCGCAGTGATCAGAAGGTCGCCATCCGCCGTCACGGCCGGCTGCATAATGCGGGTATCAGATTTCCACGCGTGTTTCCAAAGCAGTTTGCCGTCCGCCGGTGCGACACTTGTGGCGCCGACCGCGCTCATCAGCAGAATCTGCGCGACTCCGTCGATGGTCACGAGTTGTGGCGAGCTGTAGCCGTCGCCGCCGTCCGGGCCAAGCCAGCGCGGCGTGCCGGTGGCGAGGTCATAAGCGACGAGCTTGCCGGCGGCCGCCACGACGACGAGGTCGCCAACCACCAACGGCGAGCTCGCGAAGCCCCAGCCCGGGACCTTCTTGCCGGTATCGGACGCAGCGTTACGCGACCACAACACTGCGCCATTACCGGCGTCGAGCGCGTTCACAATTCCGGTTGCGCCAAATGTATACACGCGGCCGTCGTGTAGAGTTGGTGTCGCACGTGGGCCCGCACCGGCATTCGACTCCCAGAACCGGGCCACGTCGCGGTGCGCCCACACTGGCTCGCCGGTAGTCGCGTTGTAGCAGGTGACGAACTCGTCCTCACCACGCTGCTCCTGAGTGTAAAGAAGGTCACCATGGACCGCGAAGGATGACCAGCCCGGTCCGATCTGCCGGCGCCATAGCTCAACCGGCGGTGAAGTGGACCAGTCGGTGTTGATCCGTGTACCGGGGACGATGCCGTCGCGGCCGGGCCCGCGAAAGCCAGGCCAGTTGGCGCCTGTTTCGGCTGCCTCGTGAGTCTCAGCTGCCACGGCGGCTGGCGGAAGCGCAACGGGCCGGCCTTTGAGTTTGGGGACCGCGGGCCGTTCTTCGGGAATTTTGGCTGGCGGCGGAGCCGCTGGGGGCGCCGAGAGCTGGGCAGGAAGCGCCGGCAGCTGGCTACCGGCTTGCAGGAGTTTTTCCTCGTGAGTCTTCGACCAACGCCAGGCGAAATCCGAACGTCCCCCGCCGCTAATTCCATTAGTTCTCACCATCGTGAACAGTCCGCAAGCAAGCAGGATAGCGGCGACCAGTGATGCGCGCCGAGGCCCATCAGACAAGCGGCTGCCGACGACCGCTCCGGCGACCAATGCAAGGCTCAAGACCGGGATGGAAAACATGGGAAACATGAACCCCATCATCCCGTTCGCAATCGACTTGTCGATAAGCCGCGACGCCGCAAACGCCCCGGCGATTATCAGGACAACCGCGCCCCAGCGCTCGACCTGCGGCGCCCGGCTAAAGAACAGCCACCACACCAGGACGGCCACCGCACACACGAGCGCGCCCATGATTCCGTAGAGTATGGCGTCCGGAACGATAATTGGTAGAACAAAGAAGAGTAACCACTGCAACGCCACGGCGACAACGCCGGGCCACACCCTGAGCGTCCGCTCACGAACCCGTTCGCCTGGCTGTGTGTCGGTCATAGCCATATGATACGTGCCGCACCAGCCCAGTGTTCCAGCCATTCTGCGCGCTCACAGGAGCGGTCTTGTGCGACGCCCGGTTTACGACACAGTTGTAAACTAAGCGCGCTATTGGGTTGTTGGGCCTATGTTGGAGATCCCGCCCTTCTGTGACTGCTCCGGATCGAATTTCAGCACATTCAGCTGGCCGGCTTCGCGATTACGCCTGTAACTCCGCGGCGTGATCAGTCGCCCAGTCGCGGAACGTTCGCGCCGGCGCTCCGATGATCTCTGAGACCGTGGAGGTGACGAAGGCAGGTTGACCGACTGCGGCAGCCCACGCGCCGAGCAGCATATTCACACCAGCTGCGGGGATGAACGCGAGCAATTCGCGCCGTGCCTGATCTGGCGAGATCTCTTCAATGCGCAGCGAGCGGCCGATCACACCACCGATTGTCGATATCTGCTCGAAATGGCTTAGAGATTGAGGCCCGGTCAGAACATATTCCGCTCCGGCGTGTCCATCCTCGCACAAGGCGCGGACCGCGACCGCGGCGATGTCACGCTCGTCGATCGGAGCCGTCGGAACGGCGAGATGGGGCCACCGTACGACATCGCCGGCACGAATCTGCGGCGCCCACCAGAAGAGGGCATTCGAGGCGAACATTCCGGGTCGCAGGAACGTCCACTGGCGTCCTGAGGTTTCGATCAGCCGCTCGATTTGCTCGCCCAGCGCCCTGAGCGGATTGGGCTGTTGGAAGAGGGGGTGCGGTGTTTTCAGCGGAGCTGAGAGGAATACGATGCGCCGCGCGTGCTTCGTGATCCGCTCCAAAGCGGGTGCGACAGTAGCCGGCGGGGCAGTCCACACCAGGAACACCGCGTCGATGCCATCCAGGCATTCATCCAGGGTCTCGGGGAGAGTGAGATCTCCGCATACCACATCCACGTCTGGCGGCAAACCGGCCGTTTGCGGGTTGCGGGCAAGCGCGCGGACTCGCACACCCGTGGCCGGCAATTGAGAGACAACCTGGCGGCCGACCCGGCCGGTAGCTCCAATGATGAGAATGCGATTCATGCAAGACCATATTACCGGCGAAGGTCCCCATTTTTCAGCTTTAGCGCCGGGTCAGGAAAAACAGCAAAATGCGCATGACGAGGTAGGCGGCCACCAGAATGACCAGAGTCTGGTTGCGGGTAACGAGGCGGCCCAGGCGTTCGAGAGGGGACTCGCGGTAGGCGAGGACCGGTTCCCCGGCGAGGAAGCGTTCCACGTCGGCGGAAAGATCGAGAACGGCGGCGTATCGAAGCGAGCGGTCTTCGGACGCGGCTTTGCGCCAGATGGCCTGGAGCCGCTTGGGAACCGGCGACTGGCTGACCAGGGCTTTCAAGGTCATGCCCAGCGAATAGATGTCGCTGCGAGCATCCACCTGATCGATGGCGCCGGTGGCCTGCTCGGGAGCCATGTAGCCAGGTGTGCCGATTACGGTACCGCTGGCGGTGTTGCCGGGTGCGGTGGAAGCAGGATGCTGGCGGGCGAGGCCGGTAATCCTGGCGACTCCCCAATCGAGCACAAGCACCTCGCCGAACGGACCGACCATGATGTTTTCCGGCTTGAGATCGCGGTGAAGGATGCCCTGGGAATGTGCGAATGCCACGGTTTCACAGATGCGCAAAAAGACGCGCAGGCGCTCGGGGAGGGCGGCGGCAGTGCGGGCGTAGGCGTCCAGGCGCGTGCCTTCTACCAGCTTCATGGCGTAAAAAATACGGCCGTCGGGCAGCGTACCCAAATCGTGGACGGGCACGATACCGGGGTGCTCGAGGCGCGCGAGGATGCGGGCTTCTTCGGCCATGCGCGATGCCGCCTCGCCGCCGGGATCGAAAATATTCAGAACCTTGAGGGCAACGCGCCGGTCGAGCTGGGTATCGTGGCCGGCATAAACGGTTCCCATGCCGCCCTGCCCGATTTTGCCGAGCAACTCGTAGCGGGTAGCACTGAAGTCCGGGGCGACGACGGCCTGGCGCAACTGATCGATGACGTTGTCGGGCAGGTAATCCATCTCAGGGCTCGATTCCGAGAACGGCCCGCGCATCCCTGCGAAACTCCTCGCCGGTTGCGGTGATTTCGCCAATGCGTTCAAGGACAAGCTCCCGCAGCCGGCGCCGCATGGCGGCCAAGTAATTGGTGGCAGTGGCGGTGGTGATGCCAAATTCGCGGCCCAGGGCTTCATAGGTCAGCTTGCCGGCGTCCTCGCGGAGGTTGTAGCGCTCGAATACGCGGTAGGGAAGCTGCTTGCCGCGCTCTTCGGATTCGCGCCGAAGGTCGTCGAGAGCCAGGCTGAAGAGATTGCGCACCCACTCGCGATGGAAGTACTCTTCCGGTGACAGGTCGCTCGAAGGGATGTCGTGTTGCCGGATCTCGCCTTCGGCGGTTTCGAAATCCAGGGACACGAAGCGGGCATCACCGCCGCGCTTGATGCGGGACGCTGCCTTGTCCTCATTAGACAGGAAGGCGTCGAGGCACGAGCGCAGATAGGTGCGGAAGCGGGCTTTCGACGGATCGTAGGAAATGAAGAATTCCTTCTCCAGGGCGCGAGTGAAGAAGGCCTGCGTAAGATCCTTCGCGTCTTCGTTGGATTGATTCCAGCGGACACGCACGTATTTGTAGACGGGCTTCCAGTACGCGGCGATCAGCGATTCGGCAGCGCAGGCGCGGAGAGCGGGGTCTTCGCTGCGAATGCCAACGATGGCGGAGCGGCGGGTTTCGGGAAAGCGAGCCACACGATTTTCGCACGAGAGCGACACCCGACCGCTCCCTCAGGAAGCCAGTTCGAGTTCGATTTTCTTTTGCGCGGGATCGAGCTTGAGGATGCGGAAGCTGCGAACCTGGCCGGAGCGGGCGGGCTCGCGCCGGCTGGAGCCTGAGGCGCCGGGTTGTCCGTGTTTCCACTTGGCGGCGAGCATGGAGCTGAGAGCGGAGAGATCGGCTTTCGGAGTCTCAGCGGGCTCTGCGGCCTTCGACTCGGAAGCGGTGATGTTGCAGAAAGCCTGGATGCCTTCGCCGAGCTCGACCAGGGCTTTGCCGCGAGAAATATCGGCCACGCGGCCGCTGACGAGATCGCCCTCTTTGTGTTCGGCGATGTACTCATCCATAGTGGTGGGCTGAAGCTGCTTGAGGCCGAGGCGGATGCGGCGCTTGGCGCGATCGACCTCGAGCACGGCGGCGCGCACGGCCTGGCCGACTTTGAGCACGTCCTGCGGGTGATTGATGCGCTTTTCGGCACTGATGTCGCCGATGTGGATCATGCCCTCGAGGGCTTCATCGAGCTGCACGAAGGCGCCGAACTTGGTGAGGCTGGTGACCGGCCCTTCGACGACGGTACCTACGGGAAACCGCTTTTCGGCCTGCTCCCAGGGGTCGCCGAGCGCTTGCTTGAGTCCGAGGGAAATACGGCGCTCGGCGGGGCTGACGCCGAGGACGACAACTTCGACAGAGTCGCAGGGTTTGACGACGTCGGCGGGTTTGCGCACTTTCTTGGACCAGGAGAGCTCGGAGAGATGAATCAGGCCTTCGATGCCAGGCTCGATTTCCACGAAGGCGCCGAAGTCGGTGACGCGGCTGACGGCGCCGCGCACGCGGTCGCCCGACTTGTATTTTTCGGCGATCAGGGTCCAGGGGTCGGGCTGGAGCTGTTTCATGCCGAGCGAAATGCGGCGACCGCGCTTGCCGGCGCCGTGCTGCTCGATCTTGAGGATCTGGACATCGATTCTGTCGCCAGGCTTCAGCAGATCGGCGGGCTTGTTGACGCGGCCCCAGGATATGTCGGTGACATGGAGCAGGCCATCAATGCCGCCGATATCGACGAACGCGCCGAAGTCCGTGAGCGAGCGCACGGCGCCGGACACGATCATGCCTTCTTTCAACTCGGCGAGGCGCTCATCGCGCGCCCGGGCTTCTTCCTGTTCAAGCACGGCACGGCGGTCGACGACTACGTCTTCGTCGGCCACATCGACTTTGATGATCTGACAAGTGATTTCCTGGCCGATCAGCTTTTCCATCTCGGCGGCATCTTTGGCGCCACTGCGCGAAGCAGGCATGAAGGCGCGGACCCCGATATCCACGCTCAATCCGCCCTTGACCACGGCGGTGACGACGCCGGCGATGGCGCGCTTCTCCTGGAACGCCTTCTCGAGGCCGGCCCAATCCTTGGGGCGCTGCACTTTGAGCTTGGAAAGCCGGTAGTAGCCTTGCTCATCGCGGCCGCTGATGCCGACGCGCAGGTGGTCGCCGGGATGGATGTCGATCTGGCCGTTCTTATCGCGAAATTCGGAAACGGGCAGGATTCCTTCGATCTTCATTCCGACATCGACGAACACCGAGTCGCCCGAAACGGCGATCACCGTTCCCGCGCGACCCTCGCCGTGGCCGCCGTCCGGAGAGGCGTGGGACTGCTCGAACTGGGACAGGATATCGCCGAAAGAGTTTGGTTCCGCGCCGGTGGCTTCCGGATCGCGGCCTGCTGGATTGGACATGAGACTGTACATTAATTGTGGCACAATCGCGGAGGAGATCACACTTGGATTCGCGGGAGGGCACGCAGCGCGGGATGAAGTGGGTGCGGCCGCAGGACGTCATCATGGTCGTGTTGTTTGCGGCGATGGCGGTGGCGAGTCCCACGCTGGACGTCTCCGAGGGCGCGTTGCTGCTTATGCTCGCGGCCCTACAAATCGTGGGTCCGAAACTGCCGGTGTTCGGTTCGCCGCGGGGCAAGGTGGTTTGGATCATCCTGGAGCTGATTTTTGCGTATCTTCTGATCGGAGAGTCGGGCGGACTAGTCAGCAACTATTATTTGATTCTGCTCCTGCCGGTCGTGTCGGCCGCTAACTACCTCGGCGTGATCGGCGCGCTGCTGTTCACTCTGCTGTCCTGCGCCTCCTATATCTCGTTCGTGCTGTTTGTCGATTTCAGTCAGTACACCATCGACCCGGATCAGGTTCGCGTGCTGGCGATGCGACTGCTCATGCTGGCGGTCGTGGGCAGTTTAGTAAACACTCTGGCGGAGGCTTTGCGCGCACAGTCGGCGAATTACCGCAGAGCGGCGGAGGAACTGGCGGAGGCCAACCGGCAACTCCGGGCGGCGGAGGCGGCGGTGCGGCGCTCGGAGCGCCTGGCGGCGCTTGGACAACTATCAGCGGGCCTGGCGCACGAACTGCGAAATCCGTTGGGGACGATGAAGGCATCGGCGGAGATGCTGATGCGAAACGTGGGGTCGGAGAATGAAACAGCGCGTGAGGTGGCGGGGTTTATTTCGAGCGAGGTGGATCGGACCAATTCGCTGGTAACGCGGTTTCTGGAGTTCGCGCGGCCGTTGAAGGCCAAAGTCGCGACTGCGGACGTCACCGAGGTTCTGGATCGCGCGGTGGCGCTGGTGGAGCGTGACGCTCCGCAATATCACGTCACGGTATACAAGAACTACTCTCCGGAGCTGGCGCCGTTTCCGCTTGACGCGGAGCTGATGGAGCGGGTGTTCTACAACCTGCTGGTCAACGCGGCGCAGGCGAGCCCAGCGGGCAGCGCCATCACAGTCAAGACGCGCGCAGCGGACGGGATGGCGGAGGTTTCGGTGATCGATCGCGGGAAGGGCATCGAGAAAAAGGACATGGAGGAGATCTTCAACCCGTTCTTCACGACCAAGCCGGAGGGATCGGGATTAGGGCTGGCGATTGTTTCAAAGATCGTAGACGAGCACGGCGGTAGAATAGCAGTCGAAAGCGAGCCCGGAAAAGGCAGCGTGTTCCGGGTTTACCTGCCTCTCCAGCGAAAAACATGAAGCAACGCATCCTGGTGGTAGACGACGAGGAAAAACTGCGCCGCGTCATTGAGCTGCAGCTCATCGCCGCCGGTTTCGACGTGGACAAAGCGGGCTCCGCCGAAGAAGCGCTCAAGATGGTAGACCGCGCCGACCTGGTGGTGACGGATTTGAAGCTGCCCGGCATGGACGGGCTGGAGCTGCTGGCTGCGATCCGCCGCCAAAACATGCAGACTCCTGTGATCGTGATGACGGCTTTCGGCACGATAGAAGTTGCGGTGGAAGCGATGAAGGCGGGGGCGGTGGATTTTCTGCTGAAACCGTTCTCGCTCGATCATCTGATGGCCGTGGTCGAGAAAGCGCTCGAGGTACGGGCGCTGCGCGACGAAAACCGGCAGTTGCGCGAGGAACTCGGAAAGCGATACCAGTTCGACAACATCATCGGGCGGAGTCCGGTAATGCAGGAGGTTTTTGCCACGATTGAGCGCGTGGCGCCGACGCGGGCCACGGTTCTGCTGGCGGGCGAGAGCGGGGTGGGCAAGGACCTGATTGCGCGCGCCATTCATTTTCATTCGCCGCGACGGGACCGGCCGTTCGTGAAGATCAACTGCACGGCGCTTCCGGAGAATCTGATGGAGAGCGAATTATTCGGGTACGAAAAAGGCGCCTTTACGGGAGCCAATACGACGAAGCCGGGCAAGTTCGAGCAGGCCGACACGGGCACGGCGTTTCTCGACGAGATTGGCGATGTGCCGCCGGGGATTCAGGTGAAGCTGCTGCGGATTCTGCAGGAGCGGGAATTTGAACGTCTGGGGAGTAATAAGACGCGACATATCGATGTGCGGGTGATTGCAGCGACGAACCAGGACTTACGCGCGGCTCTGGAGCAAGGTACTTTCCGCGAAGACTTGTACTACAGGCTTAACGTGGTGCCCATCAACATCGCACCGTTGCGAGACCGCATGCAGGATATTCCGTTTCTGGCGGAACATTTCCTGCAGAAGTACTCGGGCGAGAGCGGCAATCGGGTGCAGGCCATCACGGCCGCGGCCATGAGTAAGTTAGAGAGCTATCACTGGCCGGGAAATGTACGCGAGTTAGAAAATGTGATCGAGCGCAGCGTGGTGATGTGCACCGGCGACCGGCTAGACGCGGCGGATATCAAGCTGGACCATGCGCCGAGGCCGCGCGGCGCAGTGGGGGACTTTTCGCTGCCGCCAGGAATGACGCTCGATCAATATGAACAAGAGATCATCCGTGAAGCGTTGAAGCGGGCGGACGGCAATAAGAGCCAGGCTGCGCGGAGCCTGGGACTGACGCGCAATGCGCTGCGTTACCGGTTGACGCAAATGGGGCTGGAGAAAGAAGGGGAGCCGGGGCAGGAGTGATCGGTGCGCGCAACCGCTCCTTGCAGTCGCGGCTCAGTTAATAAACGGGCAGGGGAGTTGGATTCGAAGTGATCGAATACCGAGTCGGAAACGATCTGGATCTAGACCAGGTGATCGAACTTTATCGCGCGTCTACGCTGGGAGAGCGGAGGCCGGTGGATGAGCGCGGGCGGATGGAGAAGATGCTGCGCAACGCGAACCTGGTGATTACGGCGTGGGATGGAGAATTGCTTGTCGGGATCTCGCGGGCGCTCACGGATTTTGCGTACGCGACTTACCTTTCCGATCTGGCGGTGAGGTTGTCGTACCAGCGGCAAGGGATCGGCAAAGAACTAGTGCGGCGAACGAAGGAGGAATCCGGCCCGGGTGCGACGGTTATCCTACTCTCAGCTCCGAAGGCCGTGGACTACTATCCGCACATCGGCATGACTCATCATCCGCAGGCCTGGATCTTACGCTGATTATTTGGGCGAGGACCAGACCGAGGTGGCACGGCGCTCGTCCGGCGGCACCATTCCCGATTTCAAGATGGCGCGGGCGGCATTGTAACCGGGCGCGCCCATGACGCCGCCGCCGGGATGCGCGCCGGAGCCGCATAAATAAAGCCCGCCGACGGGCATGCGGTAGCGCGCCCAGCCGGCCACCGGCCGCATGACGAACATCTGGTCAAGGCTCATTTCGCCGTGGAAAATATTGCCTCCGGTGAGGCCGAAGCGGCGTTCGAGATCGAGCGGCGAGAGAACCTGGCGGGCAACCACGAGCGAGCGGAAACCAGGCGCGTACTCTTCGATGAGATCGAGGATGTGGTCGGCGTAGGGCTCGCGGATTTCGTCCCACTGGAGGCCGCGCAGCGTGTAAGGGGCGTACTGGATGAAGATGCCCATGATGTGATGGCCGGGCGGGGCGAGGGAGGGATCGTACATGGTGGGCATGGTCATCTCGAGCATCGGACGTTCGGAAGGCCGGCCGTACTTGGCGTCGTCCCACGCGCGCTCGATGTATTCGATAGACGGACAGATGTGCATGGTGGCGCGGTGCTGGGGTCCGGCGCCCGGCAGCGCTTTGAAGTCGGGGACTCCGGAAAGCGCCAGGTTGATCTTCAGCGACGTGCCTTCGATGCGGAAGCGGCGGATGGATTCGCGGAATTCGGGATCGAGGTCGCCGTCGCCGAGCAATTTGAGAAACGTCACGTGAGGGTCAAGGTTCGACGCCACGATGGGGGCTTCGATTTCCTCGCCGCCTTCGAGCACGACGCCACGCACGCGCCCGCCGCTCACCAGAATGCGTTCGACCGGTGCGCTCACGCGGATCTCCGCGCCTTTGCTTCGGGCGGAGCGGGCGATGGATTCGGAGATGGCGCCCATGCCGCCGCGCACGAATCCCCACAAGCCGCGCTTGCCGCCGACACCACCCATACAGTGATGGAGCAGAATGTAGGCGGTGCCGGGAGAGCGCGGGCCCCCGTTGGCGCCGATCACGCCGTCAGTAGCGAGCGTGACTTTGACTTCGGGCGATTCGAACCATTCGTCCAGAAAATCAGTGGCGCTTTGCGTGAAAATCTTGACCAGGCCCACGATTTCGGATCGGCTGAGCTTGCGCATGTGGGCGGCGAGCTTGATGTAGTCGATGAAATCGACGGGACTGCGCGGGGGGAAATCGGGCGGCGAGGTGAGCAGCAGCGATTCCACCACCTGTGCCAGTTTCTCCAGGTGCTGCTCGAAGACCGGGTAGATTTCGGCATCGCGTGTGGAGAACTTGGCGATTTCCTCCAGCGTTTTGCGGTCATCCTGCCACATGAAGAAATGGCGGCCGTCGGGAAAGACGGAGAAGAACGCGGGGTCTTTGGGATCGACGAGGTAGCCGAACCGTTCCAGCTCGAGCTCGCGCACGATGCGGTCTTGCAGCAGGCTGGAGAGGTACGACGCGGTAGAAACGCGAAAGCCGGGCCAAATTTCCTCGGTGACGCAACAACCGCCCACTAACTCGCGGCGCTCGAGTACCAGCACTTTGCGGCCGGCACGCGCCAGGTAGGCCGCGGTGACCAGTCCATTGTGACCGCCGCCCACAATCACCACATCAAATCGATTTACGTTCATGAGATCTGTCTGAGAATCCTACGCGCGGCGCCGGAACGCAACCACCGCCAGCGGAGGAAGCGTGATGGAGATGCTGTGCGGGCGGCCGTGACACTTGACGGGCGCCGATCGAACGCCGCCGGTATTGGTGACATTGCTGCCGCCAAAATCTTCGGCGTCGGAATTGAAGACCTCATCGTAAATCCCTGCGGCGGGCACGCCGAAAATGTAACCGTGGCGCACTACCGGCGTGAAATTGCAGCAGAAGAGCAGGAAATCCTTCGGGTCCGCGGCTTTGCGCAAGAAGGCGATGACGGAGTTCTCCACATCATGAAAATCCACCCACTCGAATCCGGAGTAATGAAAATCCACCTGGAACAAAGCGCGGTACTCGCGGTAGAAGCGGTTTAACCCGCGCGCAAAGTTCTGTAACTTGCGATGGTAGTCGAACTCAAGCAACTCCCAGCGAATGGAGGATTGGTAGTCCCACTCTTCGTACTGCCCGATCTCCGAACCCATGAACAGCAGCTTTTTGCCCGGGTGCGCGTACATATAAGCCAGGAAGGAGCGGACATTGGCAAAGCGCTGCCATTCGTCGCCCGGCATCCTGCTCAGCAGCGAGCGCTTGCCATGGACCACTTCATCGTGGGAGATGGGCAGCACAAAGTTCTCGGTGAATGCGTACAGCAAGCTGAAGGTGATGCTGTTGTGGTGAAACTTGCGATGCACCGGGTCCATGCTGAAGTACTCCAGCATGTCATGCATCCAGCCCATGTTCCATTTCATGGTGAAGCCGAGACCGTTCAAGTAGACGGGCCGCGAAACGCCGGAGAACGCGGTGGACTCTTCAGCGACAGTGACAGCGCCCGGAACCTGGTGCGCAAGT
>Ga0335070_10008848_pt1 | contig 11822 bp, 13 predicted proteins | sample Lox_Sample_13_FD_206722 | JGI IMG/M metagenome (GOLD analysis project Ga0335070, IMG submission 206722) | Soil microbial communities from Loxahatchee National Wildlife Refuge, Florida, United States - Lox_Sample_1.3 | ecosystem: Environmental > Terrestrial > Soil > Wetlands | place: USA...
CTGGTCGTGGAGCACCGAGCGGAAGTTGGCGAGCCCGATGTACTTGCCCTTGTGCTGGACGAGCTCGAAGAGCCCGTACTGCTGGAGCGACAGGCGCCCGAGGCTGTAGAGCGGGTAGCCGAGGATCGCCGCCATCACGAGGACGACCGGGAGGATCAGGAGGTACGGCACCGCGGCGCTCCCGACGCGCCGCCAGGTGAGCGGCCGCCGCCGCCGCGCGATCGGCGCGGCGGCGGCGGAAGAGGCCGTTGAGACCCGGCCGCTCAGGGGACTAGCTCTGGTTCAGGACCGAGGTGATGTTCGCGCTCGCCGACTGTGCGGCCTGCGCCACGGTCAGCTTCCCGGTGAGGATCTCGGAAAGCATGTTGCGGAGGATGTTCCCGTTCTCGACGTCGACCCAGTGCTTCGCCGCCGGGACGAACCAGCTCCGTGCGGCCGCGCGCTCGTTGACGCTCGTGCCGAGGAGGTTGGTCGCGTTCGGGATGTTGCCCTTTGCCTGGAGGCCCTTCTCGTTGCTCGTGCTGGTGAAGTCCTTGATCCAGTCGGCAGCGAGAGCCTTGTTCGAGCTGCCGGCGGGGACCGCGAGGTCCGAGCCGCCGAGGAAGCCCGGCATCGGCTTGTTGGGCGTGTGGCTCGGCATCACGAACTGAGCCGTCGTGGTCTTGTACTTGTTGCCGACGCAGCAGCTGAACCAGCCGGGGCCGATGATCGACGCGGCGGTGCCCTGCGAATAGACGTTGTACGGCGCCGGGTTGTTCTCGTCCGACGTCGGGCTGGCCTTCGAGGTGGCCTGCCAGAAGTTCTTCCACGCCGTCAGGCCGGCGATCGACTTCTTCGAGTCGAGGGAGCCGACCCACTTGCCGGCATGCGTCGTCGCGATGCTGCCGCCGAAGTCGTAGACGAACGCCATCGCGAAGTACCAGTCGGTGCCGGCGCTGTAGACCGGCGAGAAGCCCTTCACCTTCGCGTTCGTCGCCGCGAGCTTCTTCGCGTCGGTCATGAACTGCGCGAGGCTCGTCGGCGCCGCCTTGATCCCGGCCTTCTGGTAGAGGTCGGTGCGGTACGTGACGACGCGGGAGCCCGCGTAGTACGGGACGCCGTAGAGCTTGCCGCCGTACGTGCCCGACTTCGCGAGGCCCGCGAGCCAGTTCGCCGAGTTCGCGAAGTTGCCCTTGAACGAGCTGATGTCGGCGAACGCGCCGGCCGCCATGTACTTGACCATCTCCGTGTTGCCCATCTCGATCACGTCGGGCGACGTGTTCGCCGCGATCGTCGCGTCGAACTTCTGGAGGTGGTCGCCCCAGTTCTGGTACTGCACGTCGACCGTCCAGCCGGGATGGTCGGCCTGGAACTGCTGGTTCGCGGCCGCGACGAGGTCCGGCCAACCGGACTGCGCGTCGACCTGAAGCCAGACGGTCAGCTTGTTGGCCGTCTGCCGGCTGGTGCCGGCGCTCGCGGTCGCTGCGACGACCCCGAGAACGGCGACGATCGACGCCGCCGCGATGATTCGTAGTCTCATGAACATCTCCTCGAGCCGTCGACGTCAGACCTCGGCGCTGAGAAGCCCCGGTGGCCTCCAGGGGCGCGCGCGATGGTCGATGCGCCGAGTGGTCTGTACCAACTGGCCACGCGCGGAGGCTTGCACACCAGACCACCTGTGTCAAGGGGGAGTCGGACCGGTGCGCAGCCGGTACTACGCCGAGGCGCTCGGGCCGAGCTCGGTGACGATCCGGTAGCGGTCGCCGCGGTAGATCGACTGGACGAACTCGACCGTCCTGCCGTCCCCGGCCCGGCTCGTCCGCTCGAAGAGGAAGGCCGGCGAGTGGAGCGGGACGCCGAGGGCCGAGGACTCCTCCTCGTTCGTCACGGTCGGCTCGATCGACTGGGTGCCGCTCGCGATCGTGATCCCGTAGTCGTCGCGGAGCAGGTCGTAGAACGAGCCGGTCAGGCCCTTGGCCGTGAAGCCGGGGACGAGGGCGCTCGGGATGTGGAGGGTCTCGATCGCCATCGTCTCGCCGTCGGCGAGCCGAAGCCGCTTCACGACGACGATCTCGTCGCCGGGCGAGGCGTTCAGGAACCGCCCCAGGCGGGCCCCGGCGTGCTGGGTCTTCATCGACAGGGTCCGGCTCCCGGGCACCATCCCGCGGCGGCGCATGTCCTCGCTGAACGAGGTCATCGTCAGCTCCTGCGAGATCTTCGGCTGCTGGACGTAGGTGCCGGAGCCCCGCCGGCGGACGAGGTAGCCCTCCCGGGCCAGGTCGCCGAGGGCGGCCCGGACGGTGAGCCGCGAGACGCCGAGATCGGCGCTCAGCTGGCGCTCGGACGGGATCGCCGTCCCGACGCCGAGCTGCTCGATCAGGTCGAGCACCTGCTGCCGCGTGGCGCTCGTCTTGGTCACGCGCGGTGCGCCGGCAGCCGTCTCGTCGTGTTCGCGTCCCGCCATGACCTCGGGACGACTATAGCCCGCTGGGACGGAATTGGTCAATGCCATTGCAATCCGGCGTCGCGGCCGGTATAGATGGGGCAGGTCCCGTGGGAGCGATCATCCTCGACAAGGTCACCAAGGTCTACGGCGGCGGTGTGGTCGCGGTGGATGCGATCTCGCTCTCGATCGAGAGCGGCGAGTTCCTCGTCCTCGTCGGTCCATCGGGCTGTGGGAAGTCGACGCTCCTGCGGATGATCGCGGGCCTCGAGGAGGTCACCGACGGGACGATCTCGATCGCCGACCGCGACGTGACCGACCTTCCGCCCCGGTCGCGCGACGTCGCGATGGTCTTCCAGACGTACGCGCTCTATCCGCACATGACCGTGCGCGAGAACCTCGGCTACGGGCTGAAGGTCCGGAAGACGCCGAAGGCCGAGGTCACGCAGAAGGTCGACGAGGTCGCGGGCATGCTCGGGCTCGAGCAGCTGCTCGACCGGCGGCCCGGCGCCCTCTCGGGCGGGCAGCGCCAGCGCGTGGCGATGGGCCGCGCAATCGTCCGCGAGCCGAAGGCGTTCCTCATGGACGAGCCGCTGTCGAACCTCGACGCGAAGCTCCGCGTCGGGATGCGGGCGCAGCTCTCCGCACTGCACGCCCGGCTCGGCACGACGACCGTCTACGTGACGCACGACCAGGTCGAGGCGATGACGCTCGGCCACCGCGTCGCGGTGATGCGCGACGGCCGCATCCAGCAGATCGACACGCCGCAGGTGCTCTACAACCGGCCCGCGAACCTCTTCGTCGCGGCGTTCATCGGGTCGCCCGCGATGAACCTCGTCGAGGCCGACTTCACCGGGAACGCGCTCGAGTTCGGCGGCTACCGGATCCCGGTGTCGGTCGACGGCGCGATCCCGTCGCGCGTGATCGTCGGCATCCGCCCGGAGGCGTTCTCCGACGCGGCGAACGCGGGGGCGTCGCTCCCGACGATCGACGCGACCGTCGAGGTGGTCGAGGAGCTCGGCCCGGACACGCTCGTGCTCTTCAACGTCGCAGAGAACAAGGTCGAGGTCGGCGAGATCCACGAGGAAGCCGGCGACGAGGAAGCCCTGCTGAAGATGGAGGGCGTCCCGTTCACCGCGCGGCTCGATCCGCACAGCACTCCGCGGCTCGGCGAGACGATCCGCCTGGCGGTCGACACGAGTCGCTTCCACTACTTCGATCCCGCTTCCGGCCTGCGGCTGGAGCCGCAGCAGAAGCCCGCGGCGCTCGCGCCGGCGCAGTAGCCGGGCGGCGATGCGGACGCGGGTCGCCGTCCTCGCGGCCGCAGGCGCCGTCGTGCTCGGCTGCGGCTCGGCGGGTGCCGCGCCGGCCGCGCCGTCGCGGCTGCCCGCCGGCGGGTCGATCGTCGGCGCACTCGAGGGAGCTCCGAGCGCGGCATTCCTCGCACGCGTCCGGGCGGGCGAGCTCGGCGGCGTGATCCTCGTCGGGCGGTCATGGACGCCGTCGGCGATGGCGACGACGACGGCGCGCCTGCAGCGGGCGGCGTGCGCGGCGGGCTCGCCGTTGCTGATCGGCGTCGACCAGGAGGGCGGAGTCGTGCGCAGGCTCCCGTGGGCCGCGCCGTTCGACTCGGCCGCCGCGCTCGGTGCGGCCGCCGACCCCGACCGGGTCGAGGCGGAGGCGGCCGACGCGGCGGCGGCGCTCCATTCCGTCGGCGTCGACGTCGACTTCGCTCCGGTCGCGGACGTGCGGTCACCGGCGTCGGCGTGGCTCGGCAGCCGCTCGTTCTCGAGCAACCCCGCCGTCGTGACGGCGCTCGTGCCGCGGTTCGTCGACGGCCTGCAGGAGTCGGGGATCGCGTCGACGGCGAAGCACTTCCCCGGCCTCGGCGACGCGCCCGCCAACACGGACGACGGCGTCGTGGTCGTGCACGCCCGCGCGGCCGCGCTTCGCCGCGACCTCGCCCCGTTCCGCGCGGCGATCGGCGCGGGTGTGCAGCTCGTGATGATCTCGAGCGCCGCATACCCGGCCCTCGACCGGAGCGGGACGCCGGCGACGTTCTCGCGGCCGATCGTGACGGGACTGCTGCGGCGGCAGCTCGGCTTTCGGGGCGTCGTCGTGACGGATGCGCTCGACGCGCCGGCCGCCGCGCGCACGCCGCACGCGCCTTCCCGTGCGATCGCCGCCGGCGTCGACCTGCTCCTCTACACGAGCGAGTCGGCGAGCGAAGCCGGCTACGCGAGCCTCGCCGCCGACGCCGCCGCGAGCCCGGCCCTCCGGAGCCGGCTGCAAGCCGCCTCGACGCGCATCACCGCCCTCAAACGGTGGCTCGCCGCCCGCGGCGGACCAGCCTGCGGCTGAAGCCGGCCCGCCCGCACCCCCACCCAAGGGTGGGGTCCGCGTCCCTCCGCCCTCGGCGTCGACGCTACCGGCGGAACCGGTACGGACGGGTCGCAGCTCTGTCCCGAAACCGTGTCCGACTCGTCGAACGTTCGAGGGGCCGGGCCATACGGGCGAACGCCGCCGCTCGTCCGCTTCGAACGCGAGCGGCGTTCAGAGCCCGAGCCGCTCGAGCGTCGCCTCGTCGCGGCGCCAGCGCGGGCGCACCTTCACGACGAGCTCGAGATACACCGTCCTCCCGAGCAGCTCCTCGATCTCGGGCCGCGCGCGCGTGCCGATCTCGCGCACCATCGTGCCGCCCTTGCCGACGACGATCTGCTTCTGCGACTCCGTCTCGACGAGGATGTTCCCGCGCACGACGGTCTCGCCCAGGTCCTCGACCTCGACCGAGATCGCATGCGGCACCTCGTCCCGCGTCAGCCACAGCGCCTTCTCCCGCACGAGCTCGGCCACCTGATGCTCGAGCGACAGATCCGTGCGCTGCTCCTGCGGGAAGTAGAGCGGCCCCTCCGGGAGCAGCCCCACGAGCTCGTCGCGCAACGCGGCGATCCCGTCCCCCGTCTTCGCGCTCACCGGATGGAGCGCGTGGAAGTCTCCGAGCCGGGCCGCCGCGTTCATCTGCTGCGCGATGTGCCCGGGCTTCAGCCGGTCGACCTTGTTCAGCGCGATCACGACCGGCACCCCGACCGCGAACACGCGCGACGCGATGAACCGGTCGCCCGCACCGATCCGCTCGCGCGCCGACAGCACGAACAGCACCGCCTCGACGTCCTCGAACGCGGAGTCCACCGTCCGCTGCATCCGCTCCGTCAGCGCGTCGAGCGGACGCTGGAACCCGGGCAGGTCGACGAGGACGAGCTGATGGTCGTCCTCGTTCGCGATGCCGAAGATCCGGCGCCGCGTCGTCTGCGGCTTGTCGGAGACGATCGCGACCTTGCCGCCGCAGAGCGCGTTCACGAGCGTCGACTTGCCGACGTTCGGACGGCCTGCAACGGCGACGAACCCCGACCGCATCACTCGGGGAGGTTCCACGTGTCCGGCAGGAGCGCCGACCCGGCGTACTCGGCGATCGTGCCGTCCTCGCGGCGGAAGTAGACGCGGCCGACCCGCCACTCGTGGAGCCACTGCCGGCAGCCGCCGCACGGCGACGCGGTGATCCCGACCGCCTCGATCTCGCCCGGGCGGACGCCCTCGCTCGCCGCCTTCGCGATCGCGGTCTTCTCCGCGCAGATGCCGAGCGGATACGCGGCGTTCTCGACGTTGACGCCGTCGAACGTGCGCCCGTCCGCCGTCAGCACCGTCGCGCCGACGCGATACCGCGAGTACGGCGCGTACGCATTCGCCGCCGCGACCTCCGCGTGCGCGACGAGCTCCTCGCCCGTCACGCCGCGCCGCCGCCGTAGAGGAAGTGGCCGTTCGCGGTGACGCGCAGGTCGAGCCCCGGGAGCTCGTCCGCGCCGCGGTAGTGCTTCACGATCCGGAACTCGCGCCCGTCCCCGAGCCGGCGCGTCTCGACGCCGGTCTGCGAGCGGCTCGTGTGCGTCGAGTCGCTCGGACTGCCGTTGTCGACGAGGAACACGCGCCCGCCCGGATTCAACGTCGAGCGGACGAGCGCCCAGAACGCGCCGAGCCGGTCGTCCGGCACGTGCGAGAGCCAGAACCCGAAGAAGCAGAGGTCGAACCGCTCGGCCGGCCGCCAGTCGAAGACGTCCGCGACGACCTGCTCCGCCCCGAAGTCGTTCAGCGCGAGCGTCTCCGCGTTCGCGTCGACGGCGACGACCCGCGTCGCGAGCGGCACGAGCCGGCGCGTCCAGATCCCCGTCCCGGCCGCGAGCTCGAGCACGTCACCGAGCGGCGCGAGCTCCGCGACCGCCCGCTCGACCTCCGCGACGTCTGCGAACCAGCGCGCCTCGTCCTCGGGCTCGAGCGTGTACCGGCCGCGCCGCCACCACCAGTCCTCGTACTCCGGCGCGCGGGCCGCGTAGTAGCGGCGCTGCTCTGCGAGCAATGCTTCGCTCACGAGAGCACCTGGAACACGACGAGCGTGACGAGCGCGCCGAGCGCGCCGCCGTAGAAGACCTCCAGCGCCGAGTGGACGCCGGACTCGACGCGTGTCTGCGCGACGAGCAGCGCCATCACGAAGAAGAGCGACGAGACGAGGAAGCGGTGGTCGTCGCCGATCACGTACGTCGCCGCCATCCAGCCCGCGAACGCGACCGCCGCGTGGCCGGACGGCAGCCCGCCCCGCAGCGGCGTCCCGCGGCCGGTCCACGCCTTCGTCGCGATCACGATCAGGACGACGAGGACGAGGGCGACGAGCGTGATCTCCGCCGGCGCGTCGCGGACGCGGTCGAGCAGCCGCGCCGTCCGGTGCGCCGCCGCCTCCGAGAAGACGAGATAGCCGATCGCGAGCGCGGTGATCGACGCGATGAGGACCGCTCCGGCGGCGATGTCCTTCGCGAGCTTCGCGTTCGGGTCGAACGAGGTCGTCGACGCGTCGATCGCGCCCTCGATCGCCGAGTTGATCATCTCGGCGACGAGGACGAACGCGATCGCGAACAGGAGCGCGATCAGCTCGAGCCGCCCGACCCCGATCCACACGGCGGCGACGATGACCGCGATCGCGATGCCGAAGTGGATGCGCAGGTTCCGCTGCGTCCGGAGGACGTGGATGATCCCCTCGAACGCGTAGTTGAAGCTGTCGAGGAGCGTCGGCGCGCGGCCGGGCGCCGGCGGCGGCGCGACGCGCGGCCGGCGCGGCGGCTCCGGCGGCCGCTCCTCACCCTGCGGGCGGGGCGTGGTGACACTCATCGAAACTGCGCCTCCCGCGCCTCCATCTCGGAGCCGTGGTCGTAGCCGACGAGATGGAGCACCGCGTGGACGAGCGGCGCGCGCCACTCCTCGCCGACCACCTGCGGACAGACGACGACGTCGCCGAGCTGGCGCGGCACGCCGTCCGGGATCTCGTCCAGCCCGTCGATCGGGAACGCGAGCGCGTCCGTCGCCTCGTCGACGCCGAGATGCTCGAGCTTCAGCGCGCGGCTCTCGTCGGGCCCGACGAGGACGAGGCCGAGGTCGCCGTCGGTCACGCCCTCCGCACCGAGCACGTCGCGTACGAGCGCAACCGCCGACGTCTCGTCGAACGCGACGCCGGACCGGTTCTCGATCTCGACCGCGATCACGACTGCCGCGCCGTTCCCGTCTCCTCGGCGTGCCGCTTGTACGCCTCGACGATCCGTTGCACGAGCTTGTGCCGAACGACGTCCTGGTGCGAGAAGTGCACGAACGCGATCCCGTCGATCGACTCGAGGATGTTCTGCACCTGGATCAGCCCCGACGCCTGTTCGCGCGGCAGGTCGATCTGCGTGATGTCGCCGGTGACGACGACCTTCGAGCCGAAGCCGAGCCGCGTCAGGAACATCTGCATCTGCTCGGGCGAGGTGTTCTGCGCCTCGTCGAGGATGATGAAGCTGTCGTTCAGCGTGCGGCCGCGCATGAACGCCAGCGGCGCGACCTCGATCGTGCCGCGCTCCATGAACGCGTTCAGCTTCTCCGGGTCCATCGTGTCGTACAGCGCATCGAAGAGCGGCCGCATGTACGGGTCGACCTTCGCGAGCACGTCGCCGGGGAGGAAGCCGAGCCGCTCGCCGGCCTCGACGGCGGGCCGCGTCAGGATGATGCGGCCGACCTGCCGCTCCGAGAGCGCGGCGACGGCGAGCGCGATCGCGAGGTAGGTCTTGCCGGTGCCGGCGGGGCCGATCCCGAAGGTGACGGTGCGGGTGCGGATCGCGTCGACGTACCGCTTCTGCGTCACCGTCTTCGGCGTGATCCGCTTGCCGCGGTGCGACCAGACGATGTCGTCGAAGATCGTGCGGACGTCCTCCGCCTCGTCCATCGCGTTGAGGACGGTGTCGATCGTCCCGGCGCCGATCTCCTGGCCGCTCTCGACGAGGTCGACGAGCTCCTCGACGACCGCGCGCGCCTCGGCGACCTTCCGGTCGTCGCCCTCGAGGGTGAGCCGGTTGCCGCGGAGGTTGACGCTGCAGCCGAGCCGGTCGCGGAGCGCGCCGAGCACGCCGTCGCCGATCCCGGCGAGCTCCGCCGCGACCTCGTTCGGGACGTCGAGGACTTCCTGCACCCTCCTCAGTGTAGGAGCAGCGGCGCCCGGAGCGGCCTAGCCCGGAACGCGGACGTCGGCCCCGTCTCCCCGGTTGCCGGCCTCGTCGACGGCCGCGACGACCACGGTCTTCCCGCGGACGCGCGCGGCGGGAAGCGACACCGAGGTCGTCGTCACGAGGATCGGCGCCGCCCCCGCGAACGAGACGCGGTAGCCGCGGAGCCCGATCGGGTCCGGCACGCGCGCCCAGCTGACGACGACGCGCTGACCGACCTTCCGAGCGCGCAGCGCCCGCACCTGCGCCGGCGGCACCGTGTCCTTCGTCAGCTTCCCGCTCGCGTCGACGATCCCGTAGCCGACCTTGAAGCGAAGCGTCGTCGCCGGGCCGAGGAAGCCGCCGTCGTCGACGGTCCGCAGCACCCACGTCAGCACTTGCCCGATCGACCCGGTCGTGACGACGGCAGGGTCCTGCGTCTCCTGCTGGAACGTCCCGTCCTCGTCGTAGATGCGGAGGTCGACGTTGTTGTTCTCCGGCTTCGTGTCCCAGCTCATCGTCACGTCGAGCCCGTCGCTCGTCGCGGTCGCGACGACGGCCGGCGCCGGCGGCAGGGTCACGTCGAGGTCGTAGAGGAGCCCCGAGTTCCGGACGTCCCACCACGAGCCCGTGTGGCCGTAGTAGTCGTCGCGGCCGACGTCGAGCCGGAGGTTCCCGAGCGAGTCGCCGTCCGCGAGCGTCGCCTTCATCAGGTCGTCCGGGCTGTCGCACACGTGCCCGCCGTTGCACGAATGCGGCGCCTCGTCCGGCACGGCCCCCATCCCGTGCGTCATCTCGTGCGTCGCGACGACGGCGCGCGTCGCGTCGTCGGTCTCCATCCCGCACGTCTGGAGGTAGACGATGCTGAACGCCCACTCGGGGTCGGCCGTCGCGCCCTGGCCGCAGACGCCGAACTCCTCGCCGACGTGGAGCGAGCCGTCGTAGTAGACGACGTAGCCCTTGTCCGGGCTGTCGAACCCGTCGGCCTCGAGGTCGGCGACGATCTGGTTGTACGACTCGTCGGCGTTCGCGTGCGCGAGGTGCGCGACCGAGATGTCGACGCGCTCGTAGTCGCTCGCGCAGCCGGGCGCCTGGAGGAGGTCGAACCGCGGCTTCCGCGTCGAGTCCTGTCCGACCCACCAGTCGCTCATCGCCGCGACGTCGCCGACGATGCGCGGCGCGAAGAAGCCGAAGCGGTCCGGCGCGCCGGACGGGATCGCGTAGATCGCGTGCCACTCGAACGCGCTGACGGCGTCGGGCTGGTCGGTCGCCGGCTCACCGGCGCCGCACCACGGCAGCGGGCCGGCGGCCGCGTTCCCCGGGAGCGACAGCGCGACGACGGCGGCTGCGAGGACGACGAGCGCGGCCGCGGCGCGCAGGCGCACTACGCGAGTTTCTCTCTGACGATCTGGCTCACGACCGAGCCGTCGGCCCGGCCTGCGATCTGCGGCATCACGTCGGCCATCACGCGGCCGAGGTCGGCCATGCTCGTCGCGCCGACCTCAGCGATCGCGTCGTCGACGATCTCCTCGATCTCGTCCTCGGAGAGCGGCTCCGGCATGAACTCCTCGAGGACCTCGAGCTCGTACTCCTCGGCTTCCGCCTGCTCCTCGCGGCCGCCGGTGCGGAACGCCTCCGCCGCCTCGACGCGTCGCTTGCGCTCGCGCTGGAGGACCTGGAGCTCCTCGTCGTCGGAGAGCGGGCGCTGGAGCTCCTTCTCCGAGCTCTTCAGCGCGTTGAGGATCAGGCGCAGCGCGTCGCGGCGGTCCGCGTCGCGCTCCTTCATCGCGTCCTTCAGCTCGTCCTCGATCGTCGCGATCAGGCTCACGCCATCCTCCCGGTCAACCCTCCGCTCAAGACGTGCCAGTGCAGGTGGAAGATCGTCTGGCCGGCTCCCGAACCGGCGTTGACAACGACACGGTAGTCCGTCAGGCCCTCTTTGTCAGCAACCTCGGCGACGAACTCGAGCATCCGCTTGGCCTCGTCGGGCGGGAACTCCGCGATGTGGTGGAAGGAGTCGACGTGCCGCTCGGGCAGGATCAGCAGGTGCGTCTCGGCCTGCGGGTTGATGTCGCGGATCGCGACGAAGCCGTCGGTCGCGGCGACGTGGTCGCCCTCGCGGTAGAGCGTGCAGAAGAGGCAGTCGTCAGGCAGCGCGGATCCCCTCCTCCGAGACGGCGGCCGCGGTGACACGTACGAGCTCGCCGACCGGCGCGGATTCGTGGACGAGCCACGGCGAGTAGTCGTCGCCGTAGCCGCGGCCGGGGCGGTCGACGAGGACGACGTCGTCGCGTCCGATCTTCGTCCGCCAGCGGGCGAGGCAGGCCTCGTGCGACGCGGCGCGGAGGCGGGCGCTCCGTTCCTTCTTCGTGTGCGGCGGAACGGTGTCGTCGGCCGCGGTGACGGTGCCGGGGCGCGGCGAGTACGGGAAGACGTGGATCTTCGTGAGGCCGGCGTCGCGCGCGGTGCGCAGGGTGCCCGCGAACGCGGCCTCGTCCTCCGTGGGGAACCCGACGATGACGTCGCTCGTGAGGTTGAACTCGTCCTGGAGCGGCGCGAGGCGCCGGAGGTAGGTCGCGGTCGTGTAGCGGCGGCCCATCGCGCGGAGGACGCCGTCGTCGCCGGACTGGAGCGGGACGTGGAGGTGGCGGCTCACCGTCGGCGTGTCGCGAAGCGCGGCGACGAGCTCGTCGTCGACGTGGTTGATCTCGATCGAGGAGAGGCGCAGCCGCTCGAGCCCCGGCGTCGCGCCCGCCTCGCGGACGAGGCGCGGCAGGTCGTAGCCGGCGGCGCGATCGCGGTAGCAGCCGAGGTTGATGCCGGTGAGGACGACCTCGCGGTGACCCTGG
>Ga0335070_10008850_pt1 | contig 11821 bp, 7 predicted proteins | sample Lox_Sample_13_FD_206722 | JGI IMG/M metagenome (GOLD analysis project Ga0335070, IMG submission 206722) | Soil microbial communities from Loxahatchee National Wildlife Refuge, Florida, United States - Lox_Sample_1.3 | ecosystem: Environmental > Terrestrial > Soil > Wetlands | place: USA: Florida...
GCCGACCACTTCGGCAATCTCCCCGAGGCGACCCGGATCGCCCACATGCCGGCCGCTCACCTCGACGATGTCTCCGACAGCAATCTCCGGTGCATGCTTGACGACCACCTCAGCCTCCTTTCGGGCTACAGGCACGGTCGCATCGCATCCGGACGCGCGCATCCGTGGCGGCCCCGATCGGAATGCGGAAGTTCAGCGTGCCCAGGCGGGCGGATTCGCCTCGAAGTGCGCGCGCCAGTCGCCGCTCTCGATGCGGACGAGGCCGTCGAGCTCCCGGTTCCACGCGTAGACCCACGCGTCGACGTCCGGCTCGACGAGGCGCACCGGCCGGCGGACGTACGGCGCCTGGTTCTCGCGCTCGAACTCGTAGCCTTCCCACGCGTCGACGACGGCGAGCGCGTCCGGCGCGACCGTGCGCCAGAGCTCGCCGCGGACGACGCTCTCGCCGTCGCCGAGGACGAGCGCCGGGTACGGGCCGACGTCGTAGAGCGCGCCCGCGATCAGGCACGGGCCGACGCGCTCGACGTACGGCGCGAGGTCCGGCCGTCCGGCCCGCGCCGGCAGCCCCGACATGAGCGTCCCGTAGAACGCGAGCAGCTCGTCCGCCACGCCGCAACCGTACAGCTGCAACGGTCCGGTGACGCCACGGTGACAGTGCGGCCCACCTTCGCCCGTTTGGGGTGACGGCACTCGCGGATGCGGCGATAGGGTGCCGGTGGGTCGGATGCCGCGTCAGGAATCATCGCCGCCGCGCACGCCGAGGGTGCTGGTGCTCGGCGGAGGCTTCGTGGGCCTCGGCGCCGCGCGCAGGCTCGCGAAGGCGCCGGTCGACGTCGTGCTCGTCGACGCGAACGACTACCACTCGTTCCAGCCGATGCTGTACCAGCTCGCGACCGGGCTCGTCGACACGACGGCCGTCGCGCACTCGCTCCGCGATCTGCTCCACGACCAGCGCAACGCGCTCGTGCACCAGGCGACGGTCTCGCGCATCGACCTCGAGCGGCGCGAGGTGGAGTTCGTCGACATGCCCGCGCTCGAGTACGACTACCTCGTGCTCGGGCTCGGCGCGACGGTCGAGTACTTCGGCTGCGAGGGCGCGGCGGAGCACGCGTTCCCGCTCTACTCGGTCGCCGACGCGCTGCGTCTCCGCGCACAGATCGTCCGCTGCTTCGAGGCGGCCGACCGCGACCCGTCGCTCATCGAGGACGGCGTGCTCAACGTCGTCGTCGTCGGCGGCGGGCCGACCGGGATCGAGAGCGTCGGCGCGCTGACCGAGCTCTACGCCGGCGACTTCACGAAGGACTTCCCGTCGCTCCCGGTCGACGAGGCGCGGCTGATCCTCGTCGAGGCGGGGCCGGAGCTCCTGACGATGTTCAAGCCGAAGCTCCGCGCGTACGCGCAGGAGGAGCTCGAGCATCGCGGCGTCGAGGTGATGCTGAACGAGCGCGTCGCCAAGGTCGAGCCGACGCGCGTCACGCTCGCGTCCGGCACCGTCCTTCCCGCGCACACGCTCGTGTGGGGCGCTGGCCTCCGCGCAAACCCCGTCGCCGAGTCGCTCGGGATCGAGCTCGGTCACGGCAAGCGCGTCGCCGTCGGGCGGGACCTCCGGCTCGAGTCGCATCCCGAGGTGTTCGTCGGCGGCGACATCGCGGCGATCGCGGCGGACGGCGACGCGGTGCTGCCGCAGCTCGGCTCCGTCGCGCTCCAGTCCGGCGAGCACATCGGCGACTCGATCGCGCGTGTCGTCGCCGGCGAGGACACGCAGCCGTTCGCGTACAAGGACAAGGGGACGATGGCTGCGATCGCGCCGGGCGCGGCGGTCGCGCAGATGCACGGCGGGCGCACGATGAAGGGCGAGCTGGCGTATCTCGCGTGGGGCGGCGTGCACCTGACGCTCCTCGCGGCGTGGGACGACCGGTCGAAGGCGGCCGTCGACTGGGCCTGGGCGGGCGTGACGCACGAGCGCTCCGGGCGGATCCTCGTCGGACAGGAGGCAGAACGGTGAGCGAGGCAGACGCGGACGTCCTCGTGATCTTCGGGATCACGGGCGACCTCGCGAAGGTGATGACGTTCCACTCGCTGTACCGCCTCGAGCGGCGCGGCCTTCTCGACTGCCCGATCGTCGGCGTCGCGGTCGACGACTGGACGGTCGAGCAGCTCGTCCAGCGTGCGCGCGACTCGATCACGGGCACGGGCGAGACGCTCGACGAGGACGTCTTCGAGCGGCTCGCCGCCCGGCTCTCGTACGTGCAGGGCGACTTCTCGTCCGCCGACGTCTACGAGCGCGTCGCGAAGGAGATCGAGGGGAAGCAGCTGCCGGTCTTCTATCTCGAGATCCCGCCGTTCCTCTTCGGCACCGTCGTGAAGGGCCTCCACGACGCGGGCCTGACGAAGAACGCGCGCGTCGTCGTCGAGAAGCCGTTCGGGCACGACCGCGCGTCCGCGCGCGAGCTCGCCGACGAGCTACACACGTACATCGGCGAGTCGCAGCTCTACCGCATCGACCACTACCTCGGGAAGATGGGGCTCGAGGAGGTGATCCACCTCCGCTTCGCGAACGCGATCCTCGAGCCGATCTGGAGCCGCAACTACGTCGCGAGCGTCGAGATCACGATGGCGGAGGACTTCGGTGTCGAGGACCGAGGCCATTTCTACGATCCGGTGGGCGCGCTGCGCGACGTCGTCGTGAACCACCTGATGCAGCTCGTCGCCGCGTGCGCGATGGAGTCGCCGTCGCGCGGAGATCCGACGACGATCAAGGACGCGCAGGTCGCGCTGTTCCGCGCTGTGAAGGAGGCCGACCCGGCGCACTACGTTCGCGGCCAGTACGACGGCTACCGCTCGATCGAGGGCGTCGCGCCCGACTCGACGACCGAGACGTACGCCGCGCTCCGCCTCGAGATCGAGAACTGGCGGTGGGCGGGCGTCCCGTTCTTCATCCGCACGGGGAAGCGGCTGCCGGCGACGCAGACCGAGCTGCGGCTCGTGTTCCGCCATCCGCCGCGCCTCGGCTTCGCCGCGTACGAGGAGCTCGCGCCGAACCAGCTCGTCGTCCGCCTCGACCCGACGACCGGCATCCAGTTCCTCGTCGAGGCGCACCGGGCCGACGCGAACGGCATCCGCACGATCACGCTCGACATGGAGTTCGCCGAGGAGGGCGGCGAAGGGCCGACGCCGTACGAGGTGCTGCTGCACGCCGCGCTCGTCGGCGACACGACGCGCTTCACGCGCCAGGACGGCGTCGAGGAGACGTGGCGGATCATGCAGCCGCTGCTCGACGCGCCGCCGCCCGTTCATCAGTACGCGCCGGGCTCGTGGGGGCCCGACGCGGCGGACGGCCTCGTCGCGGGGCACGGGCGCTGGTACGGCCCGTGGATCGGCGCGTGAGCGCCGAGCGCTACGACGTCGTCATCGTCGGGACCGGCGCCGGCGGCGGCACGCTCGCGCGGCACCTCGCACCGTCGGGCAAGCGGATCCTGCTGCTCGAGCGCGGCGGCTGGCTTGCGCGCGAGCCGGAGAACTGGCAGGCGCACGACGTCTTCGTCGACAACCGCTACGTCTCGGACGACACGTGGTACGACGCGAAGGGCACCGCGTTCCAGCCGCAGATCCACTACTTCGTCGGCGGCGCGACGAAGCTCTACGGCGCGGCGCTCTACCGGCTGCGCAAGGAGGACTTCGGCGAGATCCGCCACCACGACGGGATCTCCCCCGCCTGGCCGATCTCCTACGACGAGCTCGAGCCGTACTACACGCTCGCCGAGCAGCGGTACGAGGTGCGCGGCGCGCGCGGCGAGGACCCGACCGAGCCGCCGGCGAGCGCGCCGTATCCCTTCCCGGCCGTGTCGCACGAGCCGCGGATCCAGCAGCTCGCGGACGACCTCGCGAAGGCGGGGCTCCATCCGTTCCACGCGCCGTGCGGCGTGCGGCTCGACGAGACGAACATGCCGTACAGCCTCTGCGCGCGGTGCATGAACTGCGACGGCTTCCCGTGCGTCCTCCACGCGAAGTCCGACGCGGAGGTGCTCGGCGTGCGGCCGGCGCTCGAGCACGCGAACGTGACGCTGCTGACCGGCGCGCACGTGACGAAGCTCGAGACGAACGACGCCGGCACCGAGGTCACGGCGCTCGTCGTCGAGCGCGACGGCGGGACGGAGCGGGTCGCCGGCGACGTCGTCGTCCTCGCGTGCGGCGCCGCGAACACGGCGAAGCTCCTGCTCCTCTCCGCGAACGACCGCCACCCGAACGGGCTCGCGAACGGGTCGGATCAGGTGGGACGGAACTACATGTTCCACAACAGCCAGGCGGTGCTCGCGGTCTCGCGCGAGCCGAACCCGACCGTGTTCCAGAAGACGCTCGGTCTGAACGACTTCTACTTCGGCGACGGGGATTTCGAGTACCCGCTCGGCAACATCCAGATGGTCGGGAAGTCGCAGGCGGAGATGTACCGAGGCGAGAAGCCCGGCGAGACGGAGCTCGCACCGGACTGGACGCTCGAGCGCGTCGCGAAGCACGCGATCGACTTCTGGCTCTCGACGGAGGATCTCCCGCTGCCCGAGAACCGCGTCGCCGTGAACAGGGACGGAAAGGTGACGATCGCGTACACGCCGTCGAACGAGGTGCCGAAGCAGAAGCTCTTCGGGAAGCTCGAGTCGATCCTCGGCAAGCTCGACATGAACCACGGCCACCTGATCAAGCGGTTCGCGTACATGAAGAACGAGATCCCGGTCGCCGGGGTCGCGCACCAGGCCGGCACCTGCAGGTTCGGCTCCGATCCTGCGACGTCGGTCGTGAACGTCGACTGCCGTGCACACGAGCTGGACAACCTCTACGTCGCCGACACGAGCATCTTCCCGAGCATCGGCGCGGTGAACCCCGCGCTGACCGCGATGGCGAACGCGCTCCGCGTCGGCGACCATCTCCTGGAGCGGATGACATGAGCGCAGAGCGCAATCGCGTCGAGACCTTCGGCAACCTCGAGAACGGCCTGCTCCAGGCCGGTGACTGGTACCACTGGGGCCCGTACCTCAGCGAGCGCCAGTGGGGAACGGTGCGCGAGGACTACAGCGCGGACGGCACCGCGTGGGAGTACCTGCCGCACGACCACGCGCGGTCGCGCGCGTACCGCTGGGGCGAGGACGGGCTCGCCGGCTTCTCCGACGTCGAGGGGCGGCTCTGCCTCTCGCTCGCGCTGTGGAACGGGCGCGACCCGATCCTGAAGGAGCGGATCTTCGGGCTCACCGGCAACCAGGGCAACCACGGCGAGGACGCGAAGGAGTACTGGTGGTATCTCGACGCGCTGCCGAGCCACGCGTGGAACCGCTGGCGCTACCACTACCCGCAGCGCGCGTTCCCGTACGACGACCTCGTGGCGGAGAACGCGCGGCGCGGCAAGCAGGATCCCGAGTACGAGCTGCTCGACACCGGCGTCTTCGACGAGGACCGCTACTGGATCGTCGAGGTCGACTACGCGAAGGGCGACGCGCACGACGTGTTGATGACGGTGCGCGTCACGAACGCGGGCCCGGACGCGGAGCGGCTGCACGTCCTGCCGACCGCGTGGTACCGCAACACGTGGGCGTGGGGCGACGACGGCGAGGAGAAGCCGGAGATCCGTGCCGGCGGCGCGGCGCGCGTCGTCACGACGCATCCGTTCCTCGGCGAGCTCGAGCTCTGCGCGGACGGGCTGCCGACGACGCTCTTCTGCGACAACGAGACGAACGAAGAGCGGCTCTTCGGCGCGTCGTCGGCGACCCCGACGCCGAAGGACGGGATCAACGACCACGTCGTCGACGGCGCGGACTCCGTCGCGGCGGGCTCCGGGACGAAGACCGCGTTCTGGTACGTGCTCGACGTCGCCCCGGGCGCGACCGCCACGGTACGCGTGCGGCTCCGGCCGGCGGTGCGCGGCGGCAACCCGTGGGACGACTTCGACGCGATCGCGGCTCGACGGCGCGAGGAGGCGGACGAGTTCTACGAGGAGCTGACGCCGGCGGAGGCATCGGCGGACGAGGCGCTCGTGCTCCGGCAGTCGCTCGCGGGGATGCTCTGGTCGAAGCAGCTCTACGCGTACGACGTGGCGCGCTGGCTCGACGGCGACCCCACGCAGCCGACGCCTCCCGCGTCGCGGCTGACCGGGCGAAACGCACGGTGGAGGACGTTCGACGCGCTCGACATCATGTCGATGCCGGACAAGTGGGAGTACCCGTGGTTCGCCGCGTGGGACCTCGCGTTCCACTGCGTCGCGCTCGCGCGCGTCGACCCGGCGTTCGCGAAGTACCAGTTGATCCTCCTGTGCCGCGAGTGGTTCCAGCACCCGAACGGCGCGCTCGCCGCGTACGAGTGGTCGTTCGACGACGTGAACCCGCCGGTGCAGGCGTGGGCCGCGCTCGAGGTGTACGCGATCGACGGTGCGCGTGACACGGCGTTCCTCGAGCGCGTGTTCGACAAGCTGCTCGTGAACTTCACGTGGTGGGTGAACCGCGAGGATCGCGACGGCTCGAACGTCTTCGAGGGCGGCTTCCTCGGGCTCGACAACATCGGGCCGATCGACCGCTCGCACCTGCCCGGCGGCTGGTTGCTCGAGCAGTCGGACGGCACCGGCTGGATGGGCTTCTACGCGCTGACGATGGCGGCGATCGCGTCGATCCTCCACGCGCGCGGCCGCCCGACGACCGACCTCGTGCTGAAGTTCCTCGAGCATTTCGCGCTCATCTCCGACGCGCTCGAGTCGCAGGGGCTCTGGGACGAGGCGGACGACTTCTTCTACGACCAGCTCCGGCTTCCCGACGGGACGGTCGTCCCCGTGAAGGTGCGGTCGATCGTCGGCGTGCTGCCGCTCCTCGGCGTCGCGGCGATCGACGAGGCGGTGATCGACCGCGCCGAGACGGTGAACAAGCGCGCGGCCCAGCTGCTCTCGGGCGCGCATCCGGTGAGCGGCGTGCCGGGCGAGCGGCGCATGCTGCTCGGCGTCGTCGGCGTTCCGCGGATGCTGAGGCTGCTGCCGCGTCTCTTCGACGAGTCGGAGTTCCTGTCGACGTACGGCCTCCGCGCCGTGTCGCGCTGGCACGCCGACCATCCGTTCGTCCTCGACGTTCCCGGGATGCACTCCGAGATCGACTACGAGCCGGCGGAGTCGACGACCGGGATGTTCGGCGGCAACTCGAACTGGCGCGGGCCGATCTGGATGCCCGTCAACTTCCTCGTGATCGAGGCGCTCACGCGGTACGCGCGGTTCTTCGGCGAGGCGCTCCGGATCGAGTACCCGACGGGGTCGGGGCACGAGGTCACGCTCGACGCCGTGGCGGCGGACCTCCGCGAGCGGCTGATCTCGCTCTTCACGGTCGGCGCGGACGGGCGGCGGCCGTGCTTCGGCTGGGTCGAGCGCTTCCAGAACGACCCGCAATGGAAGGACAACGTGCTCTTCAACGAGTACTTCCACGGCGACAACGGCGCGGGGCTCGGCGCGAGCCACCAGACCGGCTGGACGGGTCTCGTCTCGGAGCTGATCCTCCGTTCGCGCGGCGTGCCGCTGCCGACGCTCGGCGAGCTGATGACGGCGCACTCGACGGAGAGCCGGAGATGACGATCCGGCTCGGGCCGCAGGCGTGCGGGACGCTCGACGAGGCGGCGGCGCGCGAGTGGCTCGTCGCCGACGGCGTCGGCGGCTACGCGATGGGCACCGTCGCGGGGCTGCGGACGCGGCGCTACCACGGGCTGCTCGCGGTCGCGTCCGGCGGGCCGTCGGCGCGGATGCTCGGGCTCGCCGCGCTCGACCCGGTGCTCGTGTCGGGCGACGCGCGCTTCCGCCTCGCCACCGACGAGTGGGACGGCGGCACGGTCGACCCGCGCGGGCACGAGCTGCTCGTCTCGTTCGACCTCGAGGACGGCGTGCCGCGCTGGCGCTGGCAGATCGGCGGGATCCTGTTCGAGCGCGAGCTCGCGATGGCGCACGGCGCGCCGGCGGTCGGCGTCGTGCACCGGCTGCTCGCGGCCGACCGGCCGGTGCGGCTCGAGCTGACGCCGCTCTGCACGTGGCGGAGCGTCCACGGCGAGCGCTTCGGAAACGGCGCGCCGCGGGTCGAGTCGAGCGCGGACGGCTTCGTCTTCGAGGGCGCGTACCGCGTCGCCGGTGCCGGCTTCGAGCCGGGAGGCGAGTGGTACCGCGGCGTCCGCGCGCGCGAGGAGGCGGCGCGCGGGCTCGGCGACCGCGAGGATCTCTGGGCCGCCGGGACGTTCGCCGCCGACCTCGAGCCGGGCGCGTCGCACGAGGTGACCGCGACGGCGGCCCTCGACGCGCCGGCGCCCGGCGCGGCCGCGGTCGTCGCCGCGGCGCGCAGCCGCGCGGCGGACCTGATCCGCCGCGCGCACGCGACGGACGACGCCGACGCCCGGCTCGTCCTCGCCGCCGACCAGTTCGCGATCTCGACCGGCGGCCGCCCGACCGCCGTCGCCGGCTATCCGTGGTTCGGCGAGTGGTCGCGCGACCTGATGACGTCGTACGAGGGCCTGTACCTCTCGACGAACCGCGCCGACGAGGGGCGCGAGGTGCTGCGCACGTCGGCCGCGACGGTGTCGGAAGGGATGCTTGCGAACACGGCCGACACGGGCTCGCTCGAGTACAACACGGTCGACGGCACGCTGTGGTTCGTCCACGCGCTCGGCCGCCACGTCGCGGTCACCGGCGACGACGACCTCGGCGCGGAGCTCGCGCCGGTGCTCGGCGAGATCGTCCGCCACCACGTCGACGGCACGCGGTTCGGGATCCGCGTCGACGGCGACGGGCTCCTGACGCAGGGCGCAGAGGGCTGGGCGTTGACGTGGATGGACGCGCGCATCGACGGCGCGCCCGTGACGCCGCGCGCCGGGAAGCCCGTCGAGGTGAACGCGCTCTGGCTGCGCGCACTCGACGTCGCCGCGAAGCTCGGCGCCGATGCGCAGTGCGCACCGCTCCGCGAGCGCGCCGCCGCGTCGTTCGTCGAGCGGTTCGTCCGCGGCGACGGGAACGGCCTGCTCGACGTCGTCGACGGCCCCGGCGGCGACGACGCGTCCGTGCGCCCGAACCAGCTCCTCGCCGTCGCGCTGCCGGGCGGCCCGCTCGACGCCCCGACGGCGCGCGCCGTCGTCGAGACGTGCCGCCGGTCGCTGCTGACGCCGCTCGGCCTCCGCTCGCTCTCGCCCGACGACCCGCGCTACCGGCCGTACCACCGCGGCAACCCGGCCGAGCGCGACGCCGCGTACCACGAGGGGACCGTGTGGCCGTGGCTCCTCGGCCCGTACGTCGACGCGGCGCGCAGCGCCGGCGTCCCGTTCGACGGCGTCCTCGCCGGGATCGAGGCGCACCTCGGCGAGTGGGGCCTCGGCTCGGTGTCGGAGACGGCGGACGGCGCCGCGCCGCACGGCGCGACCGGGTGCCCGTTCCAGGCGTGGTCGGTCGCCGAGGTGCTCCGCGTCCGCCGCTCACTGCAGCAGCCCGCGGGCGACCTCGCGGCCGCGCTCTCCGCCGCCGCGCGCGCATGACGGTGCTCGCATCGACGGCGCTCGACCTCTCGCGCGCGCAGTTCGCGACGACGTCGATCTACCACTTCCTCTTCGTCCCGCTCACGCTCGGCCTCGGCCCGATCGTCGCGATCTTCCAGACGCTGTGGTACCGCACGCGCGACGAGGCGTGGCTGAAGCTCACGCGCTTCTTCGGGACGCTGTTCCTCATCAACTTCGCGATCGGCGTCGCGACCGGTCTCGTCCAGGAGTTCGAGATCGGGATGAACTGGTCCGTCTATTCGAGGTTTGTCGGCAATGTGTTCGGCGCGCCGCTCGCGATCGAAGGGCTCGCCGCGTTCTTCCTCGAGTCGACGTTCCTCGGCCTCTGGATCTTCGGCTGGAACAAGCTGTCGGCGAGGACGCACCTCGCGACGCTGTGGATCGCCGTCGCCGGAACCTGGGCGTCCGCGTACTTCATCCTCGTCGCGAACTCGTTCATGCAGGATCCCGTCGGCTACAAGCTCGTCGACGGCGAGGCGCAGCTCACGAGCATCTGGAAGCTGCTGTCGAGCAACTGGGCGCTGTACGCGTTCGGCCACACGATCTTCGCCGGGCTGACCGCCGGCTCGGCGGTCGTGTTCGGCGTCTGCTGCTGGCACTTCCTCCGGCGCAGCCGCGTCGACCTCTTCATGCGCGCGGCGAAGGTCGCGCTGATCGTCCTCGTGCCGGTCTCGTGCGTGAACCTGTGGTTCGGCAGCCACTTCGGGATCCTCGTCGAGGAGCTCCAGCCGATGAAGATCGCGGCGAGCGAGGCGCAGTGGGAGACCTGCACGCACTGCCCGTTCTCGCTCTTCCAGATCGGCGGCTTCTCGCAGTCCGACCCGACGCCGAGCACCAGCATCGAGATCCCGGGGCTCCTGTCGTTCCTCGCGACCGGCTCGTTCAGCGGGACGGTGCAGGGCCTGAACCAGCTGCAGCAGCAGAACGTCGAATTCCACGGGCCGGGGAACTACCTGCCGCCGGTCGAGACGATCTACTGGAGCATGCGCGCGATGGCGTACGCCGGGTCGCTCGTCGCGCTCGTCGGGATCGTCGGCGCGATCCTGATGCTGACGCGACGGCTCACACGGTGGCGGTGGTTCCTCTGGGCCGGCGTCGCGAACGTGATCCTGCCGTTCGTCGCATGCATCGCGGGCTGGGCGCTGACCGAGTTCGGGCGCCAGCCGTGGATCGTGCAGGGACTGCTCGAGACGTCGCAGGCGAGCTCGCCGAACGTCGGGACGACGTGGGTCGCGATCAGCCTCGGCGTGCTGATCCTTCTCTACCTCGTGCTGTTCGTCGTCGACCTCGTGCTGATGCGGCGCTACGCGGGCCGCGACCCGCTCGCGCCGTCGGACGACCCGGGCGACGCCGTCCCGGCGGTCGGATACTGATGAGCCTCGCGGACGTCTGGTTCGTGCTGATCGCGGTGCTCTGGAGCGGGTACTTCCTGCTCGAGGGCTTCGACTTCGGGGTCGGGATGCTGCTGCCGTTCCTCCCGCGGAACGAGCGCGAGCGGTCGGCGATGCTCGAGACGATCGGTCCGGTGTGGGACGGGAACGAGGTGTGGCTCGTCGTCGCCGGCGGCGCGACGTTCGCCGCGTTCCCGGCGTGGTACGGGACGATGTTCTCCGGCCTCTACCTCGCGCTCGTGCTCGTGCTGCTGTGCCTCATCGTGCGCGTGCTCTCGTTCGAATGGCGCGGGAAGGCGGACAGCCCGCGCTGGCGTTCGGTCTGGCTCTGGGCGAACGCGCTCGGCAGCGCCGGCGCGGCGCTGATCTGGGGCGTCGGGCTCTCGAGCCTCCTCTACGGCCTGCCGATCGACGTCGCCGGGACCTACACGGGGAGCTTCTGGGATCTCTTCAGCGGCTACACCGTGCTCGCGGGCGTCGCCGTGGTCGCCCTCTTCGCGTTCCACGGGGCGACGTTCCTCACGATCCGGACGACGGGCGAGCTGTGCGAGCGCGCGCACGTCGCGGCGCGGCGCCTGTCGGTCGCGGCCGTCGTGCTCGGCGGCGTGTTCCTCGTCTGGACGGTCGTCGTCGCGACGCAGCGGAACGACCAGGACGTGTTCCCGCCCGTGCTCCCCGCCGCGCTCGGCGTCGCGGCGGCGCTGCTCGCGCTCGTCTTCGCGTTCCGCCGCCGGGCCGCGTGGGCGTTCGCGATGACGGCGGCGGCGACGGTGCTCGTCGTCGCGACCCTGTTCACGAGCCTCTATCCTCGCGTCATGGTGTCGAGCACCGACTTCGGGAACAGCCTCACGGTCGACAACGCGTCGTCCGCGCACTACACGCTCGTCGTC
>Ga0335070_10008851_pt1 | contig 11821 bp, 10 predicted proteins | sample Lox_Sample_13_FD_206722 | JGI IMG/M metagenome (GOLD analysis project Ga0335070, IMG submission 206722) | Soil microbial communities from Loxahatchee National Wildlife Refuge, Florida, United States - Lox_Sample_1.3 | ecosystem: Environmental > Terrestrial > Soil > Wetlands | place: USA...
TTGCGATCTTCCACCAATGTCAGCCAGACCCCATCAGGAGTACGATCATCAAGGCAAAAATCGACAAGAGGGGAGCTTTGTCATGTCACACCGGTCGACGCCAGGATCTTCGTTTCTGCTTGCGGTAGCATTCATTTTCGCGGTCTCTAGCCACGCTCAAGGGCAGGTTTTTAATCAGGATCAGGCGATCTTCGTCCGTAATTTGCCTTCTCTAACGGCGCGCTCGCAGGATCCATCCGACATATTGTTGGCATCGCTGGAAACTGTTTTCCATGACCAGGATGTTTGCTGTGGCAGGAACTCCGCCTTAGGGGACAGCGCTCTGGCGGCGGACGCCAAGTCTTTAAAGGACATTGCCGAAAAGCTCGACGGCAGACACCTTTTGAGCGATGGGCGCCCCATCACGGTGACAGCTAAGGATGTGGCTGCCGATGCGATCAACGGCGGTCGGCTGATCGCCATGGTGATGAATGAACACGCAGCGCTCATCGAGTGGAATTCCCATATATACGTTCTGCACGGCGTCGTTTATCGCTGGATGGAGTCCGGCGATTCCACATCCGGTACTTCAGGAACGACAGTAATTCACAAACTGCTGCTTTGGGATACGCGATTCTCCGATTCGCGGCGGGAGGTTGTTTTTGATCGCACCACTGATGATTTGAGTAAAGTGCAAGGGATGTTGTTTCTTCAGGCTGCGCCGCAATAATCCCGCTCACCTGCAGGTCAGCGTAGCGGTTGCAGTCACTGTCCCCGTGCTTTTGCCTCCAACTGGCGCAGTAGCCGTAACCGTAATTGCACCATTTGTCGCGCCCAGGCAAGTCGCAGTTCCGTTATCGACGGCATCGTTGCTGATCGAAACGTTGACCGGCTCTGAGACCGTCCACGTTTGTCCCCAGCAATTCACACAAGCCGCGACCGCACAGCCCTTGGGAACGACGGGACCTGCGAAAAACTGAACTTGATTATCCGGTGCAGCCAAGGCGTGGTCTGCGGCGGCACTTGACGGCCCAACCGTCAGTCCGGTCAAGTGGCAATTCTGGTTGGCATCGCCGCATCCGGCCGAGATCAGAGCTGCAGCCAGAAATAGGGATGCGAGCTTGACGTGTTTCTCCACAGCCGCCTCCATCGTACGCGCGATTGTGGCGAGCGTATATCCGATGCAGGCGATCATCAATGACGCTCACCACACTCCGTTCTACACGAATCACCTTACCGGAAACACATTATTCACCCTATTGTGAGGGCTCAAGGCAACTCGCAGAATGACACGTTGAGACTCCGGGTACGAAGTGAATGTCCTTTCTGGAGAACAAAGTGCCACATGTCTACGAGGTCTTGAAAGAGAAAGAGAGTGCGATTGAACAGCTCCGGCAAGAAATCAAGGCGCTGCGATTGGTGTGCCAGATACTCCATGACGAAGGTGATTCCGACCCAAGAACCTTTGAGTCAGGCATCAAACCCCCGGATATCGAACCGGAAGGCATCGAACGGATACAAAAGGCCGATGTGGTCCGCCCGGCTGATGAAAGGGAAGCATCTTTAGCCCGCATCCGCGCACGACTGGATGATGCGCGAGGTAAAAACGCCCACACAGGCGGTGGAAGAAGCGCTCTGCTCCGTTTCAGACAGGCTGCGCTGGGAGCATCTCGCGCTTTCTTGAAGCGGATCCTTGATAGTCGTTCGCCGGAACGCGAGCCTCAGCAGAAGACCATTCGTAATTTCTTCGAACGATTCGGGCGCCCCAATGCCGCGTGAGGCCGCGTGAGATGGTTACGCTGTCAACATAAAGGAATACCGGGACGTTAGTAACGGTTCCGGCTGCTGCTTCCACCCAGGATTCCCCCTAACACTCCACGTACGATCTGCCGTCCGACCTGGCTGCCGATCGCGCGTGCGGCGCTCTTTGCCATCGCTTCGGCCAATCCCTGTCGGCGGCCGCCACCTCCGAGCGCGCCCAGCATAGAGCCGACTGCCTCGGTCCAACTGCCTTGCGATGGTGCCGGCTGTGAGTACTGAGGTGCCGACGAAGGCGGCGCCGGCTGCTGCAGCGGCGCGGTCTGCGCGCGTCCCTTGAGGCGCTCGTAGGCTGATTCGCGGTCTACGCTCTTTTCATAGTGGCCATACAAAACCGAGCTTTGGATTGCTTGCTGGCGTTCCTGAGGCGTGATCGCTCCCACGCGGCTCGAGGGAGGCACTACAAATCCGCGCTCGACCGGAGCGGGAGTGCCGGACTCATCGAGAAAAGAAATCAGCGCCTCGCCAACCGAAAGCTGCGTAATGACCTCGGCCGTGTTCAGTTTCGGGTTCGGACGAAACGTCTCCGCCGCTGCCTTCACAGCCTTCTGATCACGTGGCGTAAAGGCGCGCAGCGCGTGTTGCACACGATTGCTGAGCTGTCCGAGCACGGTGTCAGGCGCGTCGAGCGGATTCTGGGTCACGAAATAGACTCCCACGCCCTTTGAGCGCACGAGCCGCACGACCTGCTCGATCTTGTCCAACAGCGGCCTGGGGCAGTCGGTAAAAAGAAGATGCGCTTCATCGAAGAAGAAAACCAGCTTCGGCTTGGGGGGATCACCGACCTCAGGCAGTTGCTCAAAGAGTTCCGAGAGTAGCCACAACAGTAGCGTGGCGTAGGCCTGCGGCGCGCCAATCAGCTTGTCGGCCGCAAGAATGTTGACCACGCCATTGCCGTGCGCATCGGTCTGGATGAGATCCGCGAGGTCGAGTGCCGGTTCGCCGAACAGCTTGTCGCCGCCCTGCTGCTCGAGCGCGAGCAGATTGCGCTGGATGGCGCCAATACTCGCCGCCGAGATGTGCCCGTATTCAGTCTGAAACTGGTTGGCATTCTCACCCACGTGCTGGAGCATTGCGCGCAAGTCGTTCATGTCGAGCAGCAGCAGTCCGTTGTCGTCGGCAATCTTGAAAATGAGCGCAAGCACGCCCTCCTGCGTATCGTTCAGCCCGAGCATGCGGGCGAGTAGCAGCGGCCCCATCTCGCTGACGGTGGCACGGACAGGATGCCCCTGCTGCCCGAAGACATCCCAAAATGCAACCGGCATCGCTTGCGGCGTAAATGTCATTCCCAGCTTTTTGGCGCGTTCGACGGCGCTTGGATTGTTCCCGCCCGCCTGGCTGATCCCGGCAAGGTCTCCCTTCACGTCGGCGAGGAACACCGGCACGCCGAGCCGGCTGAAACCTTCAGCCATCGTCTGAAGCGTTACGGTTTTCCCAGTCCCCGTGGCGCCAGCGATCAGGCCGTGACGATTCGCCATCTTCGGCACGACGAAGAGATCTTCATTCCCCTTTGCGACCAGAATCCCGTCAGACATTCACACGCCCCTTTCCGTTCCATACTGAGGCTAGAACGAGGACGAACGCAAGCGCGTACGGTTGTCCTTAATTTTGGGACGGCATGAATTGCTTGCGGCCGGCGCCTCGCTCGCAGGATTGTGCCGAACCTAGCGGGAACCATTCGTGATCGACGGATTCAAGCTCACGCGAAGGCCTTCGATCATCTCTGCTGCCAGGGCCTCGCCTAGTCTCTCCTCGAATGCCTCGAACGCAGGGATCGCGAGCAAGCGCATTCCAATCTCTGCCTGCGGCATGTTTTCCGCTTGGGCTCCGCCTGCTGCGGTTCTCATCGCCGTGCGCAGCTTGCCCGCCAGGGGCTCACCAAAACTTTCCGAAACGGTCACCGTATTGTCATTCCAATGTTCGACCATTACCGGCCCTTCCTCGGTCGCGATTTGTGCGGAGGATACGGGGCAGGCGCTCCCCGCGCAGGCTGCCGCGCTCTCAGCGGTCGCACTCCGATATCGCTGCGGCAACGCCCCCGCGTAGAATTTCGCGAACCTTGCTGCTGCCTGCGGAGTTTTCCAGCGCGAGATGTAGAGCAGCGCCAGATCGGCCGTGGTCACCGCTGCTTGCGTCGCGGCGTCTCCCTTCCGCCGGTAAAGCACATACGATCCACCCTGCCATTCCGAAGAAAGGCTGTCCGCTATTCTCCGTTCCCCGTACTGTTTCAACAGAGCCCGCACATCCAGCTCGCCGATACTGCCCGAATCGTAAACCTCGTACTGATTGTTCAACACATCTTTCATGTCGGGGATGCGAAGCGCCGGCAATTTCTCTCCGTTGATATAAGTCTCCGGGTGCAGCACCTCGTGCGAATTGCGCGGCGGACGCGCAAACGCCCCCGCAAACGCCATCTCCTTGCCGCCTTTATGCAGCAGTTCACCCTCGAAGATCAGACCTTCCTTGTATGCAAATGCTCCCGCTTCCCGCATCACCATAGGCGAATCGTGGATGAGTTGCGAGTCGATCATGCCCTTCACCGCCGGATCCTCCATCGAGTACAGAATGCCGGGAGTATTCTGCAGGGTTCGTCCAACGGGCTTCAGCATGTAATCGAGATAGACCACCATGGCCTGTCCCTCGACCACAGCCTTGCGGGCTACCGCGCTTTCATCTTCTTCGGATTTTGCTTTCTGCGCGCCTTTCATCCACTTTCGTAAGTCGTAATTCTGATCCTGCAAGGCGTGGGTAAGTTCGTGGGCAAGGATCGGCTCCTGCCTGTCCGCCGGAACCCAGTTCAGCAGCGAGATCGTCTTGGTCTCCTCGTCGTAATAGCCGGCAATTTCCTGGCCCGTCGACTTCACCACAAACTCCTTTAGATTGAAGTCGCGGGACACGAAGCCGAGCTTCTTCATCGTCATCTCAGCCTGGACAAAACGCTGCGCATATTCCTCTTTTGCGAGGTTTCCCTGGACATACTTCTCGACATCAGCCTTGCTCACCATTCGGCGCTTCACCGGCGCGTGCTTCGGCATGCCCGTGTCTTGGGACGCGAATTCAAAGAGCATATCCACGGATTGGAAGAGCTTCTGGGTGTCGGCCTCGGTCATTTTGACTTCTTCGCTGGTATCTTTGCGAAGCTTCCGAGCTACATCAGCCAAGCTTTGGCCGGGATCCGACTGTTGCGCGAATACTGGGAATGCAAGGGTCATACACACAACAGTCGCGAAAATTGCACACTCCTGCCGAATCGTTCTCATTAGAGTCTGACTCCAGAATGGAAATGCCAACTGTTCATTGTCCGCGAGAAATTCCCAGAATTCACGGTTACCGGCGTCGCGGACCTTATGGAGTACGTGGAGGGAGTACTTACCCGCGATTCCAACCTAGGTTCCGCATTAAGCAATTGGCCCCGTTGAGTCGGCTGGCCGACAATAGGTAACAGATGAACATTCCAGCCGCGTCAGACGTCTACACGCTCGCATACAGGTTCGCCGCCGCTCTGGGAATTGGGCTGCTTATTGGTGCGGAGCGCGAACGACGCAAGGCCGAAGGCCCATCGCGCTCTCCCGCTGGGATCCGGACATTCATGATTGCTTCGCTCGCTGGCGCCGTGAGCTGGGCCATTGGAGGAGTGCCGCTGCTCGCCGTCACGTTTGTCGGAGTGGCGGGCCTATGTGCCATCGGATACGCGCGTACCGGCGATGAGGATCCCGGCTTCACAACCGAGACCGCTCTCCTGCTCACAGTTTTGCTCGGTGGATTCGCGTTGAAGGATCCGGTGATGGCCTCGGCGCTGGCGGTGACCGTTGCGATCGCACTGATGGCCCGAACGGGGATTCACCATTTCATACGCGAAGTGCTCAGCGCAGAGGAACTCACGGATGCCCTCATCTTCGCCGCCGCCGCCTTGGTGGTCCTCCCCTTGGTTCCGGACCGATACGTTGGCCCCTTCAGCGGAATCAATCCTCGGACGATCTGGAAGATCGTGGTTCTAATTATGTCGATCGGGGGGGCCGGTCATGTCGCGGTTCGTTTGCTGGGGCCGCGATTCGGGCTTCCCGTGGCCGGGTTTGCGTCTGGATTTGTATCGAGCGCTGCCACCACGGCATCGATGGGCGAGCAGGCCCGTAAGAACCCTGAGATCTCGCGACCTGCAGTTGCAGGTGCCGTGCTTTCCACTGTTGCTTCCGTGATTCAATTGGGGGTAGTGCTGGCGGCCACCAACTGGCAGACATTTTCAATTTTCAGGATGTCCATGGTGGGAGCGGGCGTAATGGCCCTGGTATACGGTGGCTTGCTTACATTCAAGAGCCTCCGCGAGAGTGGTCCCAGTTCCATGCAGATCGGCAGGGCTTTCAGTCTCAAGACAACTCTGGTATTTGCGTCGATGATAGCTGTTGTGCAGTTGCTGGCAGCCGCACTCAATGCGCGATACGGCAGAAACGGAGTGATCGTGGCTGCTGCGCTCGCCGGCTTCGCCGACTCACACGCCCCCGCGGTTTCGGTTGCATCCCTGGCAGCGTCCGGCAAGTTGGATGCGCACGCGAGTATCCTTTCCATCCTTGCCAGCCTTACCACCAATACCTTCACCAAGATGGCCGTAGCCATCTTCAGTGGTGGCCGGCGCTTTGCGCTCCAAATCATTCCAGGGCTGGTTCTGGTGATCCTGGGCGCATGGGCGGGGGCGATCTTGCCGCTGTTCGAGTAGCTGATTCGCACGACTCTCAAAACGACAACCTAACCACACTAGCCCGCAATCGGAAAAACGCGCTACAGTGACTCGTCATGTGGATGGCGGTTGCAATCACGGCGATCATCTTCGCGATTGGCAATATCCTCTTCGGCCACTTCGAAGAACGAACACCAAAGTGGAGGCGTGTAACGAAGGTCTTCTTGGTGCTCGGGTTCGTCGCCGCCCTCTCGGCAAAATTCGGACCGGCCTGGGGACTGTTTCCAGTTGCGTTGATGTTGGTGGCTTTTGGAATAGTCCACCTCTGGTGGCTTCCACGCCACGGCATCAACGGACTGACCGCAGAGCCCAAAGAGAAGTATTACGAGTTCCGAGGGTGGAACCGGCGCCCGTAGGCTCACTTGCTGAGAGGGTGTGCCCGGTTCATCGGCGCCATTCCGGCGCAACCGGAGCAACGGACCGGCAAGTTGGTTTCAGTCGCCGCATCCGCGCGCTTACCTCTGCGCCTCGGCCAACTCGTCCGGTGTGTTCAGATTGCGGAAGATGTTTGGGGAGAAGCCCGCAGATTCCAGTTCCTCTTCGCTGATCACCTGCGTGCTGGTCTCGTCGAATAGGGCGTCAATCTTATAGCGGCCCGAGCGCAGCGCTCTTTCTGCCGCTTCGGCAAATTCGCGGCGATAGACAGCGCACAGGGGTTGAAGCCCTCCGTTCGCGCGAGCCACCGTCACCAGTGAAGTGGGAGAGCTTATCGCGCGAGCAGCCAGGAACTGCAGCAGTGCGAGCGAGACGAATGGGACGTCCACAGGCAGAATGACGTTCAGGTCGGTAGCCGAGGAGCGGAGTGCGGCGTGGATTCCTCCCAGCGGACCACAGCCTGGGTAGACGTCTTCCACAGCAGGTGCGAACGGAGAATATTTCGCGGGCTCACCGACAATGCGGACATGCGGCGTGAGCGAGTGCGCCACATCGAGGGTGCGGGCCAGCAGCGTTCGTCCATTGAACGGGGCGAAAGCCTTGTCGGTTCCCATACGCGTGCTCTTGCCGCCAGCGAGGATGAAGACAGTGACGTCCGACCTCGATTCCATGGCGCGATCATACACGCTCATGGATTGACTGTCGCAAATGTTCCGGACTAGCCGGGATAAACTTATCTCTCGAGCCGGGGGTTTGCATACCTGCACGAAAGTAACCTACCCAAAGTGCTGGCTTCGCGCGATGATGGGCCTGCGTCCGAGTTCGTCTGACCCGGAATTAGACTCTCATGCCGCAAAAACTCATGGATGTGCTTATGCTTGGGCGCTGCTCCCACGAGTTCTCCTGGCCGCGACGTGGCGCGGACGGAAATTATTACCAGGTCTGTCTGCTCTGCGCGGCGGAATACCGATATGACTGGACGACCATGCGCCGCACCGAGCGCGTGGAACATGCCAAGCCCGAGACGGGTATTCGCCGAAGCCATACCCGGGAGAAGCGTCCCTCATGGGTGCCGCGCGCCCGCCGCTTGAAGCTCGACATCCCTCTGCGCTACCGCGTCAACAAGACCAGCTCGTGGTATGAGGGGATCATCGCGAACATCAGCCAGAGCGGCGTGCTCTTCATCGGCCCGCAGGGCCTGCCGCTCAATGCGCTCATCGAGATGGTATTCGAGATGCCCGAAGAGATCTCCGGGCAGAAGAACTCGAACGTCGTGTGCCAGGGCCGCGTGATGCGTGCCAAAGACACGCCGGAGCTGGAAGAAGGCAAAGTCGGCCTGGCGGCGTCGATCGTCGACTACAAGTTCATCCACTAAGTTTGCCTTAAATACGCGAACCAGTCTTCAGGGGTGCTGTCGCGCCTTGAGAGAAGAGATGGCTTCGCGGGCGCTCTCCCCTGAGGAATGCCAGGCTTCGAGACCACAGAGTTGGTAGGCCCGGCAGGAATCGAACCTGCAACCCTCGGATTAGAAATCCGATGCTCTATCCGCTTGAGCTACGGGCCCTTGCGATGAAGCCAGTTTAACCTAAGTCCGTTTTCGATTGGCTCGATACCAGACTCCAGCCCGGTTTCGCGGGTAGGGCTTCAAAAGCCCCCGGACGAAAATCAGGAAACCACCCAGGACACGAAGGTACATTGAGGGAAAACCCACAGACTACGGACGGCAGGATACGGGCGCAATGTTCCTGCATTTACATCTGCATCGTGGCATCGGAGCATCTAAACTAGGGGTACGAATTCTGAACGTCCGGTGTCTGGAGTCGAGTGTATGAAAAAACATTCTCCGCTTTTTGTCACTTTCTTGCTCGCCATTGTTCTGGGATTGGGGCTCGGCTGCGCGAAGAAGCCAGACGACGCCAATATTTCCAGTCAAATTCAGGACAGGTTCACCCAGGATTCCGGCCTGGCAACCAAGCAGCTCTCGGTGAAGGCCGAGGGCGGCGTGGTGACACTGTCGGGCACGGTGGACAATGATGCGCAACGCGAGGCGGCCGGCAAGCAGGCTGCGAGCGTCGCCGGCGTCAAAACGGTGATCAACAATCTGGAAGTCAGCAACATGGGGAAGCCGAGCGTGGTTGCGGAAATGCCAGCCCCGGCGTCGACACCTCCTGTGGCGAGCGCTCCGGCGGACAGCACTCCCGCGCCCAGAGCGACAAAGACGGCGAAGCCCGCAAGATCGGGCAAGCCCCGGCATGATTCCGTGGCAAGCCGGAAGTCGCCGGATGACTTCGGAGAGGCTCAGGCGGGGAACGACGGCAACTCTCAGCAGGAGGCTTCGAATAACAACATGGCGCCGCCTCCTGCGAACACCACGGCACAGGTACCACCTCCTCCACCGCCAGCTCCGAAGAAGTTCATCATCGATCAGGGTACGCAACTTGCGGTGCGGCTGATTGACCCGATCGACAGCGAGAAGAACCAGACTGGCGATACGTTTCACGCTACGTTGAATGCTCCTCTGACCTCCGACGGCGAGGAAGCGGTGCCGGCGGGAGCGGAGGTGGTGGGACATTTGGTCGAAGTCAAGAGTGCCGGCAAGTTCGCTGGGCAGTCGGACGTCGTGATGCAACTCGACAGCCTGAGCTTTGGCGGCCGCACCTATAACCTGCAGACCGATCAGTACTCGAAGAAGGGCAGTTCGCGGGGGAAGAATACCGCGGCGAAAGTGGGCGCCGGAGCTGCGATCGGCACCATTATCGGCGCGCTAGCCGGCGGCGGCAAAGGGGCCGCAGTCGGCGCGGCGGCGGGAGCCGGCGTCGGTGGAGGCGTGCAGGCTGCCACCAAGGGTCAGCAGATCAAGCTGCCGTCGGAAACGGTGTTGAACTTCACGCTGCAGCAACCCGTCACGGTAGTGCAGGCGCCGGGGACCAACGGCGAGCGCCACAAATTGCAGAGTCAGTAACCTCGCAATTGGATCGAGTGGGTGCCCCACTTCTGGCCGACTTTGCCAGAAGTGGGAAGCCCGCCCGGCTCTTACTTGCTGGTCCTACGCAACGGCCACCCTATATTCGCCCGGCCGGTGATTCTTCACTTCTCCGACCATTCCGGCACGCGGCCTGGCGTCCAGGGGGCGCCCGCAGCCTCCATATCCTTCTCCAGTTTCGCCAGATCAACCTCAATCAAGGCCCGCAACTTGGCCAGTTGATCTGTGAACTCAGAAGCTGCAATCCCGTACGACTCCACATCGGATTGCGTCGGCTTGGCCATGGAGAAGCGCTCTCCCTCGATGATCGTATCGACGCGTTCCCCGACGGATGTAGGCACAGGTTCGTTGCGTTTCGCGATCTCGATGTCGCCACGTAACGCCCGCAGGATCTCGCGATCGCGCTGCTCGAGAGAATCCGCAACGCCGCCTAACTGCTTATCGACGGCCGGAGTCTCACGTAAGGCCTCGCGAATCTGCTTCAGACGCTCCTGCGCGTCCTCGGCAGTGCGTGTCGCCCCGTAGACCGCGCGATACAGCCGCGATACCTTGCGCAGAAACTCTTCCTGCGCGGCGCGGTCAGCCGGCGTCATCGATGCCGATTGCTCGGTCGTGACCTTGAACGACTGCGGACCGCCCAGCTCCGTCACGACACCTCCAACCTTCTGAAACATCCGAACCGAATATGTCCCCGCCACAACCAGCGGCCCCTGGTCGCTCGCATCGTGGAAGAATCCCGCGGTGTCCTCCTCGTGCTTGACGACCTTGGCCGCGGGATAGCGCAGGTCCCAGGCAACACGCTGAAATCCTGCATCCGTTGAGCCTTCCACTCGCCGGATTGCGGCACCGCTCTCGTCATGGATCACAAAGTAGACTTCCGGCTTCGGTTCCTCGGCTTCGGCTCGTAGTTCGTCTTTTGACGGATATGGCGCCGACTGATTCTTTTTCGCCGCCTCCTTTTCTGCGTCCTGACGTTTTTCCTTCTTCGTCTTGAGCTTCTCTTTCAGGTAAGCAGTAAACACCGCACCGTATGGAGGATTGTCCGCCGCGAAAAATGCGTCGCCCTGAAATCCCTTGTGCGGCCCGCCCAGTGGATGCCGCTCGATGTACATCAAGGCATCTTTCACCGGATACATTGCGGCGCCCTGCTCGATCGCCTCCGGCTTCATCTGCCGCAGCGGGGTGATGTCATCCAGCACGTAGAACCCACGTCCGAATGTCGCGATCACCAGATCGCCCTGGCGCGGATGGATCACCATATCGCGCACGGCAATGGTCGGCAATCCACCCTTGAGCCTCACCCAGTGCGCACCGCCATCGATGGTGAAAAACGCACCGAACTCCGTTCCCACGAACAGCAGGTTCGCGTTGAGCGGATCTTCGGCAAACGCCAGCACAGGCCCGTTCTCCGGCAAATCGTTCGCAATCGAAGCCCAGGTCTTGCCGTTGTCGGTCGATTTCAGCAAATACGGTCTGAAATCTTCGTTCTTATGATTTTCAAACGCCGCATAGACGATATTCGCATCGTGCGAGGATGCCGCCAACCGACTCACATAAGTGTTCTCCGGTACGCCCGGGAACTTCTCGTACTTCGTCCACGAACCGCCGCCGTCCTGTGTCACCTGAATCAATCCATCATCGGTTCCGACGTAGATCAGGCCTTCCTTCTTCGGCGATTCCGAAAGCGAAACGATATTTCCGTAGAACGATGTCGACGCGTTCTTGGCGACCGCGTCCGGCCCCCATACTTTTCCCATCACCGGCAGCTTGTTGCGATCAATCTGCCGTGTAAGATCACCCGAGATCACCTTCCACGTATCCCCTCGGTCATCGCTGCGGAAAAGTTTGTTCGCCGCGAAGTACAGACGCGTATGCGAATGCGGACTGATCAGCAACGGCGAATCCCAGTTCCATCGCAGCGGAGGCTCGCCCTT
>Ga0335070_10008852_pt1 | contig 11820 bp, 19 predicted proteins | sample Lox_Sample_13_FD_206722 | JGI IMG/M metagenome (GOLD analysis project Ga0335070, IMG submission 206722) | Soil microbial communities from Loxahatchee National Wildlife Refuge, Florida, United States - Lox_Sample_1.3 | ecosystem: Environmental > Terrestrial > Soil > Wetlands | place: USA...
GCTGACATGTGCCCGTCCACAGGGCCGTGCACCCCACGGGGTGGCCGAGGGCGCCGAGTGGAGACGTGACGTTCTCGACCTCGAATTTCTTCGAGCAGTGGCGGGTGGTGAGCTCGATGAGGGGTGTCATCGGGACGTCGGGCTGGCGGACGAGCGCTAGGAGGACGTCGTCGCGCGGGGAGGGCTCGACGTCGGCCAGGAGGCGGGCGAGCTGCATCGTCTCCGCGAGGTCGCTCTGGCAGTACATGAGGGCTATGATCATGGTGAGTACCCGAATGCTTCGAAGTCAGGTCGGAAGTGCTGGAGGAAGAGCTGTCGGTCGGCCTCGTCGGTGAAGTATTCTCGGTAGGGACGACGTCCTGCGGAGGCGTTCAGGTGTGGCAAGGTTTGGTGGGGCAGGCCGACCACGTCGCACACGTGGTCGAAGCCCTCCTGCAGCTGCTCGAACCGGATGAGGTGGTCCACTATCAGGTGACCGTCTCTGTAGAGGGTGTCGCGCTGGAGGCGGCTGACGTGCGTGTAGGGGTCGGAGCGCCAGTCGGGGAAGTAGGATGGCTCGGGCAGGTGGAGGAGGACGTCTCGGAGGGGCCTCTGCCGCAGGCTCTCGACGTATTGCCACCCGGAGACGAATCGGTCGTACGGGTTGCGCACGACGGCGAACTTGAAGAAGTCGGGAGGCGGCACCTCTCCGTGCAGGAGGCCGTCGTTCATGAAGTACCAGTCGAGCTCGGGGGTGGAGTCGGAGGGAGAGCACAATCCGAAGGCTCGCATTATCGAGATGCCGGCGCACTTGCGCTGGTGGACGAAGACGCACCTGTGGCGGTACGAGATCATGGTGGGCGCCTCTCGAAGATCTTCTTCATGAAGTCGACGGTATAGAGGGGGTCGCAGTAGGCGTTCAGCTGGTTGTTTGCGAACCAGGGTTCGGCGCATACCTCGTCGTAGGCGTCATCGTGGGTGTCGAGGTAGATGATCCGGTCGATCACCCTCTCGAAGTGCTCGGCGAGGTCGGAGCCCTCGGGCTCGTTGGCGTCTACGAAGCTCTTCGGGTTGAAGTCCACTCCGACGTGTCGGTCGCCCCAGTATATGGGGACGCTGCCGACCATCATGGGGTCTAGGAGCTTCTCAGTGACGTAGCCCGGGTAGCGCGAGTTCTCGAAGGCGATGGTGAACTTGTAGCTCGCGATGTGGGCGCACTTGTCGGTTACGTGGTAACCGAGGTTGTTCATGAAGTGACCGCCCGAGTCGACCTTTTTGTACTTCGACAGCATCTCGTAGAAGAGCAAGCGCTCGGTCGGCCTCTCGTTCGAGTAGACGAAGGCGCAGAAGTTGGTCTTCTTGACGAGGGGCTCGGTGGGGGATCGGCGTGGCTTGAGGATGGATCCCCAGTGGCCTCGGGAGGTCTGCGGGAAGACGTGTCCGGCTAAGAACAGGTAGTTCACGTAGTTCGGCAGTCGGAGGTGCTGCTCCTCGTGGGCCGAGTGCACGAGCCGGTCTGAGGTCAGGGCGAAGTGGCAGTCGTTCCACGGGGGCCGCATGTTTTCCTCGCAGGCGAAGATCTTCACGCATCGGTCGTAGCGGGGATCTCGCGGGAGGGTGTGCTCTCGGTCGATGGTGTCGTCGGAGTTGAATACCGAGAAGAAGAGGAAGTCCGGGACCTCGCCGCGGTCCAGCTCGGCGACCACGATCGGCATCTCGGCGGCGAGGGGAGCCGAGAGGTAGTTGTAGACTCGGCTCACCTGTCGGTGGAACCCCAGGAAGCCGACCACCACGTCTTCCTCGCCGGCTCCCTTCCTGCTGAGCCTGATCATCGGCAGATCTCACCACACAGGGCCAGGACCCTAGGACTCGTCGGGTGGAGCTCTTGCAGTATCTCGCACGCCCTGCGAGCTTCGCTCTCGCGGCCGAGCTCGTGGAGTGATGTGGCCACACAGACGAAGGCGGCGTCGGGGTGGATGGGGCTGTCGTCGGCGAAGAGCACGACCTCCTTGAGGTCGAGGTACCTCGACCAGGCATCGAGGCAGGACTGCCACTCTCCCTGGAGGAAGCGCGAGTGGCAGAGGCGCAGGGCGGACTTCCACCCAGGGTACTCGTCGAGCGAGCGCTCGTACCACAGCGAGGCGGAGGGCAGGTCGGCGCGGGACTCCTCGACCTCGCCCCGGATGGCGCAGGCCCAAGCCCTCTCCTCTGCGTACTGGGACGTGTCCAAGAAGATGCTCGTGGCCCGCGCGATGAAGTTGGCCCTGACCTCGTCGGGCATCGGCTCGTCCTGGGCGGCTCGGGCCAGGTGGAGCAGGTCGATGGGCGGCAGGGCCCAGTCGCACCGGCGGGCGGCCGCGTATAGGACCTGGAAGACGTGCGGCCTCTTGGGAGGGTCGCGTGTGACCTGCAGGACGTCAGTCAGGACCGCTGGGGTGAGCAGTCCCTCGAGAGACTCCTGGGCGGGACCCTCGAACGAGATAGTGGAGCTCTTGCGGCACAGGCGAGCGACGAAGTCGGAGCCGAGTCCGCGCGCTGGGATGTAGCAGGAGTCGCGACGGAGGTCTTCGAGCATGGCGCAGACTGGGATCAAGCTCCAAGGACTGGCGAGGCGCTCGTCGTCTGTGATGTGGATGCTCCACTTTTGCGTGCAGGCCGAGAGCCCGAGGTCGCGCACTGCTGCCCAGTCGCACACGAACGGCTGGCCGGAGAATGGTCTCGAGTACTCCTCGCCGGCTAGCGTTCGACCTCGCTGGAAAGTGATCGAGTTGTCATGCAGGAACAGGTGTGGATGCTCTGTCGGGTTCACTCGGATCACTCTGTCTGGGGTGTCGCCGAGGAGGTCCAGTGATTGGGCATGGTCCTCGACGTCGACGAGCACCACGACGACCTCGTTCACGTGGGGCGCTATCGGATCTATCGCCTCGCGGAGGCCGCGGAGGTTCGAGCCGCGGGCGACGACAGACAGCGAGATGGTGGGCCTCCGGTCGGGCGGGATCTGAGCCGACGGGGTGAGGCTGACGCTGAGCACTTTTTGATTTGACATGTTTTTATAGATTTTCGTTGCCATTGTTCAAGGCTGCTGGGCCTTGAGGAGGATGAGGCAGGTGCCTTCGTAGAGCACATCGTAATGGGCGTTGGAGTGGCGTGGCCAGTTAAGACTGCCGTAGGTGTTCACGACGACCACGGCTCCCGGGTCCATGAGGTCCCACATGAGCTCGAGCTCGTCGGGTGAGAGCTCGATGCCGACGTCGAGGTAGCCGCCGTCGAACCTCAGGCCGGCCGTTTTGACGTGCGGCAGGACGTCGATGCCTCGCCCCACGAGCTTCACGACGTTGGGGTGCTCGCTGAGGTTGGCGTTGAACACGTTCTCGTACTCGCGGTTTCCGCCGCCCCAGAGCTCGATGCCCGGAGCGTACCTGTCGAACACGTCGACGCACGTGAGGCAAGACCCCTCGCCGGTCAGCACGTTCTCGAGGGTCCACAGGGCGGACTGTCCCTCGAAGCTGCCGACCTCGAGCCACCTCGCTCCGGGCCGGCCCTGCAGTCGGGGTACGACGTGTTCCAGCCAGGCAGGAACGTGCCTCGAGAAGAGGTCGACAGTGAAGATGGGTTTTCTCGGGGGTATCAAGCCGGTGACGGCTCCCGTGAAGAGCAGGGGCGAGTCGGTATTGTTCTCGACTACGATCGTCAGGTACTCGTGGTAGTGCAGGATCTTGTCTGGGCTGAGCTCGATGGTCCGCGGGGGTGTGAGGAGGTTCTGCCTGGTGAGCGAGGCCTGGTCGACTTTTGACCTGTTCTTGGTGACGCTCTTGATGGTTACCTTCTCGAGCAGTCTGGGTGGCACGAACAGCTGCTCAGGCGTCATCTGGATCAGGGACTGGACGTGTAGCTTGTTCTCTGAGCGAGGTTGTATTGAGGTGGATCCTAGTCCGAGGATGACCTTCTTGTTCTTGGGATGTCTCGTATTGTCCTCGACGTGGCGGCCTACCAAGGAGCACCGGAACACTTGTCGAGTGTTGGTCGCGTTGATGACGTACACGTTGATGTACGTCCCTTGTAAGCAGACGTCATAGCCGAGATCGACCTCGGGCTCGGAGGCCGCGAAGAGGCTCGCTGGCAGGACCCCTGCGCTGCAGAGCTGGGAGTTCTTACCGACCTTGATGTCGGCGACGTAGAAGTGGGGGGCGACGTCGTCGGGGACGACTAGCCAGGTCAGCTGGTAGGGACTAGCGTCCGGGGGCGGTTGCCAGTTGATGTTGGCGTCGCGGTTAGGTTCTACTGTCGTGTGGAGTTCGTAGCAGGTTTTCTCGGTCGTCACGGCTACCTCACTCTCAGCATGATGAGCTGGAACTTGGCGTAGAGGACGCGTAACTGGGATTGGTGCTCGGGACTTGACAAGAACTTGTCGACCGCGACCTTGCAGCCGGGGTCGTAGGGGCTGTCATAGTCGTCGACGACTACTACAGCATCCGGGAGCATCAAGTCCCACATGAGTCGGAGCTCGGCGCGTACGGCCTCCTCGCTGTGGTCGCTGTCGAGGTACCCGCCATTGAACATCATGCCGGCGTCCTTGAGTCGCGGCAAGACGTCGCGGCCTCGGCCCGCGATCTTCTGGACGTTGTGACGATCGCTGAGGTTGTGGTCGAAGGTGAGCTCGTAGTCGTGGTCGCCGCCGCCCCACCGGTCGATGCCTGGGTTGCTCCCGTCGAAGATGTCGACGCACACGATCTTGGAGTCTTTTCCAGTGAGCACGTTATCGAGGGTCCACAAGGCTGACTGTCCCTCGAAGCTGCCGACCTCGAGCCACGACGTGCGCGGTCTGTTCTGCAGTCGCGGGACGACGTGCTCTAGCCAGGCGGGGATCCTGTCAGAGAAGTGGTCGACCGCGAAGTAGGGTTTGCTGCGGGTCATGTCCGTGGCTTCTCAGCTCGCGCGCGTTCTGGAGGACGACCGCACGACGTCGGCCACGTGCTCGGGGCCGAGATCGACGACGTCGTCCTTCTTGAGGTTGACGCGGACGGGGACCTGCAGGACCGCGGCCCGGTAGCGTCGGCCTGCTACCTCAGTGATGAGCACCCACAGGCGCTCCCGGTCGTTGTCGATCGAGACGATCACCTTGGCCCAGTCGCCGGGCCGGAGCGACTGGCGCAGTTTGAGGTCAGGTATCTCGAACGTGGACGGGCCCTCGCGGTGGCGAGTCTCGACGTTGGCTAGGAGGTACGCTGGCATGGACTAGTCTGCACCGTGCGAGGGGTGTGTCGCGCCGCGGAGTACGTCGCGCAGGGAGTCCGCGGCCTCCTGGCGCAGCAGCAGGGAGGCGACAGTCGAGGCGACCTCGCAGGCCGAGCTCGCCATGCACTCGACGATGTCGCAGATGTCCTGTTTGGTGTAGCTCACGGTGATGGTCTTGGTCAGTATCGGTTGGCGGGTCTCGCCCTCTGCTGGCTGGTCCTTAGTCGGTTGCTGTCCGTCTCGCGTGCTCATGGGGTCGTCTCCTTCAGTTTTTTGAGATCTGTCTCATACTCGGAAGGGTCTAGTCTTCACTCCGGCAGCCATGAGCAGCTTGATCATCTTATGCCTCATGGGGGTGTTGCGGGAGTGCACGTAGACCTTGAGGGGCCTGCGCCTCTCGGACATGTCGCGAGCGATGTGCAGGGCCACGTCCATGCCGTTGCCGGACGTCGGACCTGAGCGATCGAGGTCGTGGTCCAGGTAGGCAGCGTCGTAGCGGGGGTTGTGCTCGAGGGCTGATATGGCGCCGCGGGCTGTCATGGCGAGGGTCAGCGAGTGGTCGTCGAGCATGGCCATGAATTTTTTCAGTCTGTCTTCGTCGTCGTCGAGCACCAGCGCGGTTGGAGTCTTGCTCATGGTGATCTCCTCAGGTCGGACGTCAGGGCGATCCAGTCGATCTTGCTGCACTTGTTCTGGAGTCTCGCAGGTATCCCGTGCTTCTCCTGCTGCTCGACGAGCGGGCGGGTGGCGGCTAAGACTTCCTGCACGGACGCTGCTCTCTGGGAGAAGATCAGCTGGAGGCACCGGTGCAGGATGGGGGACTGGAAGTCCCTGAGGTTGCCGTCGTAGGACATCTCGCTGTCTTGCTCTGCGGAGATCTCGAGTGTGGGCACGTCCTCGCGGTCTGCGAGGGGCTCGCTGCTGACTACTGCTTTTCGCACTCCGTTCTCGGTCCAGTAGGTCACGTGGTGGGGGTGGGAGTTCGTGGGGACCGTGTACGACGTGCGAGATCCTGACGGTGAGACGGTGCGGAGCAGCTGGATTGCCCGCTTGACCTGTATCGTGATCTCCTTCTGCCGACCCGCCGTGCAGTGGTGGCAGTCCCTGTGCCACGGGACGGGCATGGCTGCCCTGCGGGGGTCGTAGGCGACCCCGGTAGGGATCCCCGAGGCAGATAGGAGGACGATCTCGTATCCGCTCGGGTAGTCTGTGTAGATGACGGGTGTCACGGTCTGGTGGTGCAGTGGACGGTCCTGCAGGCCCGGGCCGCCTCCTGCGAGGTGGCCTCGGCGAGGCAGTCGGGACGGAAGTCGGTGATCTTGCCGCCCATGCCGGCCTCGCAGTCGGCCGAGCAGTCGGCATGCAGGCCCTCGGGACACCCGAGCAGCGCTAGGTTGTAGCAGGCCTTCTCGCACGCGGTAGGCTCGGGGGTGGGTGCAGGGCCGGGGGGCGTGGTGTGGACGCACGCTGATAGGCAGAGCAGCAGGATGGGGGGGAGTAGCAGGTTTTTCATGGCGTGGACTCCAGGTTGGCGACGAGGGATCCGAAGCACCCCCGCCTGACGAATTCAGACGTGACCCAGGCGCGACCTCCGGGCGTCCAGAGCTCGGTACCCCAGGAGTTCTGCAGGAGGAAGAGGACGCTCCCGTCGTCTTCTATTCTGTAGTCGAGGACGCACACGAAGTGGTCAGGCTCGTCGCCGCAGTAGTCGAGTGGGCCTCCGCTGCCGTCGTAAGCCTGGAACTTGTCGCAGCCGGCGTCGACGGCTGTGCTGATGGGGTGGCCGCTCGCGAGTGAGGCCTGGTACTGAGGCAACTTGTCCGGGGAGTCGTCGGGTATGGAGTTGAAGCCCACGACTGTCCTGTCGCTGCCGATCTCGACCTCGTCGAGGGTCAGCTCGTCGTTGACGTGCGCCTCGAGGTGGTCGCAGTATTCGGGAGACTCGGCGGTCAGACCCTCGTCGTCCTCGCTCTCCAGCACGATCCCCCACCTGCCCAGGGCGGCTGCTCCGGCCGCGGGTGAGGCTCCGGAGTCGACGAGCGGGGTGGACGGGTCAGCTCGGGAGACTGACCGGCTGAGCGCGTAGATCGTCCTCGGTACTGCCGGGCTTGGCAGGGGGCGTCCCAGGCAGGCGAGCGTGGTGGTGACCTGGCACGCGAAGCCGTGCCCGACGCAGGAGCTCGTGCCGCCCTGGTTCCAGACGGGAGGAGCGTAGAGGACATTGTGGGACTCTCTGGGCAGGGGAGACGCTGACTTGAGCAGTCTGGAGGCGGGGTGGTGAGCAAATGTTCGGTACACCGTCCCGGGTGGATCTGGCATGAGGCCGAACCCGTGCACGGGGTGTCCGATCACGTCTTGGAACTGCTTCTTCTTCACGGAGACACCATGCTCGGGGTGGAGTGCTGAGCAGCTCGAGATTCGGAGACTCGTGCCGACATCGTCTTGCCGCTGAGCAGGTCGAGGCCGGCACCGAGGCCGAACGTCATCGCCTTGCCTGTCGACCCGTCCATGAGGGAGAACCTCGCGCCGACCTCGAAGTACTTGGCGAGCACCAGGGTGGGTATGAGCGCGAAGTAGCTGGGCTTCGACTGTGACCACTGTCCGGCGGCGTGCAAGGCGACGCCGGAGGCCCAGGCCTCGGTGGAGTAGAACAGGAGCTCGTAGCCGACTCCGATGGTGGTGACTCCGGCGTCCCACTTCTTGGCGCCGAGGTCGTAGTTGATCGTGCTAACGTTGAGGTCCGGCATCACGCAGTGGGTGGTATTGCCGACGCAGAATGAGATCGGAGGGGCGACCGTGCTCGGGACGACGTCCTGGGCGGTGCAGATCGTAGCGAAGAGTCCTGGGGAGAGAGTGAGTGCCAGGATGCACGCTAGTAATTTCTTCATTTTTTCTCCAGGTATCAGTATTAGGTGTTCGATTCAGGAGGGTGAGTGGGGCAGCTCGCCGAGCAGGACGGCTGTGAATGTCTGGGTCGCTTCGCTGCGGTTCGAGGTGATCGTAGCGATCTCGTTCGCGGAGATCTTCACGGAGGGTAGTTCGAACTCGATGATCTCGTCAGATGGTACTGAGTCGAGGGAGCTCATGGCCCGATCTCGTCCATGGCCAAGACCCACAGCACTGCCGCCTCGGGGTTTATCGCGAGGGTCTGCTCGTAGAGTTCCTGCTGCTCGGGGGAGAGCAGCTCGAGGACGTGGGCGTACGCCTCGGGCGACACTCCGAAGTGCCGGAAGAAGGCCTCCTCGTCGGTGACCCAGGGGGCCCTGAGCTCTGCGGGGGTGAAGATCTTCGAGGCCTCGTCCACGTCTTGAGCTGTCCTGAGCAAGCTTAGGAGGTCCACGTGATCTCCTAGGAGGGGGTGTCGTCGGCTGCCCCAGTAGCGGGGGTGGTCAGAGGTTCAGCGCTCGACCGCGCGGCGAGCGCTGCCGCCAGGTCGGGGGGCATGGACCCTCCCCTCGGCAGGACGACCTGGGCGTACCCCTCGGGGGCGGGGGGTGGTACGGCCGGGACGTCGGTGGCCAGCTCGAGGGGGACCGGTGCTCCGGGAGGCAGCCTCGACTGCGCTCCCCCCGGGGTGGTCACCGTCGTGCCCTGGGGGGTGATAGTCACGTTGGTTACCCCGGGCGTGATGGGGACGTCGGCCATGGGGCTCGGCGAGGCGACGGGGGGAGGGGCCGGCGCGACTGGCAGGCTCGAGGTAGCCGGCGGCGGAGCTGGTCGCGCCGGTGCGAGCTGAGAGGCCACGAGCACGGGAGCGCACACGTGGTCTTGAGGACGTGCAGGGGGTGGCGGCGCGGCGGGAGCCGCGACCCTCTGGGGTGGCTGAGGCGCGGCGGTTCCACAGCGCTGGTAGTAGTCGAGGATGACGTGGTGGAGGATGTAGGTCACGTGCTGGCAGAGCTTGCCCGCCGCGAACATCATGGAGAGGGGGTTCGAAGCGTGCTCGATCTCGTACTGCAGGGATGGCATCTCGTTGGCGATCCGGACTAGGTCGGAGATGTACTGGCTCATCACTTTTCTCCTGGTGGCTTGTCTTTGGGAGGGCGGAGCATGTCTGCGAATCGACTCTGGAAGGCGGCAGCGTCGGTCTCGAGCTTCACGATCTGGGGATCTCTCGACGGTCCGCGCGCCAGCTCCATGCGCTCGGTGAGCTTCATGGTGCCAGGCAGCGGGGTGGCTGCGACGTCGACGACGCTCTCGCTCTTTGGGCTCTCTCGGGGTGCGGGTGTCTGGACCACCTCGGCAGCGACGGGCAGATTTTTCCGCCTGAGGTTCGCTGCTAGGGTGTTCTCGCCCGACAGTACCTTGCTCTTCTGCTTCTCGTAGTCCTCCAAGATCTCCGCGAGGACGATCAGCTGGGTGGGGTCGAGCAGGGACTTCAGCTGCTCCTGCTGAGCGGGGGACAGTCCCTCGAGCAGTCCGGAGAGTAGCATGAAGGACTTGCTCTGCTCCGGCAGGATGGTCTTGCCGGCTATGCGGTTCACGATCACGGGCAGGAGGGTCTCGACCTTGGAGAGCGCGGACTCCTTCATCGCGATGTTGGCCTCTTCCGAGCGCTCGTGCAGTCGGCGGCTGTGCGAGCGGTCCATCAGGTCCTGGAGGAGGATCATGAAGTCGACCTGCTGAGCGGAGAACTTCTCGTTCATGGTGGCCAGGCGAGCGTTCTCGTTCTGCATGGTCGCGACAATCATGTTGTTCGTGATGGTCGTCGTGCGCATGACGGCCTCGAGGTGTCGCATCGCCTGGGCGACGAGCCCCTTCTCGTTGGCTGGCTCGGAGGGGACGGTGTCTCGCTCGATCTCGATGTCCGAGGGGGTCACTCGGAACACCTTCCGCGGTACGTAGTTCGTGTCTGACGGGAAGTAGGCGTAGATGGCGTACTGCTGCAGGCCCGCAGACAGGTCGTCGCAGTCCTTCTGTGCGGCGTCCGCGATCTGGAGCAGCAGCGGGTCGATCTCGTGCTCGGCTCCCTCATCGAGCTTGACGGCGAAGGTGCGGACGTCTCCCTGGGGCTTCTTGTCGACGCTGAGGTGGGTGAGCCTCACCTTGTTGCACTTGCCGTGCAGCAGAGCGTCGGGAAAGGCGACGTTCGTGCGGACCCACGGCTCGATCTGCTTGACGATGAGGCCGTGGTCTTCTTTGACGTCCATCGAGGGAGGACGTTACTGCGAATGATGCAGGGCTGTCAACGGCTACTCTGAGTGGGTACGTAAGCTGTCTTTTTCTTTCAGCTTCATGGCAGTTCGGAACCACCCGTCCCGCAGGCCGATGAGGATGTCGTGGAAGCCGGTAGCTACCATGTACGCGTGGGCTTCGTCGACGGTGAGGTCGGAGAGGAGCACGAGGCCAGCCAGGGCGCCGGTGCGGTCGTTGCCGTTCTTGCAGTGGAAGGCCACCACGACGTCGTGGTGATCGCGGATGAACTGAGCGGCTTTGGCCAGTGACCGCCACTGCTCCGCATCGGGACCCGCGAGCTCGTCGACATAGTCGTCGAGTGTGTGAGGCCTTGTCGACGGTGGTATCGGTAGGTACGCGATCTCGATGCCATATTTGGGGGCCCACCTGTCGGCGTCTCCCTCGTCCCAGCTGTCGAGCTTGTAGATCTTCTTGACGTGCAGTACTTCAGCGAGGTACCGCACCGAGGCCTCGTCGGGGGGCTGTCCCATGCGGTAGGCGTTAGGGTGCTCCCTCACCTGCAGGAGGTGCGGGATCCCGTGCGTGAGCACCGGGGCGCGGGCGCACGAGCAGGTGAGACAGCAGAGCGCTGCTGCCAGCCGCTTGTCGAGCATGGTGTGGAGCCCGGCGCGGCTAGCGACGGGGCTTGCGGCCTGTCAGCTTGCCGAGGTGGCGGCCGACCCGGTTGCGCTCGCGCTTGACGGCGACGTAGTCGCGGTGGATCGCGGAGGTCTTGGGCTTGCCCATGGCCTTATCGCCGATCTTGTGGTAGGCGCGGTCGAGCTCGTCGTACTCGCGCCTCGCCTTCTTGATGAGGGTCTGCTTGGACTGTCGGGGCATCTCGTCGTCTCCTAGTTGGGGTGGGCGTATGGGGGTGATCTTAGTGTTTTATTGGCGAGGGATTCAGTCGTCGTGCAGGTCTTCACCGTTAGCCTGTCCAGGAGGCACGGTCCTCACCAGCACGTCCTCAGGGTCGTAGTGCATGCCGTGGTACCTCATCCAGTTGGCAGCGTCGGCGTTGGCGGCTTTCACCGAGGGGGCTAGGAAGCAGAAGCGTTCCTGCCAGATTGGTTTTGAATGGTCAGCTGACGCTTGAGTGATGAGGAGGTAGATGCTCTTGCCGCCGACGTTGGCAGGGGCTGAGAGTGATCCTGGGCACCGTCCGCGGAGGTCAATTGAGCCGTGCTCGGCGATCTGTCCGCGGGCGTTCAGGAAGACGTTCGGGTGGTTGCAGGCTGAGCACATGCCGTAGCCGTGAGGGGCTTTTCGGCTCGGGGAGACGATGGTTCCGTACTTGTCTTTTTTCATTTGCTCGAGTCCTCAGAAGGGGAGAGTAGGGTCGGAGAGGGTGCGGTCCTGACCCGCGGACAGTCTCGCGAGATCTCTCGGGGTGAGGGGCTCCCACGCGAGGGTGGTTAGCTTCGAGTCGAG
>Ga0335070_10008853_pt1 | contig 11819 bp, 9 predicted proteins | sample Lox_Sample_13_FD_206722 | JGI IMG/M metagenome (GOLD analysis project Ga0335070, IMG submission 206722) | Soil microbial communities from Loxahatchee National Wildlife Refuge, Florida, United States - Lox_Sample_1.3 | ecosystem: Environmental > Terrestrial > Soil > Wetlands | place: USA: Florida...
TCGAAGCGCTCGCCGGTCAGGAAATAGCGGCGTGCAGCACGTTCGCCGATGGCCTGCACCACATAGGGACCGATCGTGGCCGGGATCAGCCCGATCCGGACTTCCGTCAGCCCGAACACAGCCCGGGCCGCGCCGATCGCAATGTCGCAAGCCGCGACCAGGCCCACGCCGCCGCCGAGCGCCGCCCCTTGCACTGCCGCGACCGTCGGCTTGGGAATGAAATTGAGCCGCTGCAACAGCAAGGCCAAACGGTTGGCGTCGGCCAGATTCTCTTCTTCGGAATAGGCCGCCATGCGGCGCATCCAATCGAGATCGGCGCCGGCCGAGAAGCTCTTGCCGTTGGCCGCCAACACCAGGACCCGAACCGACGGGTCATTCTCGGCCTCGTCGATCGCCTGGGTCAGCTCTTCGATCAGCGACTCGTCGAAGGCGTTATGGCGTTCCGGCCGATTGAGAATCAGCCGCGCGACCTTGCCCTGCCGTTCCTTGAGCAATCTCGACATGGGGCACCTCAGAGCCGGAACACGCCGAAGCGCGTGTCCGGGATCGGCGCGTTCAAGGTCGTCTCCAGGGCCTGGATCAGCACCTCGCGCGTCTGTGCCGGATCGATGATGCCATCGTCCCAGAGCCGCGCGCTGGCATAATAGGGGTGGCCTTGCGCCTCATATTGCTGTCGGATCGGCGCCTTGAAGGCCTCATTCTCCTCCGCACTCCAGCTCTGGCCCTTGGCTTCGAGGTTGTCGCGCTTGATCTGGGCCAGCACCGAGGCCGCCTGCTCGCCGCCCATGACCGAGATCCGGGAATTGGGCCAGGAGAACAGGAAGCGCGGACTGTAAGCCCGGCCGCACATCGCATAATTGCCGGCGCCGAAGCTGCCGCCGATCATCACGGTGAGCTTCGGCACCTGCGCGCAAGCCACCGCCATCACCATCTTGGCGCCGTCCTTGGCGATGCCGCCGGCCTCGTATTTGCGACCGACCATGAAGCCGGTGATGTTCTGCAGGAACAGGAGCGGCGTGCGGCGCTGGGCGCAGAGCTCGACGAAATGCGCGCCCTTCTGCGCCGATTCCGAAAAGAGAATGCCCTTGTTGGCGAGGATGCCGACGGGGATGCCGCCGAGATGGGCGAAGCCGCAGACCAGCGTCGGCCCATAGAGCGGCTTGAAGTCATGAAACTCGCTGCCATCGACCAGCCGCGCGACGACCTCGCGCACCTCGTAGCCCTTGCGCAGATCCAGCGGCACGATGCCGTAGAGCTCCTTGGGGTCATAGAGCGGGGGCCGCGGGACCTCGCGGTGGATGGCCCCAGCGCCAGCGATGCGCAAGCCGGCCGTCCCGGCATTGGCGAGGATGCGGCGCGCGATCGCCAGCGCGTCGGCATCGTTCTTCGCCAGATGATCGGTGACGCCGGAGGTGCGGCTGTGGAGATCGGCGCCACCCAGGGCTTCGGCGTCGACGACCTCGCCGGTCGCGGCCTTCACCAGCGGCGGGCCACCCAGGAAGATCGTCCCCTGCCCTTTGACGATCACGGCCTCGTCCGACATGGCCGGCACATAGGCGCCGCCCGCCGTGCAGGAGCCCATCACCACGGCGATCTGCGGCACGCCGATCGAGGACAGCCGGGCCTGGTTATAGAAGATGCGGCCGAAATGATCGCGGTCGGGGAAGACCTCGTCCTGGTTGGGCAGATTGGCGCCCCCGGAATCGACCAGATAGATGCAGGGCAGCCGGTTCTCCGCTGCGATCTCCTGGGCGCGCAGATGCTTCTTCACGGTCAGCGGATAGTAGGTGCCGCCCTTGACCGTCGCGTCATTGCAGACGATGACGCAGTCCCGCCCCGAGACGCGACCGATCCCCGTCAAGATGCCGGCCGCCGGCACGCTGTCCTCATAGACCTCATGAGCCGCCAGAGCGGAGAGCTCCAGGAACGTCGAGCCCGGATCGATCAGGCCTTGGATCCGCTCGCGCGGCAGCAGCTTGCCGCGACCGACATGGCGTTCGCGCGCCGCGGCCCCACCGCCCTCGGCGATCTTGGCCTGGAGCGCCCGCAGCTTCGCCACCTCGCCCGCCATCTGCTCGGCGCGCTGCTTGAACTCGGGCGTGTTCGGGTCGACGGCGGTCGGGAGAGCGGTCATGGACGACGAAATCACCTCGGCTGCAAAAAAGTCAGTAGAGCGCCCGCCGGGGTTTGGTACCTCGACAGGGCGCAGCGGCCTTCACCATCCGCCGCGGGAAAGCCACTCCTCGACCTGGCCGAGGCGATCATGGCCCCAGAAGGGCTCGCCGTCGACAAAGATGAAGGGCGAACCGAAGGCGCCGCGCTTGATGGCCTCGTCGGTCACGGCGCGGAGCTTCTCCTTGATGACGGGGTCGGCGATGCCTGCGGTCAGGGCTGCGGCATCGATTCCGAGCGTCGCCGCCAATTCGGCTGTCGCCGCGGCGTCGGCCACCGCCCGCCCCTCGCCAAAAATGCGTTCGTAGACCCTGCGGGCAAATCGGATCGCCAGCGCGGGATCGCGTTCATCGAGCCAGTAAAAGGCCCGGCTGGGCGCGACCGCCGCGAAAGGAAATGGGCCGGGCAGCCGGAAGGGCACACCGATGCGGCGCGCCGAACGCGCAAAATCATGCAGATGGTAAGGCCCGCGGAGCGGCTGCTCGACCAGCGGCTTCTGCCCCGTCTCCTTGAAGGCAACGCCCAGCAGATAAGGGCGCCAACGCACCTTGCGCCCATGGCGCGCCGCCAGCGCATCAATCTGGCAGGAAGCGAGGTAGCCGTAAGGCGACGAAAAATCGAAATAGAACTCGATCGGCTCGGCCATCGACGCCGCCTTCCCTCAACCTGCCGCCGCGCCCTGCAGCAGGGGCGCGGGGAACCTGACCTTGAAAGTGAAAGCCTGCGCGGTCGGGCCTTCCCGATCGAGGCGCTGAAGCCGCAGGAGCACTTCATCGAGGTCCGGGCGATATCCCGACGGCACCCACCATAGGACCATATAGGCGCCCGACGGCTTCTCGAACCATTCGCGCCGGCGCGCCATGATCCGGGTGTGGTCGGAGCGGTAGGCGAAGTCGAACAGCGCTTCGACGGATTCCCAGACCGACATGTTCACGATCAGCCGCGGATCGTCATTGACGCGAATGCTGGTCGCGTTCCCGTGCTCGGCCTTGAGCCGCCAAACGAAACCGGGACTGCTCTCCGCCAGCGCATTGACATCATCGAGGGCCGACATGAAATCGGCCAATAGCCGATTATCGAGCGGCGCCAGGGCACGGGCAATGTTCAGTTGCGCCAGATGCCATCCCGTCACCATGGCAGCGTCGATCCGTCATAGTTGAAGAAACTGCCGCTGTCGGCGAGCTTGAGCGTCGAGAGCTTCTGGCGCAGGCCGGCGACGCTGCGCTGCGGCGATATCTGCGCCGAAGGACCGCCCATGTCGGTCTTGACCCAGCCCGGATGCGCGACCACGACGATGATTCCCCGGCGCTTCCAATCGACGGCGAGGCTCTTCATCGCGGCGTTGAGCGCCGCCTTGCTCGATCGATAGGCGTAAGAACCGCCGCTGCCATTGTCGGCGATACTGCCCATGCGGCTGGTCAGGCTCAGCACGATCCGGCCGCCGCCCATTTCGAGATTGGGCAAGAGCGCCTCGGCGATGCGAACCGGCGCGATCGAGTTGACGTGGAAGACCCTCAGCCATTCGTCGGGATCGGTCGCATCGTCGGGACCACCAACCCCGGCATTGTTGATGAGGATGTCGATCGCATCGCCCTTGAGCTCCTTCACGAGGTGGGCGATCTGCCTCTCGTCGACCACGTCCAGGCGGTGAATGGTGATTTCGCCCTTGATCGCGGCCAGCTCCGTGGCGGCCTTGGGATCGCGCGCACAGGCGTGGACCCGCCAGCCATCCTCCGCATATTGACGGACAAGCTCGAGGCCGATGCCGCGATTGGCGCCCGTAACGAGGACGGTGTGCATGACGGCGAACTCCTCACCTAATCTCGAAATGGCAATCCTTGATGTCGCCGCCGGGGCCGTTGATCGGCGTCACATCCATCGGGCATGCCGAAAAGGCCATGATCAGGTCCATTTCCGCCCGCAGCACCACATAGTCGCCGGGCTTCGAGACGGTCGGCAGAAAGGCGATCCTGTGATCGGCGCCGACTGGGATGTTCATCCACATATTGAGCGGACAAGGAACCTCCGGCGGCGTCAAGCCCAGCTCCTTCATCGCCGCATGGAGATTGTCCGTGCAGTTGTCATGATATTCCTTGATGCCGAAATGGCGATAGCGGTGAACATCGCAGGCCGCCACCAGCGTGTCGTGAATGCCGGGCGAGGTGTCCTCGAGCCAGGTCAGCATCGGGGTCCGCCTATTGCTGCGCAGGGCGTCGCCGACGACCGGGATGATCCTGCCGATCTGGGGCCGCGTATGCTCCATCGACATGAATTCGTGGAGATCGTCGCTGCGGAAGGCCCAGCTATCGAGCACCTGGGTCCCGTGCGAGTTGATGATCTTGATCGTCTGTCCGGCCTTCATGCGGGCGGCCTTGCCGCGCCTTGCCGGGACGGCGGTCAATCCGCTCATCGATTCCTCCCGGGGCGATCCGGCGGGCCGCTCATATCCCGCCGGGCGGTGACCTCGATCTCGATCTTCATCCGCGGATCGATCAGTTGCGAGATCACGGTGGTGTTGGCGGGGCGCGCCTCGCGGCAATATTGGCCGATCACGGGCGCGATCTTCGTGAAATCGGCCGCGTCGGTCAGGTAGATCTGGATTCGCACCATGTCCTTGAGCTTGGCTTTGGCCTGCCCCAGGGCCCACTCGATATTGCGAAAGCATTGATGGGTCTGCTCGACGACATCGGCCGAGATCGTGCCGGCCTTGTAATCGAAGCCGGTGGTTCCAGAGACGAACACCCAATCGCCGTCGACAATGGCGCGGCTGTAGCCCGCCAGCTCCTCGAAGCTCGACCCCGATGAAATCCGCTGGCGCGCCACGTCTGTGCTCCCGTTTTCGATGAATGGCATTGGAGGGTGTTGTTACGCCGTCTCTTCGAACAATTCGCGCCCGATCAGCCAGCGCCGGATCTCCGACGTCCCGGCGCCGATTTCATAGAGCTTGGCGTCGCGCAGCAGCCGGCCGGTCGGATAGTCGTTGATATAGCCATTGCCGCCCAGCACCTGGATCGCCTCGAGCGCCATCCAGGTCGCCTTCTCGGCCGCGAACAGTATGGCGCCGGCCGCATCCTTGCGCGAGCCATGACCGCGATCGCACGCCTTTGCCACCGCATAGACATAGGCGCGCGCCGCGTTGGCGATCGTGTACATATCGGCGATCTTGCCCTGCATCAGCTGGAAGCTGCCGATCGGCTCGCCGAACTGCTTGCGCTCATGAATATAGGGTATCACCACATCGAGGCAGGACTGCATGATGCCGAGCGGGCCCGCTGCCAGCACGGCGCGCTCGAAATCGAGGCCGCTCATCAGAACCTTGACGCCGGCACCTTCGAGCCCCATGCGATTGGCCTCGGGCACGAAGCAGTCCTTGAACACCAACTCGCCGGTGTTGGAGCCGCGCATGCCCAGCTTGTCGAGCTTGGGCGAGGTGCTGAAGCCTTTCATCCCCTTCTCGATCAGGAAGCAGCTGATGCCGCGGGCCCCGGCATTCGGATCGGTCTTGGCATAGACCACCAACAGATCCGCATCGGGCCCGTTGGTGATCCACATCTTGGTGCCGTTGAGCACATAGCCATCGGTCACGCGATCGGCCCTGAGCTTCATGCCGACGACATCGGAGCCCGCACCCGGCTCGCTCATCGCAAGCGCGCCCACATGCTCCCCCGAGATCAGTTTCGGCAGATATTTCCGCTTTTGCGCTTCGCTCGCATTGCGGCGGATCTGATTGACGCAGAGGTTGGAGTGCGCGCCGTAGGAAAGCCCGACGCTGGCCGAGGCGCGGCTGATTTCTTCCATCGCCACCACATGCTCGAGATATCCCATGCCGGCACCGCCGAACTCCGGATCGACGGTGACGCCCAGCACGCCGAGCTCCCCCATCTTCTGCCAGAGATCCGGGGGGAACTGGTTGCTGCGATCGATCTCGGCCGCGCGCGGGGCGATCTCGCGGGCCGCGAAATCGGCGACTTGATCGCGCATCATGTCCGCGGTCTCGCCCAGATCGAACTCGAGCGATTGAAACCGATTATGGCCGGTGGTTGCCATTCATGCTCCTCCCCGAAGGTGCCGCGAAGCCTAACCCCTGATCAGAGCAAGAACAAGGTTGCGAGGCCGAGGAAGGAAAAGAAGCCGAAGACGTCGGTGGTGGTGGTGAGGAAGGGCCCTGCGCCGATGGCGGGATCGATGTTGAAGCGGGCCAGGGTCAGGGGGATCACGGTGCCGGCGATCCCGGCCCAGATCATGTTGAAGATCACCGCGGCACCCAGCACCAGCCCGATCGGGATGCCGAAGAAAAATGACGCCACGGTCCCCATGATCAGCGCGAATACCGCCGCGTTGACGGCCGCAACCGCAATTTCCTTTCCGACGACCCGCCAGATATTGCTGCCGCGCGGCTGCAAGTCGCGGGTCGCCAGGGCGCGGACCATGACCGTGATCACCTGCACGCCGGCATTGCCGCCCATGGCCGCCACGATCGGCATCAGGATGGCGAGGGCGACGATTTGCTGGATCGTCGCCTCGAACTGCAAAATCACGGTCGAGGCGATCGCCGAATTGCACAAGGTCACCACCAGCCAGCGCACCCGCCGCCAGGCCGTTTCCAGCGGCGGCGCGTGGAAATCGGTCTCGCTGACGCCGACGATGCCGAGCAGATCCTCCTCCGTCTCTTCCTCGATGACGTGGACTACGTCGTCGACGGTGATCACGCCCAAGAGCCGCCCCGCCTCGTCGACGACGGGCGCCGACATCAGGCCATATTGCCGGAAGAGATAGGCCACCGATTCCTGATCCATCGTCGCCGATACCGCGCGGAATTCGGTGTGCATCAGATCTTCAAGCTTCGCGATGCGCTCGTTGCGCATGGCGCGCGAGAGCGGGACCGCGCCGATCGGCTTGTGCATCGGGTCGACGACGAAGAGGTCGTAGAAATCGTCCGGCAGGTCCTGGTTGGCCCGCAAATAGTCAATCGCCTCGCCCACGGTCCAGTGCTGCGGCACGGCCACGAGATCGCGTTGCATCAGTCGGCCGGCGCTGTCCTCGGGATAGGTCAGGCCTTGCTCGATGACGGCCCGATCCTCGGCCGGGATGGCCTGGAGGATGCGCCGCTTCTCGTCCTCGTCCAGGTCCTCGAGAATGTCGACGGCGTCGTCCGTCTCGAGCTCGGAGACCGCCTGCGCCACCTCGCCCGGGCTCATCAGCCCCATCACTTCCTCGCGCACGACCTCGTCGAGGTAGTTGAGGGTCTCGGGCTCCAGGATGTGGCGGCAGACCTTGATGATGAGCTTGCGCTCGTCGGGCGTCAGCTCCTGCAGCAGATCGGCGAAATCGGCCGGATGGAGCTCGTCGACAAGTTTCTCGATCTGGTCGAGCTTGCCCTCCTCGATCGCCTTGCGTGCGCGTTCCACCACGTCCGGCGATACGCCATAGAGCGTCTTGTCCTCAGCGGGCTTGCCGTCGTCGGTCTTCGACCCTTCACCATCCGGGCGCCGTTCCAGCTCGGGTGGCGGCGCCTCAACGCTCACGGACGGGAGCCTCCCACGCCCCGCACGACGGCCGCTTGTGCATCGACAGCCGCCACCGCGGTCATGTTGACGATGCCGCGCACCGTGATCGAGGGCACGACCACATGAACCGGCATGGCCACCCCCATCAGCATCGGGCCGACCGAGAGGCCGTTACCCAGCGTCTTCAGGAGATTGAAGGCAATGTTGGCGGCGTCGAGTGTCGGCATGATGAGGAGATTGGCCTGGCCCTTGAGGCGCGAGTTGGGAAAGAGGCGCAGGCGGATCTGTTCGTTGATGGCGGCGTCGCCATGCATCTCGCCCTCAATCTCCAGCTCCGGAGCGCGTTGGTGGATCAGCTCCAGCGCTGCGCGCATGAGCTTGGCAGTCGGCGTGTCGCGCGTGCCGAAATTGGAGTGGGAAAGAAGGGCTGCCTTGGGCAGGACGCCGAACTTTGGCAGGGCCTCGGCCGCCAGCAGGGCGAACTCGGCGATCTGCTCGGCGGTCGGTTCCGGTGTCACATGGGTGTCGCCGAGAAAGAAGGTGCCGGTCGGCAGGATCAACGCCGTCAGCGCATAGGCATGCGAGACGCCCGGTGCCAGGCCGATCACGTCGAGAAGATGGGCGACATGACGGATATATTTGCCGATCGTGCCGCAGATCATCGCGTCGGCCTCGCCGCGCCGCACCATCAGTGCGCCGATGATGGTATTGCGGGTGCGTACGACGGTCTGGGCATAGCTCTGCGTAACGCCCTTGCGCTCGGTCAGGCTGTGATAGAGGGTCCAATATTCGCGGAAGCGGTGATCATCCTCGGGATCGACCAGATCGAAGTCCTTGCCCGACACGAGGCGGAGCCCCAGCCGCTTGATGCGGCTCGCGACCACGGCGCGCCTTCCGATCAGGATCGGGTGGGCCAGCCCCTCATCCACGACCGTCTGCGCCGCCTGCAGCACGCGTTCTTCTTCGCCCTCGGCATAGCAGACCCGCTTCCGGTCCTGCCGTGCGCGGTCGAACATCGGCTTCATCAGCAGACCGGAGCGGAACACATATTGGCTGAGGCGGTCGTGATAGGCCTTGAGATCGGCGATGGGCCTGGTGGCGACGCCGCTCTCCATCGCGGCCTTCGCCACCGCGGGCGCGATTGCCACCAGCAGGCGCCGATCGAAGGGGCGTGGGATCAGATAGTCCGGGCCGAAGCTCGGCACCTCGCCGCCATAGGCGCGGGTCACCTCGTCGGTGATCTCGGCCTGGGCCAGATCCGCGATCGCCTTGACGCAGGCGATCTCCATCGCCTCGTTGATCGTGGTGGCGCCGACATCGAGCGCGCCGCGGAAGATGAAGGGGAAGCAGAGGACGTTGTTCACCTGGTTGGGATAGTCCGAGCGGCCGGTGGCGATGATGGCGTCCTCGCGCACGGCCCTGACCTCCTCCGGCAGTATCTCGGGCGTCGGGTTGGCCAGCGCCAGGACGATCGGCTTCGCCGCCATCGTCGCCACCCATTCGGGCTTCAGAACCCGGGGCGCCGATAGGCCGAGGAAGATATCCGCATCCTTGATCACCTCGGGCAGCTGGCGCGCATTCGTGTCCTTGGCGTAGCGCTCCTTGAGCGGATCCATCTCCTCCTTGCGGCCGCGGTAGACCACGCCGGCGATATCGGTGACCGTGATGTTCTCGATCTTCAGACCGAGGCGAACCAGCAGGCCGAGGCAGGCCAGCGCCGCGGCCCCCGCCCCGGAGGTCACGAGCTTCACCGTCTCGATCTTCTTCTCGACGATCTTGAGCACGTTCAGGATGGCGGCGGCGACGATGATGGCGGTCCCATGCTGATCGTCATGGAACACTGGGATCTTCATGCGCTGGCGCAGCTTGCGCTCCACCTCGAAGCATTCCGGCGCCTTGATGTCCTCGAGATTGATGGCGCCGAAGCTGGGCTCGAGGCTGGCGATGATGTCGACCAGTTTGTCGGGGTCGCGCTCGGCGATCTCCAGGTCGAAGACGTCGATGCCGGCAAAGGTCTTGAAGAGGACGGCCTTGCCCTCCATCACCGGCTTGGCGGCCAGGGGGCCGATCGAGCCCAGCCCCAGGACCGCAGTCCCGTTGGTGACGACGGCCACCAGATTGGCCCGGCCCGTGACCCGGGCGGCCTCGGCCGGATCGGCCACGATGGCCTCGGAGGCCGCGGCGACGCCCGGGGAATAGGCGAGCGCCAGGTCGCGCTGGTTGGCCAGCGGTTTGGTCGCCACGACAGCGAGTTTTCCGGGAACGGGGCTGCGATGGTAGTCGAGCGCGCTGACGCGCAAATCGTCGGGCATGGGTGATTCAGGGCCTAAAACTGGTGAAATCGGCCCGCGAGTATAGCCAGCGATTGTCCTGCCGCCACCGGGGTTTACGTCGGGTCTGGTAAGCCCCAGATAAGGCCCTGGCGGGCCCCTATCGGGCGGCTCTAAAACGGCCGAAGCCCGCGCGGGGTCACCGGCGGGCTCCAGGCATGGGATGGTGCGGTCGAGAAGACTCGAACTTCCACGGGTTGCCCCACAGCGGTTGGGTCGCCGCATGAAGCCCGGCACGTGCCGAGTCTCCAACGCCGATTCTCATATTTAAACGAGGAATCAACGGGCTCCCACCGAACCGGACAGGCACCTTTCAGCGCATCCGGCTCTCCGGCTTGCAGAAGTGACATGGCCTACGCTGCCGCCAAGGCGGCGTCGAACAGGTCGGAGAGACGAATTCCATCATATTTCCCACTGTGGACGTCTACATGGTGAGGTTGACAGAGCGGAATTTGTTTGCGGTTGATGGAGGCCATCAACTTGGCAAAACCCCGTACTTTCGCCCCCATCTTGCGGATGTGCCGCAGGTGGTGCATTTCGATGTTCTCCGTCGAACCGCAGATAACACAATGTCGACCGAGCTTGCTCCTTTGAAGGGAGTTTGTCCGATCGTGCACGATGCCATCCCCGAAGGCATTGTTGGTCAGGAACCGATTGGGATGACGTTTCCAGGATGTGCAGGCGGCGAAAGCTACGCGCACACCCTTTTTGTCATCTTTCTCGACCCTCACCACAATCGGATTACCGTGCTTTCGAAACACGGCTCCGACTGGAAGACGATGCTTATGACCCAGAGTTTTGGCCAATGACAGCAGCAAGATGTACTGCACTCTTGCCAGCATCTTGAAGTTATCGACGAAGCTGTAAAAGTTCAGATACCCTCGCAGCACTGAGTTATACATCGTGACGATTGTAACATCATCCAGATGCAGCCAGCGCTTGCATGTCGTCGGCCATCCTTGAGCCGTACACATATCCCGATCATGAAGACGTTGGACAATCTCTTCCACTGGCGCTCGCATGATGGGTGTCCATCCGGCGGTGCGCTTCGTGGTCATGATGCCATGGTGAGAAACACTTGTCCGACGTGGATTCGATGTCCCCACCGCAATGCGCGTTCCCAGGAAGCGAGCCTCTTGGGTCTTCGCATGGGTGATCTTGGTTTTCTCTGGGCTTAGCGTCAGGCCGATCGACATCAGAAACGCGGCGCACCGCTCTCTGACATCTTCGGCCAGTTGTTTCGGCCCATTGATCCCGATCAACCAATCGTCCGCATACCTCACAAACTTTATCCGGATGTAGCTCGATGACCCGTCGTAGGCTGAGACCGACTGTTGGTCGATCTTCAGCTTCCGAATGGCCTCCAGCCACTTCTCCCGCTCTTGCTCGTCCGACGCACTTTCGTATGCCTGACGGGCCTTAGCGAGGTGGTAGTTGACCTTCTTGTAAGCCTTTGTCTGCTGCTTCTTCTTACCGATCTGTAGTTTGGCGATGAGCTCCTTCGAGACGAATTCATCGAACTCGTGAAGGAACACGTTTGCCAAGATCGGCGAGACGATGCTGCCTTGGGGCGTTCCAATGATGCTGTTCACCGGAACTTTATATTCCAGATAACCGCATCTGAGGGCCTTCCAGACAATCCCTAGGAAACGCTCATCGCTGATTCGCTTCCGCAGGATATTCATGAGAATGGTGTGATCGATGCTGTCGAAGCAGCCTTTAATGTCTCCCTCGACAAACCAGACTACACCAGACCAGTTCTTCCGAATCTCCTGTAGCGCAGTATGCGTTCCCCGTCCGGATCGGAACC
>Ga0335070_10008857_pt1 | contig 11816 bp, 11 predicted proteins | sample Lox_Sample_13_FD_206722 | JGI IMG/M metagenome (GOLD analysis project Ga0335070, IMG submission 206722) | Soil microbial communities from Loxahatchee National Wildlife Refuge, Florida, United States - Lox_Sample_1.3 | ecosystem: Environmental > Terrestrial > Soil > Wetlands | place: USA...
CCATTAGCGTCATCCGCTGCAACGAACTCAGTGTCTCGAAGCTGCCGATCGAGTTCTTGTCCTCGGCACCCGAATGAGGCCACGGAACCGTGGTGCCACAGAGCTAGGTGGCACCCGGACAATTGAAGTGCATGGGCGGCTTCAGACCGTGCGGGCTCAACACCTTGGAGCCTTGTCGTGCGAGCCATCGGCCGGCAGCCTCTGCGCGCGCCGTCCGCGCCGACGGGTGCCGCCGCAGTCCGGCGTCCCGACCTGGGTGTAGCAAAGCCGTTCGTGCATGGCATCGTCGTGGGCCTTCATGTCGAGACCCCCCTCCGTTCAGGCCAGCGCCAGAGCGCGTGGCGCCTGCACCTCGGTGAGCGCGGCGCGCAGTGCGCCGTCGACATCGTCGAGCCAGACGAACTCCATCGCCGCCTGGGTCGAGGCGGGGATGTCGCCGAGGTCCTTGCGATTGCGCCCAGGCAGCAGCACGCATTTCACGCCGGCGCGCTGCGCCGCCAGCACCTTCTCCTTGATGCCTCCTACCGGCAGCACGAGGCCACGCAGGCTGATCTCGCCGGTCATCGCGACATCGGCCCGCACGGCGCGGTCGGCGAACAGCGACGCCAGCGCGAGGAACATCGCCACGCCCGCGCTCGGCCCGTCCTTCGGGACCGCGCCCGCCGGGACGTGCAGGTGCACATCGATGCCCTCGAATAGCGCCGCGGCGATGCCCAGCCCCGCCGCGCGCGCCTTGACCAGCGTGAGCGCGGCCTGCGCGCTTTCCTTCATCACCTCGCCGAGCTGGCCGGTGAGGATGAGGCGTCCGCTGCCGGCCACGCGCGTCGCCTCGATGAATAGGATGTCGCCGCCCACCGGCGTCCACGCCAGCCCGGTGGCCACGCCCGGCAGTGCGACGCGCAGCGCGCTCTCATGCTCGAAGCGCGCCGGCCCGAGGATCGCCTCGAGGTCGCGCGCGGCCACCTGCACCTGCGCCGCCGGGTCGATGGCCACCTTCACCGCGGCGTGGCGCATCAGGCGGCCGATCTCGCGCTCGAGCTGGCGCACGCCGGCCTCGCGCGTGTAGTCCGCGATCAGCGCCGGCAGCGTGTCGTCGGCCAGCCCGATCGATGTCGGCCGCAGGCCCGCCGCATCGCGCTGCCGCTGCACGAGGAAGCGGCGCGCGATCTCGAGCTTCTCGTCGGGCGTGTAGCCGGGCAGCTCGATGACTTCCATGCGGTCGCGCACCGGCGGCGCGAGCGGGTCGAGCTGGTTGGCCGTGCCAATAAACACAACGCGGCTCAGGTCGAACGGCACGCCCAGGTAGTTGTCGCGGAAGTTCGCGTTCTGCTCGGGGTCTAGCACCTCGAGCAGCGCCGCGGCCGGGTCGCCGTGCACGCCGGCGCCGAGCTTGTCGACCTCGTCGAGCATCATCACGCAGTGGCGCGCACCGGCCTTGCGGATGCCCTGGATGATGTTGCCCGGCAGGGCGCCGATGTAGGTTCGGCGATGGCCGCGCAGCTCGGCCTCGTCGTGCACGCCGCCGAGCGACACGCGCACGAACGGCCGCCCGAGCGCCTTGGCGATGCTCTGGCCGAGCGACGTCTTGCCCACGCCCGGGGGGCCGACGAAGCACAGGATCGGCGCCCGCCCCTCGGGATTGAGCTTGAGCACCGCGAGGTACTCGACGATGCGCTGCTTCACCTTCGCGAGGCCGTGGTGGTCGGCTTCGAGCACCGCACGCGCCGCTTCGAGGTCGATGGCGGCAGTCGGCGGCACGGCCCAGGGCAGCTCGGTCATCCACTCGAGCCACGTGCGCAGCATCGGTGCCTCGCCGGTGGACTCGCCCATGCGTTCGAGCCGCGCCAGCTCCTTGCGCACGTGCTTCTCGACCTCCTCGGGCATGCCCGCCTTGGCGATCAGCTCCTCGAAGCGCTCGATCTCCTCGCGCGCACCGTCGTCCTCGCCGAGCTCCTTCTGGATCGTCTTCAACTGCTCCCGCAGCAGGTACTTGCGCTGGCGGTCGTCGAGCTGCTCCTTGGTCCGCTCGCCGATCTCATGCGACAGCCGCAGCACCTGGATGCGCCGCGCCAGCACGTCGAGCACCTTGGTCAGCCGCTCCTCGGTGCCGAGAGTCTCGAGCAGCATCTGCTTTTCGACCACCTCGATGTCGAGCAGGCCGGCCACCACATCGGCAAGCTGCGACGGCTGGCGCAGGGCCTGCAGCGCCTGCGCGACCTCGGCCGGCACGCCGGGCAGCAAGGCCAGGATCTCGGCGGCGCGCTGGTGCAGCGTCAGCGCCAGCGCCTCGGCCTCGGGCGAAGCCTCGACCGGCTCGGCGATCGGGGTCACGCGCGCGGCGAGGAACGGGTAGCCGTCGACAAGCGCCTCGAGCCTGAAGCGCTGCACGCCACGGCACATCGCGTGCTGCTGGCCGTCGCGGCCGGCCGCGTGCTGCACCACGTTCGCCAGGGTGCCGATGTCGGCCAGGCCGGCGCGACCCGGGTCGTCGTCCTTCGGGTCGCGTTGCAGCACGAGCGCGAGCGCGCCGTCGGCGCGCACCGCCTGTTGCAACGCCGCCACCGACTTCGGCCGCCCGACGCCGATCGGCGCCATGCCGTGCGGAAAGAGTACGAGGTTGCGCATCGGCACCACCGGCACCACGTCCGCCGGCAGCGTGAAGTTCTCGGTCGTGTTCATCGGTGGCAGTCCAGTCAGGCGTTCGAGTGCGTCAGGTGCGCAGCGGGAGGCCCTGCAGCAGGCGCTTGAAGCGCGGGCATTCGACGGCCGGCCACACCTCGGTGATGCCGTGGCCGCGGCTGCGCACCAGCATGGCCAGGCGCATCGCCGCCTCGTTGTAAAGCGCGTCGACGATGTTGAGGTAGTCCCAGGGCCCGAGCAGCGCGTAACACTTCAGGGCAGTGTTCGCGCGCGCGTTCGGCGACATGGTGCTCCAGCGTCCAGAACGACTTCGGCTGGTGCAGCGCATCGGCCGACGGGCGCGTCAACAGGATGTGGATGCTCATCGTCCTTCCTTGACTGCCACAGCAGCTAGCACGCGGGGCTCATCCCATACAAGCGTGCAGGCCTCTGGCCGAGGCGGTATTGAGCAGGCTCAGCGCCATGGCTTGCGGCGCCTCCGCGACCGAGGGCCACGCGGCGTTGCACCTGTCGTGCGGCTCGCCTGGCGCACGCCGTTGAGTCATCTCAATGTTCGAAGTCCCGCCATTGATACCTTGTTTGCCCCCGCCGCCCGCATGACATGTGAGGGAAGTCGGGGTGAGCTGGATTCACTCTCTCGTAGGAGCAATGACATGAGCGCAAAGCAGGTTGCCGCATCGGAGATCCACGCATTGATCGAGAAGCCGACGCTCGCGACGGTGGAAAGGCAGGACGGCCGTGCCACACCGGTCGAGCCGAAGGTCGATGCCACGCGTACGGCACGCATCCGTGAGGTCGCATATCGGCTCTACGAAGCCCGTGGCCGCGCGGATGGACACGACGTCGACGACTGGCTGGCAGCCGAGGCGGCGCTGACCAGCGGGTCTGCCGCGTCGGCGACCCAGATGGTTGGCAGCGGCAGCACTGCACCCTGAATCACCGACCTCTGCCGCGCAAGGGCTGCGCCACCGTGCGCGGGGATCGACTCGGGCACCACGGCACTGGCTGCCGGCGCCGGGGCCACCGTGACAGGAACGAATACTGCAGGCTTGGCCGGCCCGGCAAGCCGTCGCCACTTGTGCACGAGGTTCGCCTTCAACCGGTGCGCCAGCGCGACCTGCGCCACCGAGGCACCAGGCTCAGCGCACTGCGCCAGCACCTGTCGCTTCAACTCCTCGGCATGGCGTCGCCGCTTGAGTGGCTTGGCTCGTTCCATGGTGTCCACCTCGCTTCTTGGTGGACACCATCGTTGCCGTCAACGCCAACGCCTTCAAGACGGGTTCGCCGGACGCTTACACTGGCAGATTGATTGCCGCGATTGGTCTAAGGAGCATTGCAGATGCGTATCGCGCTGTCGCGCTTCAGCCTGGGGTCCTTGTGCCTCCGGCGGTAGCGTGCCCAATGTGCTGCCGCGTGCGGTCGCAACGCATCCGTCAGGTCGGTTTCGCGCTTGTGGACGACATCGCTTATGCCGAGCAGTGGCAATGCTGGGAGGGTGCGCCACTGGTACTCAGTTCACGGCCAGCCGTAGCACTTCGGGTGCAATGCCGGTCATCGAGGACATGCTGGCCCTCGGCTGGGGTCGCGTGATCAACATCTCCTCGGTCAACGGCCAGCGCGGCGCTTTCGGCCAGGCCAACTATGCCGCGTCGAAGGCCGGCATCATCCACGGCTTCACGAAATCGCTGGCGCTGGAGTTCGCGAAGGAGAACATCACCGTCAACACGGTGTCGCCGGGCTACCTGAATACGCGGATGGTGCAGAAGGTGCCGGCGGACGTGCTGCAGCAGCGCATCCTTCCCGAGATCCCGGTGGGCCGTCTGGGCGAGCCGGACGAGGTTGCCCTGCTGGTTGCCTATCTGGCGTCGGAGCGCGCCGCCTTCATCACCGGGGCCAACCTGTCGATCAACGGCGGGCAGCACATGTTCTGAACGTCGCGCCTTGAATCGGCAAGGTCCGAAGGAAATCCACGAACGCATGCCAATGCGCGGGGGCGTCGACGCCACGCGCGGCCGCCTGTCCCGCATGGCCCCGGCTGCGGCGTTGCGCCGCGTCAAGCGAGCCTGCGCGCCCGTCGCTAGGCTGAAGCCCACTCGCTCCCAAGACATTCCGACCGCATGCCCTCAGCGTCTTGCCTCGTCACTGGCGGCTCCGGCTTCCTGGGCATCAATCTCGTGCGGCGGCTGCTGACCCGCGGCCTGCGCCTGCGCTCGCTGGACATCGCCCCCTTCGACTACCCGGAGCGCGATCGCATCGAGGCAATGCTCGGTGACATCCGCGATGCCGCAGCCGTCGAGCGCGCCATGGAGGGCGTGGACGTCGTCGTGCACTGCGCGGCCGCGCTGCCGCTGGCCAGCCCGCAGGAGATTCGCTCCACCACCGTCGACGGCACGCGCGTGCTGCTCGAGGCCGCCGCGCGTCATCGGGTCGCGCGCTTCGTCTTCATCTCGTCGACGGCCGTGTACGGCATCCCCGACCACCGGCCGATCCGCGAGGGTGACGCGCTGCACGGCGTGGGCCCCTACGGTTGCGCGAAGATCGAGGCCGAGCGGCTGTGCGCCGAGCATCGTGCGCGCGGCCACTGTGTCAGCATCCTGCGCCCGAAGAGCTTCGTCGGCCCGCAGCGCCTGGGCGCCTTCGAGCTGCTCTACGAGTGGGCCTGCAGCGGGCACGGCTTCCCGGTGCTCGGCCGGGGCGACAACGCCTACCAGCTGCTGGACGTCGAGGACCTGTGCGCAGTGATCGAGCTGTGCCTCACGCTCGATCCCGCACGGGTCAACGACACCTTCAACGTCGGCGCACGCGAATTCGGCACGATGCGCGAGAACTTCCAGGCGGTGCTCGACCGCGCCGGCCACGGGCGCCAGGTCGTCGCCCTGCCTGCCGCACCGGCTGTGCTGCTGCTGCGCGTGCTGCATGCGCTGAAGCTGTCGCCGCTATACCCGTGGATCTACGAGACCGCCGGCCACGACAGCGTGGTGTCGATCGAGCGGGCGCGCACGCGGTTGGGCTTCACGCCACGCTACGCCAACCGCGACGCCTTGCTGCGCAACTACGACTGGTACGTGGCGCATCGCGGCGAGTTCGAGGGGCGCCGCGGCATATCGCACCGCGTGCCGTGGCGGCGCGGGATATTGGGCGCCGCCAAATGGCTCTTCTGAAGGACACCGGCGTCCCCCATCACGCGCCGGCCGACGCGTCGCGCACGTCGAGCGTGCCGCTGGCCGTCGACCTCGACGGCACGCTGCTGCGCACCGATACGCTGCTGGAGTCGCTGTTCGCGCTGGCGCGCGGCGGCGCGAGCCGCCTGCTGCTGCTGCCGCTGTGGCTCAGGCACGGTCGGGCGCATCTGAAGCAGCGGCTGGCCGAGTGCGCGCCGCTGGACGTGAAGACGCTGCCGGTCAGCGGCGAGCTGCTGGAGCACCTGCGCGCGCAGAGGCGCGCGGGGCGTCGGCTGATCCTCGTGACCGGCGCCGACCAGCGCATCGCGCACGCGGTGGCCGACGAACTGGGCCTGTTCGACGCGGTGCTGGCGAGCGACGGCACGCTCAACCTGACCGCCGAACGCAAGCGCGACCGCCTGGTCGCCGAGTTCGGCGAGCGCGGCTTCGACTACGTGGGTAACAGTGCACGCGACGTGCCGGTATTGGCCGCCGCGCGGCGCGCGCTGCTGGTCGCGCCGTCGCCGCGCGTGGCCGCAGCGGCACGCCGCGTCGCCCAGGTCGAGCGCGTGTTCGCGCTCGGCGCCCCGCCGCTGTCCGCCTACCTCGGGGCGATGCGCGTGCAGCATTGGCTGAAGAACCTGCTGCTGCTCGTGCCGCTGCTTGCCGCTCACCGCCTGCACGACCCCGCGATGCTGGCACGCGCGCTGCTCGCCGCCTTCAGTTTCAGCCTGGCCGCGTCGGGCGTGTACCTGCTCAATGACCTGCTCGACCTGCCGGCCGACCGGCGGCATCCGCACAAGAGGCAGCGCGCCCTGGCCTCGGGGCGAATCCCCATCGCGCACGCGCTGGTGCTGCTGCCGGCGCTGTGGATTGCGGCCGCACTGCTCGGCGCGGCGCTGCCGGCGCGCTTCGTCGCCTCGCTGGGCGTCTACGCAGCGCTGATGCTCGGCTACTCGGCGCGCCTGAAGGACATCGCGATCGTCGACGCGCTCGTGCTGGCCGCAGGCTACACGCTGCGCATCCTCGCCGGGTCGCTGGCGGTGCGCGTGGCTGTTTCGCCATGGCTGCTGGTGTGCAGCATGGCGCTGTTCTTCGGATTGGCGCTGCTCAAGCGTTACGCCGAGCTGGTCGCGCTGCGCCCAGAGCTCGGAGCGCAGGCGCGCGTGCGCGCCTACCGCGTCGCCGACGCGACCCTCATCGCCGCGCTGGGCCTGGCCTCCGGCTGCGTCGCGGTCGCCCTGCTGGCGCTGTACCCGATCGTCGAGCCCTGGGACCACGCGCGCTGGCGAGTGTGGCTGGTCAGCGTGCTGCTGCTGTTCTGGATCGGGCACATGTGGCTGATGGCGGACCGCGGCATGATCCACGACGACCCGGTCGCCTATGCGCTGCGCGACCGCGTCAGCCGCGTGTTCGGCCTGATCGTGGCAGCGCTGCTGCTGACGCAGACATGACGACGACCCGCTGCCGCCTGCTGCTGGCCGCGCTGCCGGCGCTGATTGCCGGCGCGGTCGCGGCGGCACCACCCACGACCATCGTCGATCTGCAGCCGGCGCGACGCAGCGACGGCGTCGTGCTGCGCGATGCGGCCGGCCGGGCCGGCAGCGCGACGCTGACGCAGCTGAACCCGGTCATCAATGCGTGGCTGCTGCTCACCCTGCAGTCGCCCGGCCGCAGCGAGATGGCCAGCTACCACCTGGAGAACGCCGACCCGCCAGGGCAGCGAATCGCGCTGGATGCAGAGCAGCCGGGGCAGCTCGTCATCACGCGCAGCGGCGTCAGCGCGCGCTGCACCTTCTGGCCCGGTAACGCGCTGCAGGAAGCGCACCGCTCGGTGCTGCCCTATGCGCCGCTGTGCGATGGGCGGCTGTACTTGCGCAACACCGTGCCGGGCAACCGCAGCACGTTGGAAGCGACCACCGAGTTCCTGCGCGACCATGTCTGGCGCGGCGAGCAGATCATCGGCTTCGTGCGGCGCGAGTTCTACCCCGACGCCTTCGCCGAGCGCGCGACGCCGGCTTCGGCGGCCGCCGAGCTGACGCCCGCAGGCCCGCCCGGGGCGCGCGTGCTCGCGGGCGCCGCGTCCCGGCCCGTGACGGCCGAAGGGTTGGCGCTGGACCTCGGCCAGGGACGCGCCGGGCTTGTGATCGGCCGCTGGTACGCCGTCGCCGGACTCGACGGCGTCTATGCGAGCGTCGCGCAGCCGCGCGCATTGCAGGCGCTTCCAGGGCCTGCGCTCGATGCGGTCGAAGCCGAAGCGCTCGCCTACCTCGTCGCCTTCGACCTCGCGCACTTCGAGCTCGGCTTCGCGCTCGGCACCGAACACCCGCGCCTTGGCTGGTCCGCACGCGTGCGCGACGACATGCGCGACCCCGCCCTGCCGGGCCCCGACGGCATCGCCGACGCGGCGCCGCTGGTGCGCAACGGCATGGTCGGCCCGCGGCTGCAGGCGCGCACCGTGGCCACCTTCACCGGCGGCTTCAAACGCGAACACGGCGCCTTCGCGCACGGCGCGCTGGCCGCGGTCAACCGCGGCAGCCACTACGGCTTCATCGAGCAGGGCGTGGTGTTCAGCAGCCTGGTGCCGGGGCTCGCGACGCTGTTCGTGCTCGACGACGGCGAGGTCGACATGAAGACCTGGACGCGTGAGGACCAGCACTTGCTCGGACGCATCCGTCACGCGCGCCAGAACGGCGTGCCGCTGCTGGAGCGCGACCCGCGCGGCGGCGCGGCCGTGCCGGGCGCGCTCCTCGACCAATGGGGCGCGGGCAACTGGTCAGGCTCCGCGGACGAGCGGCTGCGCACGCTGCGCGCGGGCGCCTGCCTTGTCGACGACGGCACGCGCCGCTTCCTCGTCTACGGCTACTTCTCGACGGCCACGCCCCGCGCGATGGCGCAGGTGTTCCTGGCCTACGGCTGCCGCTACGCGATGCACCTGGACATGAACGCGCTCGAGCACACCTACCTGGCGCTGTACCCGCGCAGCGGCGCGCAGGTCGGCGTCGAGCACCTGGTCAAGGGCATGGAGGTGCTGGACAAGCGGGTGCACGGCGCGCTCGTGCCGCGCTTCCTCGGCTTCGCGGACGATCGGGACTTCTTCTACCTCGTGTCACGCAAGGGCACCCGATGAAGCGCTGTCTTTCCTGGCTGCTGCTCGCCGTGCTAGCGGCCGGCGGCATTCGGGCGCAGACGCTGGCGCAGCGCAACCAGCAGCTGCTGCGCGAGCTGCAGAGCGAGCACGGCCTGAGCAACGCACAGACGCAGAGCGTGCGTGAGATCTTCGAGCGCTCGGGCTTCATCGGCCAGGGCAACCCGGCGATCTCGCGGCATCCGCTCACGCGTGAGCAGTGCGCGGCGGCGCGCGCACAGCAGCCGCCGCGCGACGACGCGCAGGCCTTCGAGCGCATCTGCGGCGCGCCGCAGATGGCGCCGCTGTACGACCCGCTGACGCATCGGCCCGACGAGGCGCGCGCCTGCATCGACCGCTATGAATTCCCCGACATCCCCTGCGAGTATCCGGTGGTGTGGGTGCGTGCGCGCGAAGCCGCCGAGATCTGCGAGGCGATGGGCAAGCGGCTGTGCGACGCGCACGAGTGGGAAGGCGCCTGCGAAGGGCGGCTGCTGCCGCCGGACTACCGCTTCGACCTGGCGCGCGGCGTCGGTGCGCAAGAGGCGGTGCGACGCATGCGCGACGCGCACAACCGCTCGCACGCGGCGGACAAGCGCTGGAGCTACGGCACGCAGTACCGCAGCGGCGTCTGCGCCGCCGCCAGCGAGAAGACGCCGGGCTGCCCGGGCGGCGGCTGGAACGCCTGCGGCTCGAATACCTACCCGAGCGGGTCGTTCGCCGATTGCCGCAGCCCGCTGGGCGTCTACGACCTCAACGGCAACGTGGCCGAGCACATGAACCTGCCGCTGGATGAATCGCAGATGGCCAGTCGCGGCAGCACGACGCTCGGCTACACCGAGATGAAGGGCAGCTGGTTCATCTTCGACCGCTACCGCGCACACGAGGACTGGTGCCGCTGGCGCGCACCCTCATGGCACGGCAGCCGCGTGATGGACGCGGCGAGCCATGCCAACTATCACCTCGGATTCCGCTGCTGCAAGACGCTGCCCGAGCGTTGAGGCAGCGGGCCCTCGTCACTGAGCGCCGACGACAGCCGCGCATCGGCCAGCAGATCGAAGATCGAGCGCGGAATGCCGTCGACGAAGGCGGTCGTGCTGACCAGCCGAACGCCGTGGCTGTAATCCGCGTAGCGCGCGCCGTGCACGGTGCTCAGCGGCTGGATCGGTGAGCCCGGGTCGCGGTGCCAGCCGTAGATGGCGACCCGGCCGGGCATCTGCCACAAGCGCTCGCTCAGCACCAGGTCCTTCTTGTGACCGGCGGTCAGTGCCGACAGGGGCGCCTGCGCCGACGCACGCTGCGCCTGCACGATCTCGTTGTGGCGCACGCAATAAGCCGTCGAGCGCATCTCGTCGCCAGGCGGCAGCGGGTGCGGCGCGAGATGGACGGGCGCCTGCGCATAGATCGCGTCGACGATCTTGCGCGTAGGCAGCGTGAAGCCGAACGCCTGCGCGACCGCCAGCGCAGCATCCAGCCCCATTGGCATCAACAGGTGGTCGGCGTCGTTGCCGACGGCGAGGTAGTCAGGCAGCACGCACAGCGTCACGCGCACCATGTGGCCCTCGCCTCCTTCTGCCGCAAGCTCGACGGGGACTGCTTGGCGCAGGAATTCGGGCAGATTGCCCGTGAGCAGTTCGTCGCGGATCGCGGCATCTCGCTCGGGCCCGACGAGCGCGGCCACGCGCTGTGCGATGCCGCCGCCCGTCGCAGAGCCCGGTGGCCGCGATGGGATGGCTTTCGTGGCGGTGGCGCAACTCGGCGAACGCACCGCCGCGTGCGCGCATGCGCCCAGCGCCAGCAAGGCGGCTGCGACGAGACCGACGCGGCAGCGTTTCACACGAGTTCTCCGAGGCGCCCGGGCAGACCAGTCTAAACGCAAGCGCCCAGCCCTATCGTCCTGGCGAGCAGGGTGCGCAGCGCGTCGAGGCTGCGCGTGTTCAGCACGTCGGCCTTCTCCAGCCAGCCGCGGCGCGCCTGGCTGATGCCCAAGCGCAGGTTGTCGAACTCATAGGTGCTGTGCGCATCGGAGTTCAGGCACACGAGCACGCCTTCGTCGCGGGCCATCCGGCAGGCCGTGTCGGACAGGTCGAGCCGCGCCGGGTGCGCATTCAGCTCGAGGAAGCAGCCGCGCTCCTTCGCCTTGCGGATGACGCGCAGCAGGTCGATGTCGTAGCCGGGGCGCTCGTCGAGCAGCCGGCCGGTCGGGTGGGCGAGCAGGCTGAAGTGCTTGTTGTCCATCGCGCGCAGCAGCCGCTCGGTCTGCTTCGCGCGCGGCAGGTCGAAGCGGTGGTGGATGGCGCCGACCACCAGGTCCAGCCGCTGCAGGATGGAGTCGGGCAGGTCGAGCGTGCCGTCCTCGAGGATGTCGACCTCGATGCCCTTGAGCACCGTGAAGCCCGTGAGCGTTTCGTTCAGGCGCTCGATGCGATCGATCTGCTTGGCCAGGCGCACGGGATCGAGCCCGCGCACCATCGCCAGCCGGCGCGAATGCTCGGTGATGGCGAGATAACTCAGGCCGTGCGCACGCGCCGCGCTGACCATCGCCTCCAGCCTCCGCGCGCAAGGCGACCATCGTCACGAGCCTGTTCATCCTTGCGATCGCCGACAACCTCACCGATTCGCTCAGCATGCACATTTACCAGGAATCGGAGCGGGTGAACGGTCGGGAAGCATTTCGCACGACGCTCGTACTTCGCGACACGCGTCGCGACCGCATTGAGCTTCATCGCCGCGGTGCTGCTCCTACCCACTTCCGTGGCCGCTTGGGTGTGCCTCGGCTGGGGATTCGCGCTCCTCGCGTTGCTGAGCGCGCTGCTGGCCAAGGCACGCGGCGTTTCTGCCCCTTCGGAGATCTGGAAGCACTGCGCCGTGGCCGTCGTCGTGATTTT